>WUUC01015586.1_pt1 | contig 18205 bp, 12 predicted proteins | sample 6278441 | NCBI WGS metagenome assembly WUUC01 (sample SAMN13675441, study PRJNA597444) | soil metagenome | isolation source: soil | place: USA: Washington | collected 2017-10 | reverse complement strand
TCGGCGTTCGCGGGCCTGTACCCGACGTCTTCCCTCCTGCGCGCGGAGGTCCCCTGGGCTCGTTCCTCGCGCAGGGAACCTCCGTGCTCGTCAGTCCAGACGTCGGCGGCCCGCTCAGAGCCCGGTCAGAAGGTCCAGTGGAGCGGCGCGGTGGGATCGGGGGTGTAGGCGCAGTAGGTGCCGGTCCTGACCGCGTGGCTGAGATGGCCGCCCAGGACGGGGTCGTGCTTCGCGATGTGGGTGATGACCGACCGGATGGCCTTCGTGACGGCTGTGCGGGCTCGTTCGGCGTCCGAGCCGGGATGGCGGTCGCGGCCGCCGAGACCGACCGCCGCGGTCAGCTGGCCGGTCAGTGCTTCCTCGTCGCGGCGGAGGGACTCGGCCCTGGCGTGGTCGCCGAAGGCCTCGGCGTCACGCAGCTCCTCGGCCAGCTCGGCCAGCCGCTGCCGGTAGGCGGCCTTGGCCTTCGGGTCGAGGACCGGGCCGAGTCCGCCTGCCGGCCGGTGCTGTCCGCCGGCCAGGTCCAGCACGTGGTACTCGCGGCCCGGCTCGGTGAGCAGCCGGGACAGGTAGCGCATGCCGACGCGGTCCCGGATCCGGACGGGTTCGGTCGAGTGCTGGATCGTCCAGTAGTCGCCTTCCCGGTGCAGTGTGGCCGCCGTCGGCCCGGTTTCCTTCCGCGCCGCGGCCGGTTGGAAGACCTGACGGACCCCGAGCGCCTGCATGGCGGCGTGCACCTGCCGGCGGAGCTGGGTGACACGCTGCCGGTCCACCCGCCGGCCGCGTGCCGCCAGGCAGTCGGCGAGCTTGGCGCGCGCCTGCACCGCGAAGACGGGCGCGCCGATGCGGTCGCTGGTGGCGACGGCGGCTTCGAGCTGCCGCACGGCGTCGTCCGTGCGGTCCAGCGTGATGGCGAGGAGCCCGAGGAAGTACGTGACCGGACCACTGCAGCCGATCCCGATCTGGCTGGCCCGCAGCAGGTAGGACGCGTGCGGCAGCAGCAGGTCGTACAGGGTCTCCGCGTGGGCGCGGTCGCCGACGCAGTGGCAGATCGCCGCGAGCGCGGACATGTTGGACAACCAGGTGAAGTCGCGGGGGACACGGGCGAACCGGTCGCCCGCCTGCCGCTCGAGCTCGAGCGCTGCCTCGTCCGCCCGGCCGGTCTCGACCATGACGAGCGCCAGGAGCAGGCGCAGCGCCGGCACGCCGGGGAACGCGGCGACCAACCGCTGGACATGGGGCTCGATCTTCTCGCTGCTGCCCTGCCAGAACTTCGGGATTCTGGCGACGACGTACCACATGTCGATGTCGGGGCGGTTGACCCGCCGCCCCGCCGCCAGCCCTTCCTCGGCCAACCGTTCCGCTTCGGCCAGGCGTCCCGCGATGTGTGCCTCGGTGGCGCGCAGGAGCAGCACGTACCAGTGCAGGTCGGTCATCCGGTGTTCCCGGATGAGCTGCTCGAAGGTCTGTATCTCCGCGGAGTAGCCGGTCACGTCCCCGAGTTCGAGCAGGTTGGCCATGCGCAGCACGCGACCGCGGACGAGCAGGTCCCGGTCGTCGACCTGTTCGGCCAGGTGCACGATCTTCGTGGCGATGTCGAGCCGTTCCGGCGGCGGCGCGAACCCCCACATGGCGACGTGCCGGTCCACCAGCACCCAGCCCAACACCTCGGCGTCGCCGGACTGACGGGCCAGCGTGACGGCCTGGTCACTGAGCCGTGTATGGGAGTCCACGTCGGGGGTGAGCACGAGTGCCTTCGCGAGGCGGGCGAGCACTCGGGCCCGTAGTTTCGTCTCGCTGTCCGGCAGTTTCTTCAGCGCCGCCTGCAGCAGGGTGATCTCCAGGTTGTCGAGCAGGCCGAAGGTGTAGACGGTCCCGACGGCGAGTGCGGCGTGGGCGAGGCGGTCGGGTGCGTCGGCCCGCTGCGCGAGGAGTGCGGCCTCCTTGAGCGTCTTGCGTGCCGCCGTGGTGTGGCCGGTGGCCAGCTGGGCGTCGGCGAGCAGGAGCATCACGTCGCACCGGCGCACCGCCGAGCTGCCGTCGAGGATCTCGACGGCCCTGGTGAACCGGTGGACCGCCTCCTCGTAGGCGAACGCGTGCATCGCGGCCCGTCCCGCCTCGACGGAGTACGCCGCGGCCTTGGCCGGTTCCGTGCCGGCCGCCCACAGGTGGTGGGCCACCTCGGCCAGGCGCGGGGACAGGTCGTCACGGTGGCGCCGCTCGATGGCCTCGGCCGCGCGGGCGTGCAGGTCGACGCGCCGGGTCGGGTGCAGGCCGGAGTGGAGGGTCTGCCGAACCAGGGCGTGCACGAACCTGAGCCGCGTGGGCATGCCGGGCACGCTCGTCAGCAGCCGGGCACGGATGGCGTCGGTGGCCAGGGTCGACGACACCTCGTCCGGCTGGTCGAGGACGGCGCTCAGCACGTCCAGGTCGAACTCCTGGCCGAGGACGGCCGCCGCCTCCAGCAGCCGCACGCAGGGCGGGGACAGCCGGTCGACCCGCCGGTTGATCACCGCGGTCAACCCGCCGGGCACGGTGAGGTCCGCCGGCGGCAGGTCGCCGGACAGGTGGTCCTGGCCGGGCAGGAAGCTCGCCAGCTCGCGGATGAAGAACGGGTTCCCGTCGGTCGCCGCCCGCACCGTCTCGGCGGCCTGCTCGCTGAGCCGGACGCCGCTCACCTCCGCCACCAGCCGCGTGACGTCCTGCTGGGTCAGGCCACGCAGCGGAACGTGCTGGCACCACGTCAGCTTGCCGAGCAGCCGGGCGAGTGGACAGTCCTGGTCCACCTCGACGTCGCGGTACGCGCCGAGGATCAGGACGGGGAAGGTGCGCAGGTCCTGGGCGAGGAACCGCAGCAGCCGCAGCGACGGCGCGTCGCTCCAGTGGAGGTCGTCCAGCACCACCACGACCGGGGTGGACCGGCACACCGTGCGCAACACCCCGCCGATCGCGTCGAACAGGCGGAACCGCTCCTGTCCGACGTCGACAAGCGGGCCGAGTGCCTGCCTCACCGAGTTCACCGAGGTCACCGCGGCCGCCGAGCTCATGGTCTCGGGCAGCGGCTGGCTCATCTCCGCGGTGACCGCGTCGAGGTCACGGAGCGGGGCGCTGTCCTCACCGGAGCGGGTCAACGACCGCAGAACCTGTAACCACGGCCAGAATCCCGGCGTGCCCTCCCCTTCCCAGCAATTCCCCCACGCGACCACCGCGCCCCGCGAGCGTGCGTAGTCGCTGATTTCCTCGGCGGTTCGGGTCTTGCCGACCCCGGGTTCGCCGGCCAGCAATACCAGTCCGCCTCGGCCGGCCATCGCGTCGTCCGTGGCCTGCCGCAGCGTGCGCAGAACATTTTCCCGTCCGACGAGGACACCCCGCCCGTGTGCCGCATTCATCGCGCCCATCATCCCACCGGCTTGACGGCCGCCCGATCGGGTGGCGGGAACACGACGTCACGGTGTGCCGTCGCTTTTCACGCCTCCAGGACAAGGCGCGACAACGAGGGAAGTTGAAATGCGAAACAACTGGCGGCAACAGCCGCGTCACCGGGCAATTCTGGCCGTCGACACCGCCGACTCGACGGCACGGACGAATACCGGCAGAGCCCGCCTGCGGCACACCATGTACGAGGTGTTCGAGCGTGCGCTGTCCACGGCCGGCATCGAGGAGGCGCACCACGACCCGCTGATCGACCGGGGCGACGGGATCCTCGCGGTCATCCATCCGACCGTCCCGAAAACACTGCTGCTGGACACGGTGGTACCCGAGCTCGGCGAACAGCTGGCGCGGTGTGACGATCTCCAACTCCGCGCGGTCGTGCACGCCGGAGAGGTGCATTACGACAGCAGAGGGTGTTTCGGCGAGTCGCTCGACCTGAGTTTCCGGCTCCTGGACGCACCGGAGCTCAAACTACTGCTCAGGCAGATAATGGCACCGCTGGCCGTCGTCCTGTCCGAGGACATTTACCGGGCCGTCGTCCGGCACGGCTACGACCACATCGAACCGGACGGTTTTGCTCCACTCGTCCGCGCGGAAATAGCGGGTGAGTCGCACCGGGGATGGGTCAGACTGCCGGCACACCGTGGTTACTCGGCGGTACCGAACATTTCGGTCAATGGGAGCTCAACAGGTCGCGTACTGTCGCGGCTTCCGGGGTCCCGAGTACGGTGAAGATCTCCAGTGCCTGGTGCCAGTGGTGGCGTGCCTGGTCGTGGTGGCCCAGTGTGTGCAGCGCCCTGGCGATGCCGTCGTGGGCGCGGGCCTCGTCGTGGCGCTGGCCCAGCTCGTCGGCGATGTCGAGTGCGGCCCGGTGGTGGGTGAGCGCGTCGGCGTGGTGGCCGGTGGCGAGCAGGGTGTGGCCGAGGCCGAGCAGGGCCTCGAACTGACCGTTGAGGTCGGCGATCTCGCGGGCGATGTCGAGTGCCTGCCGGTAGCAGCCGGTGGCGAGCGGGTGCTGGTCGCGCCTGCGGTGGACGTCGCCGAGGCTGTACAGGGCGGTGACCTCGCCGACGCGGTCGGAGATGTCGCGGGAGATGGCGAGCGCCTGGTGGTAGTGGTCGTCGGCCTCGTCGTAGCGGCCGGCGAGCTGGTGGACGTCGCCGAGGCTGTAGAGGGCGATGAGCTCGCCGACGCGGTCGCGGACGTGGCGGGCGATCGTGAGTGCCTGGCCGAAGCTGCCGGTGGCCTGGTCGTGGTGACCGGTGAGCCGGTGGATCTCACCGAGCCCCAGCAGTGTGTGGAGCTCCCCGGTCCGGCTGCCCGTCTCCCTGGCGATGGTCAGTGACCGCCGCAGGTAGCCGCTGGCCCGGTCGTAGTCGCCGATGAGCCGGTGGATCTCGCCGAGGCCGTACAGCGCCTTCTGCGCACCGCCGTGGTGGCCGATCCGCCCGGCGATGTCCAGTGCCTGCCGGTGGTCGGCGATGGCCTGGTCGTAACGGCCGGTCAGCATGCGGACCGGGCCGCGGACGGCCAGCGCGAGCAGCTCCGCCGTGGGGTCGCCGGCCTGCTGTGCGGCGTGCAGGGCGTTGGTGTGGACCGCCTCGCCGTCGGTGTGCCGGGCGAGCGTGCGCAGGTGGCGCGCGAGGATCTGGGAGAAGTGGCTGGTGTGGGTGGGCAGGTCGTGGCCGGCGGCGTGCCCGGCCGCGGCGAGGAGGTTGGCCAGCTCGGTGTCGAGCCATGCCGTGGCCCGCGCCCGCGTGGCCAGCTCGGGAGTCGGGGTGCCGGGCCGGGGGACACCGGGCCGCTGCCCGGTCTCGTAGGGGTAGAGCAGGTCCATCGCGGTCGCGGCGGTGTGGAGGTAGTGGTCGAGCAGCCGGCCGATCGCGGCACGCGGGTCGGGTTCGGTCCGCTCGGCCGTGGCGGTGGCGTGGGCGCGGATGAGGTCGTGGAACCGGTAGCGGCCCGGCGCGGGCTCCTGGAGGAGGTGGGCGTCGACGAGCGCGTCGAGCAGCCGGCCGGTCTGCCGGAGATCGGCGTCGGCGAGGGCGGCCGCCGCGTGCGTGTCGATGTCGGCGCCCGGGTGCAGGCCGAGCAGCCGGAACAGGCGGGCCTGGGCCGAGGTCAGCTGCCGGTAGGACAGGTCGATGGCGGCCGTGACGCCACGCTGCCCGGCGTCGAGCTCGGCGAGACGGTTCCGGTGGTCGCGGAGGCGGGTGACGAGGTGGGCGGCGGTCCACGTCGGCCGGGAGCGCAACCGTGCGGCGGCCACGCGGATCGCCAACGGGAGCCGCCCGCACAGCTCGGTGATCTCCGCGACCAGGTGGGGCGGGTGGTGGTCGCCGGCGATCCGGGTGAACAGGGCCCGCGCGTCGCCGGGCGGGAGGACGTCGAGCGCGACGGGCCGGCCGCCGTCCAGCGCGATGAGCCGTCGTCTGCTGGTGACCAGCACGAGGCTGCCGGGGGCGCCGGGCAGGAGCGGCTCGACCTGGGCCTCGGTGGCGGCGTTGTCCAGCACCACCAGCACCCGCCGGCCGGCGAGCGTGCTGCGGTACAGCGCGGCGCGCTCGTCCAGCTCGTGGGGGATCTGCGTGCCGGGGACGCCGAGCGCGCGCAGCATCCGGTCGAGGGCGTCGGCCGGCGCGAGCGGGGCGATGCCGTGGGTGAAGCCGTGCAGGTCGACGAACAGGGCGCCGTCGGGGAAGCGTGGGGCGAGGCGGTGTGCGGTGTGGACCGCCAGCGCGGTCTTGCCGATGCCGGCCATGCCCTCGATGGCGCTGATCACCACGATGCCGGGCCGGGGCACGGCGAGCAGCCGGTCCAGCTCGGTGGTGCGGCCGGTGAACGTGGGCAGGTCGGCGGGCAGCTGTGCCGGCCGGGGCCGCGTGGACACGGCGGCCGAGATGTCGGGGTCGGCACGCAGGATCGCCTGGCGGAGCTCCTGCAGCTCGGACGGCGGGTCGAGGCCGAGCTCCGCACCGAGCCGCCGCTGGAGCCGCTGGTACACGGCCAGCGCCTCCTCGGTGCGCCCGGTGTGGTGCAGCACCCGCATCAGCGCGCCGGTCAGGCGTGGCCGGTGCGGGTGCTCACCGGTCAGCGCGAACAGCTCCGCCGCCAGGTCGCCGTGCTGGCCGAGGCGGAGCCGGGCGTCGACGAGGTCCTCGGTCGCGGTCAACCGGGCCTCCTCGAGGCTGTGGCACAGCCTGGCCCGCACGTCGTCGTCGGCCACGTCCGCCAGCGCCTGGCCACGCCACAACCCGAGGGCCTCGTCCAGCACCGCCACCCGCTGCCCGTCGTCGTCGGTCTCCTTCGCGCGGGAGACCAACCCGCGGAACCGGTGGACGTCGACGCGTGCCGGGTCGCAGCGCAGCGTGTAGCAGGACCCCTGGCTCTCCAGGCAGACGTCGCCGACGGTCGCCAGTACCGTGCGCAGCCCGCTGATGTAGGTGTGGATCATGCCCCGGGCGCTGGCGGGCGGGTTCCCCGGCCACACCAGGTCCACCAGCCGTTCCGCGGTGACCTGCCTGTTCACCTCGAGGGCCAACACCGCGAGCACGAACCGCTGTTTGCGCACCCCCAGGTTGACCGGCCGCCCCGCTCTGCCGGCCTGCACGGGCCCCAGCAGGAAGAACTCCACTCCCGACCCCTCCTCGCGAGCGTTGCCCAGTCAACTCAGGCGAACGGGTGATCGCAAGAAAACACGAAGATCGACTTGGTGGACCGGTTGCCATGCTGTGGCTTTCAGCCCCGGGGACGGGTTGTTGGGAGGGAAAACCGTGAAAGGGTTCATCACCACGCTGGTCGCCGCTCTGGTGTTCGTGACACCGGTCCCGGCCGCCGCGGCCGCCGCGCCGGCCGAGGTGCGCACGGACATGGGGAGGATCGAGGGAACCAGCACGCCGGAGAAACGGGAGTTCCTCGGCGTGCCCTTCGCGGCGCCGCCGGTCGGCGCACTGCGCTGGCGGGCACCGCGGCCGGTCACCCCGTGGGCCGGCGTTCGGCCCGCCATCGCACCGGAGGACGGGTGTGCGCAGAGCGACTCCGATGCCAAACCCGTGGGCAGCGAGGACTGCTTGTACCTCAACGTCTACACGCCCCCGTCGGGTCCGGCGGGGCTACCGGTGCTGGTGTGGTTCCACGGCGGCGCGTACCTCGTCGGGAAGGCGACCCTCTACGACGGCAACGAGCTGGCGGCACGGGCCAACGCAGTCGTCGTCACCACCAACTACCGGCTCGGCGTCTTCGGTTTCCTCGCCCATCAGGGACTGGGAGCGGAGGACGGTGTCGGCAACGGGAACTACGGCATCATGGACCAGCAGGCCGCTCTGCACTGGGTGCGGGACAACATCGAGAACTTCGGCGGCAACCCGGGCAACGTCACCATCTTCGGCGAGTCCGCCGGAGGGGGCAGTGTGTGCACGCACCTGGTCGCGCGGTCGTCGGCCGGGCTGTTCCACCGCGCCGTCATGCAGAGCGGTGCCTGTGCGCACCAGGAACGGGTCGCTGCCGAGGACAACGGCGACGACTTCGCCGGCGACCTCGGATGTGCGTTCGGCTCCGACTCGGCCGAGGTCGCGTGCATGCGTGACAAGGACGCCACGACCCTGCTCACGGCAGTGGCGATGGACCCGATCGACCTGCTGCGGCTCACCTACCGGCCGACGTTCGGTGGTGGTCTGCTGCCGGAGCCGTGGGACACGGTCATCGCGGGCGGGCGGCACAGCAAGGTTCCGGTGCTCATGGGTACCACGCTGGACGAAGCGACCGTCTTCGTGCACCTCATCCTGCCGGAACCGATCGACGAAACCGCCTACCGCTTTCTGTTGTTCGTGTTGTTCACCTTCGACGCGGACGACGTCGAGCGCGAATATCCGGTCGCTGCCTACGGTGGCGACTACCGGCTGGCTTTGAGCGCGGCCGCCACGGACTCGATGTTCGCCTGTCCCGCGTCCACGCTGGCCACCTCGCTGGTCAGCACGCCGGCGCCGCGGCCGTCGCTGTACTTCTACGAGTTCGCCGACCGGACCGCCCCGCTGCCGCCGGACATCCCACCCGCGGACTGGCTCGGCGCCTACCACGCGTCCGAGCTGGCCTACCTGTTCTGGCGCGACGCCCTCAACCCCGACCAGCAGTCACTGTCCGACCAGATGGTCGGCTACTGGGCCGAGTTCGCCAGGAGAGGCAACCCGAACGGAGGCGGTCGCCCGACCTGGCCGGCTTTCACCGCCACCGAGAACGTGCTCAACCTCGAACCGGGCAACATCGTCAACAGAACCGATTTCGACGCCCGCCACAAGTGTGCTTTCTGGGCGGATCTCGTGCCATGATTTGGCGGCTTCGTCAAACACAGGAGTTTGGGGGTTTGTCGTGCGACTCATCGCTTCGATATCGACCGCGGCCCTGGTGGTGCTCTGCGGCGTTCTCGCCGCCGCGCCGGCGCAGGCCGGCAGCACGTGGTCGCTGAACGTCGTCGCACTCGGCGACTCCTACGGCTCGGGCACCGGCGCCGGTGACTACCTCGCCGGCACCGGTGTCCCGAACGGGTGCTGGCGCAGCGCGAACTCGTACTCGGAAGTGATCGTCGACCGGGTGCGGGCCGTCGGGATACCGGTGTCGTTCGCCAACGTCACGTGCAGCGGCGCGTCGACGGCCGACCTGAGCCGGCCGTTCAAGGGCGAGCCGCCCCAGCTGGACGCGCTGCGCGGGGACACACACGTGGTGTTCCTGAGCGTCGGCACCAGCGACATCGACTTCGCCGGCTACGGGCTGGTGTGCGTCGCCGCCGACTGCAGTGGTGCGCCCAGCCAGGCCGAACTCGCCGAACTGCCGGGCATGGGCCGGAACGTGGCCGCGCTGCTCGGTGAGATCAGGACCCGCAGCCCGTGGGCGAAGATCGTGATGACCGGCTACGGCAGCATGCTCACGGCCGGCGAGAACGCGCAGGGCGTGCCGCTCGACCCCATCTGCGACCCCGGGTTCTTCTCCGGCCAGGAACGTGTCGACGGCAACCAGGTCGTCAGCGCCCTCGACGCGACCCTGCGCGGGACCGCGCGGCAGGCCGGCGCCACCTACGTCAGCCCGTACCTGAGGAATTCGGCCGACCTCCACCCCGCCTTCGCCGGGCACTCGCTCTGCCAGGCGGACACGCCGTACTACCGGGGCTTCGACGCGCTCGCTCCCGGCCAGGAGGGCGCGGAGGCGGTGCTGCACCTGAACGCGGCCGGCCAGACCGCACTGGCCGACCTGGTGCTGCACAAGCTGGTCCGCTGACCATGGCGGCGGAGAACATCGACGACGTCGTCGACGGGCTCGCCACGATCGTGCGGGACGCACGCGCCGCGGGGGACCGGGTCGGGTACTTCGCGGCGCTGTACCGGCAGGTGACCGTCGAGGTCCGCATGTCCATCCACAATGGACTGTTCGACGACGGTCCCCGCATGGACCGGTTCGACACCCTGTTCGGCAACCGCTACTTCGACGCCCACGACGCGTGGCGGCGCGACCGGAGCGGACCACGGTGCTGGCGCGAGACCTTCGGGCTGCTCGACGACGCCGACACCGTCATCGTCCAGCACCTGATGCTCGGGGTGAACGCGCACATCAACCTCGACCTCGCGGTCGCCGCCGCGCACACCGCCCCCGGCGCGGCGATCCACGGGCTGCGGCGCGACTTCCTGCTGATCAACGACATCCTGGCGCGGGTGGTGCTCGCGGTGCAGGCCACCCTCGGCGCCGTGTCCCCCTACCTGTGGCTGCTGGACACGTTCGGCGGCCGCACCGACGAGCGGATCCTCGACTTCAGCATCCGCAGGTCCCGGCAGGAGGCCTGGCACAACGCGGTCGTCCTCGCCGGCCAGGACGACACGGCCGACCGGGACACCGTGGAGCTGCTCGACGTCCGGGCCGCCCTGCTCGCCCGCCTGATCGCCCGGCCGGGCGGCCTCGTCCGCCCCGCGCTGCAGCTGATCAGGAGCACCGAGAGCGACGACGTGCCGGCCGTCATCGCGCACCTGGACCGCGCCATGGCACAACACCCGGGCTGACCGGCCCTACGATGACGCGGTGACAACGTCCCTGACCCCGACCGAGGACCAGAACCGGCGGCTCCTGCGTGCCAGGGACGCGATGGACCGGGACTTCGTGTTCCCCCTCGACGTGCCAGCGCTCGCCAGGATCGCGCTGATGTCCCCCACCCACTTCACGCGCTCGTTCCGGGCGGCGTTCGGCGAGACGCCGCACCGCTACCTGCAGCGGCGCCGGATCGAACGCGCGATGGCCCTGCTGCGGTCCACTTCGGTCACCGTCACCGAGGTGGCCGGGCAGGTCGGCTTCGAGAGCCTCGGCACGTTCAGCCGCACGTTCCGCTCGATCGTCGGCGTCTCGCCGAGCGAGTACCGGACCAGCACGCGCCCGCTCGACGTCCCCGTCTGCTTCGTCACGGCGTGGACCAGGCCGAGTCGTTTCGGATAAGCCGCCGCGGCCCCGCCGCCCGTACCGTTCGCGGCATGTTCAACCGCATCAGCATCACCTCCGTCACCGTCCTCGACCAGGACGAGGCCCTCGAGTTCTACGTCGGCAAGCTGGGGTTCGAGGTGACCTCCGATGTCGACCTGGGCTTCATGCGCTGGCTCACGGTCGCGCTGCCGTCCGATCCGGAAGGGCAGCTGCTGCTGGAGGTGCCCGGCCCGCCGAAGCACAGCGAGGAGGTCGCCGCGCAGCTGCGGGACCTCGTGACCAAGGGCGCGCTGGGCGTCGCCGCGATCCTCACCACCGACGACTGCCAGAAGACCTACGAGACCCTCAGCGAACGAGGCGTCGAGTTCACCCAGGTGCCCGTCCAGCAGCCCTACGGCATCGACTGCGCGCTGCGTGACCCGTTCGGCAACCAGGTCCGGGTCACCCAGCCCGCGACCGGACCCGTGGAGATCACCGACGCCGACATCGCCTGCTGGCGGGGCGCGGACGGATAGCGTGAGCCGGGCACGTACCTGCCACGCACCGTGGTCGGTACATTGCATTCGTGACGGGGAGCGAGGGGCGGCTGATCGGCGGGCGGTATCGCCTGCGCAGGGCGCTGGGCCGAGGTGGGATGGGTGTCGTCTGGTTCGCGAACGACGAGTTCCTCCACAGAGATGTCGCGATCAAGGAGATCCAGCCGCGCGGGCGGGAGATCCACGACACGGACCCGGAGGTCCGGCGCGCGCTGCGGGAGGCACGGGCCGCCGCGAAGCTGAGCGAGCACCCGGGGATCATCACGGTGCACGACGTGGTGACCGACGAACGCGGCCTGCCGTGGATCGTGATGCAGCTACTGAACGGGCGCTCGCTGAACACCGTGCTCGACGCCGAGGGGCCGATGCCGGTCGACCGGGCCGCGAGGATCGGCATCCAGGTGCTGGAGGCCCTCGACTACGCGCACAAGGCGGGTGTGCTGCACCGGGACGTCAAACCGGGCAACGTCATGCTCGTCGGGGACAAGGCCGGGGACAAGGTCGTGCTCACCGACTTCGGGATCGCGGTGATCGACGGCGCGTCCGTGCTCACCGCCACCGGGCAGCTACCCGGCGCGCCGGAGTACATCGCGCCGGAGCGCATCCTCGGTGAGGAGGCGCTGCCCTCGGCCGACCTGTGGTCGGTCGGCATCATGCTCTACGGCATGGTCGTGGGCCGGACGCCGTTCCACCGCGCGGACATCCAGGCCACGCTCAGCGCCGCGCTGACCCGCGAGCCCGACCCGGACCCGAGCGTCGGCCGGCTCGCGCCGGTGGTCAAGGGGCTGCTCCGCAAGAAGCCGGCCGAGCGGATGACGGCCGAGCAGGCCATCGAGAAGCTGGGCGAGATCGCGTCCGTGCCGTCGTCGGTCCCGACCGGGCTCAGGGTGCGGGTGGAGTACCCGACGAAGGAGGACAACCCGGACGCGGCGGTCACGGTCGTCGGCGTGACCGTGCCCAACACCCAGATCGCGCTGCCGTCCTTCCAGCCGCACCCGCCGAGGACCATGCACGACGCGCCGACGCTCGACCCCGTCCCGCCTCGGCGGCCGCGGCCGCCGAGGACCGCGCTGATCGTGAGCGGCGCACTCCTCGCGGTCGTCGCGGTGGTGGTCACGGTGGTCCTGGTCGTCCAGTCCAACGGCGACGGCGACAACTCGGCGTCGCCGACCACCCGGTCGACGACCACGACTCCCGTCGAGCCGGACGCCCCGCTGAAGCGCTACCCCGAGGACGACCTGGGGTTCACGATCCGCGTCCCGGTCGGCTGGGAGCGCAGCTCCTCGCCCAGCGACACGATCAGTGAGGTCAGCTGGCAGGCCAGGCGGGAGGACCCGAAGGCCGGCGTCCTGGAGGTGCGGGTGCGGCGGGACACGGCCAGCACCGTGACGTCGGCGACGACCTACCTGACCGAAGTGGACAGCTCCTACGGCACGAACCAGAACAAGGTCGAGTACGACCCGTCACCGGTGTCGGGCGACGACACGGACACGACGGCGGACCTCGAGTACACCTACCACAACCCCGCGGGGTCCGCGTTCTACCACGAGCGCGTGCGGGCCGTCGTGTCCGACGACCTCTACACCCTGACGTTCTCGCTGTACGCCAGCGAACCCGCGACGGCACAGCGGGCGTGGGAGGCCGCTCAGCCGCTCATCGCCAGGATCCAGGAGAGCTTCGAGCTGACGTAGTGAGAACCCGCAGGTGACAGGTTCGGGGACCGGTCCCGGGACACGGTCAGTAGCATCCTGTACGTGCCAAGCAAGGACTCCGCGTCGCGAACGAGTTGGCCGTTCGCGCTGCTGGCCATTCTGTGCGCCGCGGCGGTGGTCGGCGCCCTCACGGGGGCGACCAGCCCGCTGTCGGCAGCGCGGTTCGCCAACACCGGTCACTGGATCTACAACTCCGTGCTGGGCGCGGTGTTCCACGTCGACGGCGCGACGACGAACATCGACGCGCAGATGGCCCTCGACGCCGAGGTGGGCAGCCAGGTCCTGCAGAGCGACACCAGCGGCTACGTCGTCGGATCGAGCCGGATCACCGAGTTCGACAAGGCGTCGCTGACGCCGCAGGAGTCGACCAAGCCGCCGGCCGACGAGCGCCCGATCGGCATCGAGGTCGACGGCGGCCCGTACGTGGTCTACCGCAACGCGGGCCAGATCGTCCGCCTCGGCGACCCGGCCGCGACGATCCCTGCCGGCGGCGCGATCGGCGACCCGGTGGTCACCGAGAACGGCACGATGTGGTTCCACCGCACCGGGAAGGGCCAGATCTGCCGGATCGACAAGGACGCGGTCAAGGTCTCCGCCTGTCCGGTGTCCGCGCCGAAGGACCACGACGGCGCCATGACCGTCGTGGACGGACGGCCCGCGTTCGTCGACCTGTTCACCAGCGAGCTGCACGACATCGACGGTGACACCCTCGGCGACGGTATTCCGCTCGGCGTCTCGCTGTCACCCGACGCGAAGCCCGCCGCCCAGGACACGCACGGCCGGGTGGCCATCCTCGACCCGGCGCGGAGCAGCCTCGTCCTCGTGGACACCACGACGCAGCCGGCCGAGGCGAAGGCGGTGCCGCTGCCGCCCGGCGACTACGACGGCCCGGTCTCGACCGGCGACGTGGTCGCCCTCGTGGACCGCCAGAAGGGCACCGTGCTGACCTACGGCGCGGACGGCAAGCGCAAGGACGAGCAGCCGGTCAAGAAGAACGGCGAGCCGAAGCTGAGCCAGGGCGAGGACGACCGGATCTACGTCGAGGACGCCGACGGCAGCCAGGTGCTCGTGGTCACGGAGGACGGCAGCATCCAGGACGTCGACGTGGCCGCGAAGCCCACCACCCCGACGGAAGCGCCGACCCAGGAGGTGCCGCAGCAGGGGCAGCCGCAGCAGGGGCAGCCCGACTCCCGCGGGCCGACGGGCCCACCGGTCCAGCCACCGCCGGTCGTCCAGACACCACCGCCGCCACCGCCCCCACCGCCGCCGCTGCCACCCAGCCGACCCGGCGCCCCGCCGTCGGTCGCGGCGCAGGCCGGCAACGGCTCCGCCACCGTCACCTGGGACACCGCGCCGGACAACCGCGCGCCGATCACCTCCTACCAGATCACCTGGCCGGGCGGCTCGGCGACGGCCGGCCCCGGTGACCGGCAGGCGGCGATCCCCGGCCTGGCGAACGGCGTGACCTACGTCTTCACCGTGGCCGCCGTGAACCAGATGGGTCCCGGTCCCGGCATGTCGTCCAACCCGGTGACACCGGTCTCGCCGGTCTCGCCGGCCGGGCCGCCGCCCGGCCTGACGCCCAACTACGACGTGAACGACCGGCCGACCCGGGATGTCACGCTGACCTGGGGACAGCCCGAGCTCAACGGCGGCACGCTCGTGCGCTACGACGTCACCGCCACCGGCCGCGGTACGCAGCCGGCGAACGGAACCCAGATCACGTATCCGCAGGTGAGCTCCCGAGAGGCCATCACGTTCACCGTCGTCGCGATCACCACGACCCCGGACGGGCAGACCCTCGTCGGCGCGCCCGCCTCGACCACCCACGAAGCGGATCCGCTACCGCAGCTCAACCTGGCCAAGGGCGCGCCCACCGAGGAGCACTGCGGGGAGAACGACGCCTGCGCCTGGATGAACGTCGTCATGACCGGGTTCGATCCCAACACCTTCTACGACGTCGAGGTGTACAGCTCCAATCCCAGTTACGAGAACCCTGGGTATGGAACGACGACGAACGCCGACGGATATTCGGGCTTCGAGGCGTTCGCCTACGCGGGCACGGGTTACACGGTCTGGGTCGACGTGACTCTGTCGGACGGCACCGTTGTCCGTTCGAACGACCTCATCTGGTGACTTTTAGCTGATGGAAAGGGAAATCGTGACTCAGACTCCGGGTCAGGTGTACGAACTGATCGCGGCGAACGTCCAAAGTGTCATCCGGGGCAAGGCGCAGGTGGTGCGGCTGGCCGTCGCCGCGTTGTTCAGCGAGGGGCACCTGCTCATCGAGGACGTGCCGGGGCTCGGCAAGACCACCCTCGCCCGGTGCCTCGCCCGCAGCATCGGCGGGTCCTGGAACCGCATCCAGTTCACGCCCGACCTGCTGCCCGGCGACATCACCGGTGTGCAGGTGTACCACCAGAGCGACGAGAAGTTCGCGTTCCACCCCGGCAGCGTGTTCGCGAACATCGTGCTGGCCGACGAGATCAACCGGGGCACCCCGAAGACGCAGTCGGCGCTGCTGGAGGTGATGTCGGAGCGGCGGGTCACCGTCGACGCCGTGCGCCACGACGTGCCGAGGCCGTTCCTGGTGGTCGCCACGCAGAACCCGATCGAGATGGCCGGCACCTACCGGCTGCCGGAGGCGCAGCTGGACCGGTTCCTGATGCGGCTGCACATGGGTTACCCGGACCGGGCGTCCGAGGTGCTCGTGGTGATGGGCGACTGCGCCGGCGTCGACCCGGACGAACTCCCCGCCGTGGTGGACATCCCGACGCTGCAGGCCGCCGTGACCCAGGTGCGCAGCGCGCGGATCGACCACGCGGTGGTGGACTACGCGGCGACCATCACGTCCGCGACCCGGCAGCACTCGGAGGTCCGGTACGGCGCGAGCCCGCGCGGCACCATCGCGCTCGTCCGTGCGGCACAGGCGATCGCGGCCACCTACGGGCGCGCGTACGTGACGGTCGACGACATCAAGGAGGTCGCGCACCCGGTGCTCGACCACCGGCTGATCCTCAAGCCGGACGCGGAACTGCGGCAGCGCAAGGCCGAGGACATCGTGACCGACCTGCTGGCCCAGATCCCCGTCCCGGTCGCGGCGGGAGCCTAACCATGCGTTTGACCCGGCGGGGCTGGTGCACCCTGGTGGCCGCGGCCGCGCTCGTCGCGCTCGGCCTGGTCGCGGGCTACCCGGTGCTGGTCACGCTCGGCGCGGTCGCGCTGGGCGCCGTCGTCGCCGCACTGGCCGTCGCGGGGCGGCGTCCACGGGTGGAGGTCATCCGGGAGCTGTTCCCCGACCGCGTCGAACGGGGCGGCCGCGCCGGCATCACACTGCGCGTCCACAACCCGGGTTCGCGGCGGCAGGCCGGTTTCACGGCGATCGACCGGGTCGGACAGGACCGGGTGACCGTCGCGGTCCGGGCGCTCCCGGCCGGCGCCGAGCAGTCCTACCTGAACGAGCTGCCGACCGGCCGGCGCGGCCGGCACGACGTCGGCCCGCTGAGCCTGCGCCGCGCCGACGCGTTGGGGCTGGGCGGTTCCGAGCTCCTCCTCGGCGAGACGGCGACGCTGTGGGTGTACCCGAAGACGCACCCGATCAGCGCCGTCGCGGGCGGGCTTCCCTTGCACCACCACGACGGCGAGGCCACGGAGACCTCGCCGCGCGGGTCGCTCGACGTCCGCGAGGTGCGTGCCTACGTGCCCGGCGACGAGGTCCGCCACCTGCACTGGAAGGCGACCGCGCGGACCGGGCAGCTGATGATCCGCGACTACGCCGACCCGCACCAGCCGCGGTTCACCGTGCTGCTGGACAACCGGCGCGAGACGGCGGCCGCGGAGTTCGAGGAGGCGGTCGAGCTCGCGGCCTCCCTGGTGGCCGCCGCGGTCAACGCGGACCACCGGTGCCAGCTGGTGACGCCGGGCGGCCTCGACGTCAGCTCGGCCTCCGGCTCGGACGCCGTCCAGCAGTACCTGGAGGAGCTGTGTGTCGTGGCCCGCACCGACGAAGGAGGCCTGCCGCTCGTGCCCCCGGCACTGGCACGGGCCGGCGGCGGGACGCTCGTCGTGCTCTCCTCGGCGGTCTCACCCGATGACGGCGCGGCACTCGTGGCCATGCGGCCGAGGTACGGGGACGTCGTCGTGGTGACGCTGAACGGGGCCGCGCCCGCGGTGCCGGGCGTGCGGGTGCTGCGCGCGGGAAGTGCCGTCGACGCGATCCGGCAGTGGCAGACGGTGATCGCGCTGTGAGAGCACACGTCTTCTGGGTCCTGCTCGCCGCCGCGGTGCCGGGTCTGCTGTTCGCGCCGGTGTTCGGGTTGTGGCCGCTGGTGCCGCCGGTCGTCGCCGTGGTCCTGGCCTGCTACGCGGTCTACGAGCTGTGCGTGCGGTTCCCCGCGCTGCGGCCGTGGCGGCCGGCGCTCGCGCTCCTCGTCGGGCTGCTCGCGTTGACCGAGGTGTCGCTGTTCGCCACCACCCTGAACGGCGTGCCGACGCTGGACAGCCTCAACGCGCTGCTCGCCGGCGTGACCGACTCGTGGCAGCTCACCCTGCAGTCGACGTGGCCGGTGCGGCCGGACGCGGCACTGCTGCTGTTCGTGCCGATGCTCGTGCTGCTCGCGGCCATGGCGGGGGTCGAGCTGTTGCGGTGGCCGGCCGCGGCCGTGCTGCCGAGCCTCGCGCTGCTCCTGCTGAGCCAGGCCTTCGTCGCCGTGTCAGGCACGGTGGCCACGCTGGTGGCGCTGGCCTACGCGGTGGTCGTCGGCGGGTTGTTCTTCTCCAGGGCCAGGACGGCGATCGTGCTGACGGTCGCGCTGAGCGTCGTGGCCGGGCTCGCGACCATGACCGTCCACACCGGACCGGCGTACTCGGTGCAGCAGAACCAGTCCGCGAACGTTCCGCTGCCGAGGACGGTCAGCCCGCTGAGCGAGGTCGCGGGCCGGCTGTCGGACCCCGACACCGAGGTGTTCAGCTACACGAGCGACGCGCCCGTGGATCGCTGGCGGCTGGTGGTGCTGGACGAGTTCGACGGTGTCACGTGGACGGCGAGCGACTCCTACCGCAGGCTCGGCGCCG
>WUUC01079810.1_pt1 | contig 18206 bp, 17 predicted proteins | sample 6278441 | NCBI WGS metagenome assembly WUUC01 (sample SAMN13675441, study PRJNA597444) | soil metagenome | isolation source: soil | place: USA: Washington | collected 2017-10 | reverse complement strand
CGTCCTTGCCGACCTTGTCCATCGCCTCGGCGACCATCTCGCCGATCTCGGGGTCGTTGTTCGCCGAGATCGACGCGACGTGCGCGATCTGCTCGCGTCCCTCGACGTCGCGCGAGTGCGTGCGGATCGCCTCGACGGCCGCGGCGACGGCCTTCTCGATCCCGCGCTTGATGCCCATCGGGTTCGCGCCGGCCGCGACGTTCTGCAGGCCGGCCTTCACCATCGCCTGGGCGAGGACGGTCGCGGTCGTCGTCCCGTCACCGGCGACGTCGTTCGTCTTCGTCGCTACTTCCTTGACGAGCTGCGCGCCCATGTTCTCCCACGGGTCGTCGAGCTCGATCTCCTTCGCGATGGTGACGCCGTCGTTCGTGATCGTCGGCGCACCCCACTTCTTGTCGAGGACGACGTTGCGGCCGCGGGGGCCGAGCGTCACGCGTACCGCGTTGGCGAGACGATTGACCCCCGTCTCGAGGCCGCGGCGCGCCTCCTCGTCGAATCTGACCAGCTTTGGCATTCGGTAAGTCCTCTCTGGGGGTTCGGGTTAGCCGACGATGGCGAGCACGTCGCGGGACGAGAGGATGAGGAGCTCCTCGCCGTCGATCTTGATCTCGGTGCCGCCGTACTTCGAGTACATGACCCGGTCGCCCTCCTTGACGTCCATCGGGATGAGGTCGCCCGTGTCGCTGCGCTTGCCGGGCCCGATGGCGAGGACCGTGCCCTCCTGGGGCTTCTCCTTGGCGGTGTCGGGGATGACGATGCCCGAGATCGTGGTCTCCTGGCCCTCTTCGGGACGGACGAGGATGCGGTCCTCGAGGGGACGGATGGTGGTCTTCGTGGCCATTGCTACCTCCTGCTAGATGACGGCTTTAGCACTCACGATACCTGAGTGCTAAGAGTAAGCGGGAGGGCCTGAGGGGTCAAACGGGCGTGCCGTGAGGCAACCGGGTCGCTATGCGACCCTGGTTCCTCAGGCCAGGGGGAGGTTCGGGTCCGGGGCCACGTCGAGGCCCGAGTAGGCCCCCCGGCGGAGCATGGCGGTGCCGCAGGCGGCGATCATCGCCGCGTTGTCCGTGCACAGCTCCAGCGGCGGGACCGTGAGCTTCACGTTCGCCTGCTCGCACGCCTCCGCCATGCCGTGGCGCAGGCCGGAGTTCGCGGCGACGCCCCCGCACACGAAGAGCCTGTCGACCTCCGCATGCTCGACGGCCGCCATCGTCTTCGCCACCTGGACGTCCACGACCGCCTTCTGGAACGACGCGGCGACGTCCTCGACCGACACCGGCGCCCCGGTTGCCTCCATCCTGCGGACGTAGTTGATCACCGACGTCTTGAGCCCCGAGTAGGAGACGTCGAAGCCGGGCTCGTTGATCATCGCCCGCGGGAAGCTCACCGCGTCGGGATCGCCGAGCAGCGACAGCCGGTCGATCTCCGGCCCCCCAGGGTAGTCGAGCCCGAGGAACCGCGCGACCTTGTCGAACGCCTCGCCCGCCGCGTCGTCCAGGGTCCCGCCGAGGATCTCGTAGCTGCCGTGGCCATGCGCGTGGACGAGCAAGGTGTGGCCGCCCGAGATGATCAGCGCGACCGCCGGGAACGCGGCCTCGGGATCGACGAGCAACGCCGAGTAGACGTGCGCCTCCAGATGGTTGACGCCCAAGAACGGCACCTCGAGGACCGCCGCGATCGACTTCGCCTCCGCGACCCCGACCAGGAGCGAGCCGACCAGACCGGGCCCGAGCGTCGCGGCCACCGCGTCGAGGTCCCAGAACGTCGCGTCGGCGATCAGCAGCGCTTCGCCGATCGCGGGAGACAGGGCCTCGACGTGCGCGCGGGCCGCTACCTCCGGGACGATGCCCCCGTACTCGCCGTGCAGCTCGCCCTGCGAGACGATCACGTTGGAGAGGATCTGCCGCCCGCCCTTCACGACCGCGGCGGACGTCTCGTCACACGACGTCTCGATGCCGAGGACCAGCGTCTCCTCGTCCCACTCGCCGACCGGCTTCTTCTCGACCGCGACCTCGGGGGACGCCCACATGGTCTCACCCATCGGTGACCATATCGATCTCGTCGCGCAGCGACTGGAGCCGCAGCCGGTACTCGTTCGAGGTCGCGTCCTCGACGACCATCACGAGCGCGTCTTCCTTCGTCTCGATGTAGTAGCCCTTGCGGACTCCCACGACGGAGAAGCCGAACTTGCCGTACATGCTCTGCGCGGGGACGTTCGAGACGCGGACCTCGAGCGACAACGTCCCGGCACCCCGCGCAATCGCCTCGGTGACGAGCCGGATCATCAGGCGCGACCCGACCTTGCGTCCGTGGAAGTCGGGATCGACCGCGATGTTAGTGATGTGCGCTTCGAGTCCCGTGAACATCATCCCCGCATAGCCGATCACCTCGCCCTCGTGGCGCGCGACCAGATACGAGCGGGAGCTCTTCTGCGCGAGCTCCGACAGGAACAGCGACGCGCTCCACGGACGCGGGTACACGCGCGCCTCGATCGCGAGCACGCGCCTCAGGTGCCGGCGGCGCATCTTCGTCAGCTCGATCTCGGGGACCGAGTCCCGGCCGGGAACCCGCGCCAGCGCCATCTACGCCGACCTGCTCTGCCGGATGCGCGCCCACTCGATGCGCTTCGCGGACTTCCGCAGATACAGGGGCCGGAGGTCGTAGAGCGAGTCGAAGTCCTCGCGGTAGAGGCGCGGCAGCGCGAGCTCGAGGAGCGACGCCGCGGTCGGGAACGCCTGGTTCATGCCGGCGACCTCCACCACCGGGCCCGCGGACTCGAACAGCTCCTTGTAGAGCAGCGCGCCGTTGCCGACGAGCAGGACCTCTTCGGGCCGCGAGGCGATCCCGATCGCGAGCCGCCCGGGCTGCTCGATCCGGTATTCCGTCATGCGCTGGATCCCACCCGGCGACGGCCGGTAGAACGCGTAGAAGACCTCGTTGCGGCGCGCGTCGAGGACCGCGCAGATCGTCTTCGACGTGTGACGGACCTCGTACGCAACCAGGTCGAGGCTCGCGAGCCCGACGATCGGGACCGACAGCGTCTGCGCCAGCGCCTTCGCCGTCGCCACCCCCACTCTCATGCCCGAGAAGAGGCCGGGACCGAGGCTGACCGCGAGACCCCCGAGGTTCCGGTAGCCGAGGCCGGTCTCGTCTAGGCAGAAGCGGATCGCGGGGAGGAGGAACTCGTTGTGCGTCGCGCCGCGCGACACCAGCGCGCTTGCGACCACGCCCTGCTCCGAGCCGATCGCGACGCTGACCTGCGGAGTCGAGCACTCGATCCCCAACACGAGCATTAAGAAGCCTCTCCCGTTGCTTTACCTTCATTTGCGCGCCGGCCGAGGCCGCCGCTGGCGGAAGCATCCCAGAAGCGCGGGCTCCCGGAGGTCTCCGTCGACGCCGCGTTCAGCAGCGCCTCCGCGGTCGTCTTCATCGTGTCGAGCTTGCTCAACCATTCCGGCGCGCCCGGCTTGAACACCAGCGTCCTGTCGTCGGTGGCGTCGATGTCCTCGGAGCGCGTGATGACGACATCCAGCGAACGCTTCGGGAGCAGCGGCGCGACGGCGTCTCCCCACTCGACGAGCACGATCGAGTTCGGCCCCACGAGCTCCTCGAAGCCGAGGTCGAGCACCTCCTGGAAGGAGTCGAGCCGGTAGATGTCCAGGTGCACGATCGGATAGCGCGCGTCGTACTCGTGCACGAGAGTGAACGTCGGGCTGGTGACCCTCCCGCCGTAGCCGAGCGCGGTCGAGATGCCCTGCACGAACACGGTCTTGCCGGCGCCCAGGTCGCCCGACAGGCTGACGACGTCGCCCGGCAGCAGCACCGGCGCCAGGCACGCGCCGAGGATCCTCGTCTCCTCCGGCGACTTGCTCACGACCCCGAACCCTCGCCGCACGGCTAGAAGAACCCCAGTTGTTCCTGCGATCCCGCCGAGGCGGCCTCGCGTTGTTCCTGCGATCCCGCCGAGGCGGCCTCGCGTTGTTCCTGCGATCCCGCCGAGGCGGCCTCGCGTTGTTCCTGCGATCCCGCCGAGGCGGCCTCGCGTTGTTCCTGCGATCCCGCCGAGGCGGCCTCGCGTTGGGAAGCTTCGGGTGCCTCCTCGGGCTCGGGCTCCGCTTGTGCCGCCGCGGCCTTGGCGAGCTCGGCAGCGGCGACGCGGAGGTCCTCCCGGATCGCGTCCACGGGATCCATGCCCCCGAAGCGCCCCCCTCTCAGGGCCGCGGCGGGGTGGAACGTCGGGACGATCGCGGAGCCGTTGCGGTAGTAGACCTGTCCCCGGGCGCGCGTGATCCCGGTAGGCGACTGGAGGATGAACTTCGTCGCGAAGTTGCCGAGCGTGACGATGACGTCGGGCTGCATGTGCGCGAGCTGTGCCTGGAGCCACGGCGTGCAGGCCTCGATCTCGTCGGGCAGCGGATCGCGGTTGCCCGGGGGCCGGCACTTGATGACGTTCGCGATCGCGGCGGTCGTCCGGTCGAGGCCGATCTCGGCGAGGAGGCGGTCGAGCAGCTGCCCTGCGGCGCCGACGAACGGGCGTCCCTCCAGGTCCTCGTTGCGGCCGGGCGCCTCGCCGATGAACAGCAGCTTGGAGTCGAGGTTGCCGTCGGCCCACACGACCTGCGTGCGCGACTCCGCCAGCCTGCACTTGGTACACCCCAGGGCCTGTTGCTCTACCGCTCCGAGGTCCACGCGCGGGGGCCCGATTCCGGGTGGGGATGGTGACACCACCAGAGGTTATATCGGGACGAATTACGAGATCAGGAGCTTGCCGTCCTCCATGAAGACATCGCCGTCGACCGTGATCCGGCCGCCCCTGCGGAGGTCGCAGACCATGTCCCAGTGGACCGCGGAGTCGTTGGTGCCCCCGCTCTCGGGATACGCCGCGCCGACCGCGAGGTGGACCGTGCCGCCGATCTTCTCGTCGAGGAGGATCTCGCCGCTAAAGCCCGTGATCCCGTAGTTGGTGCCGATCCCGATCTCGCCGAGGACCTTCGCGCCGGGGTCGGTGTCGAGCGTCTTCAGGAGGAACTCCTCGTTCTTCCGAGCGGTCGCCTCGACGACCTTGCCGTCCTCGAACACGAGCTGGATCCCCTCGACCGCCTGGCCCCCGTAGATCGCGGGATAGCTGAACGTGACACGACCACGCGTCTTGTCCTCCCGGGGGCCGGTGAAGATCTCGCCGTCGGGGAAGTTGTGGTTGCCGTCGGCGGGCAGCCACGTGCGTCCACCGGTCTCGAGGATCAGGTCCGTGCCCTCGCCCTCGATGTGGATCTCGTTGCGCTCCTTGATCCACTCGATCATCCGGGCGTGACGCTCGGCGACCTTCTCCCATTCGGCCACGGGATCGTCCGCGTCGACGAGGCACGCACCGTAATAGAACTCCTCGTATTCCTCGAGGCTCATCTCCGCATCCATCGCGTGGGCCTCCGTCGGGAACAGAGTGACGTTCCATCTCAGCTCGCCGCTCGCGCCGCGGTTCATGAACACGTCCATCAAGGGCTTGCGCGCCCGGGACGTCGTCGCCTGCTTGCGCGGGTCGACCTTCGAGAGCTGCCTCGTGTTGTCGTCGGCGATGATCGTGAAGCGGACGTCGAGGTTCTCGGCGAGCCAGCGATCGGGCTCCCACACGTACTCGAGCTGAGCTTCGCTCGCGTGCTTGTAGAAGATCGGGCCCGCGTGCGGAAGCGTCGGACGCAGCGCGACGTGGGCGCCGCGGTCGAGGCAACGACGATAGATGGCGAGCATCAGCGGCTCTGCCTGGTAGCTCGCGCTGATCCCCACGAGATCGCCTTCTTTCACCCGGCAGGAGTAGTCGACGAGTATGTCCGCGAGCTTCTCGACCCTGTTGTCTCTCATCTCCGGATCCGACTCCCTCCCAGTGTGTCGTCGAGGAACGCCCGTACGACCTCGTTGAACTCACGGTGGCGTTCCAGCATCGGCATGTGTCCGCAGCGGTCGAACATCTTCAGCTCGGCCTTCGGCAGGTGCTCGGCAAGATACCCCGACGCGGCCGGGACCGTGATGCGGTCGCTGCTGCCCCCTATTACGAGAGCCGGAACCGTCACGTCGCCCAGGACCTCGGTGACGTCGTAATCACGGTACGAGCTGATGAGGTCGAAGATGACGTCCGACGGGGTCTCCGAGAGCATGTCGTAGACGAAGTCGACCTGGCTCGCCGGCGCCCCCGGGCCGAAGCCTCCGAACGCGACCGTCAGGAACAGGAGGTCGGAAGGCCGCACCACCGCTCGGAGCTTGTCGATCGTCGGCGCACGCCGGCCGATGACGTCCAACGGCCTCCTCAGGATCCGCTCGACGTGGGCCAGGGCGGCCCCGCCGGCGACGGTCTCGACGCCGGGACGGTAGGTCGTGTTGGCCAGGACCAACCCCTTCACCCTCGTGCCGAGGAGGTCGCCGCGAGCGTGCGCAAGGTCGAGAGCGATCATGCCCCCGATCGAGTGGCCGACCACGACCGCCTCTTCGAGCTCCGCCGCGTCCATGATCTCGACGAGGTCGTTCGCAAGCCCCGGGATCGAGAAGCGCGCGGATCCCTTCTCGCGGGACACGCCGTGGCCCCTCAGGTCGTAGAACACCAGCCGGTGGTCGCCGAGGCCGGGGAGCTGGTAGTGCCACAGATCCGTGCGCAGAGCGGAGCCGTGTACGAAGACGGCTCCCTTCGTCGAGGGCGGCCCTGCTTCTTCCATGAACGCGTCGGCGCCGTCGCTCAGCGAGATCGTGCGGGGACGGATACCCCGCCGGGTGCCAAACCTCTCGCCCGCCTCCGGGTCGTTGCGCCGGCGCCTCTTGACCATCGCCCGCTGGGTCGCGAGACCGACCGCGACCCCCGTAGCGGCGCCCGCGAGGGCTACGACGCCTTGCTTCTTCAATGGATAAAGACCCGCGGGACGCGCGACGGGATGCGGGTCGTCACCTCGTAGTTGATCGTCCCGATGACGTCCGCGAGCTCCTCCGCGGTCACGTGCTCGTTACCGTCGCGGCCGATCAACGTCGCGACGGCACCGACGTCCACGGCGTGCTCGCCGACGTCGACCATGAACTGGTCCATGCATACGGTCCCGGAGACGAGATAGCGGCGGCCTCCCACGAGGACACCGGCGCGGCCCGAGAGACGCCTGTCGTAGCCGTCGGCGTAACCCGCAGGGACGGTGACGACGCGTCCCTCACGCGGCACTGTGTACTCGAGCCCGTAGGACAGCGCGTCTCCCGCCGGAACCGACTTGACGAGGTTCACGCGCGCTTTCAACGAAAGCGCGGCGCGGAGGTCGGCGGAACCTGCGAGCGCGGCACTCGGCCACAGCCCGTAGCACGCGACGCCGCAGCGCACGAGGTCGAGGCGCGCGTCGGCCAACGACATGGTCGCGGCGGAGTTCGCGATGTGGCGGTAGCGGAGGCGCAGGCCGCCTCTCTCGATCCTGTCGATCAGCTCGCGGAAGAGGTCCAGCTGCTTGCGCGTGAACGGGTGGTCGGGGACGTCCGCCACCGCGAGGTGGCTCCATGCCCCCTCGACCGTCAGCCCGGGAAGGCGTGCTATCTCGGCCACCGCGTCGAGCGCCTCGTCGGGAGGAAGGCCGACGCGGTGCATGCCGGTGTCGAGCTTCACGTGGACGGGCACGCGCACGCCCTCGTCGTCCGCGGCGGTAGAGAGGGCGTGGGCGAACCCCGGCGTGTAGACGGTGGCGGTGAGGCGGAGCGACACGACCACGGGGGCCGCGACGGGAGGCGGCTCGGTGAACACGTGGATGGGGACCTCGATCCCTGCCTCTCGCAGGTGGATCGCCTCGGCGACGCGCGCGACGCCGAGACGGGTCGCCCCCGCTTCGACCATGGCGCGCGCGCTCTCGGGGTTCCCGTGGCCGTAGGCGTAGCCCTTCACGACGCCCATCAGCTCGGAAGAGGAAGCCATCCGCCGCAAGACGCCGACGTTGTGACGGATCGCGTCGAGATCGATCTCGGCCCATACCGGGTGGCCCCGCTCCTCGATCTCCTTCTTCGTGTAGCTCACGACCCCAACGTAAACCGGGAGCGTGCCTTTCCGAGGGCTTCCGCGACGTCCCAGGCGAGCGCACCCGTCCCGGCGATCTCTCCCGCGACGCCGTGGACGTAAGCGGCACACCACGCGGCGTCGAACGCGTCCACCCCTGCCGCGACCAGGGCGGCGACAGCGCCGGTGAGCACGTCGCCGGTACCGGCTGTGGCGAGGTCCGGACCCCCGGTGGGCACGACGACCGTCCTGGCGCCGTCGGTGACGATCGTCCGGTGCCCCTTGGCGACGACGACGCACCCAAACCGTGCGGCGGCCTTCCGGGCAGCAGCCAGACGATCGCGAACGACGTCGGCCGTGTCGATCTCCAGTAGTCGAGCGAGCTCCGCCGGATGGGGCGTGACGACCGTGGGCGTGTCTCTGGCGGCGAGCACGTCAGGAGTGGCGGCAAGGACGTTCAGAGCATCCGCGTCGAGAACGATCGGAAGGTCGATCTCCCGCAGCGCCCGCTCGCAGAGCGCGCGCTGGGCCTCTCCCGTCCCGAGACCTGGACCGGTTGCGAGACAACCGGCGCGGTCCAGGACGGAACCGAGACGATCGAGGGCCTCCGGCCCGAGCACGTCACCGTCGCCGGCGATGCGCGTCAAGAGCTCCGGCGCGGCAACGGTGGCGGCACCGGTGACGGAGCGCGTCGAGCCGAGCGTGACGTACCCGGCCCCCATCCGGCCGGCGCCCCTGCACGTGAGCAAGGCCGCGCCGCGCGTCTCCTCCGAGCCCGCGAGGACCGCGACGGATCCGCCGCTGCGCTTGTGCGCGTCGGGGGCTCGCGCGGGAAGGGCACGGCGGACGTCGTCGTCCTCGACCAGGTGAACCGAGACCGGCGGGATGGGAATGCCGATGTCCGCGACCACCACCCGGCCCGCGTGCGCGGCCCCCGGAGAAAGCGCGGTACCGAGCTTCTCGGCGCCCATCGCAACGGTCACCGCGGCCTCGACGGCAACACCGGCAACCGCTCCCGTCGCTCCGTCCACCCCCGACGGGATGTCCGCGGCGACGACCCTCGGGTGCCCTTGCAGTCGCTCGATGACGTCCGCGACCGCGCCCTCCGGTTCCCCCTTGAACCCCGTCCCGAAGATCGCGTCGACGAAGACGTCGAAGCCCTCGACCGAGCGGACCCCGGCGTGCTCGAACAGGCGGACGACTTCGACCGAAAGGCCCTCGGCCTCCAGCACGCGCGCCGCCACGAGACCGTCGCCTCCGTTGTTGCCCTTGCCGCACAGCACGAGCACGCGCCGACCGTACCTCCCGCCGGCCAGCTCTATCGCCTCCCGGGCGAGGACCCGGCCCGCGCGCTCCATCAGCACTGAGGCGGAAGTGCCGGACGAGATCGCCGCCTCGTCGGCGCGCCGCATCTCGTCCGGCGTGAGGAGCGGTCTCACTCCACGGTGACGCTCTTCGCGAGGTTCCTGGGCTTGTCCGGGGGAAGCCCGCGCTCCTTGCAGATGAAGTAGGCGAACAGCTGCATCGGGATCGTGTCGAGGATCGGCGTGAGCAGCGGCTTAGTCTCAGGCACCTCGAACATCTCGTTCGCGAGGCTCCGGGCCCGGTCGTCACCCTGCGGCGCGATCAGGATCGTGTCGGCCCCCCGCGCGCGCACCTCCTCGACGTTCGCGAGCATCTTGTCGTAGAGCTTCTGCCCGGTCAGCACCGCGATCACGGGAACACCCTTCTCGATCAGCGCGATCGCTCCGTGCTTCAGCTCGCCGGCCGCGAACCCCTCCGCGTGCAGGTACGAGATCTCCTTCAGCTTGAGCGCGCCCTCCATCGCCACCGCCATACCGACGCCTCGTCCGATGAAGATGAATTCCTTCGCGTCGGCGTAGCGCTTCGCCGCGCGCTGTACCTCTCCCTGGATCCTGAGCACCTCTTCGACCTGCTCCGGGAGCCTCTGCATGGCCTCGATGGTCTCCGCCCGCTTCTCCGGCGACATCGTCCCGCGCTCCTGCGCGAGATAGAGGGCGAGGATGTTCAAGGCGACGAGCTGCGCGGTGAACGTCTTCGTCGCGGCGACGCCGATCTCCGGCCCCGCGTGCGTGAACAGGACCGCGTCGGCCTCCCGAGTCATCGACGAGCCGACCACGTTCGTGACGGCGACGACGCTCGCGCCCATCTCCTTCGCGAACCGCACCGCTGCAAGCGTGTCCGCCGTCTCGCCGGACTGCGCGATACCGATGACGAGCGAGCGCTCGTCGAGGACGGGGTCCCGGTAGCGGAACTCGGACGCGAGGTCGAGCTCGACCGGGATGCGCGTCCAGTGCTCGATCGCGTGCTTCGCCGCCATGCCCGAGTGGAACGACGTGCCGCACGCGACCACGACGATCTTGTCGACGGAATGGACGATCTCCGGGTCCCACTTGACCTCGTCGAGCGTCACGCGTCCCGACCCGTCAAACCGGCCGCGCATCGTGTTCCGGACCGCCGCGGGCTGCTCGAAGATCTCCTTCAGCATGAAGTCCTCGTAGCCGCCCTTCTCCGCGGCCTCCGCGTCCCATTCGACGTGCACGGTCTCCGGCTCGACCTCGTTGCCGTCGAAGTCGAGCACGCGCACGGCGCCGGCCGTGATCTCGGCGACCTGACGGTTCTCCAGAGGGATGACGTCGCGCGTGTAGCCGAGGAGAGCGGGGATGTCGGAGGCGACGAGACCCATGTCCGGCGTGGCGCCGACGATCAACGGCGGCTCCTGGCGCGCGGCGACGATCACGTCGGGCTCGTCGAGCGAGATGCACACGAGAGCGAACGCGCCCTCGAGCAGGTTCACGGCCTCGAGCACGGCCTCACGCAACGAGCGCGTGCCCGCCGCCAGCAGGCTCTCGAGCAGGTGCGCGACGACCTCGGTGTCGGTCTGCGAGCGGAACCGGTGCCCGTCTCGTTGAAGCCGCTCGCGCAGCACGTCGTGGTTCTCGATGATCCCGTTGTGGACGATCGCGAGCCGTCCGCTGCAGTCGCGGTGCGGGTGCGCGTTCGCGTCGGTCGGCGCACCGTGGGTCGCCCACCGGGTATGTCCGATCCCGAGGCGGCCCTGGATCCACGAGCCGTTGAGATGCCCCTCCAGGACTCCCAGCCGGCCGGCCCGGCGCTCGACGGCCAGCTCACCGTCCGAGACCACCGCCACCCCCGCGGAGTCGTAGCCGCGGTACTCGAGCTTGCGCATGCCGTCGAGCATGATCTGGAGCGCGTCGTCACTGCCTACGCATCCGACGATGCCGCACATAGGCGCCTCCTCTTCTTGTTCCGCGCGCCGGCCGAGGCCGCCGCTGGGCGTCCCGCGCGGTAGGCGCGCGACGAAAACGGACGAAAGCACGAAAGAGGAGCCACGCCGGAGCCGGTTTGTCCCTCGGGATCGCTCCCGAGCTTTGTCGGCACCGTCACGACCGTGGCCGGCCGAGGGTCACCCGCCGAATCGGCCGCCGTTTGCTCCTACGCTACGGCCTCTCGAGATCCCCTGCCTCGTCGTCTCGCCGCCTCCTACGGCGAGACCTGGCGCTAGATCCGGACTGATGCTGCTTCCTCTTTGCGCCCCACAGGGTACTCCGCGAGGGCCTCGCCGGGAAGGCCGTCTGGCAGGAACTGGCTTTAAGCCAGGAGCCTTCTGACGGCCTCCGCGAGCTCGTGCGCTATGCGCTCCGCCGCCCCTCGATCCTCCGCCTCGACCATCACGCGGACGAGGGGCTCGGTCCCCGAAGGCCGCAGCAGGACGCGACCGGTCTCGCCGAGGTCGTCCTCGGCGGTCTTCACCCTCGCCCAGACCTCCTCCGCATCCTCCAGGGCACCTCTGTCCCTGATGCGCACGTTGACGAGGATCTGGGGATAGGGCTCGAAGACCGCGGCGAGCTGGGACAGCGGCTCGTCCGCGGCGGCGACGATCTCGGCGAGCTTGAGTCCCGTGAGGACTCCGTCGCCGGTCGACGCGTGCTTCGAGAAGATCACGTGGCCCGACTGCTCGCCGCCGAGTACCGCGCCGTGCTCGATCATCGCCTCGGCCACGTAACGGTCGCCCACCGGAACGGTCACCACCCCTATTCCCGCGGCCTCGAGCGCCCTCCGAAAGCCGAGGTTCGCCATCACCGTGGTGACGACGATGCCGCCGTCCAGCGCGCCGGCGTCCTTCAGGTGCAGCGCGGCGAGGGCGATGATCCGGTCGCCGTCCACGACCCCGCCGGTCTCGTCCACCGCGAGCACGCGGTCGGCGTCCCCGTCGAAGCCGAGGCCGAAGGCCGCTCCTTCCGAGACGACCGTCTTCGCCAGCGCGTCCAGGGACGTCGATCCGCTGTCGACGTTGATCCGTGCGCCGTCCGGCGTGTCGTGCATCGCGACGACCTCTGCACCCGCGCGCGCGAACGCGTCGGGGCCGACCTTCCACGCGGCGCCGTGGGCGCAGTCGAGCACCACGCGCAGCCCGTCGAGCGATCCCTCGATCGAACCGACGAGGTGCTCGACGTACCGGTTCACGGCGTCCTCGACGATCGTCACGCCGCCGATGCCGTCTGCGGTGGGCAGATCGCCGGGGCCGTCCGCGAGAAGCGCCTCGATCGCAGCTTCCTCGTCTCCGGAGATCTTCGACCCGACGCCGGAGAAGAACTTGATCCCGTTGTCGGGGACGGGGTTGTGCGACGCGGAGATCACCGCGCCCGCGGCGGCTCCGTCCTCCCGCGTCAGCCACGCGACCCCCGGCGTCGGGATGATCCCGGCGCTCAGCACGTGTGCGCCCGCAGAGCATAGACCTGCGGTGAGCGCCCCTTCGAGCATCGGGCCCGACAGGCGCGTGTCCCGTCCCAGAGCGACGCGGCCCCCGTCCGGCGCGAGCACGAGACCCGCGGCGCGCCCCAGCGCAAGAGCAAGGTCCGGCGTTAGCTCGCGGTTCGCGACGCCGCGCACGCCGTCGGTGCCGAAGAGCCTGGTCATCGGCCGATCTTCGCGTGCTTTCGGCCCCACTAGGATTCGGTCGCCGTAATGAGAGACGACCTCTTCCTGCGCGCCTGCAAGGGCGCCGTCACCGACCGCGTCCCCGTCTGGTTCATGCGTCAGGCGGGCCGCAGCCTGCCCGAGTACCGGGCCGTCCGCGAGCGCCACACGATCCTCCAGGTGTGCAGGACGCCGGAGCTCGCGGCCGAGGTGACGCTCCAGCCGGTCCGGCGCCTCGGTGTCGACGCGGCGATCCTGTTCAGCGACATCGTCGTCCCCCTGCAGGCGATGGGGGTCGAGCTCGACATCGCGCCGGGGGTCGGTCCGGTCATCGCCTCTCCGATCCGCAGCGCACGCGACGCAGACCGGCTGCGGCCGCTCGTGCCCGAGGAGGGCGTGCCGTTCGTGCTGGAGACGGTGTCGGCGCTGGTCGAGCAGCTCGACGTCCCGCTCGTCGGGTTCGCCGGCGCCCCGTTCACGCTCGCGAGCTACCTCGTCGAGGGGAGACCCTCGCGCGACCACGCGCGGACGAAGGCGTTGATGCTGAGCGACCCTCCGACATGGCACAAGCTCATGGATCGTCTGTCCGAGGCGATCCTGGCCTGCCTGCGCGCGCAGGTGCGCGCCGGGGCCGCGGCCGTTCAGCTGTTCGACTCGTGGGCAGGTTCGCTCGGCCCCCGCGAGTACGCCGCGCACGTCGCGCCCGCGGTAACGAGGATCCTCTCCGGGCTCGAGGACATGGGCGTCCCGCGCATCCATTTCGGCGTGGGCACCGGCGAGCTCCTCGAGCTGATGGCGGGGACCGGCACCGACGTCATGGGGATCGACTGGCGCGTGCCGTTGTCGAGGGCGCGTGCACGCCTGGGAGACGACGTGGTCCTGCAGGGGAACCTCGACCCCGCGTTGTGCCTCGCGCCGTTCGAGGTCGTAAGGGACAAGGCGCAGGAGGTCCTCGCCGAGACGGGCGGGCGACGTCACGTCTTCAACCTCGGCCACGGCGTCCTTCCGGAGACCGACCCCGATACGCTCGCCCGGCTCGTCGATGTGGTGCACGAATGGCGGGTGCGATGAGACGAGGGGTGATCGTGATGGCGTACGGGACGCCGCGGGGCCTCGACGACGTCGAGCGCTACTACACCGACATCCGGCACGGACGGCCGCCGAGCCCGGAGTCGTTGCAGGAGCTGACCGCGCGCTACGAAGCGATCGGCGGGAAGTCGCCGCTGTACGAGATCACCGAAGCGCAACGGCTGGGGCTCGAGCAACGGCTCGGCGGCGTGAAGACGTACCTCGGGCAGAAGCACTCGCCGCCCTTCATCGCGGACGCGGTGGGCTCACTCGCCGCGGACGGCGTCGAGCGTGCCGTCGGGCTCGTCCTCGCGCCCCACTACTCGAAGATGAGCGTCGGCGACTACCGCAGACGGGTCCTCCTCGCTCGTGACGAGATCGGATGGGACGGACGCGTCGACATCGTCGAGAGCTGGCACCTGGAGCCCGGGTACCTCGCGTTCCTCGAGCGACGCCTGCGCGAAGCGGCGGCGCGGTTGTCACCGGAAGCGAGAGAACGGTACTCCGTCGTGTTCACCGCGCACAGCCTTCCCGAGAGGATCCTCCGGGGTGGCGATCCTTATCCCGTTCAGCTACGGGAGACCGCGGATGCCGTGGCCGCCGCCGCGGGCGTGCCCGAGCACACGATCGGATGGCAGAGCGCGGGACGCACCGGCGATCCGTGGATCGGCCCGGACGTGCCGGAGGTGCTGGAGAAGCTCGCGGCCGGCGGCGTCCGCGGGATCGTCGTCTGCCCCTGCGGGTTCGTCTCGGATCATCTGGAGGTCCTGTACGACGTCGACGTCGAGTGCGCGCAGAAGGCGGCGGATCTGGGGGTCGAGCTCGTAAGGACGCAGTCGCCGAACGACGACCCGGATTTCCTGGACGTCCTCGCGACCGTCGTCCGGCGCGCGCTCGCCGCGGCATGAGCCCGGTCGCCGTCGTCGTCGGCGGCGGCATCACCGGGCTCGTCGCGGCGCGGGAGCTGCACCGTGCGGGGCTGGAGGTCGTGCTGCTCGAGGCCGGGCCGGACGCCGGCGGGGTGATCGCGACGAAGACGATCGAGAACGTCGCGGTCGAAGCGGGGCCCGATTCGTTCCTCGTGCGCGACCCGTGGGCGCTCGACCTCTGCCGGTCTATCGGTCTCGGCAACGACCTCGTTCGGCCGGCGGTGTTCGGCGGGATGGTCTGGTCGAGGGGCCGGCTGCACCCGTTGCCGCGCGGCCTGGTGTTCGGCGTCCCCACGCTTCCCGTCAAGATGCTGCGCACCGGGCTGCTGTCGCGCCGCGGCGCATTCCGTGCTCTCGGCGACCTCTTCCACTCGAAGCCCCTAACAGGGAAGGACGTGTCGATCGGTTCGCTGGTGCGGGACCATCTCGGCGACGAGGTGCTCGAGCGGCTCGTGGACCCTCTGCTCGCGGGAACCCGTGCCGGGGACGCGGACGAGATGAGCCTTGCAGCGGCCGCACCGGACCTGGACACGATCGCGCGCCGGCATCGCAGCCTGATCCTCGGAGCGCGTGCATGGGAGCCGGAGAGACCGGAGACCCCGGTGTTCATGGCTCCCCTCGGAGGGATGACGCGCGTCGTACAGGCGTTGAAGACGGAGCTGCGCGACGCGGACGTTCGCTTCGGTACCGCGGTCGAGCACGTCGCGCGAGACGCGACCGGGTTCCGTCTGGAGACCGGTGCCGGCGACGTGCGTGCGGACGCCGTCGTCCTGGCCGCTCCTGCGTACGTGACCGCGCGGCAGATCGCGTCGCTCGATGCCGGAGCATCCGAGGCGCTCGGGTCGATCCCCTATGCGTCGGTGGCGGTTCTCGCGCTGCTGTACCCGTCGCCCGCAGGGGACCCGCCTTGGGACGGCAGCGGCATGCTCGTGCCGCGGCGAGAGAGCAGGACGGTCGCCGCGTGCACCTGGTATTCGACGAAGTGGCCCGCGTCCGCACCGGACGGCGGCTTCCTGTTGCGCGCGGTCGTCGGTAGGAGAGGTCACGATCCGAACCTCGACCTGGACGACGACGATCTCGTTACTGCGGTACACGAGGACCTCGCAGCGATGCTGGGCCTGAAGGAGCCGCCGCGGTCGCACCTGGTCACGCGCTGGGAGCGCGCGCTGCCGCAGTACACGGTCGGGCATCTCGATCGCGTGACGGGAGCGGAGCTCGCGCTCGCCCAGCGGGGGCCGGTGTTCCTCGCGGGCGCAGGCTACCGGGGGACCGGGATCCCCGACTGCGTCAGGGGGGCCGGCGAAGCCGCAGCGGCCGCGGCCAACGCGCTCGCGTAAGCTCGTCCGATGCCGTCCACGATCGGGATCTTCCTGTTCGAAGGAGCCGAAGAGCTCGACTGGGCGGGGCCGTGGGAGGTGTTGTCGTTCTGGGCGCGCACGTGGCCGGACGACGGCGTCGAGGTGTTCACGTTCGCCCGCGAGCCCGGTCCCGTCGAGTGCGCGAAGGGGCTGCGGGTGGTGCCGGACCACATGGTCGACGACGCGCCGCGGATGGACGTCGTCGTGTACCCGGGCGGGATGGGAACGAGGAAGCACCTCGGTGACGAGTCCATCCGCACGTGGCTGCGGGGGCTGGCGAGCGAGGGCACCCTGATGACGAGCGTTTGCACCGGCGCGCTCGTGCTCGCGGACGCGGGCCTGCTCGACGGGAAGCCCGCCACGACGTACTGGAGCCAGGTCGACTACCTCGGCACGCTCGGCAAGGACATCGAGCTGCGTCCGGACGACCGCTTCGTCGATACCGGTGACGTGATCACTGCCGCGGGAGTCTCCGCAGGCATCGACATGGCCCTTCATCTCGTGGCCCGGCTGCACTCCGTCGAACGAGCGCGTGAGGTCAGGCGGGGCATCCAGTACGACCCCGAGCCGCCGGTCTAGCGCAGCGCCGCAAGCACGGCGGTCGCCACGGCGAGGTCCTCGGACGCGAGCCCGACCGACTTGAAGACCGTGACGTCCTTGTCCACCGGTGCACCGTCACGGATCAGGTCCCGGAGCTCGGTCAACGAGCTCGGATCGAGCACGCCGGACTCGATCGGTTGCAGGATGTCTCCGGCCTCGGCCGTCGCCGCCGCTCTGTCCTCCACGAACACGGTGGCCCGGCGCATCGTCGCGTCGTCCAGTTCGCGCGCCCCCGGCTGGTAGGCGCCGACGGCGTTCACGTGAGCACCCTCGGGTAGCAACGTCCCGTCGAACAGCGGAGTCGTGCTCGTCGTGCACGTGCAGACGATGTCGGCGTGCGCCACGTCACCGGGCTCTCCCGCCCTCGCTTCGGGTCCTGCCTCCGCGACGAAAGCTGCTGCGCCCTCCGGGGAGCGTGACACGACCACCACCGACTCGAGCGCGCCGACCGCGCGCATCGCCTCGAGATGGCCTCTCGCCTGCGTGCCGGCGCCGAAGACCACCAGCGTGCTCGCGTCGGGCGAGGCGAGGTGCTTCGTCGCCAGGGCGGATACCGCCGGAGTCCGCAATGCCGTCACCGCCGCTCCGTCGATCATCAGGACCGGCTCGAGGGAGTCCGGCGAGAACAGGACGTAGATGCCGTTGATCAACGGTTTGCCTGCCGCCGGATTCGCGGGGTTCACGGTCACGAGCTTCACGCCGGTCCCTGCCGGTCCCGACGCGGGCATCAGGAGCAGCTCACCCACTCCGGTGCTGAGGTGCGATCGCGGTGGGACTTCCACGTCGCCGGTGCGGAACATCGTCTCCAGCGCCTCGATGGCGGCGCTCATCGGGACGAGGCGGCGGAGGGCCGCCGCGTCGAGATACGGGATCTCGCTCATCGCAACAGGAACCCGGTGCCGATCGGGTCGTCGGGGTCCAGGTAGAGCTCGTGGGCGCCGGTCCGGAACGCGCTGCCCTCGACCTCCGTGATCACCGCGGGCTTGCCCGCGACGTCGCCCTCACCCGAGACACGTGCGGTAAAGAGGCTGTCCACGATGCTCTCGTGCCGCAGCGTGGCGCCGCGCGGGAGCTCCCCCGACGCGTCGAGCAGCGCGAGGCGCGCGCTCGTCCCGCTCCCGCACGGCGAACGATCGACCTCACCGTCGGCGAAGACCGTGACGTTGCGCTGCGACAGGCCGTCCGCGCCCGGGGCGTCCTCGAAGAAGATGACGCCGTAGACGTCACGAAGCTCGGGCTCGAGCGGATGGACCACCTCGTGGTCCGCCTCGATGCGATGTTTGATCT
>WUUC01184437.1_pt1 | contig 18226 bp, 12 predicted proteins | sample 6278441 | NCBI WGS metagenome assembly WUUC01 (sample SAMN13675441, study PRJNA597444) | soil metagenome | isolation source: soil | place: USA: Washington | collected 2017-10 | reverse complement strand
ACACGCGGATTCCTTCCGGAGCTTCACCTATATCGCATCGGGCGGTGCACCGATCGCACCGGCCGTGGTTGATCAGTTCGAGCAGAAGTTTGGCACGCGGATCAAGAGCACCTATGGCATGACCGAATCCACGGCCGGCGCCATACTCGAACCCATCGGTCAGCGCTCACCCGTGGATCCGCAGTTCGGTGCATTGGCGTTGGGTGTGCCGGCCTTCAACACGGACATCAAGCTCGTCGATGAGCAGGGCGAGGAAGTGGCGTTCAACGTGGCCGGTGAGCTTCTCGCTCGGGGTCCGCAGATCGTGCCCGAATACTGGAACAGGCCTGATGACGAATCGCTGTGTGACGGTTGGGTAAAGACCGGCGACATCATGGTCATGAACGAGCAGGGTTGGCTGTTCCTGGTGGACCGCAAGAAGGACATGATCAACGCCTCTGGTTACAAGGTCTGGCCGCGCGAAGTCGAAGATGTTTTGTACACGCATCCCGCGGTGCGCGAGGCGGCGGTGGTGCCGGCGATGGATCAGTATCGTGGTGAGACCGTCAAGGCCGTTCTCAGCCTGAAACCTGGAGCGAACGTGAGCGCCGCGGAAATAACGGAATTCTGCAAGGCTCGAATGGCGGCGTACAAATACCCGCGCATCGTCGAGATACTGCCGGAGCTGCCCAAGACAGTGACTGGAAAAATCCTGCGCCGGGAACTTCGCGCCCCACAGAAGTAGGACGTGCTGGTTAAGGTTTAGAAGCGATCCGCGTCGTCACGGGCGCGATCCCCGCCGATGAAGCCGAGCTTCTGCAGCCCGTGTGGAATCATGAATGCGCCCACCGTGCAGCGAAGCACAGTCGCACCGATGAGTGGCACGTCGGCAGCGGTCATAGCAGATCCCCTGTTTGTGTTGTTTGGATCAAATGGCTGTCGTTGCAAATGGGTCAGGCGACGGCGCGCGCAAGCTTCCCAAATAGCTCGATGACGCCGGGGTCGTTGTGATCGGGATATTTCAAATACATGCGAGATGCCTGCACGCTCATATTCACGTATTTGTTCTGTGGCTTGATCAATGGTTCCCGTGATCCCAGAAGCCACCATCGCGGGAGGGAATCCAGTGAGTTCCTGAGCGCGTTGTTTGCGCGCTGCAGCTTCGCTCGCAGTGTTGCCGAGAGGCCCGACTGAGAAGTAAGAGCCCGGCAAGGTTGCTAGGTCGTGGCCCAATCGCAAACACGCGCCATGCACGGCCTCGAGCCGCTGCTTGCATTCGGCAGCCGTGGTGCCCGCGACGTTGTATTCCTGTGCATAGCGAGCGGCTAACGCGGCCGCCTGAAATAGGAATCCAGCAGTCCACCCATCGTAGATACCTCGAGTCGATTGATGTCGTTTTATCTAATGCAGAACTCAACCTATTCGAGTTCAAATGCAAGAGGAAGCTGTAGTGACTGTAATCACGCGGCTCGCAGATAGGATCAGCCGTGCGGTTAGCCGCTCTCTGCAGCAAAGCTGCAGGATGTGCATTTACCGCTGTGCACAGCGCTAGTCGAAAGCTTGGGGTGCGTGATCTTCGGCGCGAGCTGTTCGAAGGATCGACCAAACGCACGTGCTTCAAAGACAACACCTTCTTCATCGTCTCAATTAAACGTCGAGTGAGAGGAGCTGTTTCTTGCGTGCGGCGGATGGAAGGCCACCAGGGAACGTTCTCGCAATCATCGTGCGATTCAGCACGGCGGCGCGTGCTGGCCACCGTTGACAACCCCTCGAGCGGGGGACAAACTAAATTTCGAGAGAAGTCACGAAAACGCTGGGGATCAGTCTGAAGCTGGCAGGCAGGTTGCGACGCGTAGCCGTTGTTGGGCGCAGTAGATGGCTCCGCCAATCGCACTTCGTAGCCAACACGACGAGCGATGCCGTGCATGTGACGTAGGCGTAACTGAGGAATAGCGATGCCGCAAGATAAAAGTGATTCGCACGCGAAACCGGTCACCGTGATCCGTCGGAAGTCGAAACCGATTGCAGATTCCCGCGGGCTGTTTGCTCCGTTGGATCCGGGAACCAGTGTGAAGGAGGGCGTTGTTTACGAACGCGATGTTGCCCTTCGCCTCACCGACGGCACCACGATCTACACCGATATTTATCGGCCCATGGGCGCTACCCATGTTCCCGCCATCGTGGCCTGGAGCCCGTATGGCAAGCGTGCAGGTTACGTCGGTGCGAACCAGGTGCCCGGTGTTCCGCCCGGAACTCTCTCCGAAGGGGCGAAGACCGAAGGTCCGGATCCGTATTACTGGTGCGCTCAGGGTTACGCGCTCATCAATCCAGATCCACGCGGCGTCGGCAATTCCGAGGGTGATGTGCAGATCTGGAATGCCCAGGAAGGTCGGGATTGCCGCGATCTCATCAACTGGGTGGGCACTCGTGAATGGTCTAACGGCAAAGTCGCGCTGAGCGGCAATTCATGGCTGGCGATCAGTCAGTGGTTTGCCGCCGCTGAGCAGCCGGAGCATCTGACCTGCATTGCGCCGTGGGAAGGCTTCACCGACATGCATCGTCAGTTCGCACGTCATGGCGGAATTCCGCTGGTGGGTTTCCTCGCCATGTTTCGAGAGATCTTCTTCGGTCCTGGCGAGGTCGAAGACCTGCTTGCAATGAATGTGGAGTATCCGTTCCGCAACGAATACTGGGACAGCAAGATTCCGGAGTTAGCGAAGATCAACGTCCCTGCATACCTCGCCGCTGGTCTGAGTCACTTTCACCTCTTGGGCACGATCGAGGCGTTCAATCAGATCTCCTCACGCGAGAAGTGGTTGCGGGTGCATCGCGAATTCGAATGGCCGGATGGTTATGCGACCGACAACCTCGAGGACTTGAAGCGCTTTTTCGATCGCTATCTCAAAGGCATTCGCAATGGCTGGGAATTGACGCCGCGTGTGCGGCTGGACGTGATGGATCGCGGCAACGATGACCATCAGCTCAAGCGTCGCGAGGACGAGTTCCCGCTGAAGCGGGCGCAATACAAAAAGCTCTTCCTTGATGCCGAGAAGAAAAGCCTTGCGACCGCGCCGTCGGCGTCTTCATCGTCGGTTGCGTATGACGCCAAGGATGGATTCGCCACCTTCGACATGCGATTCGATGAGGACACGGAGATCACCGGCTACCTGAAGCTGCGGTTATGGGTCGAAGTGCGCGATGGCGATGACTTGGACTTGTTCGTTTTCGTGCAGAAGCTGGATGAAGAAGGCGTTCCCGCGCCGACCTTGGTGATGGGTCATGCTCATCCCGGAGCCTGGGGGATGCTGCGCGTGTCCCATCGCGAGCTCGACGAAGCGAAATCAGCGCCGGAAAAGCCCTGGCTCGCGCAGCGGCGCGCATTGCCACTGAAGGCAGGGGACATTGTGCCCGTTGAAATCGGCATCTGGCCGACGAGCCGCTTCTGGCATCGAGGTGAGCACGTGCGGGTGCTGGTCGCAGGCCACTATCGACGCGAAGAGGGTTGGTTCGAGCCGTTGACCTATAACGTCCTGGGTCGCGGCACGCACGTGATCCACACGGGCGGCCAGTATGACTCCCATCTGCTGGTACCCATCATTCCGAAGCGACGCCCGGTGGTGAGCGTGCCTTTCAAGCCTGGGGCACTGAGCTTCAACGCTGACAAAAAGCAATAGAGCGGGCACAGCTCGCTGTACAGAACTTCGTATCGAAATAAGGATGGCAATCCGGTTGAGTAGTCCAGCTGCGAACCGCCCACGACACAAGGGCCAGTACGATGTGCTTATCGTCGGCTACGGCCCGATAGGCCAATCCCTAGCCGTCATGCTCGGCCAATTTGGCCTGAGGACGTGTGTCGTTGAGCGTTACACGACACGGTACCGCTTGCCGCGAGCCGTTCACTACGATCATGAGACCGCCCGCATCCTGCAGAACCTGGGTGTGGGTGTACAGGCCTGCAGTGTCGCGCACGCGGACATCGCGGTGGAGTTTCACAATGCCGAGCGCAAGGTGCTCATGACCCAGGGCGTCGGCGGCATGGGAATCTCGGGCTGGCCGTCGTCGAACATGTTCTACCAACCCGAGCTCGAGGATCTGCTGGACCGGCGTGTCCAGGATTTTCCCTCGGTGGAGCGCAGGCTCGGCTATGAAGTCACCCAGGTAGAAGACGGGGAGCCCGTTCGGGTCCGCATCCGCAATCTTGAGTCGCAGGAGTCATCCGAGCTGACTGCGAAGTATGTGGTCGGTTGCGACGGCGCAAAAAGCTTCGTGCGCCCGCTCGTGGACACCGAGCAAGCCGATCTCAATTTCAGCCATCGCTGGCTCGTGGTCAGCGGCACGATGCGGGGTAGGAAGCTCGGCGCTACCGCGATACAACTCTGTGATCCCTACCGCCCGCAGACATTCGTTCCCGTCGGTCCGCATCGCATACGGTTTGAGTTCATGCTGCGTCCTGACGAGACGGGCGAGCGGATGAACACACCGGAAGCCGCTTGGGTGCTGATGAAGCCGTGGGGATACACGCCGGAGGACGTGAATCTGGAGCGTCACGCCGTCTATACCTATTCCGCCAAATGGAGCCAACGGTGGCGGCATGGGAATCTCATGGTCGCGGGCGACGCCGCCCATCAGACACCGCCATTTCTAGGGCAGGGTCTGTGCAGTGGGACCCGCGACGTATTGAGCTTGGCATGGCGGATCAGTATGGTCCTCGCGGGTAAGGCAAACGAAAAGATCTTGGATGACTACACCTCGGAGCGCGTGCCGCATCTGGCGGAGATCGTGACCAAAGCGGTCGAGATCGGGAACGTGCTGTGTGTCACCGATCCACAGCAGGCCGCGGCTCGCGATGCCGCGATGCTGGCTGAGAAAAGAAGCGCCAATATCGTCTACACGTGGCGACTGGGCCCCGGCACCTTCCGTGAAAATGATCCCGCTGCGCGGCTGCAGTCACTGCAGCGGGAAGTACGTCGTGATTCGAAAGTCGCACTTCTGGATGACATGGTCCCTGCCGGATTCCGGCTCATTACGAGCTTACCCGCAGAGCAGCTGAAACTCTCCGATGCGAACCGGCGATTTCTAGCGGATGTGCAATGTCAGGTCGTGAGCATCGCCGACGAATATGAAGACGTCACCGGGATGTTCAAACAGTGGCTCGATGACTTCGGCGCGAAGGCGATCATCGTCAGGCCGGATTTCTACAACTTTGGCATGGCTGGGACGGCTGCCGAAGTGAATGAACTCGTCGCAGACTTACACCATGCTTTGCGTGGACGAAACAACCGGCCTATGCTTGCGCGACTTCACTAATGCGAAGTGACAGAACGAAATCAAAAAGGGGGATATATGATCCGTAATTCGATACTCATCGCATTGGCCGCATCGACTTCGTTGACAAGTGTTTCCTATGCGCAAACGCCCGCATCGAACCAAGCGGCCAAACGGGACGATGCTGGCGGTCTGGAGGAGATCATTGTGACGGCACAGCGGGTCGAAGAAACGGTCCAGCGGGCCGCCATCGCAATTTCGGTTCTACAACCCGAAGCCTTGGCCGCTGTCATCAGCCCGAGTCAATTGAGCAATCTGGTGCCGGCGTTGCAATTCGCCGATGCAACTTCCACCTCACCATTGTTGTACGTGCGTGGTGTGGGGACGTTTGCAGGCAATCCCTATACAGATTCGGCCGTAGCTGTGAACTATGACGGCGTCTATCTCGGCCGTCCCACCTCCACTCGCGGTCTGTTCTATGACCTCGAGCGCATCGAGGTCCTCAAGGGCCCTCAAGGCACCCTGTACGGTCGCAATGCTACGGGCGGTGCACTCAACGTGTTGCCAGCTCAACCTGTACTCGGAAAAACTGCATTCAACGGCTCCCTTGACGTCGGTAACTACGATGCACGCAACGTGCAAGCGGCTGCGAACTTCGCGGTGACCGATCACTCTGCCGTGCGCATCGCCGGTATCTACTACGAGCACGGCGGCTACAACACAGACGGGACTTATGACGACGAAGGTCGCGGCGCACGCGCGCAATATCTGATTAAGCCTACCGACAGCCTGAGCGTCCGGCTCTCCGCAGACTATTTCAATGTGGGCGGCAACGGTCCCAGCTCCGTGCTCAAGGGCCGCATTGATCCGGTCACCCGCCAAACCGTGCCGATTGATTTCGATGGTGAGGTGGGCATCTACGATGAGCGTTCGGTGGCAATTCTGAGCTCGCCTTTGGCGTTTTCAGCAGGCGTCGGGGCGCCAGTTGGTCCGGTGGTATCGCGGCCGCACCGGGACAATAAGTACTACGGCGCGTCCATTGAACTGCAGGCAAATTTAGGTTGGGCTAATCTCACCGTGTTGCCTGCCTGGCGCAAGGCGGAAATAGATTCGATGGGCTTGATCGGGACAGCTCTGATTGTGCAAGACGAGACAGCTGAACAGATCAGTGGCGAGTTCCGTCTGAATGGTCAGGTGGGCGCCTTGGATTGGCTAGCAGGCGCGTTCTTGTTTCAGGAGGATATCGATTCGCAGTTCTCGCCCAACGTCAGCGTCTTCGCCTCCTCGCAAACGCTGGATGCGAACAATGATTCCTATGCTGGTTTCGGGCGCTTGACTTGGCACGTCACTGACACGTTCAGGCTGACGGGAGCGGCTCGCTATACCCAGGACGAGAAAAGCTTCAATGGCGTCTCTTTCAATGCGTTCGCGACCTGCACGGCGCCAGCGGTGCCACCGAGCCCACTGCATCTGTGCCCCAATGTTCGCCGGCTCCCCGCCAATACACTCGACTTGCCGGCCGCGCTCGCGAGCATCGGTTACGTCCAACCTCCCGGTGTGCCCGTATTCATCGACGCGTTAGGCACCTCGAACGTGATCTGGGTGCCCGCTGTCATACCGGTGAACCAGACCATCAAGCCAGACAAAGTGACCTATCGCGCGGCGGTTGAATTCGACGTACGTGAGGAGTCCCTGCTCTACGCCAGTTTCGAAACCGGGTATCGTTCCGGCGGTTTCTCTTTCTCGACGATCACGCCCTCGTACGATCCTGAGACCATTGACGCATTCACCCTCGGAGCCAAGAACCGCTTCTTGGACGGGCGCGTTCAGTTGAACGTGGAGGCCTTCTACTGGAAGTACAAGGACCAGCAGCTCGCGCATACCGCTGTGGGCGTCGGGGGCGGACTTGAGTTCGTGACGGAAAATATCGGGCAATCCACCAACCAAGGTGTGGAGATCGAGCTGTTGGCTCGTCCAGTGCGCAATACGATCTTGCGCGCCGATGTTCAATATCTAGACGCGAAGAACGACGACTTCGTGTACCGCGATGTGGATCAAGGTGTGCTCGCGGGATTGCCGCCGGGCGTTGTGCGACCAGATACCACCTGCCCAGCCACGTCGGATCCTGCGACGGGAGCCTACCGCATCGATTGCTCGGACCTACGCGCGCTACGCTCGCCGGAGTGGACCCTGAATCTGGGGCTGCAACAAACCATTCCGCTGAACGGTGAGTACCAACTGGTGCTCGAAGGCAATGGCCACTACCAGACGAAAATGATTACGATGTTCGAGCGCCGGGCGTTGGGCACGACGCCCAATTATTGGATCACGGATGCCGCCGTCAGTTTCGCTCCGCAAGATGATCGCTGGGGGGTCTCCCTGTACGTCAACAACATTGGTGACGAGCGGGTGGACCTTTCGGCCGGATTTTCAGCGTTGGGTGGCAACTTGACGACCGGCAACTACACAGCACCGCGCACCTATGGCGCAAGGTTCAATTTCAAGCTGTGATCATTTAGGAATTGCGTGAGCGCGGCAGCTGCCCCCAATCAAGGGCACTGCCGCGCATCACGTGCGTCCATCGCTAAGACGACGCAGGCGGCCGGCTATCTCAAGCCACACGCCACTTGCATCGGTTCGACAAAATTCCATGTGCTCAATGGCCGCATGCAAGCGATAAACAAGTGCCAAGATTTCCATCCCAGGTTCATCGCCGCCGGCCGTTGTCCACCCTTTCCGATGCGTCTGTCTATCGATGTCTCCGCCACGCCGTTCTCGGCCATCACGGCGATGGCCGTATGCATCAAGTGCGCACGAGTTCGCTAACGTTTTCGCTCAGCACACACGCGCTCACGAAAATGACCGCTTTTCTCAGGGGTTTTCGGTAGGTGCGAAATATGCCCGCAATGCCGCTGCGGAGCAATTGTCGACGCGCCGGTGCGCGTAGTAGGCATGGCGGAGAAGCGGGAGAGCGGGGGAGTTCGCCGCTATCTGAAGCTGGATCTGCGCTGAGCACCACGCCGATCTGCGGCCACTGCACCGCCGTGCAGTGGCCCTCGCATTCGATCGTTGGAGCACGTAGGCGCAGAGCTCAACGCGTGGGCACGCCACCTCACGAACCGGAGTTAGCTACGCCGTGATTCGACCTATTTCGACGAATGATGATTTATGCCTTGCGCCAATCGGCGAAACGCCGGCCCTCGGCGGCGAGACGCGACAGCAGGTCCGCTTTGGTCCAGTAGCCGTACGCATTGCCCAGCCGCTGCGCATAGTGATCGAGCCGCGCTGCGATTTTCTGTAGGCCGATGACATCCGCCATGTGCATCGGGCCGCCGCGAAAGTCGGGGAAGCCGTAGCCGAAGACGAACACCACATCGATGTCACTGGCGCGATAAGAAATGCCTTCGTCCAGAATTCTGGCGGCTTCATTGACCAGCGAGTACAGACAGCGCTCGATGATCTCCTCCGGACCGATATCACTGCGGCGCGCGATGCCGAATTGCGCAGCGACGTCGGCGCAAATGCGCTCGACTTCGGGATCGGCGATCGGCTTGCGACTGTCGTATTTGTAGTACCCCGCACCCGTCTTCTGGCCCAGGCGGCCGAGCTCGAACAGCTTCTGAGGCAGCATGCGCGATATCGGATCAGGCACGTGACCTGCGTTGCGGTGCTCTGCTGACGCTCTCGCAGCCACATCGATACCCGCCAGATCAAGCATCCGGCAAGGTCCCATGGGCAGCCCGAGAGACTCGATGGCCACGTCGATCTGCGCGGGCGTGGCGCCCTCAAGGAGCATGAACTCCGCTTCGCGCATGTACGGTTCGATGGCGCGGTTGCCGATGAAGCCGTAGCACACGCCGGAAACCACCGGGATCTTGCCGATGCGCTTGCCGAACTGCATGGCTGTGAACAGAGCGTCCGGACTGGTTTTCGCGCCGCGAACGATCTCGAGCAGTTTCATCACGTTGGCAGGGCTGAAGAAATGCATGCCAACAACATTGGCCGGCCGGCCGCTCGCGAGCGCCAGGGCGTCCACGTCCAAGCTAGAGGTATTGCTGGCGATGATTGCACCGGGCTTGCAGATGGCGCCCAGCTTGGCGCACAGGCCTTTCTTCAACTCGAGATCTTCGAACACCGCTTCGATGACCAAGTCGCAATCGGCCAGCGCCTGGTAGTCCAGCGTGGGCTGGAACAAGGCCATGCGGCTCTCGAGCTGCTGCGTCGTCAGCTTGCCGCGTGCAGCGCTGACCTCGTAGTTCTTGCGGACCGTACTCAAGCCGCGATCCAACCCTGCCTGATTCGCATCCACGATGACGACCGGCAAGCCGATGTTGACGATATTCATGGCGATGCCGCCGCCCATCGTTCCGGCGCCGATAATGCCGACCCGTTTGATCTCTCGCGCAGCCACGTTCGCAGGCAACCCAGGGATCTTGCTGGCCTCGCGCTGTGCGAAAAACAAGTGCCGCATCGCGGCCGATTGCGGCGACACGCGGCATTCTTCAAACAGGGTTGATTCGAGCTGCAATCCTTCATCGATTGGCAATCTCGTTGCGGCTTCGACCAATCTCACGATGCGCGGCGGCGCCGGGTAGGCCTGCGATTTCTTCGCCGCCTCAGCGGCGGACTGCTCGAGCAGTCCTGGCTTGATGCTGGCGGCCGGCACGGATAGGTCGCGGACGCGCCGGATCGGCCATCGCTCGGCGACCAGACGACGGGCCACCGCCAGTGCCGCTGTAAGCAGATCGCCTGTGACGATCTCATCGATGACGCCGCTGCGCAGAGCTTCCTCGGCAGAGATCGGCGCACCCGACAACATCATCTTGAGTGCCAGCTCCGCGCCGGCAACTCGCGGCAGCCGTTGCGTGCCGCCGGAGCCCGGCAGAATGCCGAGCAGCACCTCTGGTAGACCGACCTTCGCTCCTGAGGCTGCAATGCGATAGTGACAACACAGCGCGGTTTCCAAACCGCCGCCCAGTGCCGTGCCGTGAATCGCGGCGACGATGGGGCGATCCATCTGCTCCATGCGTGCAAGCAAGGCATTGAAGCTGCCCGCTTCGAAATCCGGCGCCGAGAAAGCTGCGATATCCCCGCCCGCAATGAAGGTGCGCCCCTCGCAATGCAAGACGACGGCTTTGATCGACGCATCGCGCGCAATTTCATCGAAGGCTCGCACCAGTGCATCGCGTAGTCCCGATGTCAGTGCGTTGACCGGCGGATTGTCGATGCGTACGACGCCGATCTCACCATGCCGTTCCAAAGTTGCCGGAGTGTTCATTTGAATCCTCGATCAATTCGCTCTCACGTTTGGTTTCGCAGTTCGCTGCGCCGCTGCGAGGTTGGGGTGCCGACATTGTATGCAGGCGGCATCTGCGCAGCTCCTGATCAGCAGTGCGGAGAGAGCGGCGCGTGCGGTTACACAGTGATCTTAAGTCACGCTCAGCCAGGCGTATGATATCGTGAGGCAGATTGTATAGCACGCATCAAACTATTTTCCACCGGCTCGAAAAATCAAGCTCCCGACTTGAATGTCGGCCGATACACAGTCGATAATTTGGTTCTGAGTCAGGTTCAGTAACGTCGATATCGAAGTGCGGAGAATGCAAGCACAGGCCGCTAAACGCATACGGCAGGATCGTCAGCCGGAGATTCTCGCCGCGGCGCGCGAGTTGCTGGAACAGCGCGGTCTTGCCGAATTTTCGGTCGCGGACGTGGCGGCGCGCGCCAACGTTTCAGAAGCAGCGGTGTTTTACTATTTCCAAACACGACGCGAGTTGATGTTTCAGGTGATCTCCGACTGGATGCAGCCGGTGATCGAGCGGCTTACGGCCGATCTGGCGCTGATCAAGGGAGTGCGCGCGCGACTGGTCACGTTTATTGCCAGGCATCTGCGCGAGATGGAGGCAGCCTCAGGCCTGCATCGCTTGATCTACCGCGAGTTGCATTGGGACCATTACTACACCTCGACACTGCATCGGCTGAATCAGCGTTATTCGCGGCTCGTCGTGTGGATCGTTGAAGACGGCAAGCAGAGCGGCGAAGTTCGCGCCGCGGTCGACGCTTACATGACGCGCGATCTGCTCTTTGGCGGACTTCATCACGTGGGCTGGCGCACATTGCTAAACGATCGCAAGTTGGACCTCGAAAGCACGGCGGAGCAGATCGGCGAGCAGCTCTATTTGGGCATCTGCGCGACTCCACGCCACGCGGTGCTTGCGAGTGAATCCGTTCTCGAGCGTTCGATCGAGCGCCTTGAGCGGCTGGCGGACCAGATAGAAATAGAAAAGGGGATGTGATTGTGGCTGCGATCTCTTCGTCGTTGATTCGTGAAAGCGCTGCCTATCGCGCCAACCGCGATGCGCATCTGCAGCTGATCGACGGCTTTCGTGCGCTCGAAGCCAAGGTGCGCGAGGCGTCTGCACGCAGCGCCGCAAAATTCCATCAGCGCGGCCAGCTGTTGCCGCGCGAGCGCGTCAGCCTGCTGCTCGATCGCGACGCGCCGTTCCTGGAGCTCTCCACGCTGGCAGGCTTGGGATGTCACGAGGATGACGGCAAGGACAACGTTTACGGCGGCGGCAACATCATCGGTATCGGTTTTGTCTGTGGGACGCGCGTGATGGTGGTGACATCCGACGCCGGCATCAAAGGCGGAGCGAACCACCCCTGGGGGGTCGAGAAGCAGATCCGGGCGCAGGAGATTGCGCTCGAGAACAAGCTGCCGCTCATCAACCTGGTGGAAAGCGCGGGTGCCAATCTGGCGCTGGCGCCGGAGATGTTCGTACGGGGCGGGGTGAGCTTCGCGAATCTGGCGCGCTTGTCGGCGGCGGGACTGCCGGTGATTTCGGTGGTACACGGTTCATCCACCGCCGGTGGTGCGTATCAAACCGGCCTGGCCGACTACATCGTACTGGTGCGCGGTCGCTCCAAGGTGTTCCTCGCCGGTCCGCCGCTGCTGAAAGCAGCCACCGGCGAGATCGCGGACGATGAGTCGCTGGGCGGAGCCACGCTGCATTCCGAGGTGACGGGTCTGGGCGAATACGTCGCGGAGAACGATGCCGACGCCCTGCGCATCACGCGCGAGTTGGTCGATAAGTTGCAATGGAATGCTGCGGGAGAGCTGGCGCCGTCGCGTGCGTTCCGTCGGCCACGCTATGACGCCGAGGAAATACTAGGCGTGGTGCCGATCGACTACCGTAAACCCTACGACGTGCGCGAACTGATCGCGCGCATAGTCGATGACAGCGATTGGTTGGATTTCAAGCGCGCCTACGGCGTGAGCACGGTTTGCGGCCACGCGGCGATCGAAGGCCGCGCCGTCGGCATCATCGGCAACAACGGTCCGATCGACGCCAATGGCGCCACCAAGGCCGCGCAGTTCATTCAGCTGTGCTGTCAGTCGCGCACGCCCATTCTGTTCCTGCAGAACACTACTGGCTTCATGGTCGGCGTCGAAGCGGAGCGCTCGGCCATCGTCAAGCACGGCTCGAAGATGATTCAGGCGGTGACTAACGCGGACGTACCGAAGATCACCATTCAAATCGGTGGCAGCTTCGGTGCCGGACACTACGGCATGTGCGGCCGCGGCTTTGCGCCGCGCTTTCTGTTCGCCTGGCCGAACAATCGCGTGGCGGTGATGGGCGGCGAGCAGGCGGCGAAGGTGTTGTCGATCGTGGCCGAAGAGGCTAGCCGCGGGCGCGGCATCGAGCCCGACATGGACAAGATCAACAAGTCGGGGAAAGCGATCGTGGATTTGTACGAACGCAGTTCGTCGGCTCTGTACGCCACCGCGCGCATCTGGGACGACGGTTTGATCGACCCGCGCGATACGCGAGCGGTCGTGAGTTTCTGTTTGAGCACCGCCCTCGAGGGCGACAGACGCCAGGTGCGTCGCAACAGCTTTGGCATCGCGAGGCTCTAAGATGGAGGCACTACCCAACACGCGCGTCGTACGCCTGGAATGGCGCGGCTCCTGTCTGCTGGCGACATTGGACGACCGCTCCACCAACAATGCGCTCAGCGCAACCATGGTGGAGGACTTGCAACGCATCGTCGATGCGGCGCCCGAGATGCAAAATGTGCGCGCCCTCGTCCTGCAAGGCCGAGAGGGTCTGTTCTGTGCCGGCGGCAACCTCAAGGGCGCGATGAACACCACAGCCCAGGACGATGGCTGTGATCCGGTGCGCGAGGAAAATCGCCGCGGTGGACGTCTCTTTCATTCGCTCAATCACTACCCGGCGCCCGTCATTGCGCTCGTCGATGGCCCGGCCATGGGCGGTGGTTTCGGCTTGGCGTGTTGCGCCGACATCGTAATCACCACAGCGCGCGCTCAATTCGCACTATCGGAAACGCGCCTCGGGCTGGTGCCGGCACAGATTGCCCCACTGGTTGTCGCTCGAATCGGTTTGCGCATGGCGCGTCGATTGGCGCTGACCGGTGTACGGCTCGACGGCAACGCTGCGGCGGCCATCGGACTCAGCGACTACCACTGTGCGGATAGCGCCGAGGCGCAAGCCAAGCTCGATGCCCTGCTGCAGGATATTCAACGCTGCGGCCCGCGCGCCAATGCGGTGACCAAGGCGCTGCTGTTGCACGTGGCGCAACAAAATGCCGAAGCCCTCATCGATCATGCCGCCGCCGTCTTTACGGCCTGCGTGCGCGGCAGTGAAGGTCAGGAAGGCATCTCTGCATTCGTACAAAAACGCAAACCCGCCTGGATCGACGCACCATGACTGCGATTAGCAAACTCCTCATTGCCAACCGCGGCGAGATAGCCTGCCGAATCATTAAGACGGCGCGTGGCAAGGGCTATCGCACGGTCGCGGTCTACAGCGAAGCGGATGCCGATGCACTGCACGTGCGGCTCGCGGATGAGGCTGTACTGATCGGGCCGCCGACGGTCTCGCAGTCCTATCTCAGCATCGAGCGCATCATCGCTGCAGCGCGCCGCAGCGGCGCCGACGCCATTCATCCCGGCTACGGCTTTCTGTCCGAACGCGCGGCCTTTGCTGTGGCGTGCGCCGAGGCGGGCATCAATTTCGTCGGCCCGGGTGTCGATGCCATTCGACTGATGGGCGACAAAGCCGAATCGAAGAAGCGGATGATCGAGGCCGGTGTGCCCTGCGTGCCTGGATACCAGGGCGACGATCAGGCCGATGAGGTGTTCGTTCGCGAAGCCGCGCGCATCGGCTATCCGGTGATGATCAAGGCCTCTGCGGGCGGCGGCGGTCGCGGCATGCGTCTGGTGCACAAGTCTGAAGCGCTGACGGGCGCATTGCGATCGGCTCGTTCGGAGGCGCTCACCGCGTTCGGTGATGACCGGCTCTTGATGGAGTTGGCCGTCACGGATGCACGTCATGTGGAAATCCAGGTGTTCGGCGATCAACACGGCAACGTCATTCATCTCGGTGAGCGCGATTGCTCGGTGCAGCGCCGTCACCAGAAAGTGTTCGAGGAAGCGCCATCGCCCGCAGTCGACGCTGCATTGCGCGAGCGCATGGGGGCGGCGGCGGTGCGCGCGGCCGCTGCGATCGGCTATGTCGGTGCAGGCACGGTCGAGTTCCTGCTGAGCCCGAAAGGCGAGTTCTATTTTCTCGAGATGAATACTCGCTTGCAGGTGGAGCATCCGGTCACTGAGATGGTGACGGGTCTGGATCTGGTCGCGTTGCAGTTGGATATAGCCGAAGGCAAGCCGCTGCCGCTGCGCCAGGAACACGTGCAGTTGAATGGTCACGCTATCGAAGCGCGCCTGTATGCCGAAGATCCGGCCAACGACTTCCTGCCGCAAACCGGCGACGTGGTTGTGTGGGAGCCGGCGCAGGGCGAGGGCGTGCGCGTCGATCACGGCTTGCAGGCCGGCAGCGCCATCAGCGCGTTCTACGATCCGATGATCGCCAAGGTCATCGCCTGGGGCGCCGATCGTCACGAAGCGCGCCGCCGCTTGCTGCGCGCGATCGAGGACACGCGCATTGTCGGTGTCAGCACCAATCGTGCCTTCCTCGCCGCAACGTTGCGCAACGCAGACTTCGCCGCCGGAGCTGCAACAACCGCCTTTATCGGTCGACATTTTCCGTCCGGCTTTCATCAGCCCGAAGCGCCGAGCTGGGCGGCGCCATTGGCCGCGGCCTTGCTTGCCGATCGCGGCCATGGGGGTTGGCGCTCCAACCGCTGGTCGGCCTACCCCGTCAAATTGCGCGGGCCGGCGGGCGTCGACTCGGTTTGGCTGGCCACCCGCGAAGGCGCCGACTGGAACTTAAGCTCGGGTGTCGAAACGATTTCGCTGCGCATCGTAGAACGCTGCGAATACGAGCTGCGTGTGCTCATCGATGGCCGCATCTTGAAGCTCGGCGCGCATCTGCGCCTCGATAGCGACGCGCCGCTCGTCGAGCTCGATCAGCACGGTGCTACGTGGCGCTACGAGGATCGCACGCTGGCGCCGCCGGAGCTGGCGGAGGACAGCGGATCGCACGGATCGTTGCGCGCACCGATGAATGGCTTGGTGACATGGGTGGGTGTGACCGAAGGTGAGAGCGTGACTCGCGGGCAACTGCTGCTCGTGCTGGAAGCGATGAAGATGGAACATCAGATCGTCGCGCCGCGCGCGGGCATTGTGTCCACGCTGGCGGCGCTGAAGGGCGCACAAGTTGCGACCCGCGATGTGCTCCTGATCGTCTCGGCCGAAGCGAACGAATGAAGCCCACCATTCGCATCGGCGGTGCGTCGGGTTTTTGGGGCGACAGTGCCATCGCCGTGCCGCAGCTGCTGCGCGAGCCGCTCGACTACATCGTGTTCGATTATCTGGCAGAGATCACGATGTCGATCATGGCGCGGGCACGGGCCCGTGATTCGCAGGCGGGTTATGCGAATGACTTCGTCGATGTGATCGCGCGCCATGCCGGGGTCATCTCACAGCGCAGCGTGCGGATCATTGCCAACGCCGGCGGGGTCAATCCACTCGCGTGTGCTGCAGCGATCGAACGTGCCGTGGCGGCCGTTGGTGTGTCGCTCAAAGTGGGCGTGGTGCTGGGAGATGATCTGCTGGAGCGCTCGGCGACCTGGCGCGACCAACATGACATGTTTTCCAACGAGCCGTTGCCGCAGAAGCTGCTCAGCTTGAATGCGTATCTGGGTGCCGAGCCCATCGCCGCGGCGCTGGCGAAAGGTGCGGACATCGTCATCACTGGCCGCTGCGTCGACAGCGCATTGGCGCTGGGCGCGTGCATGCACGAGTTCGGATGGTCGCGAGACGACCTGGATTGCCTTGCCGGGGGATCGCTTGCCGGCCATATCATTGAATGTGGAGCGCAAGCCACGGGCGGCATTCATACCGACTGGGAGCAAACCGGCGATTGGGTCGACATCGGCTATCCCATCGTCGAGGTCAGTCCCGATGGCGCTTTCACCGTATCCAAACCGCGTGACACGGGCGGTCTGGTGTCGGTCGGCACCGTGGCCGAACAAATGCTCTATGAGATCGGCGATCCTCGCGCCTACCTGCTGCCCGATGTGATCTGCGATTTCTCTCAAGTCCAAATCGTGGCGACCGGGCCGAACTTGGTGCGGGTATCCAACGCACGTGGACGCCGTCCGACGCGCTTCTATAAGGTCTCCGCAACAGCGCAAGACGGCTTCCGCGTCGGTGCGTACTACATGATCGGCGGTATCGATGCCGCGCGTAAGGCTGAGAAAGTCGCTGAGGCGGTGCTACGACGCTGTGCCGGGATGCTGGAGCGGCAAGGGATGGCGCTGTTCACGGAAACGAGCTTCGAGGCGATCGGCGCGGAAGTGACCTATGGCGCAGCGTCGCAAGGCCGCGCCAATCGTGAAGTGATGTTGAAGCTCGCCGCAAAACATCGTGATCCCAAAGCCCTGGAGCTGCTGATTCGCGAGTTCACCTCCGCGGGCACTTCGATGGCACCGGGTTTCACCGGCATGGGCGGCAACCGTCCCAAGGTCTCGCCGGTCGTGCGCTTGTTTTCGATTCTGGTCCCCAAGAACGATGTTGCGGTGAGCATCCTCGTGAGCGCAGAGCGCGCGGACCTGGCGGATGCGTGTGCGTCGAACGGCGAGCAGACTGCGTTCGCACCCGCGCAGGATGATGCAGCGGTGCGCTTGCCCGCTGCTGCGAGCAGCACCATGCCACTTGTTCGGCTTGCGTGGGCGCGCAGCGGCGACAAAGGCAATGCCGCGAACATTGGCGTCATCGCTCGACACGCCGACTATCTGCCGTACATTCGTGCCGCGCTTTCCAGCGACACCGTGTCTAAAGTGTTTGCCCACTACTTGCAAGGACCCGTCGAGCGATTCGACGTGCCCGGCATTCACGGGCTCAACTTTCTGTTGCACGATGTGCTCGCGGGCGGAGGCATTGCCTCGCTGCGCAACGATCCACAGGGAAAGGCCTACGCGCAGATTCTGCTGGATCATCCGATTCCAATTCCTGCTGGGTTGCTGCGCTCTTCACTCACTTAGGTTTTCACATGAGCCTTCAAGGAAAAACGCTGTTCATCACGGGCGCAAGCCGGCGCATCGGGCTTGCGATCGGACTACGCGCGGCGCGCGGAGCGAACGTTGTCATCGCCGCGAAAACGGCGGAAGCGCATCCGAAGCTGTCGGGCACCATCTACACGGCGGCCGAAGCGATCGAAGCGGAGGGCGGTCGAGCGCTGCCGGCCGTAGTCGATGTGCGCGATGAGCGTTCAGTGCAAGCGGCAGTCGACCGCTTCGGCGGCATCGACATCTGTGTCAACAACGCTTCGGCCATCAATCTCTCGGGCACGCTCGAGACGGACATGAAACGCTACGTCGTCGATCCGGCCGCGCCCGCACCACCGGGTGTGAACGTCGGCTGATCGCAGCAAAGCGTCGATAGCAGCGGGGTATATATGCTTTTCACAGCCGAACACATGGCTCTACGCGAGTCGCTCGAGAAATTCATCGCCGGCGAGATCACGCCCTTGGTCGACCAATGGGAAGAAGAGGGCAT
>WUUC01211411.1_pt1 | contig 18232 bp, 17 predicted proteins | sample 6278441 | NCBI WGS metagenome assembly WUUC01 (sample SAMN13675441, study PRJNA597444) | soil metagenome | isolation source: soil | place: USA: Washington | collected 2017-10 | reverse complement strand
CGCGTTGCTCACGCGCGTCCCAACCAGCGAGCCGATCGTGACCCTGGCGGTCGCCGTCGGGCTGAGCCTAGCGGTCGACACGGCGGTGGCCACCGTACTCGCCTGGGCAGGATGGTGGTATCCCGAGGTCGCCGCTACTGCCGTGGCGGCCAGCGCGGTCGTGCTGTTGGTCACCGACCTTCGTCGGGCCTTCGCGGACCCCAAGTGGACGGCATCGTGAGCGCTTACCTTCGCCTGGGCCCCTGGCGGCTGCTGCTGTCCGCTCTCACCATGGCGTTCGGGTGGCTTATCGTGCGCGGGAGGGAGGGCTCACCGATCGCCGCGTCGAAGCTCGCTCCGTCGCCGGCCTCGGCTCTTCCCATGGCACGGACCGAGCGGACGCGCGCGGTGGCCCGGGCGTCTGACATGAGCGCTCTGGCGTGGGTGACGGTCGTCGTGCCGGTCGTTCTGTGGTCCGTTTCGCTGGACGCCATCAACCTCGAACACATCGGGCGTTACGGCTTGTCCGCCAGCCTGCCTGCGACGTGGTACGCCGCCTTGGCCATCGTTCTCGCGGGCGCCGTCCGCACGCTGTTCGCGCCGCGATTCGACGGCGTCCTCGCCGCTGCGCACGTTGCTGTGGCGGTGTTGGTCGTCTACGCCACGGTGCCCGCGGTCGCGGAACTGCCGCAATACGCGTGGACCTACAAGCACATCGGCGTGACTATGTCGATCGAGCAGGCCGGCTCGGTCGCCCCGCTCGTCGACATCTACCACCGCTGGCCGGCGTTCTTCTCGCTGGCTGCTGCGTTTTCCCGCTTGTCCGGGCTCGGAGACCCGATGAGCTACGCCGCCTGGGCGGAGCCTGTGTTCTCGCTTTTGGGAGCTCTGCTCGTCGCCGCCATCGCGCGCACGGTCAGCGGCGACTCGCGTGTCGCCGGCGTGGCGGCGCTCTTCTTCGTCCTCTCTGCCTGGGTGGCGCAGAGTTACTTCGCGCCGCAGCCGCTCGCCTACGTGATCGGCCTCACGCTGATGCTCGTGCTCCTGCGGGGCCTGGCGGGCCGCCGGCGCTGGCCGCAGTGGGTTGTGCGGCGCGTCGGCCCCGACGCCGGGCGGGCCGCACCCGGCTGGAGCCGGCGCACGACGCTGACCCTCGTGGTCGCCCTAGACGCCGTCGTGGTCGTCACGCACCAACTCAGCCCGTACATGATCCTGCTTGGCCTCGCGACGCTCACCGTGCTGGGCATGATGCGGCTTACGTGGCTCGTCGTCCCCGCGGTCGTGCTGCCTGCCGCCTACCTGCTGTTCCACCTGCCATACCTGCAGAACAACTTCGGGTTGTTCAGCAGCCTGAACCCGAGCGAGAACTGGCGGGCACGGGTGTACGAGACGACCGAGCCCTGGCTCGTAGCTCATGCCGGCGGTCTCGTCTCGGCGTGCATGTGGGCGCTCGCCCTGCTCGCGGTCGCAACGCTCGTGTGGCGCCGGCGGGGGCCCGGCCCGCTCATCGTGCTGGGCTTGGCCATCGCGCCCGTGTTCACCGTCCTGGGCCTCGCATACGGCGGCGAGGCGTCGCTGCGCGTCCACCACTTCGCGGCGCCCTGGCTCGCCGTCCTCGTGGCCTGGGGCCTGGTGGCCTTGCCGAGGCTGAGCTGGAGGACCGGCGCGACTGCCCTGGCACTCGCTGGCGTGACGACGCTGTTTCTCGTCGCCTTCTTCGGACGCACTGCGCTCAACGTGATGCCGCGTGACGAGGTTCAGGCGAGTGCTTACTTTTATGAGCACGCGGAGCCCAACTCGCTGCTGGTGCTGGTCAACCCCGGCTTCCCCATGCGGCTGTCGCCGCGGTACACCGCGATGCGCGCCCCGGAAGGGGGCGACACGAGCCCGAACCTCATGGCGCGTCGGAACGCGCAACTCGTGCGCCGCGGCAGCGTGGCGGCGGTCACGACGACGCTGCGGCAACTCGCGGGGCCCAGCGGCTCCGTGCGTCGCTACGTGGTCTTCTCGCGCAGTCAGGCGCGCTACGCCGACGTCAACCGGATCCTGAGCTTCACCGAGACCCGCCGACTGGAGCGCGCCGTGGCTCGGTCCTCGGGGTTCCGGCTATGGCACCAGACCGCCAACGTTCGCATCTACGAGGCGGTGACCCCGTGATCGCGTCCCGGACCCTGGGTCACGCCATCCACCGTGCGTCAACGAGCGATGTGCTGCGGCCGGAACAGCCGCTGCTGCGGGCGGCGTACAGCCTGATCACCAACGTCTTGATCACGTCGATTCTCGGCTTCGGGTTCTGGATCGCCGCCGCCCGGCTGCTCCCGAGCACCACCGTCGGGCGCGACACCGTGCTCATCTCGGCGATGCTCACGCTGTCGGCGGTGTGCCAGCTCAACCTGACGACCGCGATGCTGCGCTTCCTCCCGGTTACGCGGATCTCCATCGGGCGGCTGGTCGTCGTGTCGTATGCGGTGGTGGCAGCGCTCTCGCTGCTCGCCGCCACCGCCTTCACGATCGTCGCACCTCGTGTGAGCGACCGGTTCGGCTTCCTACAAGGCGAGCCGTGGGTCGCGCCGACCTTCATCGCCGCCGTGGCCGTCTGGGGCATCTTCACGCTGCAGGACGCCGTGCTCACCGCGCTGCGGCGGAGCGCCTGGGTCCCGATCGAGAACGCACTCTTCGGAGTGCTGAAGATGGCGCTGCTGCCGCTGCTGGTCTTCACCGGCGCCGACCATGCCGTCTTCCTGGCGTGGGCCGTCGCGATGGCGCTCCTGATAGTCCCGATGAACGCATTCATCTTTCGGTCGGTGATCCCGAAACGGCAGCTCAGCCCGGACGCGCAGTCGCCGGTCGAGCGCTTCGGCCGACGCCGGCTGATCCGCTTCTCACTTCACGATCTCGGGGGCACCGTTTTCGGGCATGCGTCCAGCACGATGCTTCCCGTCGTGGTCGTGGCGTTCGTGGGCAGCGCCGAGAGCGCCTACTTCTTCATGCCGTTCACGATCATCGCCGCCTTCGACCTGATGTTCCTCAACGTCGCGGCGGCCCTCACGGTCGAGGGCGCTGCGAGCGAGCAGCGACTCGCCGAGCTGGTGCGGGTCACGGCCCGCCGCTTCGCGCCGCTGCTCTTCATCGGCATGGCGGTCGCGCTCGCCGTTGCGCCGCTGGTGCTCGAGCTCTACGGCGCGGGATACGCCGCGGCGGGCACGGCTGTGCTGCGCCTGCTGGCGTGTGCGAGCGCGTTTCGCGCCGTGACTGCTCTCTATACCGCCGTCTGCCGGGTCGAGGGGCGCGGCTCGCGCATCCTCGCCGTCCAAGGCGTCACTTTCGGGCTGATCGCCGGGCTCACGACGGCGTTCGCGCCAGCATATGGCATCGAGGGCGTGGCGACGGCCTGGCTGCTGGCAAACGGGATAGTCGCCGTGGGCGTCGCTCCGCGTCTCATCCAGCTGCTCCGGGGCCGCGGAGCGTCGAGCCCACAACAAACCGAAGGAGCAATGCAGTGCGCTACCTCTGCGTGAGCGTCACGGAGGCAAGCGCCGAGGGAGAGAGAGACCTCGAGCGCCTCATCGACAGCCTCGAGCGGCAGCGCGTCGACGTCGACCTCGTCCTGGTCGTCCGGGGCGGCGGCGAGCAGACGGCCTACGCACGCGGGCGCGTGCTCGTGCACCCGCTGGCCGCGCCGCACAGGATCGCGCTGAGTGTCGCCCGTAACCTGGCGCTCGCGCAGGCGCGGCGCACCGGTCTGCTCGACAGCGCCGATGCCGTCGCCTTCCCCGATGACGACTGCCGCTACCCCGACGGCCTGCTCTCTCGCGTGGCGGCGCACCTCGCGAGCGCCGGCTGCGATTGCGTATCGGGTGCGTACGGTCCTTCGCGGGAGGGAGTGGACCGCCGCCGCTTTCCGCTCGGAGATGGCCCGTTGACACCGGGCCTCATCATGCGCACCGGCTGCTCGGGATCGATGTTCTTCACGGCGCGCGCCGTGCGAGCGATCGGGGACTTCGATGAGCGCCTCGGCCTGGGCGCCGAGTACGGTGCCTCCGAGGACGCCGACTACATGTTGCGTGCCCTGGCGCTTGGCCTCGCGGCGGCCTACCGCCCGCTCGACATCGTCGTGGAGCATCCGTATAAGCCCGACCGCCCCGCGCAGTACTACGTCGGCAATGTCGCGGTCCTGGCCAAGCACGCACGCGGACATGTGGGGACCCGCCTCCTTTTCGGCCGCCGGCTCCTCGGAGGACTGCTGCTCGCCGCGCGGTCCCAGATCCCCGTGGCCGAGCTACGTCGGGCGGTGGGCGCGTCGGTCGCCCTGCTGGTCAGTGATCATCGGCTTCAGGACGGTCTCGATGCAGGTCGCTAGCAGTCGACCGGAGATGCGCCGGAACATAAGGCAAGCGGGCGCCGCTGCGGAGGCCTTCGTCGCGACGACAAGCCAGGCGGTCGACCTCGATCGCCCGCTTCGTGACGTCCCCGTCCCGCCCTCCCGATCCGGAGGCCAATATGCCCGTTGCCTGGTGCTCGTCCGGCTGCACGAGGACCCGCTCGGTGTCGTACAGGTCGACGTCGTGGAAGGACGCGTGCGGGCACTCGACGTTGCGGAGGCGGTCTTCTCCTCGCTGCGGGGAGAGCTGTCCGACCACGTCCGCCGCAACTCCTGCTCGGCGTCTCCCACGAATCCGCAGGCCCTGCTCGAGGCGGGACTCGGAGAGGTCACCGGATGCGGCGGCGCCCGGCGCAGCCGTGACGAGGCGCTGCCGCCCGTGGCGCTGATCATCCCGACCGCCGGGCGGCCCAACGACATACGCAGGTGCCTGGCGCGTTTGGCCGCCGTCGATTATCCGCGGCTGGACATCATCGTGGTCGATAACCGGCCCGACGAGCAGGCGACCCGTCACGTGGTGGAAGAGGCGGCCCGCCTCGACGGCCGGATCTGCTACGTCGCCGAGGGCAGGCCCGGAAGCTCGGTCGCGCGAAACCGAGGCGTGGCGGAGACACGCGCCGACATCGTCGCCTTCACCGACGACGACGTCGAGGTGGACCCGCTGTGGGTCCGGTGGATGGTCGAGCCGTTCATGCAGGACGAGCAGGTTCACGCCGTCACCGGTCTCGTGCTTCCCGAGTCCTACGACACCCCCGCGCAGCAGGCCTTCGAGACCTACGCCGGCTTCGGCAAGGGCTTCGACAGGCGCGTGTACGACATGGGCGCGAACCGCCCGCGCGGCCAACTGCTCTATCCGTACTGGGGAGCGCCGTTCGGGTCAGGCAACAGCATGGCGTTCCGCCGGCACGCCCTGGTCACGATCGGGGGCTTCGATCCGGCGCTGGGAGCTGGCAGCCCGGCACTCGCGGGCGCGGACATCGAGTCGTTCACGCACATCGTGCTGCGTGGCGGGCGGCTGGTCTACGAGCCGCGCGCCGTCGTGTGGCACGAACATCGCCGGGACGAGGTCGCCCTCAGCCAGCAGCTCTTCAACTACGGCGTCGGAGCGACGGCGATCCTGACGAAATGGCTGCTGCGCGACCCCCGCATGACCCTCGCAGTCATCCGCGCCATCGGGACGGTCGCCGCAGGTGCGTTCGGGCCCAGGGCCGGCCGCACAACCGAGGCCCCTCGCGAGATATCGCGGCTGAACCGCCAGCTTGCCATGAGCTCGGAGCGATCGCGCCTCGCCCGCCAGCTGCGCGGGTTCGCCTCCGGGCCGCTGCTCTACCTGCGAAGCCGGCGATGGGCGAGGCGCCAGCGACTCGACGCCGTGCTCACGAACGCGAGGCGCGGTGGCGCCTGAGACCGCGGGGGCAGCGCCGCCTGCTCTGACGGCTGGGACGCGATGGCTGCGCCGTTGGTGCGATGCGCTGCGCGTCGCGTTGTGCGGCACTGCGGCTGCGCTCGTCCTCGGCGGTCGCCCGACCGCCGCGGTCGCCGTCGTCTTCATCTCTGTGACGGCGATCGCCGCGCGCCTGGCGCGAGCACCCGCCGCCGTCGAGAGCGCCTTCGTCACACTCCTGGCGGTCGACGCCTGGCTGACGAGCTCGGGTCTCATGGCCCGCATCGACCGCCACGACACGGCCGGCCATTTGATCCTCACCACCGCCGTCACGCCCGTACTGGCGGCGACCATCGGCCGCTTCTGGCCGCCGGCCCGCCGCTCGATCCGCCGGACGGGCGCCCTGGCCGGCCTGGCGGCGGTCGGGCTCGCCGTCGGCTGGGAGCTCCTGGAGTGGTGCTCCGACACGCTGCTCGGGACCAACATGTCGCTGAGCCCGACCGACACCATGTACGACCTGATAAGTGGCGTAATCGGTGCCGGCGCGGGAGCGGTGATCGCGGCGCGTGCCATGGCGCCGACGACCGGCGAGGGTTTCGGTGATCTCTTGGGTCTCGACGCCTCGGCCACGACGGAGAGGCCGAGCTCGTGGGCGAGGCTGATCATTCCGGCGACCAGCGTCGAGGCGTCGCCCGCGCCGAGCCTGGTTGATGAAGCCGCGGTCGATCTTCAGTTCGTCGATGGGGAGCGTGTCGAGCCGGACCAGCGATGAGTGGCGGCGCCGAAGTCGTCGATCGAGAGCTCGAAGCCCAGCGACCTGAGCTGGGTGGGCTCGGCAGGCGCGACGTTGATGGCGACGCCCAGATCGAACACCACTTGTGAAATGTGACACACGACGGCGGCGCGTTGAGGACGGTGAGCATCGCCTCGCGATCGACCGGGCCGAAGCGCACTGTCCACGCCTGATCGGGCTCATGTCTAATACGCCGTGCTGCTGCTGGATTCGATCGACGTCGTTCGGAGGGACTGTCGGCGGAGACGGGCAAGCGCCCGGAGCGATGGGATGAGCCCGGGGCTGGCCTCCAGCTTGCGAGTTCTGCAGGTCAAGGCTCGTGAAGCGACCGCCAGGTCCGGCCGCCATCTCGTGACGACAGCACGACCGAGTCATGGCGGGCAGCCAGGAGTTCGCCGCCGACACCTTCTACGGCGGCCGGCGGGCCGTCGAGGTTGGCGACCTCGCCCCAGCTCGCGTGTGGCTCGTCGGCCCTTCGCACGATGCCCTTGAAGTCGACCGCGACGAGGCCGAGGTCACGTGTCCACGTGACCAGCCCGCCGGGAACCGACAGCGGCGTCCATCGAGCGCCGCCGTCGCGGGAGACGTAACCGCGCTGCTCGCCGAGCGCCACGATGTGCAGGCTGTCTGCCGGGTCGATGGCGAGGCTCAACAGTGGCTCCGGCGGCGACAGGCGGGTCCAAGTGCGTCCTCCGTTTGTGCTGCGCAGGAAGCGCGCCTCACGTGAGTCGAAGTCGCTGCCGAACCCGTACACGGTCCGCCCGGAGGCCTCCAGCACGTGGAAGTCCACCTCTCCGCGCAGCGACAGCGGCCGCCAGGTGACTCCGGCGTCACGCGACTCGATCAGACCCAGGAACGGCGGGTCCTCTTGCAGGTTCGCGGGATGACCGGAGCCGAGGAAATGATTTGGACCGACGACGGTGAACCCCATCGTGTCCTGGTATCGGTCCGCGACCCGGGGTGGGTCGGCCACCTTGGCCGGTCACCCGAACAGCCCGGTGTGGGTGGCGATCATCAGCGATCCGTCGGCCGGATTGCGGCCCAGGCCATGAACGTGGACCACGCCTGGGTCCGATGGGCCGACGAGCGGCGTCCCATCGTCGTCGGTCGCCCAGACGTCGGGCGGTCGTGGTGCTCGCGCCGACGTCGGATCAATCCCAGGACCATGCCGCCCATCATGCCGCCGCACATGAGCACCATGACGACGACCATCAGTACAACAATCACCGTGCCGCCGTCCATCATCAGTTGACGCGCGATCTGTGAATCAGGTGCGGGGCGCGCCGTCGACCGTTCGTGGCGGCTTCGGCCGGCGCTGCCCACGCGATGCGGTACAGCCGATGGCGGCCGTCGAGGCCCTTGAGCTCGACCTCTTCGGCCTCCCTGATCGCGATGTCGCAGGCCCGGCTCGATCAGCTCCTTGACGAGCGAGGAGACCAGGATCTCGCCGCCGTCGGCTCGATCGGCGATCCGGGCGGCGAGGATCACGCTGCGGCCGTAGAAGTCGCCGTCGCGCTGGATCGCCTCGCCGGTGTGCACGCCCATGCGCACTCGGATCGGCAGCAGATCGTCACCCTGATGACTTCCAGGGCGCCGACAACACCTTCGCGATGGGCGATCACGCCGACCACATCCACATCGGCTGGCGCCCGCTCTACGGCTCCAACACCAAGTTCGGGCGTCAACTCGACGCCGTCCTCAAGCCCGGCCAGTGGATCAAGCTCATCGACCGCCTCGGCCAGATCGACCAGCCGACCGCCGTGACCAGCACCTATGAGCTCGTAGCCGCGACTGGCTCGACCGAGTAGCCGAGCAGGCCACATACGTGTGCGAGCGCGCCGTCGGCGATCGAGAAGTAAGCGAACGAGCCGCGCTTTTCGCGCTCGACGATGCCGGCGTCGAGCAGCTGCTTGAGGTGGTAGCTCACGGTCGACTGCTTGAGTTCGAGCAGCGCCTCGAAGTCGCAAACGCACACGGCCTCACCGCTGGCGGCAAGCAGGCGGTTGAGGATCTTGAGGCGGTGGCGATCGGCGAGCGCCTTGAAGACCGTCTCGAGCTCCTTGGAGTCATCGTCGTTCATCGCCGGCTCGGCCAGCGGTGCACAGCACTGAACAAGTGGCAGAGACTTCACGCCGAACAGGATATCGAAAAAACTTGATATCTCGCCAGCGATCGTCTACGGTGGCCAGCGCATCGAAATCCATCGATATGTTCGAGCCCTTCGGAAGGAGCGACGCGATGTCTGAACCGAGTGCATGCTGTAGTCCGGCCGCGCAGACCACCTGCTGTGAGCCGTCGGCGAAGGCGGCGTGCTGCGGCACGGAATCCACGGCGAACGGCGCGCCATCTGCATGCGGGTGCGCCGCGGGTAATGCGACGGCGAGCGCTGTTTCTGGCGCTGAGGAGGGAGACGACCTCGATTCGCTGCCGGTCGCCGTCATAGGCGCCGGCCCGGTGGGGCTCGCCGCCGCGGCGCATCTGGTTGCGCGCGGTATCGAGCCACTCGTCTTCGAGGCCGGTGAGACGGTCGGAGCGGCCGTCCGCGAGTGGGGCCACGTGCAGGTGTTCAGCCCCTGGGAGCTCAACTTCGATCCGATCGCGCGCGAGCTGCTCGAAGCGGGCGGCTGGACTACCCCGGACCCGGATGGCTATCCGACCGGCGATGAGATCGTCGAGCGCTACCTCGAGCCGCTGGCCTCGGTACCGGCGATCGCCTCGGCGCTGCAGTTGCGCTCGCGCGTGGTTGCGGTCACGCGGGTCGGGGTGGACAAGCTCAAGGACGCCGGGCGCGACGATGCCCCGTTCGAGCTGGTCATCGAGCAGGAGGGTGTCGAGCATCGTCTGCTCGCGCGCGCGGTGATCGACGCCTCGGGGACGCTGACGCGCCCGAACCCGCTCGGCTCGGGTGGCGTTTCCGCGGCCAACGAGCGCGCGCTCGCGCGGTGGATCGCCTACGGCATCCCGGACGTCATCGCCCAAGTCGAGCGCTATGCCTCCAAGCGCGTGCTCGTAGTCGGCGCGGGTCACTCGGCGATGAAAGTCCTTCAGGATCTCGTGAAGGTCCGCGAGACGTACGGGGCCACCGAGATCCACTGGGCGGTGCGACGCGCCGCGGACGACGAGCTCCTCGGCGGCGGCGAGCGCGACGGGCTGCCCGCCCGTGCCGCTCTGGGTCGCGCCGTCGCTGAGCTCACGGAAGCCCGCGAGGTGACCCTTCACCACGGCATCCGGATCGAGGCGCTGCAGCGCACGAGCACGGGCATCACGGTGATCCACGCCGGCGGCGCGCTGGGGCCCTTCGACGAGCTCATCGCGGCGACGGGATTTCGTCCCGACCTGTCGATCCTCAGCGAGCTGCGGCTTGATCTCGATGACCGCGTCGAGGCGCCTCGCGCGCTGGCGCCGGTGATCGACCCGAACCTGCACTCGTGCGGGTCGGTGCCGCCGCACGGCGTCGACGAGCTCAGCCACCCCGACGACGGCGTCTACGTGGTCGGCATCAAGAGCTACGGCCGCGCGCCGACGTTCCTCCTGCGCACCGGCTACGAGCAGGTCCGCTCCATCGTCGCGGCGCTGGCCGGGGACTGGGAGGCCGCGCGCCGGGTCGAGCTCGTGCTGCCCGAGACGGGAGTGTGCACCCTGACCGCGGCACACGCCGACGGCGAAGAGGCGGCGGCGTGCTGCGGCGCCGGCTCGCCCGCGGTGGCCCTCAGCGAGGCATGAGCGTCGACGCTCGCACCGTGGATGTCGGCGCGACCGCGGCGGCCGCGCCGACATCCCTCGGCCTGGCGGGTCTCCGGTCGCGCCGGTGGGCGATCGTCGCGGCGCTCTCGGTCACCGAGACCGTCTCCTACGGGATCCTCTACTACGCCTTCGCCGCGTTTCTCGTGCCGATGCAGGCCGAGCTGGATCTGACGGCGGCGCAGCTGACCGGCGCCTTCTCGCTGGCGTTGCTGATCTCTGCCGGGGCCGGCGTGGCGGTCGGGCGCTATCTGGATCGCCACAGCCCGCGCGGGATGATGACCATCGGCTCGCTCGCCAGCGTGCTGCTCGTGCTCGCGCTGTCCCAGGTGCAGAGCCTGCTGGCGTTCTACGCGATCTGGGCGGCGATCGGGTTGATGATGGCGGCCGTGCTCTACGAGCCCGCGTTCACCGTGCTGGCCAAGCACTTCCCGCAGCCCGCCGAGCGCCGTCGAGCGATGACCGCGATGACGCTCGTGGCGGCGCTGGCCAGCTTCATCTTCCTGCCGCTCAGCCAGGCGCTGATCGACGCGCACGGCTGGCGCGACGCGCTGATCATCCTGGCCGGGATCCTTGCCGTCATCACCGTGCCGCTGCACGCGGTGGTGCTGCGCGCCCCCAACGTCGAGCCACGACAGCGCGAGCGCGTGGCCGATACGTCCGTCCCGGCCGGGACTGCGCTGCGCTCGCGGCCGTTCTGGTTGTTGTCGATCGCTTTCTTACTGGCGTCGCTGGCGGCGATCGCGATGACCGTGCACACGATCCCGTTCCTGATCGAGCGCGGCCACAGCCCCGCGTTCGCGGCCTTCGCAGTCGGGCTCGTTGGGGTCTCCCAGATCCCTGGCCGGGCGCTGTTCGCGCCGATGGCGGCGCGCTGGCCGCGCCCACACGCGATGGCGACGCTGTTCGTGCTGATCGCGATAGGGATCGCCGCAATCGGCAGCGCCGGCGCGGGATGGGCGATCGTCGCCGGTCTCGTGCTCTTGGGGATGGGCAATGGGATGGGCACGCTTGCCCGCGCGACCGCGATCGCCGACCTCTACGGCGCCGGCGCCTACGGCGCGATCGCCAGCGTCGCCGCCGCGATGACCACCACGGCGCGCGCCGCCGGGCCTGTGGCGGCCGCTCTTTACGCCGCGGTCGTCGGATACGCGGCGCTGCTGTGGACGCTCGCCGGCATCGCGGTGCTGGCCGCGGTCCTCGCCTTCCGGGCCGAGACGCTCGCCACCCGTCAACGTCGACCACTGGAGCAGTGATGGAACAAGCAGATCTCGTCATCGTCGGTGCCGGCCAGTCGGGCCTGGCCGCCGCCCGGGCGGCGCTCGACGCCGGGCTGTCACCGGTCATCCTCGAGGCCGGTGACGACCCGGTCGGCTCCTGGCCGCGCTATTACGACAGCCTCACGCTGTTCTCGCCCGCGCGGTACTCCGAGCTGCCGGGCATGCCGTTCCCCGGTGACCCCGAGCGCTACCCGACGCGCGACGACGTCGTCGATTACCTGCGCTCCTACGCTGCACACCTCGACGCCGACATCCGCTGCCGCCAGCGCGTGACCTCGGTCAAGACGCTGCCCGGCGGCAGCTTCGAGATCACCACCGCGAACGGGGTGACGCTGCGCAGCCGATCTCTCGTCGCTGCGACCGGAGGGTTCGGCCGGCCACACCGCCCCAAGCTGCTCGGAGTCGAGCGTTTCGCCGGCCGCGTCCTGCACGCGGCGGAGTACGGCGCGCCGGACGAGTTCGCCGGCCAGCGCGTGATCGTGGTGGGGGGCGGCAACTCGGCGGTGCAGATCGCCGTCGAGCTGGCCGAGGTCGCGCAGGTCACGATCGCCACGCGGTCACCGCTGCGCTTCCAGACGCAGCGGCCGCTGGGCCGCGACGTGCACTGGTGGCTGAAGGTCACCGGTGTCGACCGCGCGCCGCTCGGGCGCTGGCTGCACGGCCGGACCGTTCCCGTGCTCGACACCGGCAGCTACCGCCAGGCGATCGCCGCGCGCAAGCCGGACCATCGGCCGATGTTCGAGCGCATCGACGGCAGCCACGTGCGGTGGGCCGACGGCCGCTCCGAAGCGGCGGACGCGATCATCCTCGCCACCGGCTACCGGCCGGATCTGAGCTACCTCGCCGGCACCGGCGCCCTCGACGAGGACGGCGTGCCGCTGCACCGCGCCGGCCTCTCGACCGCCGTTTCCGGCCTAGGATTCGTGGGGATCGACCACCAGCGCTCCTTCTCCTCGGCGACCGTGCGTGGGGTCGGCGCCGACGCGCGCCGCGTCATCACCCGCCTGGCCGGACAGCCCGCGCCGCGCCCGGCGCACGCACGGCTGCGCGGGCGCTGCTGGCCTGTGACCTCGGCGCCGGCATGACCCGCGAGCGCTGGATCACGCTGGTCGTCGTCTCGACGGCGACGGCGATGCTGCTGCTCGACGTCACCGTGGTCAACGTGGCGCTGCCGGTGATCGGCGCCGACCTCGGCGCGAGCTTCGACGAGTTGCAGGGGGTCATCGACGCCTACGCGCTCACGCTCGCCGCCACGCTGCTGACCGCCAGCGTGCTCGCCGACCGCCTCGGCCGCCGCTCGCGCTTGCGCTCTATACGGCTTACAACGTCGCCGCAACGCTCGTCAGCATCCCGGCCGGCCACCATGGCGACCGACGTAGCCCGATTCAGGTCCTGGTTGCCGGCACAGCCGCCTTTGGTGGCGGCGAAGTTGCCGAGGCTCTGGACCGTCGCGAGGAGGCCGAATGCCGAGCCACGCAGTCGTTCGGGTGCGAGACCGGCGACGGCGGCGTGTTCGGCGGTCTCGCCATCGCCGGCCTGCTCTTGACGCTCGTGTCTCCCACGCCTGCGTTCATCTACAACGCCGCATGGATGCTGCTCGCGCTCGTCGCCTTCGCTGCGACACGAGGCGGGCAGAACCACTGACCGCCCCGACGACGAACCACCGCCATCGACCCACCGTTGGGTGACTGACCAGGTGGCGGCTATGTCCGGGGCACCCTGCGCGACACGAAGTTCTTCGCCTTCGACTCCGGGTTGCCGGCCGAGCCCGTGGTGCGGACGTGTCCGTAGCGGTCCTTGAGCGAGTACCCGGGCGCGATGCCGGCCGTGACCGGTGGCCGGTCGAGCTTGCGCAGCGCGGCGCGGGTGTTCTTGAAGAACGCTCCGTTGGATTTCTGCTGCATGGGTCCGCCGGCGATGAGGTTGTTGGCGTAATACTGGGGCATGCCGAACGGGTTGGTGTCGCTGGGGCCCTGCCAGCCGAAGATCGCGGAGATCAGGCCCGGCTGGACCTCGTCGGAGACGTTGACGACGCCTTCGCAGCGTGAGAACTGGTTGCTTAGCTCGGCCCAGTCGCCGTCGGTCAGGCCGGCGGCGGCGGCGTCGGCGGGGTGGATGACGAACTCCATGAACGACTGGCTGTGGGACGCCAGGTCCTTGAGGTAGCGGAACGTGTAGCCCGACTGCCAGATCGTCTGGTAGCGGATCGTGGTCACGAAGAACGGGTAGGTGGCGTTGGGCTTGACCGGTTCCGGGAGGAACGCGAGCGGGTCGGCGTCGGTCCATTGCTGGTCGTGCGCGACGAAGCGTGCCTTCTGGTCCTTGGTCGCGAAGTCGTCGTCGTAGATGCGTTCGGTCCCGACGAGCCGGTCGCCTTGGCGCTTGATCGGCAGCTGGATGCCGTTGGTGCCCAGTGCGCGCAGTTGCTTGGGGGTGAGGAGGTGCAGGCCGAGGGCGTCGCCCTCCTTGGTGCGGCGCATCGCGTTGAAGACGTCCTCCCAGGACCGGTACTGCCACTCGCGTGCGGCGACGAGCTTGTGCCTGGACGCCAGGCGGCGGGCGATGCGCGCGAAGATGAGGTACTCGGACTCGACCTGTCCGGGGCGGTCGTAGAACTTCTCGTTGACGCGCAGGCGCCGCTCGAGGTTCTCGCGGGTGTAGGTGTACTCGCCCCATGCTGCGGCCGGCAGGACGATGTCGGCGATCGCGGTCGTGTCCTGTGGGCGCATGTTGATGTCGATCACGATCGGCACGCGTTCGCTGAACTGCCGTAGCTGGGTCGTCTGCTGCTGCATGCGCAGCGGGTTGCAGACGGCGAAGATCAAGACGTCGATGGTGCCCTTCTCGAGCTCCTGCCAGAGGTTGCGCCGGTCGTCGCCCCCCTGGGGGTGTGGCCAGTCGAAGTCGTACATGTAGGCGCTCTGGTGTCCGCCCTGGCGGCCGAACACGCGGCCGGGACTGCCGATGCTGCCCAGCAGCAGCGCCAGGTTGGCGTATGAGTTCATGACGGCGTGGTTCTGCGTTCCGGACCAGATCACGCCCTTCTCGAACAGGATCGAGGTCTTGTTGGGCCGGCCGAGCAGCTCGGCGGCGCGGCGCACCTTGGCGGCCGGCACGCCGGTGACGCGTTCGGTGCTCTCGGGCGCGTACTTGGCCTGCGTGACCGTCGCGCGCAGCGTCTCGAAGCTCGGGGCGTCGACGCGGCGGGTGATGAAGCCGGGGTCGTGCTTGCCGGTCGCGAGGATGACGTGCATCAGCGAGTTCACGAGCACGACGTCGGTGTTCGGCCGCAGCTGCAGGTGGACGCCGCCGAGGTCTTCGGCGTTCTGGGCGGGCACGGTCTTGCGCGGGTCGATGACGACCTTCTTGTTCTTTTGCGCGTGGATCCGGTTGTAGAGGACGGTGCCGGTGACGTAGCTGTTGGCTCCCGAGAGCAGCACGGTGTCGGCGAGCTCGAAGTCGCGATACGAGTACAGGAGCGTGTTGTTCGAGCCGAAGTTCTGCTCGATGCTGGGATGCTCGGAGTTCCACTTCGGGCGGTTGTGGATCGCGCGCACGGCCACGCCGGCGTCTGGGCCGAGCGCGGGGTTGTAGAGGCCCTTGGGCGCGGGGGCGAAGAACAGCTTGGTGGTGGCGAAGTTCATCTCGGGCGATAGGTGGTCGGCGCCCCAGAGCCCGATCGATGACGGGCCGCGCCGGTCCAGTGCGCCCTTGATCGCGTCGGCGACGCGGTCGAGCGCCTCGTTCCAGGTCGCACGCCGCAGCGGGCCGCCCTTGGCGTCGCGGATCTGGGGGTAGAGGTTGCGCTCCGTGGGGTCGGTCAGCGGATGCTTGCGCGTCGTGTAGACCGTGAGGGCATTGGTGCCGCCGCGCGGCGAGTGGTCGCCCTTGTTGACGATGCAGTCCTTGTCGGGCACGACGGCGATGTAGCTGTCCTTGCCGTCGACCCGCGCGCGGGTCACGAACGTCGGCGACAGCCAGTCACCCAGTGCCTCTGCGGGCTTGGGATTGCCGCGTGGGGTGTCCCCCACGGGCCACGTGTAGATCTTGTAGCCGCAGCCGACGTTGCAGTACTGGCATGCGGAGGTGTGGACCTTCGCGGATCTCGGGATGCGCGGGAACGAGCTGCGACCCAGGAATCGGGCCATGGCCGCCTCGCGGTCGGAGTCCGACGCCGATAGGGTCGCGCCGGGCGACAGGAACGGCGGCAGCGACAGCGCGCCCGCTCCGGCGGCGCCCGCGGCCATCACCTGCCGGCGAGTTGGACGCTCTTCGGGACCGTGCTCACCGCTCATGACCGAACCCTCCTTCCGGGCGCGAGATTGCTGCGGTAGCCATAGATCAAGCCATCAACCCCGAGGGCGAAGACCGCGCCGGACGTGACCTCCAACAGCACGCGGGGCAGCGCCCGCGTGGCGACCCCGGTCACGATCGAAGCCAGCCGCTCGGGGTCGTAGCGCGACTGATGGCACGGGCACACGAGCTCGCGCCGATCCCGCTCGTAGGCCACCGGACATCCCATGTGCTGGCACAGCGCGCTGAACGCCACGATGCTCTTCTTCGGGCCGACCCCCTGGGGCACGAGCGTCCCGAAGTCGATCAGCACGTTCGGCTGCGCCCGCAGCGGATAGTTGAACTCGACCGGCTCGTTGACCCGCAGGTTCGCGAGGCGGATCACCCGAAGACGCGGATAACCCCTGCCCTGCGCCACGGCGGTGTCCGCGCCAGCCACAGCGCCGCCGGCGGCAGCGCCGGTGACCAGCAGTTCGCGGCGCGAAAGGCCCGGACGAGATCCGTCGGCGATGGTGCCCACGACGACCACTCTCCTCGGTGCGATTGCGAAGCGACGATACATTCCGTTCGCCGCATACGTCAACGCGATGTCAACGCTCTAGTGAGCGACGGAGCCGACACTTACGATTCGCCTATGGCGAGCTCTCAGGCCAAACCGACCCCGCTGCCGATGGCACAGCCACTCGTAGTCGACGAGCCGCGCAACATGACGCTCGAGGTCTTCCGCGCGCTCGCGCACCCGCTGCGGCTGGAGCTCGTCGCACACATCGCCGCCCGCGGACCAGTGTGCTCATGCCACCTCGATGCGTTCGGCGCGTCGCAGTCACAGCTCTCCAAGCACCTGACCGTGCTGCACCGCGCCGGACTGCTGCACCGCCGCCGTGAAGGGCGCTGGGTCTACTTCAGCGTCGACGAGGACGCGCTCCAACACGCGGGCGCGTTCGTCGACGAGCTCACACGCTCCCTACACCGACCGCACCTGGCCGACCACTGCGACGGCGACCCGACCGACTAACTCGGCTCACCGCGGATGAACTGGTAGGCGAACGCCCCCACCGCGGCCCCGCACACGGGTCCCGCGACGTAGATCCAGAAGTCCGTCCACTCACCGGCGACGAGCGCGGGGCCGAGCGAGCGCGCCGGGTTCATCGAGGCTCCGGTGACCGGTCCGCCGAAGAGCGCGTCCAGGCCGACGGTCCCGCCGATGGCGATCGCCGCGGCGGCGCCGACCGCGCGGGTGTCGGTGGCGACGGCGATGATCACGAACATCAGGAACGCGGTTAGGATCAGCTCGTAGACGAACGCGCTGCCGACGCCGACGGTGGGCACGGTCGCTCCGAGGGCCGCCGGCTGGTCCCGCCAGGTGGCGAGCAGCACGAGCGCGCCGGCGATCGCCCCGGTGAGCTGTGCGGCGATATATGCGATCGCGTCGCGGAGCGGGAAGTGTCGGGTCAGGGTGAAGGCGATCGTCACCGCCGGGTTGATGTGCGCGCCCGACAGGTGGCCCGTCGCGTAGATCATCGCCATGATGATCAGGCCGAAGACGAGGCTGACGCCGACCGATCCGAGTGCTCCGTCGCGGGTGGTGTCGGCGATGATCGCGCCGCAGCCCGCGAAGACGAGCGCGAACGCGGCGAACCCCTCGGCGAGCGCGCGCCGCAGCAGGTCGGGGCTATCGCGATTCAAGCCGCGGCCGGGTCGCAGACGTCGGCGCGCAGGCACGCCCGCGCGCGCTTCTGCACGATCGGCATGACGAAGCTACGCACGGGCGCGTCGTCGTAGTCGGCGAGGATCGTGTCGGCGCAGCCGCGGATCTCCTCCGGCGTGCGCACACCCTCGAACTCGGGGACCAGGCTGTGCAGCAGCTTGGTCAGCCGCAGCTGGTGGGCGGTGCGGTCGTGGCGGATCACATCGAGTCGATGATCGATGAGCTGTCGTACGCGATCCTCGATGTCGTCGCGGATCTGGCGCACGACGTCGATGGGCTGGTTTGCCGGGTCGGGGATGTCCCAGTCCTCGAGGCGGGTGGGGACGTATGGGCAGGCGTCGCCGCAGCCCATCGTCACGGCCCAGTCGGCGTGCAGCTGCATCTCGACCATCAGGCGCTGCGGCCGGCGCCCGGAGAGGTCGATCCCGACCTCGGCCATCGACTCGGCGACCTCGGGCCAGACCTGCTTGGCGGGTGCCGAGCCCGCCGACTCGGCGCGCACGTCGTCTGGGGCGTGGCGATCGAAGAACGCGTGAGCCATCTGTGAACGCCCGGCGTTGTGGTTGCAGACAAACAGGACGTACTTCATCGATGCCTCCTCATGCTGCGATCAACAGCTTGTCCGCGAACTCTTGGGGCAGGCCGGCAGCGGCGACCTCACGAGCAACGGTCG
>WUUC01121983.1_pt1 | contig 18232 bp, 13 predicted proteins | sample 6278441 | NCBI WGS metagenome assembly WUUC01 (sample SAMN13675441, study PRJNA597444) | soil metagenome | isolation source: soil | place: USA: Washington | collected 2017-10 | reverse complement strand
CGACGACGTGGCCCGTCTCGATGCTGTCGAGCAGCCTGCGCGCGTCCGCCGCGGAGAGCACCGGCGTCTTGCCCTTCCTGATGCTGTAGCGAGGGCCTCTAACAGATGCAGCGGGATTGGAGGGGAGCACTTGGCCGATCACTAGCCAGTCGAACAGCATCCGAATCGCGGCCAGATGTTGCTTGACGGTCTGCGGCGCTCGCTCGCGGGTGAGCTGCTCGATATAGGCCGCGACTACCATCGGCTCGATGTCAGGGAGGCCCTGCCGGCGCTCGTCACACCAGGCGAGGAACTGGCCGACGGCCTTCGCGTAGGCGACCCGCGTGTTCGGATTTCTGATGTTGACCGTGAAGAACTCCAAGAAGCGTTTAGAGGTCTGCTGCCCCTCGCGCGCGATCAGCGCCGGGAGCAGAGCGCGGGTTTCTGCCACGCTCCGTATTGTAGGTATCAGTTCACCCTCCATAGTCATCCTATCAGCCCGTTCACGGGTACAACTCGTTAATGAGTTCCGAGCACCCCTCTAGGAACATGATGCTTTGACCCATAATCATAGTGCTCCCGTGTGCCAGATCGTTCCTGAAGTAAGTGATGACCTTACCCAGGCTGAGACCTGGGGCGAGTTCGCGGCCGGGGAAGAGTTTTTCCAGCAGGTTCTTGAATGAGTCTTTTGCATCCCCCGTCTTCGCCCTGACGGCCATCTCCAGCGAGGCCATTGCCTGCATCACGGCCACCTCGTGGAATGAGTAGGCGAACCAGGAGTAGACCGCGAGGTTACGGGCGACCTCGAAATGGCTGCGCACGTCCTCCGGGACCGTAGCGTTAAGCCGGATCGTCTCGACTAGCAAATAAAGGGAGCCGACAGTCATCGGCGCCGCGGTGCCTGTCGTAAGGTCGAGGTCAACCCGGTTCGCGTACCTCGGGTCGGGCCGGTAAATATCTTCCAGCCGCTTTAATTGCTCCACGTGCCCTCCTCCGGGCCAGATTCTGCCTCCGTAATCGCCCCAGGAGCGAAGATTCGGGGCCGGGTCTGCCCCTGCTATCCTCCTTTCTTGGATCGAACGGGATTATGACACATAAAGGACGTTATGTGTCATAATCTGGCTGTCGGCCTAGTTGGGGAGATCTACCAAGGTCTGATGGTATGAAGCCGCCACTGCCCTAAGAGTAGTAGCTCAATTTGATACGGTCAGCACTAGCGCAGGTTATTGTTGGTGCCGATTCAGCGTAAGCCTTTGCACAATCATCTCTGCTATTTCTCTTGGAGTACGGGCTTCACAATCTACGTAAGCGAGAGTGCGTGGCAGTCTTGGGATGGGGGCCTTGTCGAAGCGTAGCGGCATCAGTTTGCGTGGCTGGTGGGAGCGCAAATCAAGAATCACCGACCATTCCAGCATACACCATTGGCTGCGGACATACTCGGTACAGAGAAACACCACTGCAAGCTCGGCCTGATCACCGTAGAAGCTTTGCAGTGTGGTACGCAAGTCTTCACCGGCCAAGTGAGTCTCTAATTTGGGATGGTAGAATACTTCCTCGTCAGGGATAAGTTTTTCCAATTCCTCGACTACGGCTTTGACGATAACTTGGCGCTCGCTTGGAAAGGACAGAGCTATAGCGAAGTGCTTTTGGGGCGGAATAGTTTTTCCATCTACTGGGGGGATGATGAAGATGTCCGATAGATGGCCGATATACATGGATCGCTTCAGAAGAGTCTGAAGTTTATTTACGATGTACCCGTGCTCTCGTACGACCTCCACGTTCTTTGCATAGTTGCTCAGGAAAGGTTCTCCCCTTATATATTCGAGCCCCTTATCATCGAGGGGGATCGGCATCAGATAGTTCTGACAGACATCGCCACCCACATATTGGTCACGATGCATCGCTCTGTTCAATTCCTCTGTCCTCAAGGAGTGCTTAGACACATCCTCCGATATCAATGCCAGACATTTACAACTGGCTGCGTAAAACACCTTCTCAATACTGCCCTCCTTCTCCCCGGCCCACTTGCCCTCCGCCGCGTCTAAATGGATCCTGCATCCCTTATTCCACTTTAACAGTGCGTCCCTCACGTTTTCGGCGAATTCCATATCTTCCTTGGCTGCGACAATACAAAGGTCGTATTGGTGCCAGTCAAGAATACACCCATCGGTCTCGCCGTAGTTTGGCGGCAACACGCACGCGGGTGTTAGGTTGTACAACTCATCGAGGAGGTCTTCACATATACGCCTTTCAGGAATATCTAGGTCTTCGATAAGCTCGGCGATTCGGACGACGAAGCCCTTCGGTGCATTAGTCAGGAGAGGCCCGACCTTTGAGTGCGCAATTACGTCTAGCAACTGATTTGCTTTGCCGCGCGCCAACCGTTTAGCTTTTGCGGGACTTGGCTTTCCCGTCCGCCACGCCAGCATGCCGAGCGCAAACAGCGATAACGATGCTAACAATCCCCCCAGCACTATTTGTTTTGTTGGCCCTTCTCCCTGCCGATCCAGAATAATCCCGATAATGAGAGACGTGCTGAAAAGTAGTGCAGAGGCAATGAAGTAAAATTTATATATGTCGTACTTGTCTAGCTTCAGCATCTATCTAACCCCCGTGTGTGGACGAGACATTAGATACCCACCCGCAACCAGTAGGAAGATGCAGGGCAGTGGCACAACAAGCCAGAATCCCTCGATGTAGGTAGAAATCTCGGTTTCGGTGCTCTTGTAAGAGAGCCAGAAGAATAAAAAGACTAAGGCCATCAGAAATGAGCTGAGTGCGCTCGACAATGAGATCAGACTTGCACGTCGCTCGTCTGACTTTATTGCCAGTTGTCCGATGGTATTCAACGATCCAAAGACCGAAGCATTAACGGCGCGGAACGAGAATGCAGCGACGATTAATATGTAAAGAAGAGCGCCCGAGCCGAATATCCACAAACACAGGATGGGCACAAAGTACATCAGTGCGGCGACGGGCATTCGCAACTGGTGCTGTTTGATCAGGTCGATCCCTTTCGACAAAGATTTGCTTAGACTACTACCTATAAGCTCGGCGAATATCAGGAGCCCGGCCCAGTACAGTAAGTTTTCTGTGTTGGCTACCCAAGGCAATGGTGAGTCTTTCGCCTTAACTACCATGTATGGCCAGATAGTGGGGGACAGGACATAGTTTAGGCTCATTGCCCCAACGTAGCTGAGCGTAAACCAGCGATAAGGTGTCTTCCAAAGGTCTTGGAGCGCCTTCCCCAGAAAGGGAAATAATGGCTCATTCGTCTGATACTTAGGGTGGCTCCAGTATTCTTCTCGGAGCCTTAGGGAAAGAATGAGCAACACGGCAGACAAGATCGCCGCAAGGCTGGCGGAGAGGATAAAAGAGACTTCGTTGCCCGGACTTATGGCGACGACCGAATTTATATCCGATAAGCTACTGAACTTTAAAAAGATGAGGAAACAAACTACCGCCCCTATAGACTTTGCGAGTATGCCCCACGCAGCAGCCTTTTTGAATACACCTCCAACGTCCTCCGGAGGAGCTTGAGAAAAGAAATTGCACCGATCCACCAGCCAAGCTTCCCTCGCCCCCGAAAGCAAAGCAGGCCCCAGTGACCAAATACTTATGCCGGCCTCCCAAACGAGAGACTTGGTACTAAAAATAGTGCCGGCCTCCCTCTCGAAGAAGGGGGCAATTCCCATCAGACAAAAGCCTATCAAGCACGCCCCAAAACCTGCGGACATAGAGAATTGACGTTTGAACTTGTCTGCATACCAGCCTGTTAGTATCTCCCAGATGCCATTTGAGAACAGGAGGACAAATAGTGAGACGAAGAATGTTTCAACCTTATCCCCTCGGCCAAAAAGTAATAAGCTCCCAGTCGTGATGAAAACCCAGAAAAAGCCTGTTATGAGGTATTCACCTGTGATCATGTAAAGGAATTGATCCTTTGTTTTTTGAATTTCACTTTCATGATCTGATGTCATAATGATCTCCTCTAATAACATGCTATTGTCACGATGGCACAATGCTAAGGTAGATGATGAACTACGTTAGCACCCTCTTTTAAGCCGCCTGCCCCATGAATGAGCTACCTGCCAGCCTTTACATCTAAGGGGCTCATTCAGAATCCTAGAACTCCTGATGGTGGCAACTACATTTATCTGCTACCTGTATCTCAACAACGATCTCTCTTTAATAAAAATCAGGAGTTGAGAAATTGGCAAACAATAGGTGGCAATTATTTGTGCGAAGTGTTATGAGGAGCGATAAAGCTGTAGGCTTAGAGAATCAACCGACAACCCTTGTATGAAAGCAGCGGGAGAATACTGTTTTTCTAAACGGGTAGTCAATAGCATTATGATTGGATATGAAGGTTATTCCACCGATCAGCATCGCTCCTTGACTTGCGACACATAAACACTCCCTTATGTGTCACAACAATGCATAGGAGATGGGATTTATAGAGACGGCAGTGAGTCCAATTCCACCTTACAGTAAATCCTGCCAATTCAGCAGCCTGCGGACTCTACCAAAGTGCTTTAAATCAGTAGTCAAATGACGCAGCAAAGTAGAAATTTGACTGAATAATCTGCTGCTGAGAATTTGGCGGGTAATTATTTAGATGAGTGTTGATGATGCTTGTATGGTCTTGCTCAATTCCACACTTCAAGTGTGAAATAGGAGATCGCATACAACCCTGAGCAGAATTAGTAATAGTGTCTTTGGGTGCTGACTAGAGAATCTGAAAAATATTTAGATAGGCAGATGTAACGTTCCGCATCAGCTGCCTGCTACTGCCGCTGACTTTGAGAGGCTACGTAATTGCGGGTTGGCTGCGTGCGGTTGTTATACGCGATGGAATTGAAATATCGCTTCGACAGCATGGTTCATCTCTAGACAAAGACAAATCACCTGTATCTAAAGTGACTGCGCTACAACTGCGGCGATAAGGAGCGCAGTTACGACGAGCAGGATAATGTTATCCTTCCTTACGCCGCTCTTAATGATGACTAGCGAATATACAAAAAAGACGAGCAAAATAGCCCTATCAATTCCATAAGTCAGGAAGGATATAAGGGCCGCTGCAATACAAATAATAATGTCTAAGCGCGTAAGCGCAGTCTTATTATGGACGATATCATCATACGGTATGAGGAGAAAGCCGACAAAAACAAGTATTCCCGAAGTCGCTTCAACCGGGATTGCTCCTACAAGTGGCATGATAACGAGGCTCGCTAGCATAAACCCTGCGGTGACGAGCGCGGTTATACCGGTGCGTCCGCCTGCGACGATGCCGACTGCACTAGAGACGAAGACTGCGAGGCTTGAGGCACCCAAGAGGCCCCCGAAGATGTTTCCGATCCCATCGATGTAAAGGGCATTTCCCAAATTCTTCTCTGGAATTCGTTCGGCCTCACGCCCCAGCGCGGCGAAAAGGCCGACGTATTTTCCGACCCCACCGAAGAAGTCGATAACAAAGAAAACCAAGATTGCTATGATGAAGCGAGAATCTAGTAATGGGGAAAAATCAAAACGGAAAGCCGCAGAGAACATAGCCATCGAAAATTCTGCTTGCGTCGTTGACTTTATGCCGAAAATTGCTGCGATGATCGAAGCAGCGAAGATTCCTAGCACAGGCGCACCTGAAAACCTGATCCATTTTAGCCGAAAGATTAAGGTGACTAAGAGGCCAGTGCAGAGAATTATGATGTTAGGAAAAAGCACGCCGGGATCGAACTTTAAGATGTCAATAAAGCCTCCCGAATAACTAATCAGCTTTGCCTGCGTCAGGCCATTCGCTATCAAGAAGCCGCTCACCGCAAAAAGAACGCCGACCCTTAGGGCATGGGGCATTGAATCGATGAGCCTTCCGCGCACCGAGATGAACGTCATCCCGATGCTAAGCACGCCGGACAAAATGACGGCTGCCAATGCTGCTTGCCACGGAAGACCCAATTTCACGCAGACATACGATACGAAGAAAGTGGTGATTGACGGCGCGGGGGCGACTGCGAATGGGAGCTTGGCCCAAAGCCCCATAAGAAGTGTAGCCAACGTCGCTGAGATAACGGTGGCGAAGAAGGCGGCGCTGAGATCGATCCCGGCTTTTGTGAGCAGGATTGGGTTAAGAAGGAATATGTATGAAAGCGTGAGATAGGTAGAGAAGCCTGCAACGAATTCGACCCGGAGGCTAGGCCGTAAAGCGGCGGCGCTATTTCCCTCAAGATTGGTGTTCATTGTTTGCTCCTTTCAAGTTCCGGCATTGCCCGATTTCCCGCTGCGTACTGATTGTATTATTGCTACAGCGGCTGCTGCGCCGACACCAAGGGCTAGCAGGATCCAGCCTGCAATCCCCCAAGCCCCTCGCAAGTCCTTTTTAAGCCTTAGACTTCCAGCCAATATCGTGGAGCCGCATACAAGCGCTATCAGAGCCGCAAAGGCTATAATCTTTACTTCGCTAGACAAGCTTGGGATAAGCCAGAACCCTTTTAAACAGATAGTTATTGGAATAAGTAGAGCAGCGCTCCAATCGTCATTCATCCCTTGCAATAATGTAAACATGAATGCAAGTAGGAGCGTCATATCGAGAATGCGATCAACGAGAACTGATGGGGATTTACTTTTTGACAATACGAACGCAAGCTCGGCGCTGTGATTAGGAATTGAAGTAGCGGGGGCGTGAGCAGGATGCGGGGGTGCCTTGTGAGGCGGGATGAAATCTCGGATCAGCCTGTCGAAATCTGCGTCAAATCCAGTGTGACGAAGCTCGACTATCTGAAACGTAAAGATCGCTTGCATAGCGTCGGGGCAGTTTTGCTGAAGCGATTTGAGATTGACCGATTCCTCGCGGACTACCACGATATTACGCTTGGTCATCACGGCCAGTTCAAACTCTTGGCGCACCCAGTCTTTCGGATCGGAACAATCATCGAGAGAGCCTGGTGTGAGCAACAGAAGAAAATGAGCGCGCTGGGGCACTTGGGTACGGAGTTGCTCTTCCCATTTTCCCGCAACGAGATTTTCCACATCGATGAAGGAATCGTATCCGTGATTAGTAAGTCTCCCATGCACCAAACGAGCGAACGCATTGCCCGTAGCGTTGCGCCGGTAACTGATGAATACGGTTTTCTCGCTCATCATCACCTCAACTCAAACGTGGCACATGACCTTTTGCTCTGGTTTCGGACTTTTGAGCTTGGGTCTTTTCATTGCGCGTATTGTATTCTCAAATGACTAGGTTAATTTGAATGGTGAGGCTAATTAGAGGAAGGCTCTCATTAGCTAGGGAAATCTCAGGAAAGCGTGGGAACATTACGACTTATTATATATTGTGTCAATACTAAAAACAGCTTAACCACCCTTCCTCAATGCGAAGCGCATAACGCCGCGCATCACGCGCCCGCCAGCCCTATTGCTGCACATGAAATCCACCGTGTCGCTGGTCGCGTGCATGCGTTTGTACCGCCGCTTCACAGAGATTCTTCTGTGGAATCATAAGGGGGCACTCATGAGTGCCCCCTTATGATTTAGCGAACGAGACACTTCGATTAAACTGTTCCGTTCGCACCAACCAGCCTGCTATACCTTCATACCTTATTGCGACACATAAAACTCTTCCTTATGTGTCACAACAATCAAGAAGGAAGGAGGTGAGATAGATACTACCTTCTTTATTATTGAGCACCACAGTTAGAAACTGCCGCTGACGGGTCTACCTACTTACAAAGGCACAAGCAACCACACTCTCACATTGGCGATAACACCCCCCGCCATACCTTGCTCTATGGCGCTCCTGCTCCTCACGCCTTAGTTTCACGCAGTTGCGTGAACCGCCACAGTAGTCCAAAGCATTAGCCTGCTGACATCTGCGGATCATATCCTTCTTCGCTCCTAAAAAATACGTGGCTCCAGGATAAAACTGCTCCACACTACGGCAGACATTGCCTTGCCCGTTACAGTCAGGACACCGTGGAACCGCTATACACTTAGTGCCGACTTGACCACCCGGATTACGACGCTGAACGTTAGTGAACTTCATGTTCAGCGTGGAAGTAAGTATGGATTCTCCGAGCGCGTTCGTATCTTGTAGTAGAAAATCGCCTATGAAAGTCGGAGCACTTTCATCTGGATTTACTTCAGAAACAAGTACTGAGCTAGATGTAGGTGCCTTCGCAGCGGTGCGATGGGCGTAGCTTAACCACATAAAGCAAGCGCAGCTTGTTATAGCGACTGAGAGCATCAGAGCCTTGTTTCTCATGTTGACCTCCGAAAGTTTGTGAGTCGAGGTTAGGGTCTTCTGGGCCTAGGGTCGGGACCTCGCGGCTAGGCAGGTGCGTAGTAACTGCGAGGGAGTTACTCTTTATATAAATATTGGCTGTAAGTCAATGCTTTTTAATACTGACCCTTCATCACTTTGGCGGGGCGGTCAGCCACTTGAACGCTCAGTTGTAGTATGGCTTTTGATGGTATAGGTGATGTGCTTAGCGACACATAAACACTTCCTTATGTGTCGTAAATATCGGAAGCTGTGAAGAGCAAGCGGATCAAGGTTGTAAGGTTAGTCGTGGTGGCTGTGCCTAGCTTAATGCCGGTGCTCATTCATTGCTAGCTTATTTTGTTTCTAGAGAGTTGGTTGTTTTGAACCTCGCCGAGTGTACACCCCTATACTTACCCGCCCCGCTACCGCTCGGCTACGCCAATGAACTCAAGCGCGAAGCGGTGTGGCTCTATTCTGGAAGGTACGAACTTCTGTTGCAGGAGATGCTGCATAAAGTTGAACAAGCAAATCCCACAGTGATGCTTATCAAGCCTACTACAGTGACCAAAGTGTTGAAAGTGGCTTGTTCTGAAGACCGAAGCTTGCAGGGTTTTGGGTGACGATACCGGCGGCAAAGAAACGCGCCACGCGCTCTACCTGATCGTCATTCACAACCCCCGCTTCCTTCATCTTCCAAAAATCGTAGCGCAACTGCCCATCGGGGTCTTTCTTTACCAACTTGTCGTGAATTTTAGTCGCCTCGTCCATAGTCATCCCATAGCACGCGACGGCGTACATAAAGTTGGCCGGCCCGAAGAGTTTGAGCAGCTCGACGATGTATGCGGCAGCGATGCAAGGAGAAGCCTCCGGGGCGACCATATCAGCCGTCGTCGCCTCGCGGCACTTAGGGTGTTTCTCGCTAATGTCGTTGACGACCGACGGCGGCAACCTCCAGAGGCCGCCCGGATTCTCATCGTTAAACTTGCTCTGGCTCATCGCAATGATGTGACCGAGCACGGGCGGCTGGATGCCAAGATTGAAGAACGCCATTGAGATCGCGGGGCTGTTCTTGCGCGCCCGTTCGTAATAATCATCTGTGTTTCGATACTCGCTCACGTGGTTCAAGACCAGATCAGTAAATATCGGGTCGAAATTATAGGTGCTCCGGTATCTCTGTTTACTATAATACCTCTTATCATATTCAATCATGGAAAGCTGCTCGGCAAGCTGGTTTGTCAGGCGGCTTATCTTGACTTTTTCTAATAGACTGTTAGCTGTCATCAGATTCCTGCGGGCGACTAATGACTGCTCCTCGGCAACGGCCTTCTGCCTCTCAGCCTCTTTCAAATTCCGTTCTGCTGCTCCAGCTAGGACCTCGGCTTTCTTCCTCTGAGTGCTCTCCTCACCCTTCGCATTCTCAGCTTCCTCTTTTAAGCGGAGCGCCTCAACCTCCGCCTTCTCAGCCTTATCCTTCTGAGTGAGCGCATCACCCTTCGCATTATTCGCGGCATTCGTCTGAGTGATCGCTTCAAGCCTTGCCGACTCAGCTTGACGGCTTTGCTTTATAGCGAAGACGACAGCGCCGAAGGCAAGGAAGCAGAGCAGCAGCAGCAGGATAGTAACCCGCCGCGTGCGCTTGTAGCTGACCTCCCGTTTACGCTGCCGCTCGCGCTCCTGCGTTCCGGCTTCGCGCGCGGCGACACTCTCGTCGAGGAATGGCATGGCCGTCTCAAACTCCGGGTGATAGCGGCGTGCCCAGACCGCGTTCGGCCTGTTCTTCTCGCGCCAGTCCAGAGCCACTTGCAGTGCCGGGTCGATCAGCAGAGCCTCCTCGCCGGCTTTATGGAGCATGGCTGTCTCTGCCACCCTTTTATAGACGCGCGCCGACTGCGCCTCTTCGTCTACCCACGCCTTCAGACGCTCCCAGTTGCGGATCAGGCTCTCGTGCGAGATGTCTATCAGCGACTCGCGGTTTAAGGGAACAGGCACGCCCGTGAGCGCATCTATCGGGGGCGGCATGAGAAACGACCTACCCTCGCGCCGGAACACTTCGACGACCGCGATGACTGCCGCTTCGTCCGCGCCCGTCAACTCGCAAATCTCCTGCACCTCCATCGGGCGCCGCACCTCGCGGCTGTCCGCCCCCTTCTCGGTGAGTCCCTTGAATAGCCTTTCGGCGATCCCTTTCTGCGCGTCACTCAGTTCCTCGTAGGCTTCATCGGCGTGGCGCGAGAGCGCCTCGGCCATGCCGCCGGTGGCGTTGTAATCCGGGATGTCCATCGAGTCGCCGTTGCGCCGGTGGTTGAGCCAGTGATCCCATGTGCGCATCAGCGCGTGCTGCATGATGGGCAGTTGGTCGGGGCTGTCGCCCACGTCGTTCAAGAGTTGGTTGATAAGCGGGTCGCTGATCGCGCCCTGCCCGACCGCGACCGGGCCGCTGATGGCTTCGCGCCGCTCGTCGCGCGTCATGCGCGGGATCAGGTATTGGCCGTCATTAATCGCCTCCGGCAGCTCCCGGAACTGCGCGCAGTCGCCGAGGAAGTCGGAGCGCATCGTCAGCACGACGTAGATTTTTCCCTCCGGCTGCCGCACCGCCTCCAGCAGCAGCTTGACGAAGGCCGCCGCGTCCTCCTTCGAGTTCTCTTCTTCGATGAGTTGCTTGAAACGGAAAATCTCCTCGAATTGATCGACGACGATGAGTAGGTTTTCGTAGTCGTGAAAAAGCGGTTGCCCGCCCTCGTCGAGTTTTGTGCGCGCACGGCTGACCATCTCGGCGAGTCCGAGGCTGCTGCGCCTGAGTGTCGTCTCGACGAGGGCTTCCTGCATCCCCGCACTCTTTTCGTCGCGCGAGCCGAGCACCGACGGGGACGCCAGCGCACGGGCCAGATTGCCGACCGGGTCGTTGCCGGGTCGCAGGATGGCGATACGCCAGTCGGAGCCCGCGCTCGCCATCAGCCCGCCTTGCAGCGCGGGGAGGAGCCCGGCCCGCACGAGCGAAGACTTGCCGCTGCCAGAAGTGCCGACGACGGCGAGGAAGCGTGTCCGCTTGAGTCGCCGGAGCAGTTCTTCGCTCTGGCCGTCGCGCCCGAAAAAGAGGTGCGTTTCGGTGGCCTCAAAAGGCCGCAGGCCGGGGAACGGATTTGACGAGTGGTTAATTTCTTGCATCGCTTGCTCCTTTCTCGGCGGCCTGAACACGGGCAAGGAAGGTGTCTAAAGCCGTCGGCGAGAAGCCCTCGAAGTTCTTGATGACCAGCGCGCCGGGGCTGTTGAACAGTTGCTTATGCGCGGTCTTGGGCGAGGCGACGTAGACGGCTTCCGCCGTCAGCAGGCTCTTGCGGTCGAGGCCGACGATCTTTTTCAGGTCGCGCCGCTTGTACTCGAACCAGACCTGGTTGGCGTTGCCGTAGTAGATTAAGACCGCATCACACTGCATGAGGTTATCCTTATGAATGTCGAAGGCTTGCGCGTCGTCCACGCCTTCGTCGTCTATGAGCGGAAGCAGCACTTGAAAGTTCTTCTCGACGGAGAGGTAATCATTCAACGGGAGAATTCCCTCTAAATCGCGCTTGTCAAAAATCAGGTAGATTTTCGGAGGCGTCTCTCCGGCGGGTTCGGCTTCGGGCTTGTGGCCGTTGCCGCTCAGGCGCGTCTGGATGACTGACTTGAGTTCTTCTAGCGGAGTCTGCAACAGTTCCGCGCCCTGTTGCGTCGTAGCATCCGTTCTCAGGTTCTCGATGAACTGCGCCTGCGCCTCCTCCTGTGTCGTCAGTCCGACGGGCATCCATAGCAGTCTTAAGAACGCCTCGTTGCGGCTGCGCTCGGCGGCAATCTCATTTTGCAGGCGCACGATTGAGCGGCTGCCCGCCCCTTCGGGAATGATGCCGTAGCTGCCGCCGATGAGGTGAACCGAGAGCTTGGCGCGGCCGACGCAATCGCGCACGGCCTCCTCGTAGTTGGGCGAGATGAATGACAGTTCTTTGTCCGGGAGAATGTCGTAGCCGCGGTTCTGCAACTCGCGCTTGATCTGATCCCGCTCCCCGCTTAAATCCCTCGTCGTCTGCGCGAGGTAGATAGTTCCTTGGGCCTGTGAGAAGACCGAGACGGCGGACATGTTTCTGGCGCGCGGGTTAATGACAGAGAGGACTTGTTTGACATCCCAGGCGAGATCGTCGAGCTTGCTCCAGTAGCGCTGGTCTCGGTTACGCCCCAACTCCTGCCCGAACGCGACCGGCCTTTGCGTCGTCTTGTCTATTTCGTAAAACTCATAACCCAGTTGCTTCTGAAACTCCGTCGGGTGCTCGTCGCGCCCGACGTGAGTCTTGACGACTTTGAAGACGCGCATCCTGTCGCCGGCGACGAGGCCGCCCGTCTGATCCGCCAGGCGACAAAATTCCTTCAGCTCGCCGACGCACCAGTCGGACTGTAGGTAGCCGGGCGATAGAATAGAGATCACGAGCGCCGTCTTTTTGATGCGCTCTTCCAGCACGTCGGCGAAGTAGGCGTTGCCCGGCAGTCTGGGGTCACGCCAGATGTGAGGCTCGTAGCCGAGCGCCTCACCTAGGATGTTCTCGAATCGCTCGTGGAAGTTGTCTATCCAGCCCTTCCCCCGCTCGTCAAGAAGTTCGTTGTCCAGATGTCTATAGCTGATAAAAACATCGTCTACAAAGGTGTGAGTGAAGGACATTGGAAACTCCGGTGGACGAAGGAAATGCGTGGACGATGAATGAGTGAGACGCGCTCAAAAGGAGTTCCAGCAGGAGGCTTGGTATCTATGTGAGCGGGAAAGAGGGCTGACTTTCACCGAGGACACTATTCTCAAAGCACGAATATGTCAATGACGGCATCCGGCGGAAGCGGAAGGACGGAGGCACGGAACGAACGTGGGCTAAGGAGTCTGTAGTGGCGAGCACATGAGTATTACACTGGACCCGTTATAAGGGAGGTGGAAGGCCATGCACGCCCGTACTAGGCTGCTTTTACAGAATTACCGTTACAGTCTCGGGCGCGGCTTTGTCTTTCTCCGCTTGCCTGAAGCCGGTAAGTGGGCTGGTAAATCCATCTCGTCATCCACTAGCGTTTCCATAGGTATTGCTGCTATACGTGCGTACTCGAGGAGCACTAATAGAGAAGGCTCACGCTTACCCTGCTCGAACCTCGAAATCAAGCCCGGTTGAGGCGGTGACTTTACACGACTCAGGCGGGATGCCATCTGTTCTTGCGTAAGATCTAGAAGCTGCCGAATTTGAAGTAACTTCGCGGGCAGACGCTCTGGCTGAGGGCGGCGAGCTGTTCCCATCTCAGAGTAATCCTCCTGATGGGACACGCCGCCGTGAAAGCCAATGCCTGTCAAAAGGCAGCTTGTCTATACTGCCAATTGTCAGTATTCTATCTTGGCGCTTTAGCGATGCCAGGAAACTTCTATATTTCCAGGCATCACCGCACATCACCTGTGCTGCCGCGCCTTCAAGAATCTACACATCTATGCAGGTCGTCTTGTCAAAGACGGGGCCGGCGGCCTTTTGCCGGCGGGAGTTCCGTGAGTATACAAACATTATCCGCCTTAGAAAATGCCATCGAGCCTTACCGCCAAGCGGGTTACGTCATCAGCATCCAGACGGAGTCGGCGATCACGCTCCGCGCGCCCGCACGTAAGTTTTCATGGACGCTATTTGTGATCAGCCTTGTTTTACTCTGGCCGGTTGCCGTCATCTACCTGATCCGATTCAACCAGCAGAAGGATAGAAGCGTATGCGTCCGAATCACATCCCAAAGCCAGATTGAAACCTCGGGCTTCACGTTAGATATGCTGGAAAAAGAGCAACAACGGCGATCATTTGTAGCGTTATTTCTAATTATCTCGGGGGTGATTGTCGGGCTGCTTTTCCTAATCTATGTTGGATTTATCAAAAAATGAGCGAGGGCTCATCGAATTCGCGCGGGATGCGTTCGGAGAGTTTATCGTCCAATTCTTACTATCCGGCTTGGGTGAGGAGGGGGAGGCTCACCGGTGGTCTTTCGTCGTCACGTTCACGGATGATGGCGGGAGCGTGCTGCGCCGAAGCCTGTACGTAGAGCCGGATGATCTGATGCCTGAAATCATAACGTGCCTCCCCCGCCGCCGTGAGCCACTGGTGATGCTCGCCCTCCTATGGCTCCTAACGCGCAACCGCAAGACCCCCCCGACGAGCTTGTATTACGGACAAGCGCAAGTTTTAAGCGTTCTAGGGTGGGAGGACACCGCGGAGCATCGGCTGGTGATAGACGAGGTGGTAGAGCGGTACTCTTTTCTGAGCTACCGCTGGACGCTGAGCGGGGAGGAATTGGACGCGAGTGGACTTTCCTTCCACCGCTCCAGCGAGCGTTTGGTCTCAGGGTATGGCCGCGAAGAGGCAGGTGAGCCGGGAAAGGAGGGGCGTGCTCAAGGCGTAACGCACCACGTAGATTTCAGTCCCACATTTATCACAGATCTGATAACCAAGTCGCTCTTTGGCGTTGACTGGAATAAGGCCCGCAGCGTCGAACGCGAGGCCGTCAGTTAATTGCCTGGGCCGCCCGCTGTTTGAAACAGAGCGCGGCGACTAAGAACTGCCTCAGACGGACTGAATGATGCGCCTCAGTCATAAGAGATCGGCGGTGGCAGATAGAAGAGGAAGAATCATTCAACAACTTGACCGTCTCCGATCCCGGCTCGTGAAGAAATCCCCGTCATCCTACAGGAGCGAAAAACTCTATAGGCTTCAATCGAACCGTTCCCGCGAATTAATCTCCGATCTTGAGGACGAGCTACTAATTCTTAATTGTCCGGGTGAATATGAGGAACTACCAATTGCGGTCGTGGCGGACGAGTTGGGCCTCGAGTATGCGCAAGTTAGGAACTTGATCAAACGCGGAGAGATAAGGGCCGCGGGTAGGGCGGCACACGAGCGAATCAACCGCAGCGAGCTTGAGCGAATCGCCGCCGTCGGCGTGCCCGAACTACTGCGCCTGAGCCAACAAGAGTGCGCCGAGATCTTCGAGCAGGCCCTCCCACACTTACAACGTGGGGATGTAGAAGCGGCGAAGCGGGCGTATCAACGCATGGAGGCTCGCCAGTCGTGGCGCGGACCATATGCGCCGGCTTTTTTAGTCGGCCTAGAGTTAGCGAACGGAGAGATTGACGCAGCACTGTCAAGCTTCAAGCTCATCCTCGAATATGAAGACCCGCTGCGAAGGATAGTGATAATGCATTACCTCGGGCGGGTGCTTCGGGGGGTGAGGCTGAAGGAGTGTCATGCTCAAGAGTTGTGCGCCAAATTCATCACGCTCTCTGACGGCGTTACCAGTAAGCTGACGCAAATTGAAGAATATAACATTGCCGGCTAATGTGCCTCCGAGTAGCCTGCGGTGGCAGATGTTGAGCCCATCCGTGTTAGCCTGATTTGTGCTCCATTTTGTGCTCCACCTTCCTTCGGACGGCGAAATAGAGACTCCAACCGGACTTCGCCGGAAGTTCGTCACGCGCCAATTTGCCGCAGAAAATTGAGATTTTCCCCGACCGCCGACAGGCGATGTCGCTTCGGGGATTTCTATAATCTTGACATTTATACACGCATACGTGTGATTGCAGATTTAATATGCTAATCCTATAAGCTATTACATATCTTCAGTTATCGAACATGAACACGATTTCGCTTTGGAATTGTGTGCCGATTTGTGCTCCACGACTTACCAAGTGAAGATGGCGGTGAGGCTCCACTTCTTTAAATGGATTGGCTTATTGAGTCATGAAAGGGAGGGAGGGCTGCATTCCCGACGCCCATTTATCGCCCCTGCTTGATGAATCCATGTCAACGCCTTCTTCGGCAGGCGGCTCGGTCGGTTCGCAGTGAACAGGAAAATGTTTTACGAACAGACTCGCCGCCTCACTTCGCCGGTCTTTCAGGACGTGCGCGTATGTGGTTTGCAGCATTTGACTCGAGTGCCCCATCCGCGCCGCGACTTCATGCCCCGGTGCCCCTAAAATTAAAAGGTGGGTGGCCTGTGTGTGACGCAAGTCATACCACCGATAATTCGTCAGGCCGCTTTGTATTCCCGCGCGCCGCAGCATCACTTTAAACTCGGCGCGCGGGCCGCCATCGTTAGGCACTGTCCCGTCTCGCCTGGGGAAGATCAATTCGGCCGAGGCGTATAGGTGGGACTGCTGAGGATGCTTCCTCAAGGCCCACTCCTTTATCCTCGGCTCGCCATATGGCCGCCCTTCTCTTTCTCGCTCCCCGACGACCTCCCGTTGCTTCTCAAGATGGACCCTGAGCAATTCTAAATGCTCCGGCGCGAGCCCTATGACGCGCTCACTCCTTTTACCTTTAGGGGGGCCGAAGCCCAGGAACACTCCCCTTACCCATATGCACGCCCGCTCTATCCGAACAGACCCTTTCTCGAAGTCCACGTCTTCCCACACCAGCGCCATTAGCTCCTGCGGTCTCAGACCCGTATGCAGCTGAAATACGAAAGCATTCCCGTACCAGAATTCGTCCTTAACTCGGACGAATGCTTTTACCTCTTCCGGCGTGAGGCAGTTAGCACTCGAAGCTATAACCGGCGGCAACTTAGTCTTATGGACGGGGTTATAGGCAATGATTTTCTCGTTAAGGGCGTAGTTGAACGCAGCCCTGAGTACCTTCCTTATATTTTTCACAGTAATGGGCGCAAGACCTCTGCCGCCACTCATTTGCATACCCTCGTTTTCCGTCACTTGGCCCTTCTTTTTATCTAACAGGAGATTGAATAGTTGCTGAATTACGCCCCGGTTAATTTTTTCAAGCGGTGTATCTCCGATATAAGGGCGGACGTAGCAGTCGAAATATGCTCTATCCTTCTCCCGGGTGCTAGGGGCTTGGGAATGGCGGGATGATTCCCTGTAAAGATCAAGAAGGGCGTTAAGTGTCATGCGCGGGGTCTTGATAAGATGCCCCGACGCCTTCTCCCCCTTGAGTTTTGCCTCCACCTTTTCTGCGGTGATTAAAGACCCGTGTACAGTCCGGTTGATCTCTATGCGCTTTTTAGTAACGACGTCACGCCCTAAATAAACACGGACGAGATAGGTATTTTCTCCGCGTAAAATTACGGCCATCTCAGCACCGCCCTTCTTCCAAATGTCACAGGCTTCGGACACACGAATCCCGCCCCTCTAAAAGGGTGAGTTCGATCCTGACTTGAAGCGCGCGGCTTTAACCTCGACAGCGCTCCAAGCCCTTTCATTGAAGTGAATGAGGACTAACTGCCGGTATGCAGCATGAAGTTTTACAACGATTTCACCCGGCTGGCAAGGGCTTTTTCGCGGACACAGAACGATGTAAACTGTTGACTATGTACCTTTTAGGCCCTGTCACGCTTCGGGCGTATCGGCTTATCTGTTGAGGCTATTGTGCCTTGTAATGAACAGCCTCATCTCGCACCACTAAAAAAGTGTTCACATCAGGAGGGGCAATTTTTGTAACACGGGGTCGGAACTACAGCTCTGGATAGTGCACGTGAGGTGTTGCTCTTAGATGAAATAAAGCCTGTAAGGATCAGTAGGGTGTAGCGATCAAAAGCCAGCGTCAGGATATTTACCCTCAACCTCCAGGTCGTGGCTACAACGCTTCATCGCGCCGTCCGGGTATTCCGGCGTGCGGATTCTGCGCCATCCCTTCTCATCGCAGAGTTGGCAACCCTCAACTACTGACCTTTGCTCCTTCGCCCGAGTCGCTTGCCGCTTCTTCTCCTGCTCCTCCAGGTAGGCAACGGGCAGGGTGTAATTCCCTTCTATTGCGGCGATAAGCCACCCTGCGGCGTTTTTTCTAGACTTCCCCTCCTCGCGGTACGGATAAGCGGCGATCTGAGCCTCTGTGGCCTCCCGGCGCGTTTTAACCAACTCTCTGGCCTTTTTCTCCGACACGCCGAAGCCGTGGAGCTTGGAGACGAGACTCTCTTCCTCCGCGGAGAACGAAAGAGCCGGTTGCGGCAAATGCTTTGGCGCGT
>WUUC01004143.1_pt1 | contig 18235 bp, 16 predicted proteins | sample 6278441 | NCBI WGS metagenome assembly WUUC01 (sample SAMN13675441, study PRJNA597444) | soil metagenome | isolation source: soil | place: USA: Washington | collected 2017-10 | reverse complement strand
TAGCGACCAAGCGACCGCGGACCGCGAGATCGTGGTCACGCGCACCATCGAGGGTCCGCGGCGTCTCGTGTTCGAGGCCTACGCGGACATCGCTCACCTATCTCAGTGGTGGGGCCCGAACGGCTTCACGACCACTACGCGCTCGTTCGAGTTCCGCCCCGGCGGAGTGTGGGAATTCATCATGCACGGCCCTGACGGCACCGACTATCCGAACTGGATCGAGTGGCGGGAGATCGTGCCGCCGGAGCGCATCGTCCTTCTGCACGGTCAGCGCGAGGGCGACCCCGCGTCATTCATATCGACGGTGACGTTCGTTGATCGAGGCGACGCAACCGAGATCACGCTCCGGTCGGTTTTCAAGACAAAGGAGCAACGTGACCTGGTGGTCGAACGGTACGACGCAATCGAAGGCGCCCGGCAGACGCTCGGAAGGCTGGCGGATTTTATCGCGACGCGGGTCGCGGGAGGGCAATGACAATGCGCAGGCTCGTGATGTGGAACCTACAGACCCTCGACGGCTATTTCGAAGGCACGGAGCCCTGGTCTCTCGACTGGCACGAAACGGCATGGGGCCCTGAGCTGGAGCAGTTCTCGAGAGACCAGGAAGCCGAGGTCGGCACCCTGCTGTTCGGCCGCGCAACGTACCAGGGCATGGCCCAGCACTGGCTTACAGCCACAGGCCCGATCGCCGATTTCATGAACCTCGTTCCGAAGGTGGTGTTCTCAAACACCCTTGATGAGGCCACCTGGAACAACACACGTCTGATACGCGGTGATGCTGCCGATGTCGTGGCCGCGCTCAAGAAAGAGAACGGCAAAGACCTGTTCGTTTTCGGCAGCGCGAAATTGTGCGACTCACTGCGAAGGCGGGACCTCTTCGACGAGTACCGCGTCTGCATCGCGCCGATCTTGATCGGCAGCGGAGCGCCGCTCTTCAAACCGGGCGATGACCGCCGTCGCCTCACGCTTGTCGAGTCGCGCCAGCTTGCAACCGGCGGCGTAATTCTGCGTTACGTCCCGTTCGAATCCGCGTCGGAGGGGAATTGAAGCGCAAGGCACTACCGGCCTTGGCCGGTGTGGAGACCGTCGTACGCGTTCCCCAGAAAGAGGTCGGCCGGGATGCCGCGCCGAGCCCAGCCGGCGTAGCGCTGGGGCAAACCCTCGGCGATGACCTGCTCTCGGGTGCGGCCCTTCTCTATGCTCCGGCCGACCATGGCGGTGACGTCCTTCAGGATCGTCTCGAACTCCCGCAGCTCAGCCGGCGAGCTCGCCGGGCCATGACCCGGAAAGATCACGGCATCTCGGGGCACCAGTGTGACCAGCCGGCGAATGGCCGCCACGTAATCATCCCAGCGGCACCCGTTTGCCAGATCGCAGGGACCGAGCAACGGCACGTACAGGTCGCCGGTGGCAACTACCCGGGAACCGGTGAAGAACACGACTAGATCACCATCGGTGTGGCCTCCAGGAAAGTGAATCAAGCGGATTTCCTCTCCATTGAAGTACAGCCTCAGCGCGCTGTCGACTACAACCTGGGGCAGGGCGGAGTCGGGCCAAGGTCCAATCGGCATCATGCCATACATCCTACTTGCCTCCTGCATCCGCTGGCGTGCATTGCCGTGACCGATGATGAGCGCGCCCCGTCCCAACGCTTCGTTTCCGCCCGCATGGTGAAAGTGGGTGTTGACGAGTAGACGCGGCCTGGCTCCTCCCGCACGCTGGATCGAAACCAGGAGCGAGTCCGCGGTCTCGGCGTACGCCGCGTCTATCAGGAGAGTTCCATCCGGCCCGATTGAAGCGATGACATTGTCGAACGTGGGGCCACGATCGGCCCTGAGGAGATGAACCCGGCCGACTACCCGTGTGGACGAGAAGCTGGCGGAGTCGGCCTCCTGGGCCGATCCGGGAGGGCAGATTAGCAGGAGCAGCAGGAGTGCCTGACCCACCTCGGTAGCCTTCATGGGAGCACTTTGCCTTGCTTCATACGGAGTGTCACATCGCCCAAACGCTCGAGGTCCTCCAGCGGATCTCCCCGGAGTACGAGCAAGCTGGCTTCGTATCCCTCATCCAGCCGGCCGATCTTCCGCGAGGTGAAGATTGTCTGGGGTGTGGTCTCCACCAGCATTCGTAGCAGGGTCGCATTGTCGAAGACCTGAAGTTGGCTAATGGCCCGCACCTCTGCTAAAGAGGTCTCATGACCATCGGAGCCGATCGCAAGCCGCACCCCATGGCGCTGCAACATGCGAAGGTTCTCCCGCTGCACCCGGCGAAACTGCTCGCCCCATCGTCGGTAGTCGAAGAAGGGCTTGGGCAAGACCGTGGTGATTACCGTCGTGCCACGACGTGCGGCCAACGCTGCATCTTCGTCCCGGATCAGCCAGTGTCCGATTGAGCTGTCGGGAAACCCCGCCGTCGGGCCTACATGCCAGCCGGGCAGGTGAGCGATGAGGTCAGCGCCTGTGTTTACTGCCACGGCGAAGTCCGTTGCCGTCTCCACATGTACCGACACCCGCCGTCCCGCCCGGTGCGCCCGTTCGGTTATAGGCTTCAGGAGTTCCGGGTCGAGCCCGGGACGGGCCATCAGATTGGTGGAGTCCGCCAGAAAAGCCGGGGTGCTGCGCCGGGCCCGGTCCTCGGAAAAAGCGAGGATTACCTTGATCAAGTCCGGGTTTACCTCAAGGATTGCCGGCCACTTTTCATCCAGGCGGGCCGGGGTATCGAGCGCAAAGAACGCGTGGCCGTCCAGGTCGCGAGCAGTTCGGCGGGTCCCGAACATTCCCTGGGCAGCCATGCGTTCGAAGAAAACTGTCAGCCCATGCTTCGAGCCGAGTAGCGGAGCCCGGGTGTAGAGCACATCCACGCCATGGGGGACGTTCACCCGCCGCAGGACGTCGGGAGCCGGCTCGACGATCGCATCCTGGACCATGACATAGAAGACACCGTTCCGCAGGAACTGGCGGGTATCTTTGGCGATGTCTTGGGGATCGTTGAAGCGGTGCTGGTGGGCGTCGCCGGCCGCGGGCACCACGAAGCCGCCCTGGAGATCGATGACGCTTTCGATCCTCTCGGGGCGCTCTCGGGTGAGGATTCCGCCAACCACGTAGAACGTGTCCGGCTGGAATTTGTCTGCGGCGAGCCAGTGCCCGTTAGTGAGCGCGATGCTGGACCCATGCGATTGAGGGAGCGCCTGAATCGCAATAGCCAGGAAGAATGACAGCATGTGCGACCGATGACCGGGAGGTTGCTCATTCTACGGAGCTATCTCACGGAATGTTTCGGTAGCCTGAACTCTCGATGCGGGCTCAGGCTCCTGGGTCGCAGGCAGCCAGCCGCTTACAAGATGAAGCCCAAACACGTTCGTTTGGGCTTCATCATCCCTCTAGTGGCGGGTGCTGGCTGTGCTACCGAACCGTCGCCTTGACGCCGAGAACGAGGTCGCTGAAATCCGGCTCACCCGGTTCGCCGGGATGGTCACCATCCTCGATAATGATCGTCCAGTCGGGGAAGGTGCCCTCCAGACGGCCCTCGGGCGGGTTCAGCGAGCGTTTGGCGTCGCCCTGGGTAAACCAGATTCGCGCCTGACTGCCCGCCTGGTACACCCACAGCTCATCGTGCTCGCCGCCGAATATCCCGATCGCATCGCCCACGGCCTTCCTGCACACGTCGATGAACAACTGGTCGCCCACTGGCGGAGGGGTGCTGAACTTCTGCGCGAGATCGCAGCTGATGCCGAGCAACGTGGTCTTGAGGGTGGACTGTGCCGGGATGTCGAGGACGCACTCCACGACCTTGCCGAAGGTGGTGCAGCCCTGGACCGCCGGAGGCAGGGGCGTCACGGTGACCGTCCTGCTTGCGATGGCGGTGGCGCCCTCATTGTCCGTCACCGTGAGCGTGACCGTGAAGGTGGTCCGACCGGTAACGCTGTAGACGTGCGACGGCTTCTTCCAATCCTCGGTACCACCGTCGCCGAAGGTCCAGGCGTAGGTCGCGATGGTACCCGGGGCAGCGTCGGTGCTGGTGCTGGTGAAGATGCAGCCCTCTCCATGGCACCACGGAGTGAAGCTCGCCGTCGGTGGGATGTTGCCCGAGGCGACAGGGTCGACGGTGATTGTCTCGGTCGCGACAGCGGTGGCGCCTTCGTTGTCCCTCACCGTGAGCGTAACGGTGAAGTCCGTGGCGGCGGAAATCGTGTAGCTGTGGGATGGATTCTTCACATTGGCGGTAGCGCCATCACCGAAGGTCCAGGCATAGGAAACAATGGTACCCGGGGCCACGTCGGTGCTGGTGCTGGCGAAAGTGCACGCCGCGGCATTACAGGCGTGGGTGAAGTCCGCCGTCGGTGGGGTGTTCACCGGTGGTACCGGATCCACGGTGATTGTTTCGGTCGCGACAGCGGCGGCGCCTTCGTTGTCGGTCACGGTGAGCGTGATCGTGAAGTCCGTCCGGGCGGTGACATCGTAGCTGTGCGATGGGTTGCTCACGTCCGCTATTTCCCCGTCGCCAAAGGTCCAGGCATAGGTGGCGATGCTACCTGGGGCCTGGTCGGTGCTGGTGCTGAAGAAGGTGCAGTCCGCTGCATCACAGGCGTGGGTGAAGCTCGCCTCCGGGGGCGGGTTGACCGTGGGAACAGGATCGATCGTTATGCGACTGGTCTTCGTGTGGCTCAGGCCCTGAGCATCATGGACCGTCAGGCTGATGTCGTAGTCCGCCGCAGCGTCATACCTGAACGACGCGCTCGCCGTGTTGGCGTCAAAAGTGCCGTCGCCATCAAAATCCCAGCTCCACCCGGTCACCGCCACATCGTCGATGCTGGTGCTGACGAAGCCACAGGGAATGTCGATGACGCAGGGCGGCACCTCGAATCTTGCCTCGGGCGCCACGTTTTCGATGGGGTCGCAGCAGTCGCTACCCCCATTGCAGCCGGAGGCGAGCAGCAGCGTTGTGGCGATTGCGGCGAGCGTACCATTGGAGCGCATAGACTCATCCCGGCCAGAGCGACGGAGTGCGTTGGGAACCGAGGCCGCAATCGCCAGAGGCGTGCCAGTGGCGGGCGGCTCGGGGCCCACTCGCGGGCAACCACACAAGCACTGGATCTATATGAGGTTAGTGGCCCGCGAGATGGGCATCACACCGCTGCGGGAGACCCACAACTGTGGCGACACCGGGAGCCTATGGTTTGTACGCCTCAGCGATGGCCACCACGTTGCTGCCGTTGCGACCTCCCACTCCGTGAACGACGCTGAACAACTCCGCGGCCCTGAGCGTGACCCGCGGTTCGGAGAGGCTCGGCTTGGCCTCCCAGGTGTTGTTTGTCGGATTGTAGGCGATCACCCTGCCGAGGTAATTCCCACCCGGCCCGCGCCGTCCCGGCGCAATGGCCGAAAAGCCATATCCACCATAGAGTGATGCAGGATCGTAGTGGGGTTTCGCTCATACCAGGCATTCCATGGACTCAGCCGTCATTGCCATAGTCGGAGGAGGCGCATTCGCTCCCCGGCTCTGCGAGGTGTTGGCCACCTCGGTCCACCTGCCGGAGCTGGAGATCCGGCTCTCCGCCCGAAGGCTGGACCGGGTGAGCATCCTGGTCGAGCACGCGGCGCGCCGGGTGACCCCCATTCGGCCGGGCTGGTCCGTTCGGGCGGGCTCGCTCGAGACCGCGGTCGAAGGGGCCCGGATCGTCGTGCTGCTGGTGCGGGTGGGTGGATTCGAGGCGCGGGCCTGGGACGACGAATTTCCCCGGCGCTTCGGCCTTCCCGGCGACGAGGGACTGGGACCGGGAGGGATGGCCAACGCCTGGCGAACGCTGCCCGAGCTTGCTCCCATTGCCCGGACACTTCGGCAGCTGGCTCCGGGCGCCCGGGTCCTCAACCTGATGGCCCCGCTCGGAGTGACCACCCGCTTTCTGCTCGACGCCAAAGTGGATGCGGTTGGGCTGTGCGAGCTGCCGCTGGTGACGATCGACCACTGGCTCACCGCTTCCGGCAATGCCGCCGCCGCAACCTGGCGGTACGCCGGACTCAACCATCTCGGATGGTTCTGGGATGTTCGGGGCCAGAATGAAGACCTTCTGGCTCGCCTGGCCGCAGTTCCCAACGCGGAGGTCGGGCCGGCACTGGTCGATCGGGCGACACTGGAGCGGTATCAGGCGGCGCCGCTTCGATATTTCTACGAGATCTTCGATCGCGATGCTGGTCGGCGGCTCGGGTTGATGCGGCCTGCCAACCGCGCAATCCAGTTGAAAGCCATTTCGGAGACGCTGGTCGAGCGGTTTTCCTCTCGGCCCGGGGCTGAAGCGGGGGAAGCAGAGGCGCGGCCGACTCCCTGGCTCGATCAGGCGGTGGCGCCGGTGGCATCCGCCTTCCTTGGTGGCGCGGTCCACCTCGGATTTGCCAACTTGCGAAATGACGAGCTGATCCCGGAGCTTCCGCCGGAGCTCGTGGTCGAGGTAGCGGCGAGGTATTCCGCGGCGGGGGTACAGCCGGTAAAACCCGGACCCCTGCCGGCCCGAGTAGCCGAGTTTTTGCGCCAGGCCGCCGAGGTGGAGTCACTCACCTACCTGGCGGCCAGCCGGCGCGATCCCACCCTCTTGCACCGGGCGATGCAGGCGCTGCCGCTGCCGATCCCGAAGGATTCGGTGTCGGAGCTGGTCCGGCTGGCCCAGGAACGCCCGCCGGAGAACGTCCTCCAAGGGCAGGAGCAGCGATGAAGCTGGGGCTCTGCGCTCAGGCGTTGTATCACCTTCCCTTCCCCGAAGCGCTCGCTACCGCCCGCCGGCTCGGGTTCGAAGCGATCGAGCTGCCGGTGGACGCCCGGAATCCCTTCATCAATCTCGATGAGGCGCTCGGCGGCGGCTGGCGAAGCATCCGCCAGACTATCCGGGATGCCGGCCTCCAGATCTCGGCGCTCTCCAACCACCAGGAGGGGCAGCTCCTGCTGGGTCCGCACGGCAGCGACACCGACGGGATTCACCCAGGAGGAGCCGAGGAGAAGATCCGCTATGCCACGCGGCGGCTGGAGCAGACGGCCGCGCTGGCAGAGCGTCTGGAGGTGGCGGTGGTGTGCGGTTTCACCGGCTGCGAGGACTACTCCCGGTGGTTCCCCTGGCCCCAGGAGGATGCCTACGACCGGATGGGTTCCGTCTTCCGGGAACGGATGCTCCCCGTGCTCGACGCCTTCTCTCGCCATGGGGTGCGATTCGCCCACGAGTGTCACCCGAAACAGTTTGCCTACAATCTGGAAACCGCCCAGCTGGCTCTCGAGCTGGTGGACCAGCACCCGGCGTTCGGCTTCAACTACGATCCGGCCAACCTGCTCCTGGCCGGAATGAATCCCGTCGTCTTCGTTGCCGAGCTGGGCGACCGGATCCTCCATGTGCACGCCAAGGATGGCGAGCTGGTTGAGCACCAGGTGGACCGATCCGGGCTACTGGCCCACGGCAGCTGGGATCGGCGCGACCGGGGTTTTCGCTTCCGGCTACCGGGATGGGGAGATCTCAACTGGAGGCAACAGATCTCCGAATTGCGTCTCGCAGGATATGACGGGGTGTTGGCCATCGAGCACGAGGATCCCGTGATCGGGCGGGTGGAGGGACTACAGAAGGCGCTGGAGTACCTGAGTCCTCTGGTGCTGCGGGAGCCGCGGGAGCAGCGATGGTGGTAATGGCGGCTCCCGCCTTGCTCACGTGGATCCGGCCACGGCGACCGGACTCCGGCTGTCGTCGGTGGTGCCGTTCCCCAGCTCGCCTTTGGCGTTACCGCCCCAACAGTAGGCGCCGCCGCCGGAGCTGACTCCACAGCTGTGCGCGGGGCCGGTGCCCACCCCGGTAAACTGGATTCCCCCGACCACCGTCGTCGGTGCCGAGCGGTCCGTCGTAGTGCCGTCGCCCAGCTGTCCCACGGAGTTCTCGCCCCAGCAGAAGGTACTGCTGGCCGTCACCCCGCAGCTGTGCTCGCGGCCTGCGCTCACTGCCTCGAACTGGCGTACACCCACCACCGCAACTGGCCGAAGCCGCCGGCGGGACTCCAGGCTTCCGATCCCGAGCTGCCCCTGCTTGTTCAAGCCCCAGCAGAACGCCCGCTTTTGCGTGGTGATCCCGCAGGTGTGGAATTCGCCGGCGCTCACCTGATTGAAGAGTCGGTCACCGTATACGGCAGCCGGCCTGGAATGGTCGACCCTCGTCCGGTCCCCGAGCTGGCCCTCGAAATTGCTGCCCCAGCAATACGCCCGGCTGCGTGTAGTCACGCCGCAGGTGAAGCCGCCACCGGCGCTTACCTGCCGGAAGCGATTGCCTCCGCCGTGGACCGCCACCGGCGTCGATCGATTGCTGTTCGTCCCGTCACCCAGCTGCCCAGAACTGTTGAAGCCCCAGCAGAACGCCCGGTCGAAACGGGTTACCGCGCAGCTGTGGCCCCTGCCGGCGGTCACCTGGCGGAACCGGCGTCCCCCGCCGACCGCGACCGGAGTCGAGCGGTTGTTGGTGGTGCCGTCGCCCAGCTGACCCCCGACCCCGAATCCCCAGCAGTACGCCCGATCGTCGGTGGTGAGCGCGCAGGTGTGCTGGCCTCCGGCACTGACCGAGCGGAACCGAAGCGTGGTTTGGACTGCAACGGGGGTGGAGCGGCTTCTCGTGGTGCCATCGCCCAGTTGGCCCCAGGTGTTGCCGCCCCAGCAGTAGACCCGGTCGTCGGTGGCGACCCCACAGCTGTGCCCGCCCACACTCACCTGGCGAAATGACAGTGCCTCGGTGACACCAAGGACGGACCCAGCTGCCGGGTCTACTGGTTTGTCGAAATTACTGGGCGAGGTATTGTCGCCGGCACAGGAGATTCCGCTGATCAACGCGGCCCCGAACAAGAAAACCAACCGTACCCTTATTCCGGTCGACGGGCGCACGCTGCCTCCTAGTGTCGGGTCATTTACTGAAATGATGGACGCGGGGGTCAAGCCGGAGTCAAGTACAAGTAGTAGATGAAGCAGTGTAGGCCAGCTGTCCCGGGTTCGGGGCGCCGAGCTGCGCGACGGCGAGCAGCGCAGCGCCGACAGCCCCGGCCTCGTATCCGGCGCGGGCCGACTCGAATCGGCAATGAGCCGCCTCGGAAAAAGCCTCGGAGCGCGCCGTATCCGCCACCTTCTCCAGCCAGCGCGGACCCAGCTCCGCCACGCCTCCGCCCAGCACCACCAGCTCCGGATTTAGCAGGTTCAGGGCATTGGCTATCCCGATCCCGAGCGACTCGGCAGCGTCATCGAGCACGCGGTCGATCTCCGGGTGGCCCCGCTGTACCTGCTCGGCCAGAGGCACTCCGGGCTGAAGCCGTTGCTCGATTGCTGCTCCGGATGCCGAAGTGTTGAGGCAGCCCCGGCGCCCACACCAGCAGGTGGGTCCGTGTCGATCGATGGTCACGTTGCCGATCTCACCCGCCACGCCGGTGTGGCCGCGCCAGAGCCGGTTTGCAATTACGAGTGCACCGCCGATGCCGGTTCCGACGGCAATGAAGAGCATGCTCTCCACCGGCGCCTCCTGGCGGGCATGCAGCTCGGCGACCGCCGCCGCATTCACATCGTTCTCCACCACGCAGGGAACGCCGAGTGACTCGGAGAGCTGCCGGGCGAGTGGCACCTCGCACCAGCCATCGAGCATGACGCTGCTTCGTACCAGGCCAGAGGAGAAGTCCACCAACCCGGGAAAGCCGATCCCCGCGGCCGAGCAGGGGCCGAAGGCCTGCTGCAGCTCACGGGCAGTATCAACCAATAGCCGGCAGGCCTGGAGCGGGCCGGTGTCGCGCCCGGTCGGCCGCACCACCCGTCCGAGCTCGCACCCGCGCTCGTCGGTCAGGCAGGCGAGTAGCTTGCTTCCGCCGAGATCGAAACCGATTGCGCGCATGTGGAATTTCCCACGCAGCGACCCAGCACGGGATGCGCCGCGATGTCTTCGAGAGCTTGTGCGATCTCGGCGTTGGAGACCTCGGCAACGATCTCCACCTCACCGATCTCGCGGGGCAGCACGAAATTCAGGTTCCCTGCCCTGACCAGGCGTATTTCGTGAAGCCGGTCGCAGGTCGCCAGCAGGTCGTTCCGATCGACCCGGGGCGGCAACTGGTAGGCGTCGAGTGCCCGGAAAATTCTATCCAGCGTGTTCCGGGAACAGAGCCGGCGCCGGCGAGCCACCGCGGTAGCGACGGCCAGCCCGAACCCCACCGCTTCGCCATGGAGCAGGCGGTCGTAGCCGGTCTGCACCTCGAGCGGGTGGCCGAAGGTGTGTCCCAGGTTCAGCACCCGCCGGAGATTGCGTTCGTACGGGTCGGGGGCCAGCATCGCGATCTTTCCCTCGCTGGCCCGGGCCACGACTTCACCGAGCACGAGAGCGTCCTGCCCGCCTCGAATCCTCTCGCTCTCGTGCTCCAGCAGCTCGAACAGCTGGGGATCGCCGATGATCGCAACCTTGAGTGCTTCGGCAACGCCGGCGGAAATCTCCCGCGTGCTCAGCGTCCGGAGCACAGCCGGATCGCAGAACACCGCGCGCGGGTGGGCAAAGGCGCCCACAAAGTTCTTGGCCCAGGGCATATTGACGGCCACCTTGCCACCGATGGCGGCATCCAGCTGCGCCAGCAGGGTGGTGGGGACGTTCACACACGCGATTCCGCGCATGTAGGTAGCGGCCAGAAATCCGCCCACGTCGGTGATGATGCCTCCGCCCAGGTTCACCAGCAGCGCCCGGCGGTCGAACTGCACCTGGTGAAGCTGCTCGATGAGGCCGAGGTAGTAGTCGGGGGCCTTGGACCGCTCTCCCTCGGGGAGCAGGATTACATCAGCGCGGACTCCGCGGGCTCGAAGGTCATCCACCAGGTTCGTCCCATACAGCTTGAGCACGTAGGGATCGGTGAGCACAGCCATTCTGGCGCTGGGGTAGAGGCCCTGCAGCCGCTGCGGCAGTGACTCCAGCAATCCGGCTTCGATCTCGACCGGATAGCGGTGAGCGCAGTCGGCCTCGACGCTGGCCGACACTTTGGACCGAAGCACCTGGCGCGACGGTTGCCGTGCTGCGGCCGCAACGGGGCCGCCATAGTAGTCGCGGAGATCCCGCAAGCTCTGATCGAGGGAGAATGCCGGGATAAAACCCAGCGCCTGCAGCCGGGAGATGTCGGCATAGTAGCGGGGGATGTCGGCGGGGCGGGCCGGTTTGACTTCGATCTCCACGTTCCCATTCAGTCCGGCATGGCTCAGGATGGCATGAAACACGTCCTGGACCGGCACCTCGATGCCACTCGCCAGATTGTAGGTCCGGCCCGGGGCACCTTTCGAAGCTAGAACCTGGAGTCCCAGCGCCGCATCGCGAACGTCGAGGAAGTCGCGGGTCGCCGTGAGCGGTTCGACCTCGATGAGCGGGGGCAGCAGGCCGGATGCAATGGCGGCGGCCTGGCTGGTCATTCGGCCGCAGAAGTGGCGCTCCTCCTGTCCGGGGCCTACCAGGTTGAAGATCCTGACCCACTGCGCCGGGATCCCGTATCGCGGGCAGAGAATTCTGGAGGCGTTTTCCGAGGCCAGCTTGCTCACTCCATAGAGATCGATCGGCGAGCAGGGAGTCTTCTCGTGGATCGGAAGCTCGCTCGGCGGGATCTGGCCGTAGAGAAATCCGGTCGAGCCCAGCACCAGCAGCGGCTGCTCGACGCCGGCCTCGCGGATGGCTTCGATGAGCGAGATGGTCCCTTCGACGTTGGTCCGAAACAGATGGTCCGGCGAAGCGTCGCGAAGGCCGGAGGCCAGGTGGAAGATCCGGTGAGGCCGGAATTCGCCGAGCAGGCCGGTGAGCTCCGGCTGCCGCCCGATGTCGAGCGAGACATACTGATACCGAGGCGAATCGAGGACCTCGCGCAACTCCTGAGGAAGCGGGGCGCGCACCTGGGAGGTGCCCCACTGCACGGAGTGAGTAAAACTCTCGGGCAGCCGAGGCGAACGGCCGATCCCGAGGATCTCGCAGTCGGGCTCCGACTCGAGCAGGCGGGCTATCAGGTAGCGCCCGAGAAAGCCCTGTGCGCCGGTCACCAGTATCCGATGGGTCATGAGGCGAGCTCGAGGTCAGGAGTGGCCATTGGCCCTCAGCGCGATCAGGTCGGCGAACAGACTCTCCAGGGACCGGGTCATGATCTCGGGGCGATACTTCTGCTGGTAGCGGAGCTGCGCCTCCCGGCCGAAGCGTCTTGCGGCCTCGGGATCCCGCAGCAGCCGAAGCACGCCGCGAGTTAGGGCCTCAGGGTCGTTCATCGGAACCACGAGGCCGGTGTGCTCGTCGGTGACCATCTCCTCCACTCCGCCGACATTGGTGACCACCGCCGGCTTGGCGAGCGACATCCCCTCGGTAATGGCGATCGGTAACGAGTCCTTCAGGGACGCGTGGACATGAACATCGATGACTCCCCAGATATCACCGATGGAGCCAGGCCAGCTCACGAGCCGCACCCGGTCGGCGATGTTCAGGTCCCGAATATCCTGCCTCAAGGTGTCCAGGTAACCGGGCTCTTCATGGGCGTATCCTGTGATGACGAAATAGGTGTCGGGCTCCTGGTAGAGGATCTCCCGCGCCGCCTTGAGGAGCACCCGCTGACCTTTGTAGTGGATCAGCCGGCTGACCTGTCCCACGACCTTCACACTGCGATCGACGGGGATATCGAGGAGCCGGCGCATCTCCTCGTTGCTGCGGGTCACGGCCGGAGTGGGCACGCCGTTGGGAATGACCATCGAGCGGCGATGCGGCCGGAACATCCAGCTGTTGATCAGATCGGAGTGTGCCTTCGAGTCACAGATGAACGCGTCCGCCCGGGCGTACACCGCCTGACCCAGCAGCCGCATGCCGGTCCGGTCGAAGTAGGAGGGGAAATACTGGGTGACAGTCGTGGCCCGCCCGGTGAGGCTGCCGGCCATGACTCCGAACAGGGTCGCGGTGGCCTGCTGCGCGTCGATGAGATCGATCCCGCGTTCCCGGATCACCCCACACAGCCTCGCGGCCAGCCGCCCCATGGTCGAGCCCGCCCGCATCAGGTGCCCCGGCGTCACCGAGGGCAGCATCTTCCGCGGCTTTTCACCCAGGTCGATCAGCTCGATGCCCGCGTCGGTATAGGCCTGGCGGAGAGAGCCGACCCTTTGCTCGTGGCTCTCCTCCCGACGGTACAGCGTGATGACCATGTGCTCGAAGCGCGATCGGTCGATCGTTCGGCCGAAGGAGAGCAGCCGGTTCTCACTGCCGCCGAAGCCCAGATTGCCGATGAGGGAGGCGACCCGCATTCGCCGTTTCACGATTTCCCCGCGGCCGTGAGGTCACCCACTTCCCGCTCGGCTCGCTCCAGCGCCGAGGCATCATTGACATCGATCCAGGAATCGCTGTGCAGGAAGGCGGCAACTTTTTCGCCGGAGGCGAGCAGCTGGTTGACCAGCTCGGCCGCGCCGGCCGGGCGGCCCGCCGGCAGATGCTTCACGGCTTCGCGGCTCAGCACGCAGAGGCCACTCGATACCAGCACCCGGTGCTCCGGCTTCTCGCGGTACGCCGTCAGCCAGCCGTCCTCCACTTCGACTTCGCCGAAGGGAATGCGGAACGGCTCGTAGTGGACCGCCGAGGTGAGGACTGCTCCGATGCTGAGATGGTGCCGTACCAGGGCGGTCAGATCGAGAGCCGTGAGGTTGTCTGCGTAAACCACCAGTAACCCACCGGGAGGAACCGGGATCTCTGCCGCGGCGCCGATGTTGCCTAGCGGCTGAGTCTCCTCAAAGGTGGCGAGCCGGCAGCCGAAGGCGGACGCGATCTCCGCACAGCGCTGGCGGGCGAAGCGTCCGATCTCCGGCGTGTGCGCGGGCACCGCCACCGTCACGTCGCGGAAACCGGCATGGAGCAAGGCGAGCAGATTGCGCTCCAGCAACGGGATCCCGCGCACCGGAACGAGCGGCTTCGGAACGGAGGAGCCCCCAGCCCGCATCCGCTCGCCCCTGCCGCCGGCCATGATGAGAGCGGCCGTCACGAGCGGACCTCCAGCTCGAAGACGAAGATCTTGAGCGACTCCGCGCCGGTGTTCCGGAGGCTGTGGGTACCGCCGGGCGGATTGCGGATCAGATCGCCCGCTTCGACCCGGAACACCTGACCGTTCCGGCTCATCTCTCCACTGCCCGCCAGCACCAGATAGAACTCTTCCTCCGAGTGGCCATGGGTGTGCAGCCCCACGCTGGTCCCGGGAGGCAGCTCCGCCAGATCGATGAAGTTGCAGCCGCTAGCGAGATCACCCCGCTCGGCTATGCGGGCAAAGCGAATAAGCCCCTCGCCGCCGTGGGCACTGATGTCGGCCAGGTCGAGCCGGCTGAGGTTCGTTCGATCGAAGGGCGTCATGGATTGAGGGTAGCTGAGCACTCCCGACGGTGATCCTGCCGCATCAAGCCAATGTCAAGCGACGACCGGGCGTGGCCATAGCAAAGGAACCGAAGAAAGCAGGTTCTATGCCTACCGATTCACCCCTTTCAGGTCGTGGGATTCGAGGCCAAGGCGTGACGCCGCATGGGATTACTTCGTAGGCTCCGGCCTGGTTCAGGTCCCCGGCCGCCGCGCCTGTGTGGAGCAATGGCCACGGTTCCGCCACAGCTCAGGTGGCCCACTCCCGCGGCTCCAGCATGCGCAGCAGCTCGGCCTCGAAGGAATCCGGTGGGTACCCAGCGGGTGGCGGCTCCCAGGCCGCCAGAGGGGGAAGGCTCATGAGCACGCTGTCGATCCTCGCTCCGGTCTGGAGCCCGAACAGCGTTCCCCGGTCGTGCACCAGATTGAACTCGACGTAGCGGGCGCGGCGGGCCAGCTGAAACCGGCGTTCCCGGTCGCCATAGGGGACGTCACACCGGCGGCGCACGATGGGGGCATAGGCCTCTGAGAGAATGCCGCCCACCGCGTTCGCGAATTCGAGTAGTCGGGAGAGATCGAGTCCCGCCTCGCCGGTCCGGAGATGGTCAAAGAAGATCCCCCCCACACCTCGCCGCTCGTCGGCCCGGTGCGTGTTCACGAAGTAGTGGTCGCACCAGGTCTTGAAGCGCGGGTAGAACCCGGGATGATGCCGGTCGCAGGTAGCCTTGAGCGTACGATGAAAGTGGACCGCATCATCGGGATAGGGGTATGTGGGGGTGAGATCGGTCCCGCCGCCGAACCAGGCATCGGCCACGTTGCCCGCAGCATCGGTGATCTCGAAGTAACGGACATTGAGATGTACCGTGGGCACCATCGGACTGCGCGGATGCGCCACCACGCTGAGTCCGGTGACGAAGAAGGCTTCCGCCTGACCGGAGATCCGGGCGCCGATCCGCTGAGCCAGCGCCGGCAGGAGCGCCCCACTCACGGTCGAACGGTTGATGCCGGCCTTTTCGAGGACCGCTCCCTCGGTAAGGAGCCGGCTTACGCCACCTCCTCCGCCTTCGCGCTCCCACTGATCCTCGCGGAAGCTGGCGCGACCATCCAGCTCGCTCAACAGCTGCGTGGTCTGATCGTGGAGTCGCTCGATGCGGCGGGTCACCTCGCTACGAAATTCCGCGGCACTCATGGCCGCCACTCCCGTACCGCATCCACGAATGCCCGGGCATGGGCGACGGGGACGTCGGGGAGGATGCCGTGTCCCAGATTGGCGATGTGTCCCCGGCCCCCAAAGGCCGCAAGCATCTGGTGGGTTCGCTCCCGAATGGCCGCGGGAGGAGCGTAGAGCCAGCAGGGATCCAGGTTCCCTTGCAGCGCTACCTGGTCGGCCGGGAGCCGGCGCCGCGCAGCGGCCGCATCGGTGTGCCAATCGACTCCAATCACCTCCGCACCAGTGACCCTTGCGATCTCCTCCAGCGCCCATCCGGAGCCGGGACAGAAGACGATCACGGGGGCGCCCGCCTGACGGGCCGGCTGGACAGCATCGCGTAGATAAGGAAGGGCAAACTCGGTGAAGTCGCGGGGTCCCAGTGCGCCGGACCAGGAGTCGAACAACTGAACCGCCTGGGCTCCTGCCTTCACCTGGGCCACCAGAAAACTTCCGACCAGCCGCCCCAGGCGATCGAGGAGTGCATGCGCCTGCGCCGGGGCCTCGACCAGAAGCCGCTTGGCGTGACTGAAGGACTTCGAGCCCGAGCCTTCGACCATGTAGCTCAGGAGTGTCCATGGCGCTCCGGCAAAGCCGATGAGCGGAACCCGGCCGCCGAGCTCCCGCCGGGCAAGCCGCAACGCGGCGAGCACGTAGCCCAGCCCTTCTTCCGGAGTGAAGTCTCGCAGCCGCTCGAAATCGCCTGGAGTGCGGACCGGCTGATGAAACCGGGGACCTACACCGTCATCGACCGACAGCCGCATCCCCATCGCCTGAGGCACCACCAGAATGTCGCTGAAGATGATTGCGGCATCGACCTGGAGAAGCTCGACCGGCTGAAGGGTCACTTCGACGGCCAGTTCCGGCGTCCTCACCATGGTGAGAAAGTCGGCCCGCTCTCGAACGGCTCGATATTCCGGCAGATAACGCCCCGCCTGGCGCATCATCCAGACCGGCGGTCTTTCGACGGCTTCGCGGCGGCAGGCCCGCAGAAACAAGTCGTTCTTCATGGCTGGCGGGCTGCCAGGAGGCCGGCAATGGCGCCGGCAACCCGTTCGCTGGAGGACTCCTCCGCCACTGCGGCCGGCGGCCAGTCGGCGGCCCGGGCCGCCGCGGAAGTAGTAGGGCCTATCGCGATCAGCAGGGGACGCCGGCCAGGGGGACAGCTGTCGGCCAGCAAGTTCATAACGCTCGGGCTGGCCACAACGAGGATGGATGCCCGTGCCGCGGCGGCTCCGGCCTCAGAACGGCTGGCGAGAACCGAGCGGTAGCAGATCAACTCCTGAACCTCACATCCTTGGGCGCGGAGGAGACGGGGCAGATCGTCTCTCCGCTGCTCACCGCAGGGAAAGAGGACCGGCCCCTTGCAACCTGAGTCGAGGATAGCCTGCGCGAGCGTCACGGCGGGACTCACACCCGGGTCCGGCGCCGGCACACGTACCGGTCCCAACGCGTCGCCCAAGGCCCGGGCGGTGCCCTGCCCCACGGCCCAGACCTGAACCTGAGGTGTTCCTTGCCTCGCTGCTCCACGGGCAATCGCCCGCTCGGCCAGGACCCGGGCCGCCCGGGGAGAGGTCAGTGCGACCGCCTCGAAACTGCCCAGCCGGTCCAGCGCGCTGTCGAGCTGGGACCAATCACCCGGCGGCTCGAAGTCGATGAGCGGACGTTCCTCCAGCACAACCGGCGTGTCACCCAGGTTCGCCGCCAGGTCCGGAAACGTTCCGGGCGAGGCAGTGACTACTACGACCGGCCTCATCAGGGCTCGGTGACGGCCGGAGCCGCCGGGCCCCGTGCCTCGGCCAGGATTTCGGCGGCTCCGTCACGACGCAGCTGCTCGGCCAGCGCACTGCCCAGATCTCCGGCTTCGACCTCTCCTGAGACCGGCCCGACCAGCTGATCCTCGATCATTGTCTTGCCGTCGCGCGACGCCACCCGACCATGCAGACGGAGGGTGGCGCGGCCGCCGGGTATGATTTCGGCCAGAGCGCCGACCGGCACCTGGCATCCCCCTTCGAGCGCATGGAGGAAGGCCCTCTCGGCCGAGATCAGCAGCGCGGTGGGAGCATGGTGCGCCGCGGCACGAGCGACTTCGGCGATTCGCGCGTCCTCAGCCCGTACCGTAATCGCCAGCGCACCCTGGCCCGGCGCCGGAAGCATCACAGCCGGAGGCAGCCGCTCGCCGATCCGGCGCTCGAGCCCCAACCGCACCAGTCCGGCCGTTGCGAGGACAACGGCGGCCCAGTCCGGATGACTGTCGAGCTTGGCGAGTCGGGTGTCCACGTTGCCGCGCAAGTCGACGATCCGAAGATCGGGTCGGTGGTAGAGCAGCTGGGCCCGGCGGCGGATGCTGCTGGTCGCGATCACGGCTCGGTCGGGCAGCCCACTCCAGGAGACGGGGCCACGGCCCACCAGCGCATCGCGCGGATCCTCCCGCAGAGTCACGGCTCCGAGCACGATACCGGGGGGCAGCTGGGTGGGCAGGTCCTTCAATGAATGGACTGCGAGATCGATCTGGCGGCCGAGCAGGGCATCGTCGATCTGTTTGGTGAAGAGCGCCCGGCTCCCGATATCGGCCAGCGGCACGTCAGGAGCAAGATCGCCGGTCGTCTTGATTTCGATCCGCTCGGTCTCGTGCCCCGCAGCGGCGAGCAGTGAGCGCACTC
>WUUC01223816.1_pt1 | contig 18239 bp, 18 predicted proteins | sample 6278441 | NCBI WGS metagenome assembly WUUC01 (sample SAMN13675441, study PRJNA597444) | soil metagenome | isolation source: soil | place: USA: Washington | collected 2017-10 | reverse complement strand
GCGTTAACTTTGATGAGTACAACGTTGTAACGAATTCCTACCAGTTGACGGATATTTCTTTTTCCCCCAATCTCATTGGCGGGTCTATCGTGAGCTTCACACTTTGGAAGGGAGCTGAACTGGCGTGGTTGTCGAAGTACGTCGGCAAGCAATTCCTCGACAACACGTCGAATAACAACAGGGTGATTGACCCATATTGGGTGAATGATCTTCGACTAATCTATACGGTGTATCCTGAGAAGATGCGTGAGATCTCATTCAGCTTGCTACTCAATAACGTTCTTGATGAGGCATACGAATCGAATGGATACACTTACGGTTTTCTTGCGGGACCCGATACCTATCGGGAGAATTATTATTTTCCGCAGGCAGGGTTTAACCTGTCAGGGATGATCGCGCTCAGGTTTTGAGAGCAGAAAGTAGCCGGTATACTGTAGCCACTGCTCGTTGGTGGGCTACCGGATTCTGGCTACTGGCTACCTAACGGGATTTTCTTCTAAGACTATTGAGCGCAGCCTAATTCAGTATTTCACGAAGCACCGCCACCGACCTTACCTGCCCGAAACTCTCTATATGCCGTGCGTAAAAATGGATGAGGGCATCAAGCAGGTTACGTCGTTGTTGATTGGTCAATGTTATTGGTGTACTGAAACCGGCTCTCATCAATTGCTGCATGGCTACTTCGTCGCTGTGATCGAGGAGACGATCGCCCAGGACCTCGATCACATTCCCAGGCTGAAACCCGAGGTGGCGGCTGAGGTGAATAAGAAAGATGAGATGGAAGTTTTCAGGACGTTCAGATGCATCGAGTTGGATCAGGGCATCGATGATAAATTCACAGAGATTTTCTGTTTGTGATTGTTCTTTCACGGTCTTGTTGAGGATCTCATCGATAAACAAAGCAATCGTTGTTTTATGAACATTGGTTGAAATGTTGCGGTAAGGGTGGAGGAGTCGCGCCTCTTTGATCCGCAGGATACCTGCATTTTCTTTGTGATACACGACGAGATCGAGTAACGTGAGCGGTTGGTACAGTGCGATCTTGCCTCTGCTGTTCCGGCTTCGCACCCCATTAACGATGTAGCTCTGAAGACCGAATTGCCCGGTGAAGATGTTGACGATAACAGATGTCTCACCGTACTTGGTTAGGCGGAAAACTATGCCGTGTGTTTTGAATAGCATTTCACGCAAAAAAGTTGTCAGTTGTCGGTTGCCGGTTGTAGGTCGCTACTGGCAACCGGCAACTGACAACTTTCATGGTGATTGATACTTTCATGGGGCCACTCAATCCGCCTTGCGTGACTTCATCCCCGCCACAAACGCCCGCCGGCTGCGTGCTTCGTATTTATCTTTTTCACCAAGCACTACTTGTGAGCTATTTTCAGAAAGCCGGAACGAGAACGACGCGAGTTCGCCGGTTTGCATGCAGATCGCGTGAACTTTTGTGACAAACTCCGCTACTGCAAGAAGGTTAGGCATTGGACCGAACGGCCGTCCTTCGAAATCCATATCAAGTCCCGCGATGATCACCCGTTTGCCACTATTCGCCAGTTGGTTGCACACGTCAACGATCGCGTCATCAAAAAACTGCGCTTCATCAATACCAACCACATCGCATTCGCCGGCCAACAGCAGAATGTCGCCGGCAAAGTTAACTGGCGTCGATCGGATCTCACGTTCGGCATGCGATACGATCTTTACATCATGATAACGCTTGTCGATAGTGGGTTTGAATATCTCCACCTTTTGCTTCGCGATAAGTGCACGGTTCAGACGCCTGATCAGTTCTTCGGTTTTTCCGGAGAACATGCAACCGCAGATCACTTCGATCCAGCCACTCTTTTCTTCGCCCTTGTTACCGTTGAGATGAGGCTCGATGAACATGGGGGTAAGTTAAGAATTCGGGTCCGACGATAAACCCATTATTCGGTGTATTTCAGGTGCGGAAGCTTGCCGTCGTGCGGAACACGCAATCGCACTTCTCCGGATATAGTCGCCTGGCACACCAAACGCTCCGACTCGCCGAGTGCGTTGAGTTGCCTATAGCGTTGCTCCGCGGCCGTAAGTGGTCCAAGATTTTCCATGCCGGAAACGATTGCCGCACGACAGGTGGTGCAGCGCCCTTTACCACCACAGCCCTGCATCCAGTCGACGTTCGCGTCTCTCAGGTGATCAACGATCCGGCGCGCATCCACCTCCGTTGCCGGGTTGCCTGAAACCACTTTTTGCCCCAAGTTTTCAATTATTATCTTTACCATCTGACACCTACAACTTAGGTGAAGCGGAATCGTTTTACAAACAAAACATTCTAATGGACGAGCGACTTAGCCTCAAAGCTGTTGATGATTATAGTGAGGACTTCTCTTCCAAACTTGTCGTTTCTTTTTTCGCAAAGAAGGAAACCATTAGCGGACCGGAGATACTTAAGCTCTGCAGTGTTCACCAGGTCAACCTCTTTGTCATTCGTGAATTGCTTCGCGCGTGGAGAAACGAAGGACAGAAATTCAGAAGTCCCTACTTCGACTATCACGCCCAGGAAGTAAAAGATGCATTAGCACGCTTCCAGAATGTGCTGTCGAATCATATTCTCATTTCAAAAGAGAATTTTCAGCCTTTGTTGAAGAAAGCGGTGAGCCAAACGCTCTATCTCATTGTAGATCCGTACGATTTCTTTTCCGACATTCTCGACCGCCAGACCGGGGCGTCGGTCCGAACCTTAGACCTCAGAGAAGACATCAAGTATCTGCGGATTAACAAGCCTCCACTGGAAAAATTGGTTCAGCGCCTGGAGGAAAGGAAAACGGAAATTATCGCCGGTAAGGAAGCATTTGGTTTGCTGGACCAGATCCTCGAAGAAGTCCATTTTACTCCCGAAGACATCGAAGGATATATCAAACAGTTTTCGCAGGTTGTGCCCCTCGTGCTGGAAAAACTTTACGAACCAAAGCCAACTCCGCCACCTGCGATAAAAAAACCTGAACCTTCCCTGGTTTCTATTACCAGGGAGGCCAACTCACAGCCCAAACCGGTACAGGCAACTAAACCCTCACTGCCCAAACAGGAGCGGGTAAGCATCGTCGATGACTTTCAACGCATTGAAAACATCAAGGATAGCCTGACCATCAATCAGAAGTTCATGTTCACCAAGATCCTTTTCAGCGGTGACTTCGAGATCTTCAGCGGAGCTATCGAACGGCTGGATAGATTTTCAACCCTTGACCAGGCGATGAATTACATCGAACAAGCTTACCCGGAGTGGGATAAAGAGAGTGAAGAGTACGAGGAATTTATCGGCCTTGTAAGCAAACGCTACGCCTGACGCTGTTAACCAATCCGCTGCAGAACCTGTCCGCGGTGCGCATCCAGTTTCAGGAGAATAAACAGCAACACAGTAAATCCCCAAAGCGCCGACCCGCCATAGCTGAAGAATGGCAACGGAATTCCGATCACAGGAAACAAGCCGATCGTCATGGCAATGTTAACCGCGTAATGGAAGAATAAGATACTGGCAACAGAATAGCCATACGCTCGCGCAAACCTGTTCTTTTGTCGTTCTGCCAGGAATAGAATCCGCAGCAACAACGTTACAAACAACCCCACAATGACGAGGCTGCCGAGCCAACCCCACTCTTCGCCAATCGTACAGAAAATGAAATCCGTACTTTGTTCGGGCACAAAATCAAACTTGGTTTGCGTGCCATTCAGAAAACCTTTGCCGGTGAAACCGCCACTACCAATCGCAATTTTCGATTGCGTTACGTTCCATCCAAAACCCTGAGGATCAGAATCCGGATTGATCAGTGCCTGGAGACGATCCTGGTGGTGAGGCTTCAGCAGGTTGGTGATGACATAATCAACACTCTCGATCATCATACTGATAACGATTGCCCCGATCGACAACATCACGATGCGTTTCACTTTACGCTTGCCGAAAAGTATGCAGATGAGAAGGATCACGGCGACGCCTGCGTGCAAATAAAGTTGGTTCGGCACAAGAAGAGTGAGAATAAAAATGATGGCGCTGCAGATGCCAACAATCAGCAGGAATGGAGACATTCCTTCACGAAAGAATACGATCAGGAAGCTGGTAAATACGAGTGCTGTACCAAAGTCACTCTGGAGCACGATCAACGCCATCGGCAACCCGATCATCCCGAAGAGGATCAGTTGATTGCGCATATTGTCCATCTTAAACCCGACTTGCCCAATGAACTTACTGACTGCTAACGCGGTGGCAAACTTTGCGAATTCAGAAGGTTGTACACCAAACGATCCGATTCCCAGCCAGGCTTTGTTGCCACCTACTTCCTTACCGATGATTGGCACGAACAACAGTACGGCGATAACCGCTCCGTAAATGAAGTAGGCAAACGCATCATAGAAACGCATGTCGATGATGATGATGCCCGTAACAATGATCAACGATGCACCGATGAAGATCATTTGCCGGCCACTATTTGTACTGAAGTCGTACATCACGCGGTTGATATTCTCATCGTAGATGACCGCATAAATATTAAGCCAGCCCAATAAAACGAGTGCGCCGAAAAGGCCAATGGTGGGCCAATCCAACCCTCCTGAGATATTGTCTTCTCTTATGTCGCTCATGTCAATCCAGGAATTTTCCTGCCAGCACGTATTGTTCTAAATATTTTCTTTTTATTTCTCCTTTGTTGAGGTAATGTTCCATCATCAGACTGGCGATAGAAGCGGCAGCTCGCGCCCCCTGCCCGGAGTATTCAACATATACCGATATGGCAATCTTCGGATCATCCTTCGGAGCGAAGGCAATAAACACCGAATGATCCGGCTTGGGTGGATTCTGTACCGACCCGGTCTTTCCACATACTACGTAATCGATCATGCGGGCACGAAGGCCGGTTCCATGCTCCACAACTTCTTCCATCGCATTGACGGCGATCGTAAAATGCTGTGGCGAGATAGTCGTGTAGTGCTTGTCTTTATACTGCGGCAGTGGTTCACCACTTTTGCCAATGGATTTGATGAGGTGCGGTGTGTAGTAGAAGCCGCGGTTGGCGACGGTGGCCGCAAAGTTGGCCATCTGGATGGGCACCACCAGGTTCTCACCTTCACCGATCGCGATAGAATAGATATTGGAAAATTTCCAGGGGCGGCCACCGTATGCCCTGTCATAATACCTGGCGTTAGGCACCATACCGCCTTTTTCGTTTGGCAGGTCGATGCCAAGGGCTTTGCCGAACCCGAAACTACTGATGTGGTGATTCCAGTCTTCGAGTCCTATGCGCGTATCTGAATATGGGTCGTTGGTTTTCCCTTTGTTCACCATCCTTCGAAGCACATTATAGAAGTAAGGATTGCAGCTGTTGGTGATCGCTCCCTGAAGGTCTTCAAAACTATGCGCGCCATGGCAATTGATGATTGACCGGTCACAAGGAATACGCGTTTCGGGCGAGATCACACCCATTTGCAATGCCGTCATCGCCTGGGCGATCTTGAAGATGGATCCCGGCCGATACTGTGCCATCAACGGACGATTGAACAGCGGCTTCATTGTGTCGATGCTGATTGTCCGGAAATTACTGCTGTAATGACGACCGGTGAGGAGAGAGGGATCGTAGGAAGGACCAGATATAAGCGACAGGATCTCACCCGTCGAAGGTTCGATCGCTACTACACTGCCGGCTTTGCCATTCATAAGGAATTCGCCGTACCGCTGGAGTTCCAGGTCAATACCTGACACAAGGTCCGCGCCGGGGACTGATGGTACGTCATACGCACCAAAATTGAAAGATCCCTTTTCAACACCTTTTACATTGCGCAATTTAAAACGTACGCCACGCTTACCGGCGAGGAATTGTTCATAGTACGCTTCAATGCCGCTTTGTCCGATGTAGTCACCCTGCTTATATACTTTGGAGCTATCGGCATCCAGTTGATTTTTACTTATCTCACTCACATACCCGAGCGCGTTGGCCAGAGATGGTGCGCTATAGGCCCGGCTTGTTCTGGCAACGATTTCGAATCCCTGGAATTCGTCCATGCGGTCGGCTACGCGCGCATACTCTTCATTCGATAATTGATCGATGAACAACGTCGGTTTGTATCTCGAGTATTCGTTCCGGGCTTTCATCTCCTTAAATCTCTTTCGCAGCTCTTCAGGCGACATCTGAAACACAGAACAGAAGCGGGCGGAGTCGAACTGTTTCATGTCGTTGAGTACTACTTCGACATCGAACTCGGGGGTGTTGAAAACAATTTGTTTGCGGTTGCGATCGTAGATAACACCGCGAACGGGATATTCAACCTGGGGATAAACAGAGTTGCTGTTGGACAATTCCCCGTACTTATCATTCATCACCTGGATAAAGAAAAGTTTAACCAGGAAGATTATTCCTGACAGGACGATAATGATTTGAAGAATTTCCTTTCGTCCCTGGTTCATGTGCGGGAAGTGCTTAAGTATTGAAGCATCAACATTACTACAAGTGTAAAGATCAGGCTGCCCAGAATTTTTAACATGGTATGCCAGAAAAGATTGAAACCGCCCGCTTCGATAAAGAAGAGGAGGATCAGGTGAACAAACAACAAAGGTAAGGTGTAAACCAGGAACCATTGCAATCCGTAAAATTGTAATCCCGGGCTTGAGCCGGCGTCATATCCGCCCTGTGGTGTAATAGCGTTGAGCCAGTAGTTTCTCAGGTAGGCCACGGCAATGAGTGACAACGCATGCAGACCTAGACTGTCGTAAAAAATATCGATTGTGAACCCGAGTAAGAACGCAATCAGCATAAGAAGCAGGTTGTTGGTCTCCACAGGCAGCAACAGGATGAAAGCGACATATAAAAAACAAAAGGAGGTTTCAAAGAGGACAAGCTTCTTGAATAACAATACCTGTGCGAACACGTAGAGGAAAAAATACACAACATGGAAGATTCCTGCCCGGTTCATTTTGGTATTCCTGTTGTTAAGATTTCCAAAGAGTCACGTTCATCTTTCAGTGCATTGCGTACAACCTCTACGAACGCCAGCTTGCTGAAGTCCTGTGCAAGCTCCACTTTCAATGAGTAAAAGGTGTCTTCATCCTTCAGGTTAACCGATTGGATGACGCCAACCATGACGTTTTCGGGGAACACGGCGTTAAACCCTGAAGTTACAACGGTGTCGCCTACCCGTGGCTCCACGTGCCTTGGAATGTAGTGGAGGTCGATCAGTGTCGGGTCGGCACCATCCCACTGAATAGTGCCGAAGTGTCCTGTCCGCTTGATCTTGCTCGATACTTGTTCATCTATGTTTAATAAAGAGATCAGTACCGCGTAATGATCTGAAATGGACTTCACTTTACCGACTGCGCCACGCGAACTGATAACCGCCATGCCGGGCGAAATACCGCTTAACCGCCCTTTGTTGATCGTGATGAAGTTCTTGTATTGAAGGGTGGAGTTGTTGATGACTTTTGCTGCAACGAAATCAAATTGTTTCACCATAGCAGAGTCAGTGATCTCATGGCGAACGGAGTCCTGGAAGCCGCCCATGTTGTTTTCCAGTTCGGTGCGGAGGCGTGCGTTTTCATCCGCCAGTTCCGAATTGATCTTCTTCAGCGAGAAGTATTCGCGCACACCTTGGGAGAAGCTGATGATGTTGGCAGCGAAACTGTTGGCAGAATTAAAAAACCGCGTGCTCTGGTATTGATTGTTTTCAACGATCAACCATGCGCAAAGTAGTTCCAGCAATAAAAAAGTAAAAAATGCGCGGTATTGAAAAATGAAATTGAGAAGACGATCCATTACGTCATCAATACCTTGCGAAAGTGGTTGAGGTTTTTCAGTGCAGCACCAGTTCCTCTAACAACCGCTCTCAGCGGATCATCGGCAACGTGAATCGGCAGCTTTGTTTTCAGTGCCAAACGCTTGTCGAGTCCACGAAGCAACGCCCCACCGCCGGTAAGGTAAATGCCGCGCTCGTAGATATCGGCCGACAATTCGGGTGGAGAAAGTTCAAGTGCTTTTAATACGGCTTCTTCCAGTTTGGAGATAGATTTATCCAGCGCAAAGGCGACTTCAGAATATGAGATCTTAATAGTCTTCGGAATGCCGGTCATCAGATCACGTCCACGGATCTCATAATCCTCCGGTCCGTCATCCAACTCAGTTAATGCAGAGCCAACTTCTATTTTTACACGCTCGGCAGTACGTTCGCCTATCAGCAGGTTGTGCTGCCTGCGCATGTAGTCCAGGATGTCGCGGTTGAATGTGTCGCCCGCAATGCGGATGGATTGATCGCAGACGATGCCTGATAAGGCAATTACCGCGATATCGGTAGTACCGCCGCCTATGTCCACAATCATGTTACCTACCGGCTGTTCGATATCTATGCCGATACCAATAGCCGCCGCGATAGGTTCGTGGATCATATACACTTCTTTCGCGTTGGCGTGTTCTGCGGAGTCGCGTACAGCGCGTTTTTCTACCTCAGTAATTGCTGAAGGTATGCAGATCACCATGCGCAGTGACGGTGGAAATATTCTTTTACCGGTGTCAATCATCTTGATCATACCCCGGATCATCATTTCAGCCGCGTGAAAATCAGCAATCACGCCTTCTTTCAACGGACGAATGGTCTTGATATTTTCGTGAGTCTTCTCGTGCATTTGCATGGCCTCGCGACCGATCGCCAGCACTTTGCCACTTACTTTGTCGAGCGCAATGATTGATGGCTCATCTACCACCACTTTATCCTTATGTATGATAAGTGTGTTGGCAGTCCCCAGGTCGATGGCAATATCGCTGGTGAAGAAATCGAAAAGTCCCATTAGCGAAGTCCTCTTTTGAAGTGATTAAAAAATTGGCTCGAAGTTAATTAAATAATCAGGGTAAAATACCGCCCTGAGCGGCGAAAAACTTACATCTGACGGTTGCTTTGCCTTCACGTAGCTTCATGGCGGAAGCCCCGGCAAACAGGCAACGGTCCGGACAAACCTAATGCTTAAAGTGCCTGATCCCTGTGAATACCATCGCCATGTTATGCTGGTCGCAAAAGTCGATGGAGTCCTGGTCTTTAACTGAACCTCCCGGTTGGATCACGGCAGCAATCCCATGCTTGCCGGCAATCTCCACGCAGTCAGGAAAAGGAAAGAAAGCATCGGACGCCATCACAGCATCCTTCAGGCTAAACCCGAACGCCGCCGCCTTGTCAATGGCCTGGCGTAACGCATCCACGCGACTGGTTTGGCCAACACCACTTGCCAGCATTTGCCCATCGATAGCCAGCACAATCGTGTTGGACTTGGTGTGTTTGCACACCTTACTGGCAAATAGCAGGGCATTGATCTCCCGTTCCGAGGGCGCTTTCTTCGTCATTACTTTCAGGTCAGAAGCTTCGTCTGTTTTCAGGTCGCTATCCTGTTCCAGCACACCGTTGAGTAGCGTCTTTGCCTGTTTCTTGTTTGCCAGAGGTGACTTCTGCTCCAATAATATCCGGTTCTTTTTTGTCTTCAACAGTTCCAAAGCTTCAGTGGCAAAGCCGGGTGCGATAAGGATCTCGAAGAACAGCTTGTTGATCTCTTGCGCAGCTGCCATATCAACTACCTTGTTTGTCGCGAGTACACCGCCGAAGGCAGAAACCGTATCAGCCGCAAACGCCCTCCGGTAAGCATCAACTACAGACGTAGCCGTTGCTGCACCACAGGCATTAGTATGTTTAACGATAACAAAAGCTGTTTCACCTGTGAACTCCTGAACGAGACTGATGGCGGCATCAACATCCACAAGGTTGTTATATGACAGTTCCTTTCCGTGGATCTGTTCCACCAGCTCATTGAGATTTCCATAAAACGTACCTTTCTGGTGTGGGTTCTCTCCATACCTTAAGCCACGGCCGTTGGCAAAGCTTGCCTTGTAGGACGGCAGGTTAAACTCCCCGTTGAAGTAGTTGAAGATCGCCGAATCGTAATGCGATGTGACATCGAAGGCACGTGCTGCAAACAACTTCCGGTCTTCGAGACTGGACGCGCAGTTTTTTGACTCCAGGATTTTCAATAGATCGCTGTATTGGTCGCGCGACGACACAATCAGGACGTCTTTGAAATTCTTGGCTGCACCGCGAATGAGGGAAATTCCGCCAATGTCGATTTTCTCAACGATGTCCTCTTCGCTGCCACCTCTGGCAACTGTTTCGGAAAATGGGTACAGGTCCACGATCACCAGGTCGATGGCTCCTATATTATACTGTGCGGCCTGCTTTAAATCGCCGTCGTCGTCGCGGCGGTAAAGGATGCCGCCAAATACGGCCGGGTGAAGTGTTTTCACACGTCCACCAAAAATGGATGGAAACCCGGTAAGCGTTTCTACCGGCACCACTTTATAACCTAGCTTTTCGATGAACTCCTGCGTGCCGCCGGTAGAGACAAATTCAACCTTTTGCTTGCCAAGAGCGTGGATGATCGGCTCAAGGTTGTCCTTATAGTAAACCGAGACGAGTGCTCGGGAAATGGGCTTAAAGGGCATGGGTCAGGTCGGAAAGCTGCAAAAGTAGGGTAAGGCCTCACATTTCTGAAAGAAATCTACTATTAAGAAATGTGGAATTTTATTCACCCAGGTTAGAATTTGCCTTGACTTTACAAGAAAGGCGACGAATGTCGGCCTCATGACGACCTGCGTCATGTTACCGCCTATCAGGATGTGTTAAATTCGCATGAATGGAAATATGCCCTTTTTGACACGCAATGGAATTTGAACTAAATGGATTACTGACAAGTAATTTCTTCTACAGACTATTAATAGATATGGCATCCATGGTGGTGCTGGTGCGGGTTGTTTACCAGACCATCTATAAAAAGAAAGATTACTTCTTTACCTTCTTCATGTTCAACGTGATCATATTCGTGATCACCTACATGTTGAATAAAGTGGAGTTGTCTTTTGGTGCAGCCTTCGGTCTATTCGCAGTTTTTTCACTGCTTCGCTACAGAACAGAAAATATTTCACCAAAGGACATGACTTACCTTTTTGTTGTGATCGCACTGGGTCTTATCAACTCGGTAAGCAAGGGTTCTTTTACAGAACTGGCGCTTCTCAACGGATTCATCATTTCCTTTGTGTTTGCTCTCGATGGCAACCTGCTTATCAAAAACGAACTTGTGCAATGCATCAACTACAACAACCTGGAAAACCTGAAACCAAATAACCAAAAGGCGCTTATGGAGGACCTTAAGCAAAGAACGGGGTTGGACATTCATAAAGTTGAAATTGAATCAATGGACCTTGTGAAGAATGTAGCGTACATCAAGATCTATTACTACGGGAAAGGATAATGAATCTGAAATATCTGTTATTGGTAGCACTCTGTGCAGTTGGCGTACCTGGTTTGGCACAACCAGTCGATAATTGGTTGTGGCCATCGATCACCGTTGAAGCCAAAATGTTGAAAGGCCTCACACTGTCAGTGAATGGTGAGGGCAGGATCAATGAGAACTACTCAAATGTTCGTTCGGTTTTCGGAGAGTTCGAAGCCAACTGGCGTTTCAATAAATACCTGGCCACCAGCCTCAACTACCGTATTGGTGGCAGGGAGGACGACGATAACGAGATCTCCGACTATGTGAAAGGGCAACGCGTATCATTTTTTGTTTATGGAAGGATCAAGCCAGGTAAGTTCACACTAACGAATCGATTGGGGATATTGAGGCAGTATCTCGACAGCCGGCGGACGCCACGTGACTACATCCGCAACAAGCTCACATTGAAATTCGACGTGACTAAAAAAGTAAGCCCAATATTATACTCTGAAGTATTTTATCGCCTTGATTCAGATCCCCGAAAGATTGATGAGTGGAGATACGGCGCCGGGGTTGAATATCAATTCAATAAACAACACGCTATTAAAACGCTGTACATCTACGCCAAACAGGTGAATGTCAACAAGCCGGACATCCGGTCCGTTATATCACTTGGATATACTTACACGATGAGGTTTAAGAAAGAGGACGGAAACTAAAAGTTTCAAGTTACGCGTTTCAAGTTGACTAAATCCAAATACCGACCACCTGAGCGTCATTGGACTCATCTAACTCGCGGCGACCTGAAACTACTGAGACTTGAGACTTGAAATTTATCGTTCTTCATACTCCCCGATCTCCATACTAAAATCATCTCCGTCCAGGTAAGCGGGAAACTTATCCCTGTAGTTCAATAGCGAGTTCGCACTCAACTCAAGCGTTCTTACCGTTTCAAGATTGTCGAGATGCAGGATGGGTTCTCCTTTGGGGCTGATGATCGCCGAACGTCCATCATACTCAATTCCATTGCCGTCGGTACCAGTGCGGTTTACACCCACCACATAACTGAGGTTTTCTATAGCCCTCGCCTTCAACAGCGTTTCCCACGCACCAATCCTGATCTGCGGCCAGTTCGCAATGTAAACTAACATGTCGTAGGCCGTCTTTTTAAGCGCAGGATTCCATCGGTTGCGACTCCAGACAGGAAAACGAAGATCATAGCACACTAAAGGACAAATGCGCCACCCCTTCCAATGGCCGATCAACTGACTTTCTCCAGCTGCATAAGTTTGGTGCTCTTCCGCCATTCTGAAAAGGTGGCGTTTGTCGTAAGTCTTGAACACGCCGCCCGGCTCCATCCACAGTAAACGGTTGTAGTAACGCTCGTGCACATTGGCGATGAAGCTTCCCAGCACCAGTGCGTTGGAGCGGTCGGCAACCATGCGCATCCACTTGAAGGTTCTCATGTTCATCATCTCTGCAAACTTGCGCGCATTCATCGTAAAGCCAGTGGTGAACATTTCGGGAAGTACAATCACATCTGTGTTCTTTGCCGAAGAGAATATCTTTTCTTCCAGCATACCCAGGTTAGCCTCAGGGTCTTCCCAATGTAAGTCTGGTTGAACGATTGTTATTTTAAGATCCTGCATAGTGGTTGCAAACTGGGCACAAAGAAAACAATCGAAATCAGAATTCAGGTCCCGGCCAACGTAAAACTTTAAAGTTTCCTCAGAATATTTGCGGCGATATCCAGTGTTTCTTTGCGTTTGGCGAAGCAGAACCTTAGCAATTGCTGATCGGTCCGATCGTGATAGAATACCGAAACAGGGATAGAGGCAAGCTTGTGCTCTTTCGTCATCCACTCGGCCATCTCGGTTTCCTTTTTATCCGATATTTTTCTGTACGACAACAATTGGAAATAGCTACCGTGAGATGGCAGTGGTTCGAATGACGACCCTGAGATCTGTGTCAAAAAATAGTCCCGTTTTTCCTGGTAAAATTTTCCCAGTTGCTGATAGTTGTCCGGGTTCTTCAGGAATTCGGCCAGTGCGAGTTGCACAGGGGTGTTTACGGCAAACGTGATGAACTGGTGCGTCTTGCGGACTTCCGTAGTAAGTTCCGGCGATGCAACTGTATAGCCGACTTTCCACCCGGTGGCATGAAATGTTTTACCAAACGAGAACGCGGCAATGCAATTGTTCCGCATCCGCGGAAAACGAAGCACGCTCTGGTGCACATGCGGTTCGTATATCAGGCGCTCATATACTTCGTCGCTCAATAACAATAAGTCGTTGCTCAGCACGATCTCTTCCAGGATCTGCATGTCCTGTAGTGAGAAAACTTTTCCCGTCGGATTGTGCGGCGTATTGATCATGATCGCTTTTGTGCGGCCATTCACTTTACTTTTCACCTCATCCCAGGGAATGGCAAAATCAGGCGCGCGCAGATTGATGTGCACGGGTACACCGCCATTAAGACGGATAGACGGATCATACGAGTCGTATGCAGGATCGAACAGGATCACTTCGTCTCCCGGATTAACAAAGGCAGCAAGTGCGGAATACAAAGCTTCGGTACCCCCAGCGGTAATGATGACTTCGGTATCAGGGTCTGTAGAACGGTTGTAGGTTTGGTTAACAACGCTGGCGATGGCCTGTCGAAGCGCGGGGGCGCCAGGCATCGGCGAGTACTGGTTATGGCCAGCCAACATGTTGTTGTGAATGAGAGCGATCAGTTCTTCTGAAACAGGAAAATCAGGAAAGCCTTGACCAAGGTTGAGTGCGCCGTGGTCGGTAGCCATCTTCGACATGACCGTAAAAATGGAGGTGCCGACTTCCGGAAGGCGGGAGTGAATTTTCAAATGTGATTTTACTTTTTAACTGCGATCCTGTATTCGGTATCCACATCACCCTTGCTGATATCGGTTAACTTCCCCTTTAGCATTCTTTTCTTCAGCGGGGAGAGATAATCTATAAATAATTTGCCTTCGATGTGATCGTATTCGTGTTGAATGATCCGCGCTTTTACACCATCATACTCTTCCTCTTTCATGGTCCAGTCGGCATCATAATACCTGATGCGGATCTTTTCAGGGCGCTCAACATTTTCGCGGATGTTGGGAATGCTAAGGCAACCTTCTTCGAATGGCCAGGGCGTACCGTTGGATTCCAGGATCATCGGGTTGATGAATTCTTTTTTAAATCCCGACATATCCTCGACCTCTTCTTTTAAAGAGGTACCGTCGACGACGAATACACGAATCGCTTTACCAATCTGCGGAGCGGCGAGACCAATGCCATTTGCGGCATACATCGTCTCATACATGTCGGCAATAAACTGCTTGAGATCAGTACCCTCTTTTACCTCGGTACTCTTCTTCCTGAGTATTGGATCGCCGTAAACAACAATTGGATAAACCATGACAACCAAAATGCAAAAGTAAAAAAAATCCGACTCAGAACTCGGAATCCCAAACTTCGAAGGTTATGAAGGGCGTTTTCTGGACAGATAATCCTGCAGTATGATCGTAGCACTGATTTTATCCGTATTCCCTTTCTCCTGACGGTCCTTTTTCTTTGTGCCTCCAAGGATCATTGACTGCTGGGCGATCTTGCTTGTGAATCGTTCATCGATGTGGTGAACCGGTTTGTCAGGGAATTTCGCTTTCAACACTTCCGTGAGCTGACGCACAAGCGGTGTCATTTCATTATCCTGGTTGCTGAGGGTTTTTGGCATTCCGACTACAATCGACTCGACAGGTTCTTTCTTAAAGTAGTCGGCGAGAAAAGAAATAAGCTGATCGCTGGGTACAGTCTCCAACGCTGTTGCAATGATCTGTTGCGGGTCTGTAACTGCTAACCCGGTTCGCTTCTTACCGTAGTCTATGGAAATAATTCGACTCACTTTATTTTGACAGTCCAGAGGGGTAACAAATTTCATGTTTCAAGTTGGTGTGCTATCGATCGATAGCGGTTGAACCTGAGACCTGAGACGTGAAACTATTGAATTAGTTGCTTTTAACCTTAGCAGCGAACTGCGACTTGACTTTCGCTTCGAGGGCCATCGCTTTCGGAAAAAGAATGTCATTCTCGATCCTCGCATGCGTTTGAAGGCTCTTTTCGAATTGTTCCAGTTCTTTATAGATCACCTTAACATGGAGTGGTGTACTGGTTGTGAGTGCGTAGTCATTTGTGATCTTCCTGATACCTTCCATCTCATCATCATGGGCCTCATGCTCCATTGCGAAACGTTGCAAGGAATGTTTTTCCATCATGAAGTATAGCTTTGCAGGATTGTAATTACTAGCCAGCGCGCGCTCCAGTGTTTTAATGTATTTGAACAGCGTGTCTTCTTCTTCGTAGATGTGGTGAATGAAATCTTCTATGAAAAGGGGAAAAAGAATTTTCAGGTCCTTGGCCACAGATTCATACTCCGCTGCTTCCGGTCTGAAGTGCTCTACCAACCTGCCGATATATGGAAGTTTATGTTTTACAAAAAGGAAGTGCGCGTGCTTGAGATATTCGATGATCAGGTCGATCGGGTAAGAGATCAAAGGAAGGTCTGCTTCGCGAAAATTTTCCCCAGGCGATTCCAGCTCACGCAAAACCTGCTCAAGCTTTAAACCTTTTTCGAGACAAACCTGTTCGAGTGTATGTTGCGAGTATTCGTAGAATTTAATACCGAAATAGAAAAGGACATGTGCGCGTATGTTGTCCTGGTCAACGAGATCCCCTATTCTCCTGTATTTCAGCGCAAGTTTGTCCATTGTCCCTGTAATATCGCCCTGTCTACGGGGCAGGGCTGGCCTGCCTACCGGTAGGCAGGTAAATATAACAAATACGAAGGTTGAGCGTTGGCATTGGTAAAATTTTTAGGTTAAAGAAAAAATGACTTTCCGCCATCCTGCGTACTTTACATGCCGTTTAACTCTACACCCCGGTCCCTTAAGTTATCTGTCTGCTGGCAGGTGTTTGACGATCGGGTCGAACCGTTGATGATACAATGAGCGAATCCAATTCTAAATTTCAGATCCGTCTGCCCCTTATCCTTTGTGTTGGTCTTGCGGGCGGCTTGTTGATCGGGTCAAGTTTTAACTCCAGTAAACCATCCCGTACGATCGGGGATGACATGCAAAAATTCAGGGAAGTACTTTCCCTGGTTGAGACGGAATATGTCGACGAAGCGCAGACTGAAGCGTTGGTTGAAGATGCCATCGAACACCTGCTTGCCAAGCTCGATCCCCACTCAGCGTATATCCCGGCGCGCGATCGCGAAGCCGCAAGCGAAGATCTTCGCGGTGACTTCGAGGGCATCGGCATCGAATTCAACATTTTCCAGGATACACTTGTCGTTGTTGCTCCGCTTGGTGGCGGACCGTCCGAAGCGATCGGCCTCAGGTCTGGCGATAAGATCATTAAAGTCGATGAAAAGGTCATTGCCGGAATTGGCATCAGCAGCGCAGATGTATTCAAATACCTGAAGGGGCCCAAAGGTTCTGAAGTGAACCTTGAAGTGGTCAGAACAGAAAATGAGAGTCCGCTGAAGTTCAAAATCACAAGGGATAAAATTCCCCAGCACTCATTGGACGCTGCCTACATGATCGACAACGAGGTGGGCTATATCAAGATCCGTTTGTTTACCCGCACCACGTATGACGAGTTCCGCGATGCGCTCGTGCAGCTTAAAAATAACGGGATGACGAAACTGGTATTGGATCTTCAGGGCAACCCCGGTGGATACCTTGCGCGTGCCATCGACCTGTCTGACGAATTTCTGCCAGCAGGACAGAAGATTGTTTTTACAAAAGGAAAAGACAATCGCTATGATTCGGAATATATGACCACCGAAAAGGGAGACTTTGAAACGGGAGACCTCATTGTTCTCGTAAATGAGGGAAGCGCGTCAGCATCTGAAATCGTATCCGGCGCCCTTCAGGACAATGATCGTGCGTTGATCGTTGGGCGACGTTCATTCGGTAAAGGACTCGTGCAGGCGCCGTTCGACCTGGATGATGGTTCTGAATTGCGTCTCACTATTTCAAGATACTATACGCCAAGTGGCAGGTCGATTCAGAAACCGTACGATGGAAACGATGAGGCCTACAACAAAGACCTCTATGAGCGATACAAACATGGGGAGTTCTTTCACGCCGATAGCATAAGGTTCAACGACTCGCTTAAATACGAAACAAAAAACGGCCGTACAGTTTATGGTGGCGGTGGGATCATGCCTGATTATTTCGTACCGCTCGACACTACCAGTAATAGTGTTTATTTCAACAGGTTGTTTAATGCCAACGCTCCCCGCGAAGTAGCGTTCGTATACGCGCAAAAAAACAATGACCAACTTAAAGGGATGGGTTTCAAAAAATACCGGGATGAATTTGTGATCAATGATAAGATGATCCAGGATCTTGTCCAGGTCGGTGTGCGCAATGGCGTGAAACCGATGCCCGAAGATCTTAACCTGCACAGAGAAGTTATTAAGAATTACCTGAAAGCCGAGATCGCCCGCCGCATCTGGGGCAACGAAGGGTATTTCCCGATCATCAACGAGAACAACGAAATCCTGCAACAAGCTCTTAAAATGTTCGACCGCGTTCCCAAGGATTTGAATCGTCAGAAGATGTAATATAGTTCCTCGTTCCAGGTCTCATGTTTCAGGTTGGCTTCGATTGATTCGAGCCCAACTTGAAATTCGAAACTTGAAACTTTCCGCTACTTTAGTGCTATGTACTATCATCGTCTTGGAAAAATTCCACCGAAGCGACACACCCAGTTCCGTCAGCCGGATGGAAGTCTATATAAGGAGGAAGTAGTTAGCTCTGAGGGTTTTTCAGGGATCTACTCCATACAATATCACATCCACCCGCCAACGAGAATAAAATCTTTAAAAGAACCAATAAGATTTGGACCGACACAAGTAGATAATTATGCGTTGCGGCAAACCCACCTCAACACCTCCAAAGTAACGAACACAGGCAAAG
>WUUC01185568.1_pt1 | contig 18239 bp, 33 predicted proteins | sample 6278441 | NCBI WGS metagenome assembly WUUC01 (sample SAMN13675441, study PRJNA597444) | soil metagenome | isolation source: soil | place: USA: Washington | collected 2017-10 | reverse complement strand
TCACGCCAGCACTACATTGGACGGTAGCCAAGAGCAATGACTCTGTATGTACAAGTGAAATAAGCGTGATTTCGGTTGAGTAGTGATAGAATAATTGAGAGAGAAGCCCATACTCGTTGATCGACGACCCTGATGTGGTTTCGGAGAGCTAGTGACTAAGCGGATATACTCGCTATAATATCCGTAAAAGTGACAGCTTGTAACGCCGCTCCCCCCACCAACAATCCATCAATATCTGGCATAGCATAGAGTGCCTGAGCGTTGTGTGGCGTGACCGAGCCGCCATACAGAAGACGTAGAGAGGCTGCTACGTTAGCATCCTGCTGGGCAATGTAGGTCCGAATAAGCTGATGCACCACTTGTGCCTGCTCTGGCGTGGCTGCTTGACCACTGCCGATGGCCCAGAGGGGTTCATAGGCGATGACACACCCTTGAAAAGCTGACACCCCGGATTGCTGCACTATGGCATCCAATTGGGCCCTACAGACCTCTTGGGTGGCACCCTCCGCGCGCTGGTCAGCACTCTCTCCAATACAGAGCACAGGGGTTAAGCCGGCACGCTTGACAGAGGCAAATTTCTCCGCGATCAGCGCGTTGCTCTCCTGATGATAAGTGCGCCGCTCTGAATGGCCAATGATCACATAGGTTACTTGGAACTCTTGCAACATGCTGGCCGCAATTTCACCGGTAAAGGCTCCCTGCTCATGGTGATCAATATTTTGAGCGGCTAAAGCGATCATAGGCTCGTGGCCTAGTAGGGCAGCAGCTTGATCCAAGTAGAGGTGTGGTGGAGCGACTGCAACTTCGCAGTGGCGATAGGGCACTAGGCTCTTTTGCAGCTCCCCCAGCAGCGCTGCAACCAGCTGTTTACTGCCATTCAATTTCCAATTGCCAATGACGAGAGGGGATCGCATAGTCATACTCCAATGAGGGTTGATCAACAGGTCGGGATGAGGCTCGAGTTACCAATAGCGCTCACTGGTAATCTGACCTGGCTGGCGGCGCAGATGTTTTTGCATTCCCCGACTCTGTTGTAACAGCAGCTGGGTGTCATGCACCATATCAGGATTACCACACAGCATTACATGGCTCTCTCCAGCCTGTAAGGGCGCGTCAACCGACGCTTCCAGGCTGCCATTGGCGATCAACTCAGGGATACGGCCCTGTAGCGCTCCCGGGTGCTGTTCGCGACTTACCACCGCCTGACAATGCAATTTCTCCCCATAGCGCTGCTGTAACTGCTGCATCAGCGGCCAATAATTGAGATCGCGTGCGTAGCGTACGCCATGGACTAGAATGATTTTCTGAAATCGGTTTAAGCCCTCTCCTGCCTGTAAGATAGAGAGGTAGGGGCCTATCGCGGTACCAGTGGCTAACAACCAAAGGGTCGCGCACGAAGGAACTTCTGCGAGGGTAAAATGTCCTGAAGCTTTAGGGGTAATGAGCAATTTATCGTGCGGTTTAAGCCCATGGAGTAGAACACTCAGCTTGCCCTGCGGCACCCGGACTAGGTAGAACTCCAACAGCGGATCTTGAGGCGCATTGACATAGGAGTAGGCGCGTTGGTGGCGCACCCCCTCTGCTTCTACCCCAATTTTGACAAACTGCCCTGCGGTAAAGGGAGTTATTTCAGCAGCGAGACGAATGCTAAATAGGGTGTCGTGCCAGTGCTCGACCGTGATCACCGATGCTTCTATCCACTCGGACACGCTATCTCCTCAGGGTAAATAAAAGGGGCACGATAGCGCAGCTGGCTGTAAAAATCTAGATGGGCTCGATGCTTACCTCGGTAGCCAAGATCCTAGATTAGCCGCGAGAACTGCAGCTGCTTAGCTTGTTGGCGTGAGTAGCGATCAAAGCAGAGGCAGATTTGACGAATCAATAGCCGACCTTGTGGGGTCACCGTCAGCTGCTGGGGCTGAAGATCGAGCAGTCCGTCTGCTGCCAAAGGAGCTAACAGGGTCAGTTCAATGGCAAAATAATCTGCAAAACAGAGGTTATATTCATTTTCGATACTGGCTATATCTAGTTTAAAGTGGCAAATCAATGTCTGGATGATCGCACGTCGTAAACAGTCATCAGCAGACAGATTCAGGCCACGCCATAAGCCATGGCCTACTGCAGTCACTTGGGCTTCATAGGTGGCTAAAACCTTTTGATTTTGCGAATAAGAGTCTCCTAATGCACTAATTGCGGAAACACCTAAGCCCAGGAGTTCACACGCTTTATGGGTAGTGTAGCCTTGAAAATTGCGCTGCAATTGCCCCGCTAGTTGTGCCTTGAAGAGTTCATCATCCGGTTTTGCAAAATGGTCCATGCCAATGAAGTTATAACCTGCTTCTAGTAGCTGCGCGATGCTTTGCTGGAGTATCAACCATTTCTCAGGGGCTCTTGGAAGATCGCTCTCCTTGATTTTATGCTGCCCAGGGAAGCGATTGGGTAGATGAGCATAATTAAAGAGACTGAGACGGTCCGGGGACCAGGCAATGATGCGTTGCAGGGTGTGGAAAAAGCTTGTGGGTGTCTGTTGAGGCAGGCCATAGATCAGATCCAGGTGGATGGAGCGAAACCCAACCTCACGGGCGCGCTGGATGATCTCCGCGATAAAAGCTTCATCTTGTTCACGGTTAATTAGACGCTGTACCTGGGGATCTAAATCTTGCACACCGATACTGAGCCGATTAAACCCTGTATCAAACAGGTGGTCTAGCAGATCCAAGGCGATGTGGCGCGGGTCTAACTCAATTGAGCACTCCGCATCATCAGTAAAATGAAATGCTTGATGCAAGCAATCGACTAATCGACTGATCTGTTCCGCGTTCAGCACAGTCGGGGTACCGCCGCCCCAGTGCAGTTGAGTTACCAGTCGCCCACGAAACAAAGGAGCAGTTTGTTGGATCTCTCGTTCTAAAATGGCTAAATAGTGGGTTACTTTGGTGGCTTGGCGAGTAATGATTTTATTACAGGCACAGAAATAGCAGAGTTGATGACAAAAAGGCAGATGGACATAGAGTGACAGCGGCCGCTCCGGGTAGCGACAGGCTGCCTGGCAAAATGCCTGGTGGTTATACGATTCAGTAAATTCTATTGCCGTAGGATAAGAGGTGTAGCGTGGAGCTGAATGGCGATCGTACTTCTGGATTAATGCACTCTCCCAGCGCACGGTTGATGGTGACATATGCACTCCGTTCATGGCCTAGTCATGAGTATAACCCAAGAACCTGCTGAGGACACGAGTGGCTCATGGTGTGCAAAATCGAGAGAAGATCATGATAGAACTCTGGAAACCTTGGTTTACCTTACAAGATAGCCCTTAATTAGCCTAGACAGTAATTTGTCGTTATAGTTGATTTAATTTATATGTTAATCTCGAAACGAAATTTTCAAAGAATCAGGACTATTTAAAATGATTGAGCATCCGGAAGCTGTCAGAGAACTTGAAGGATTACTGGAGAGGCTGATGGGAGGGACTGCGCCGGTTATCACATGTCTAGAGATAAATATAGTCGATGACGATGATCAATTATCATAACGCCCGCTTTATCATGAGCGCTGTGGAGCCACGTCAGTTACCGCAGCAGCCGGGGCGCGAAGTGGCCTTAGTAGGGCGCTCGAATGCAGGTAAATCGAGTGCACTGAATCGTCTCACCGGGCAAAAAAAATTGGCACGAACCAGCAAACTGCCTGGTAGAACCCGGCTGATCAACCTGTTTCAGGTGGCTGAGCAGGCCTATTTAGTCGATCTGCCTGGTTATGGCTATGCTGAAGTACCGGATAGCGTCAAAAAAATTTGGCAACAGACCCTAACAAGCTACCTTCATCAACGCCAGCAATTACAGGGTGTGGTGTTACTAATGGACTGCCGTCACCCCCTGAAAGTATTGGATCAGCAGCTGATTCAGTGGGCAGTTGGGCGGCCCCTGCCGCTGCTGGTTGTATTAACCAAAAAAGATAAGCTCACTCAGAGTGCTTACCAGCGTCAAGAGCGTAGTGTTCGTCAGGCGCTGCTCGCATTTAAGGGAGATATTGAGGTCCTGGGCTTGTCGGCTTTAAAGGGCTGGGGGGTTGAGTCTTTTCAACAGCAGCTAGATTACTGGTTATCAACTCCTTAGCAGGCGGTAGGGGGTTCAACAAAAGCCTCAATTTTTATTTTAAATATGCTTGCATTGCTTCAAGTTAAGGGTATAATTCGCTGCTCTGCTGGTTTAGGATAAGCTAGCAGTTAGGTAGGTCATTAAAGTAGATTACTTAAAAGACCGTTAACCTATCCAAATCTAGCGACAAAATTTATCAGTGTCGTTAAGTAGCGGGCCAAAAGTTCTCGATAGGAGAACACAGTTTGATTTCTCTCCGTTGTGCGTTATCGGCATAATGGGGTTTTTTTTTGCTTTAAATGATTGGAGCGTTGGTTTCATGCAGAACCAAAGGACCCGTATACGTATTCGCTTAAAAGCATTCGATCACCGTCTCATTGATCAGTCTACTGCACAGATCGTTAGAACGGCTAAAAGCACCGGAGCACAGGTGCGTGGACCCATTCCTTTGCCCACGTGTATAGACCGTTTTACAATACTGATTTCGCCCCATGCGAATAAAGATGCCCGTGATCAATATGAAACGCGTACCCACAAACGCCTCATTGATATCGTTGAACCGACTGAAAAAACCGTGGATGCTCTCATGCGCTTAGATTTAGCTGCAGGCGTGGATGTGCAGATCAGCTTACGGCAGTCGGGGACTTCCACACGATAAAGCTTAAAAAGGTTAAAAAAATGATTGGTTTGATCGGCCGTAAAGTTGGTATGACCCGTATCTTTACTGAAGAGGGTGTTTCCATCCCGGTGACGGTGATTGAAATCGAAGCGAATCGGATTACTCAGGTTAAAACGTTAAAAAGTGATGAGTACTGCGCCATTCAAGTGACGACTGGCAGTAAAAAGGCTAGCCGACTCAATAAGCCACAGGCGGGTCATTTTGCCAAACTCAGCATACCTGCAGGCCGTGGCCTATGGGAGTTTACAATGGCGCCTGAAGAGGATTTTGTTGTTGGCCAAGAGATCAGCGTTAAACGGTTTGCCGACATCAAGAAAGTGGATATCACGGGTACCTCCAAAGGGAAAGGCTTTGCAGGCGCTGTTAAGCGTTGGAATTTCCGTACACAAGATATGTCGCATGGTAACTCTTTGTCGCATCGGGCTCCCGGATCTATTGGTCAAAATCAGACGCCAGGTCGTGTCTTTAAAGGCAAAAAAATGGCCGGGCATTTGGGTAATGAACGGGTCACAGTGCAGAGCTTAGAAATAGTACGTGTTGATGCTGAGAAAAACCTATTGCTGGTAAAGGGCGCTGTCCCCGGTGCAACTGGAGGAGACTTGATTGTGAAACCGGCTGTCAAGGCGTAACGTCCGAGGAGATAGGAATGGAATTAGCAATACAAGGTGCACCTGATACTCTGAAGGTCGCTGAAACAATTTTTGCGCGTGATTTTAATGAAGCGCTAGTACATCAAGTTTTTGTTGCCTATCGGGCTGGTAGTCGCCAAGGAAGTCGAGCTCAGAAAAGCCGAGCCGAGGTGACTGGATCCACTAAAAAACCTTGGAAGCAAAAGGGCAGTGGTCGTGCGCGTGCTGGTTCAGTCAAAAGCCCCTTATGGCGTTCTGGTGGAGTCACTTTTGCCGCTAAGCCTCAGAATTATGAGCAGAAAGTTAATAAAAAGATGTACCGAGGTGCCTTGCGGAGTATTCTTTCCGAATTAGTGCGGCAAAGTCGTCTGGTGGTTGTCAAAGAGTTTACGGTAGAGGCACCAAAAACCAGACTATTAGTGCAGAAACTCAAAGCAATGGCCTTAGACAATGTGCTGATCGTGACCAACGTAATGGATAAAAATCTGCTATTAGCCACGCGTAATTTAACGACAGTAGATGTTTTGGACGTGGCCGCGCTTAACCCATTGAGCTTAATCACTTTTGATAAGGTGCTCATGACTACCGAAGCCGTAAGCCAACTTGAGGAACTATTAGCATGATCTCCGAAGAGCGTTTGCTGAAGGTATTACGTAGTCCGCATCTATCTGAAAAAGCGACTATGGTTCATGAAAAAAACAATACTGTTATTTTCAAAGTGGCTAAAGAGGCGACTAAAGCACAGATCAAAGCAGCTATTCAAAAGTTGTTTAGTACCGAGGTGCAGACCTTGCAGACCTTGATAGTCAAAGGGAAGGTCAAACGGCGCGGTGGTCGAGTAGGGCGTTGTAGTGATTGGAAAAAAGCCTACGTGACCTTAAAAGCTGGTCAGTCTATAGCGTTGCCCGACGGTACGCAGTAAATCGAAGGAATAGAACAAGATGGCTGTTATTAAATGTAAGCCGACCTCTCCAGGCCGCCGTCATATGGTTAAGGTCGTCAATCCTGAACTGCATAAGGGAAAGCCGCATGCGCCATTACTGCAGAAGAAGAGTAACACTGGCGGTCGTAACAACCTTGGACGGATCACCACACGCCATATTGGCGGTGGACATAAAAAGCACTATCGTCTGATCGATTTTAAAAGAAACAAAGATGGTATTCCAGCTATCGTGGAACGTCTGGAGTATGATCCTAATCGATCGGCACATATTGCACTGGTACTCTATAAAGATGGTGAACGGCGATATGTTTTGGCGCCTAAAAATTTAAAGGCTGGAGCGCAGATTCAATCCGGCAATGACGCCCCCATCAAACTTGGTAATACGTTACCGATGCGCAATATTCCAGTGGGCAGCGTGATCCACAATGTGGAGATGAAGCCAGGAAGGGGGGGGCAGTTGGCTCGTTCGGCAGGTGCTTATGTACAGCTGGTCGCGCGTGAAAATGCTTACGTCACGTTGCGTTTGCGTTCTGGTGAAATGCGCAAGGTGTTAGCAGATTGCCGGGCCACTATCGGTGAGGTCGGTAATGCAGAGCACATGTTGCGTGAATTGGGTAAAGCTGGAGCCAGTCGTTGGCGTGGCATTCGTCCGACCGTCCGCGGTACGGCAATGAACCCGGTAGATCACCCACATGGTGGGGGCGAGGGTCGTAATTTTGGTAAGCACCCCGTCACTCCATGGGGCGTGCAGACTAAGGGTAAAAAGACACGCCATAACAAGCGTACCGATCGCTATATCATACGTCGCCGTAGTAAATAATTGTTTAATTTTAGAGGATAACGAATGCCACGTTCTCTCAAGAAAGGTCCCTACATCGACCTACACTTGCTGAAGAAGGTAGAGAAATCAGTGGAAAGCGGAGATAAAAAACCGCTTAAAACCTGGTCTCGTCGTTCGATGATCATTCCACAAATGATCGGTTTAACGATAGCTACCCACAATGGTCGCCAGCATGTGCCGGTCTTCGTCTCTGATGAGATGGTAGGCCACAAACTGGGTGAGTTTGCACCGACACGGACGTATCGTGGCCATGCAGCTGACAAAAAGGTTAAGAAGCGCTAATAAGGGCCTAAGATGGAAACTATCGCTAAACATCGTTACGCGCGTACCTCTGCTCAAAAAGTGCGGTTAGTTGCTGATTTGGTTCGTGGGAAACGGGTGGCTCAAGCCCTAGAAATTTTGACCTATACCAATAAAAAAGCAGCTAATCTAACCAAAAAAGTGGTGGAATCCGCCATTGCAAATGCTGAACATAATGCTGGTGCAGATATCGACGACCTTAAAATCACTAAAATTTATGTTGATGAAGGCCCTAGTATGAAACGCACCTTGCCGAGAGCCAAAGGGCGGGCTGATCGCATTTTAAAGCGCACAAGCCATATTACCGTGGTTGTGTCTGATCGCTGAAACTCTGGAGAATCATCATGGGCCAGAAAGTCCACCCAATTGGTATGCGACTGGGTATTGTTAAACCCTGGAACTCTACCTGGTATGCTAATAGTAAAGAGTTTGCTGATAACTTGGACAGCGATTTTAAATTGCGTCAATTTTTAAATAAAAAATTAGCTAAGGCATCGATCTCCCGGATTACCATCGAACGTCCAGCGAAGACGCTCCGGGTCACCATCCACACGGCCCGTCCTGCTATTGTCATCGGACTGAAAGGTGTGGAGATTGAGAAACTCAGAAAAGTAATTGGTGATATTGCACAGGTTCCCACGCAAGTCACTATCGCTCACATCCTTCAACCGGAACTTGATGCCCAGTTGGTCGGAGATACCATCGTATCGCAAGTAATGAAACGGATTATGTTTCGTCGCGCTATGAAACGTGCAGTGCAAAATGCAATGCGCGCTGGTGCTAAAGGGATCAAGGTACAGATCAGTGGGCGTTTAGGCGGTGCGGAAATTGCGCGTACGGAGTGGTATCGAGAAGGGCGTGTTCCTCTACATACACTACGTGCCGATATTGATTATGGATTCAGTGAGGCGCACACCACCTATGGAACTATCGGGGTCAAAGTGTGGATTTTTAAGGGTGAAATCTTGGGCGGCATGACAGCCTCTCAGCAGACTGAAAAGCCTGTGGTGCAGCCAAAAAGACAACATCGTAAAAGCCGTAAGTAAGGGGAATCTAGGATGTTGCAACCAAAACGCACCAAGTTTCGTAAAATGCACAAAGGTCGCAATCGCGGCTTAGCGAATGGTGTAGAGGTCAGTTTCGGCACCTTTGGTTTAAAGGCTGTGGATCGTGGACGTTTAACCGCTAGACAAATTGAGGCTGCCCGTCGTGCTATGGTTAGAGGCATTAAGCGCCAAGGAAAAATTTGGATCAGAGTCTTTCCCGATAAACCGATCACTAAGAAACCTTTAGAGGTTCGGATGGGTAAAGGGAAGGGAAGTGTTGAGTATTGGGTCGCTTTAGTGCAACCTGGGAAAATGCTTTATGAAGTTGGTGGTGTTCCTGAAGAGTTGGTTCGTGAAGCCTTTAGGTTGGCTGCTGCAAAATTACCGATTAAAACCACGTTTGTATCCAAGGCGGTGATGTCATGAAAGCAACTGCTTTAAGAGAACAGAGTGCTGAAGCATTGCAAGCACAATTATTGGAATTACTGCGTGAGCAATTTAATCTGAGAATGCAGAAAGCTTCAGGCCAAATGAAACAGCTCCATCGCTTAAGAGAGGCACGGCATGATGTGGCCCGTATTAAGACGGTTCTTACGCAAAAGAGGGGGTATGATGAGCGATAAAATTCGTACGCTACAGGGCGAAGTGATCAGCAATAAGATGCAGAAATCTGTTGTAGTCGCCATTCAGCGTAAAGTGAAACACCCCTTATATGGAAAATTTATTCAACGGACCACCAAACTGCAGGCGCATGATGAAGATAACGTCTGTAGCATTGGGGATATTGTTGAAATTCGCCAATGTCGACCATTGTCTAGGCATAAGTCCTGGGCCTTGGTGACTATTGTAGAAAAAGTGCCGTTATAGTCAAACGTTAACGGCACCAGCAGCAAACAGTATTTTGATCATCACGCTTGGAGCAGAGCGATGATAAGAGAGTACCTACTCATGGGCAAGCGTGGAGTTTAACATGATCCAAGAACAGACGATGTTGACAGTAGCGGACAACTCTGGTGCACGTCGCGTCATGTGCATTAAGGTTCTGGGTGGTTCACGCCGCCGTTATGCCGCTGTCGGTGATATTATTAAGATCACCATCAAAGAGGCCATCCCGCGTGGCAAGGTTAAAAAGGGAGATGTTCTCAAAGCAGTGGTCGTGCGCACTCGCAAGGGAGTACGTCGCCCAGATGGTTCGGTGCTGCGCTTCGATTGTAATGCATGTGTTTTGTTAAACAACAACAACGAACAACCCATTGGAACCCGTATTTTCGGACCGGTAACACGTGAATTGCGCTCTGAGAAATTTATGAAAGTGATCTCTTTGGCACCGGAAGTACTATAGAGAGGTGATGCATGGCGACCAAAATTCGTAGTAATGATGAAGTCATCGTATTAACAGGTAAAGACCGCGGTAAGCGGGGACGAGTGACCAAGGTATTGCCGACAGGAAAAGTGATTGTCGATAATATTAATTTGGTTAAAAAGCATCAAAAACCAGTGCCAGCTTTAGGAATCTCAGCAGGCATTATTGAAAAAGAGGCAGCTCTGCAACTTTCTAACGTTGCCTTATTTAATGCAATGACTGGCAAAGCGGACCGGGTTGGTTTTCGTTTTGAGAACGGCAAAAAAGTGCGCTTTTTTAAATCTAATGGCGAAACAATCAATTAATGGTTAACGGTGGGGTAAGCAATGGCGAAACTGCATGATTATTACAAAGAACAGGTAGTCCAACAGTTAAAACTGCAGTTTGGCTACGACTCTGTCATGCAAGTCCCGAGGATTGATAAAATCACTTTGAACATGGGTGTCGGTGCAGCAGTTGCGGATAAGAAAATTTTGGAGAGCGCGGTCGCCAGCCTAGCGGCTATTTCAGGGCAGAAGCCAATAGTGACTAAAGCGCGTAAATCGGTTGCAGGCTTTAAAATTCGTAAAGGATACCCGATTGGTTGTAAGGTAACTTTGCGGAAAAAGTTAATGTGGGACTTTCTTGAACGCTTAAATACCATTGCAATTCCGCGGATACGTGACTTTCGTGGTTTAAGCCCGAAGGCGTTTGATGGTCGGGGTAATTACACTATAGGCATCGTTGATCCGACCGTCTTCCATGAAATACCTTATGATAGCGTGGATCTGGATAAGCGACGAGGTTTAGATATCACGATTACAACGTCCCCGTGCTCTGATAAAGAAGGCCGTGCATTATTAACTGCCTTTAATTTTCCGTTCCGCAAATAAGGTAGAGACACTCATGGCTAAGCAGTCAATGAAAGCACGTGAAGTGAAGCGCGCACAACTGATTAAAAAGTACGCTGCTACACGTGCTGAGCTTAAGGCTATTATCTCTGATAAAGCTATTAGCGAAGAGAGTCGTTGGAGCGCTGTTTTAAAATTACAGCTGTTGCCGCGTGACTCCAGCCCTAGCCGTCAGCGACATCGCTGTCGTCAGACTGGCCGGCCCCATGCTTTTTTGCGACAGTTCGGTTTATCACGAATCAAGGTGCGTGAAGCCGCCATGCGCGGTGAGATACCTGGCTTAAGAAAATCAAGCTGGTAAGGCCACCGCTTTAATCATGGGAGTTCAATATAGATGAGCATGCAAGATCCAATTGCGGATATGCTGACCCGCCTCCGTAATGGTCAATCAGCTAACAAGCCCGTAGTCACTATGCCCGCTTCTAAGTTAAAACTAGCGATTGCTAAGGTTTTGAAAGAAGAGGGTTACATTAATGATTTTGTGACGACAGAGTGCGTCAAACCAGTCCTGGAAATTACTTTGAAGTATTTTGAAGGACAACCAGTGCTAGAAACCATCCAGCGGGTAAGCCGACCCGGGCTACGCATCTACAAAAAGAGAGATGAGATACCCAAAGTGATGGGGGGGTTGGGGATCGCTATCGTTTCAACCTCAAAAGGGATCATGACTGATCGTGCAGCACGCCAAGCCTGTTTAGGTGGCGAAATTATCTGTTACGTCGCCTAATGTGGAGATTAAAGCATGTCTCGAATTGCTAAGGTACCGGTAACCCTCTCAGTCGGTGTGGAAGTCACACTCAACGGTCAGCAGATCACCGTAACGGGTCAGAAGGGGACGCTCAGCCGCATACTGCATCCTGCAGTGATAATTGAGCAGAAAGAGGCTAGCCTCCATTTTTCACCAAAGGCTGGAGAAGCCGGCAATGCCAAGGCTCAGGCTGGTACCGCTCGTTCCTTGGTGAATGCCATGGTCACCGGTGTTACTGAAGGGTTTAGTAAAAAATTGCAGTTAGTCGGGGTTGGTTATCGTGCTCAAGTAAAAGAGGGAACGGTTCACTTGAGTTTAGGTTATTCACATCCTATTGAGCATGTGTTGCCCAAGGGTATTACTGCTGAATGCTCAACGCCGACTGAAATTCTAGTCAAAGGTATTGATAAGCAGCTGGTTGGCCAAGTTGCTGCAGATTTGCGTGGCTATCGGCCTCCAGAGCCTTACAAAGGCAAAGGGGTTCGTTATGCCAATGAAACTGTACGACTTAAAGAGGCTAAGAAGAAGTAAGGTGATACTATGAATAAGAAGGCTGCTCGTATTCGTCGTGCAACGCGGACGCGTTGTACCATAAAAAGGTTAGCCGCGATCCGGCTACTGGTGTACCGTACTCCGCGCCATATTTATGCGCAAGTGATTGCTGCTAACGGCTCCGAAGTTCTGGCGGCTGCTTCTACTTCTGAGAAAGTAATTAAAGAACAGTTGAAGTACACTGGAAACAAAGAGGCAGCAGTCATTGTCGGTCGCTCGATAGCTGAGCGTGCGTTGGCGAAGGGTGTTAAGCAGGTCGCGTTTGATCGTTCTGGTTTTCAGTATCACGGGCGCGTTCAATCATTAGCTGAATCGGCTAGAGAAGCAGGTCTCCAGTTTTAAAGCAGAGAATAAACATGGCACGTATTGAAAAGCAAATAGGCGATCTACAAGAGAAGCTGATTACGGTAAATCGGGTTTCTAAGACAGTGAAAGGCGGTCGAATTTTTAGTTTCACCGCATTAACGGTAGTGGGTGATGGCAATGGTCGCGTTGGTTTTGGTTATGGCAAGGCGCGTGAAGTGCCTGCAGCCATTCAAAAAGCCATGGAAAAAGCTCGTAGAAATATGATAAGTATCGTACTGAACAGCGGCACTTTACAACATACTATCAAAGGCAGTCATACAGGCTCTCAAGTGTTTATGCAGCCAGCCTCTGAAGGTACAGGGATTATCGCTGGCGGTGCTATGCGGGCATTACTAGAAGTTGCCGGTGTGCACAATATATTGGCTAAAACTTATGGCTCTACCAATGCTGTTAATGTAGTACGTGCCACAGTGGACGCCTTAAGGAAGATGAAGTCCCCTGAATTAGTAGCGGCTAAACGGGGTAAAACCGTTGAGGAAATTTTAGGATAACTATCATGGCAAATCTCCTATCAATAACCCAAACTAAAAGTGCGATTGGACGCCTACCAAAACACAAAGCTACTTTACGAGGTTTAGGGTTGCGGCGAATTAATCACACTGTGGTCCGTTTAGACACGCCTGAGGTACGGGGTATGGTCAATCAATTGTCTTATATGGTTACAGTAAAGGAGCAAGCTGATGCGCTTAAATAGTCTCTCTCCAGCACCAGGTGCTAAGCAAACTTCAAAGCGCTTAGGTCGCGGGATAGGAACCGGGTTGGGTAAGACCTCTGGAAAAGGTCATAAAGGCCAGAAGGCTCGCTCAGGTGGCAAAGTGAGACGTGGCTTCGAAGGGGGGCAGACGCCTCTGCATCGTCGCTTACCGAAGTTCGGTTTTGTTTCGCAAAAGGCACTCGTTACTGCAGAGGTCCGGTTGTCAAGCTTAAATCAATTAGCGGATACCGTAATTGACTTAGCATGCCTGAAAACGGCCAACCTTATTGATCAAAATGTTAAATTTGTTAAAATTATTGCTTCAGGTTCGATCGAGCGTGCCATCACTTTACGCGGCTTGCGTTCAACAAAAGGTGCTAAAGCAGCTATCGAAGCGATAGGCGGAAGCGTCGAAGGATAGGTTTGACTATCATGAAAAAGCCAGCGTTTAAGCACCAGCACTCTCAAAATCATGTCAGCAAACTAGCGTTTCGTCTATTATTTGTTTTTGGCATGCTCATTGTATTCCGTGCGGGTTCGTTTATTCCGATTCCTGGCATTAATGTGGCCGTGTTGACTTCGTTATTTGAGCAGCAGCGCGGCACGATCGTTGAAATGTTTAACATGTTTTCTGGGGGCGCGCTCAGGCGGGCATCGATTTTCTCCTTAGGGATCATGCCTTATATTTCAGCCTCTATCATCGTGCAGCTATTAACGATTGTTCATCCAACCTTTATTGAATTCAAAAAAGAGGGAGAGGCCGGTCGTCGGAAAACAAGTCAATATACCCGGTATGGTGCTTTTATTTTAGCTATCTTTAACGCGGTTGGGATTACAGTTGCGCTGCCTAAGATGGTTCCTGGATTAGTGCTTGAACCTAATTTTAGTTTTTATTTTGTAGCCACAGTTAGTTTAGTAACGGGTACGATGTTTTTGATGTGGTTGGGTGAGCAGATCACAGAGCGTGAAGTCGGTAATGGTGTTTCATTGATTATCTTTACGGGGATTGTTGCCAACCTGCCACCGACTATTGTCGAAACGATAGAGCAGGCTCGTCAAGGGGAGATAAGCCTCCCGCTGCTATTATTGATTGCTGTCGTTATGTTTTTAGTGACCTACTTTGTGGTCTTTATCGAGCAGGGACAACGGCATATTACCATCCATTATCCGAAGCAGCAGCAAGGAAGACGTGAGTCGTTATCTCGTACCACCCCTTTGCCGCTTAAGGTCAACATGGCAGGGGTTATTCCAGCAATTTTTGCTTCTAGCCTTATTTTATTTCCTGGTACTTTAGCGAAGTGGTTTAGTAATAGTGCCAACTTGGAGTGGTTATCCAAATTGTCGATGATGTTGCAACCGGGTCAACCGCTGTATATCATGTTGTACGCCGCGGCGATTATTTTTTTCTGCTTTTTTTATACAGCCTTGGTATTTAATCCACGAGAGATGGCCAACGAATTGAAAAAGCAGGGAGGGCTGGTAATGGGTATCCGCCCAGGAGAGCAGACAGCACGATACATTGATAAAATAATGACGCGTTTGACATTAATTGGCGCCTTTTATATTAGCTTTATTTGTCTTATCCCTGAATTCTTGATGATTACTTGGAAGGTCCCATTTTACTTTGGTGGAACTTCCCTGTTAATCGTTGTGGTTGTCATTATGGAATTTATGACTCAAATTAAAACACAACTCATGAATTACCAATACGGTTCAGTGATTAAAAGATAGCATTATTAAATAATGCTTTTATTATAGAATTTTTGAGAGGTAGAGTGATGAAAGTACAAGCTTCTGTAAAAAAATTGTGTCGCAATTGTAAAGTAATTAAGCGGCATGGTATTGTGCGGATTATTTGTGAAGAACCAAAGCATAAACAGCGTCAAGGGTAGTTTTGGACGCTTTTGCTTGCAAACTGGCCGTTTGTTAGTTAAATTACACGGTCAATTTTTAACTGTGAGCAGCGCAGGACTGGGATCTTGAAACGGGCTTTCCAGACCAGTGTTGCTTTAATAAAATTATAGGAGTGCCTAGTGGCCCGAATAGCAGGCATTAACATTCCTGATCAAAAGCATGCTTTAATCGCTTTAACAGCTGTTTATGGCATTGGCATCAGCCGTTCTCACAAAATTCTCGAAGAGACGGGTATTTCGGTGCAGACTAAGATCAGTGAGTTATCTGAAGAACAGATCGATAAGTTACGTAATGCGGTTGCTAACTATACCGTAGAAGGGGATCTGAGGCGTCAGACTTCGTTAAGTATCAAACGGTTGATGGACCTAGGTTGTTATCGTGGTTTACGGCACCGTCGTAGTCTACCAGTTCGTGGACAACGGACCAAAACCAATGCACGGACTCGTAAAGGACCGCGTAAAGCGATTAAAAAGTGATAAGAGCGATTGAATAATGGCAAAAGTCCCCGTTCGTACCCGTAAACGAATAAAAAAGCAGGTTGCTGACGGAATGGCGCATATCCACGCCTCGTTTAACAACACTATTGTGACCATCACTGATCATCAAGGCAATACCCTTGCCTGGGCAACCGCTGGTGGATCGGGTTTCCGTGGTTCACGTAAGTCGACTCCATTTGCCGCACAAGTGGCTGCAGAGCGCTGCGCGGAAGTGGTCAAAGAGTTTGGTATGAAAAACTTAGAGGTGATGGTTAAAGGCCCGGGTCCAGGCCGCGAGCCTACCATTCGTGCATTGAATGCAGCGGGCTTTCGAATCACTAATATTACTGATGTGACGCCTATTCCTCACAATGGCTGTCGCCCGCCGAAAAAGCGCCGTGTTTAGTGTCGCTGTGCATTAAGTTGGAGAAGCAAAATGGCTAGATATTTGGGCCCAAAGCTCAAGTTAAGTCGCCGTGAAGGCACGGATCTATTTTTATTATCAGGTGTTCGTGCATTAGAAAGCAAATGTAAAGCAGATGTGCCGCCAGGACAGCATGGAGCCCGTAAACCACGGCTGTCTGACTACGGGGTTCAGCTGCGTGAAAAACAGAAAGTTCGCCGGATGTATGGCCTATTAGAACGGCAGTTTCGTAATTATTATAAGAAAGCCGCGAGTCTCAAAGGCAACACAGGTGAAACATTGTTGCTACTATTAGAGGGACGGCTAGATAACGTGGTTTATCGGATGGGCTTTGGCGCAACACGTGCAGAGGCGCGTCAAATAGTCAACCATAAATCAGTGTTGGTCAACGATCGTATTGTTAATATTGCTTCTTTCCAAGTCTCTTCAAATGATGTCATTAAAGTGCGAGAAAAAGCCAAGAAGCAACTGCGTATTAAAGCGGCTCTAGAGTTAGGAGAGCAGCGGGAAAAACCAGTTTGGCTGGAAATTGATATCAACAAAATGGAAGGTGTTTTTAAACGGTTACCTGAGCGCTCCGATCTCTCTTCAGACATCAATGAGCACTTGATAGTTGAACTCTACTCCAAGTAGAGCTGCGCACCAAATTTAGAGGGGACACAATGCAGGGGTCTGCAACCGAGTTTCTTAAACCACGTTTGGTCGATATTGAGCAAATCAGCCCAACCCACGCAAAGGTGACGCTTGAGCCATTGGAACGTGGTTTTGGTCATACGCTTGGTAATGCGCTACGTCGTATTTTACTCTCATCGATGCCGGGTTATGCAGTCACCGAAGTAGAGATTGAAGGCATACTGCATGAGTACAGCACTAAAGAGGGTATCCAGGAAGATATCTTAGAGCTACTGCTCAATTTAAAAGGGTTGGCAGTTAAATTAAAAAGTGGTGATGAAGCATTTTTGTATCTTAAAAAAAGCGGTATTGGATTAGTTACAGCAGCCGATATTAAGCCGAATAATGATGTTGAGATTGTTAATCCTCAACAGGTTATTTGTCATATCACTGACGAACAAGCCGCGCTGAGTATGCGCATTAAGGTTCAACGTGGGCGTGGTTATGCCCCTGCAGCTTCTCGGTTTCAGGCTGAAGCGGTGGAACGCCCAGTAGGTTGCCTATTGGTAGATGCTTGTTATAGCCCGATTGAACGTATTGTTTATACTGTTGAAGCTGCACGGGTTGAACAGCGTACGGATTTAGACAAACTGATCATTGAAATGGAAACTAATGGAGTTATCAATCCTGAGGAAGCCATTCGTCAGGCAGCGACCATTTTGGCCGAGCAGTTGGAATTCTTTGTGGATCTTCGGGATATTCGGCAACCAGAAGTTAAAAAAGAGAAACTCGGTTTCGATCCTATTTTATTGAGAACCGTGGATGATCTTGAATTAACTGTGCGTTCTGCTAATTGTCTAAAAGCGGAGGCAATTCACTATATTGGTGATCTCGTTCAGCGCACGGAAGTAGAACTGCTGAAAACACCCAATTTAGGGAAAAAATCGTTAACAGAGATTAAAGATGTTTTAGCTTCACGAGGCCTGTCACTAGGAATGCGTCTGGAAAATTGGCCTCCCAGCAGTATTATTGAACATTAAAAGCATTATGGTATTCACTGATTTAAGAAAGGTAGTGCTATGAACCATCGTAATAGTGGTCGTCAATTAAATCGTAATAGCAGTCATCGACAAGCAATGTTGCGCAATCTAGCTAGCGCTTTAGTTTCTCATGAACTGATTAAAACAACACTTCCAAAAGCTAAAGAGCTGCGTCGAGTGGTTGAGCCGTTAATCACCTTAGCTAAGCGTGGTGGATTAGCTAACCGTCGCTTAGCCTTTGCACGGCTGCGAGATAGAACCATGGTGACTAAGTTGTTTGATGAGTTAGCCCCTCGTTTTGCCACTCGTCCTGGTGGATACACACACATTTTAAAATGTGGCTTCCGGGAAGGTGATAATGCTCCAATGGCTTATATTGGGCTCATGGATCGTTCGATAATAGCTGATTCCGTGGTTGATAGCGATTAGCGTTGTTGAATAAAAGCAGATAATTTTAATAAAAAGCTTGCACTATTCGCTTCACATTCTATAATGCACCCTCTTTGTTAGAAAACAGGTTGGCTTGAGAAAAGCAGACTTTTTAGCAAGGTAAATAGATATTGTTCTTTAACAACTTAACAGACAATTTTTGTGGGCACTTAATTTTGCTTGAGTTTTACGTTGTAGG
>WUUC01189560.1_pt1 | contig 18240 bp, 10 predicted proteins | sample 6278441 | NCBI WGS metagenome assembly WUUC01 (sample SAMN13675441, study PRJNA597444) | soil metagenome | isolation source: soil | place: USA: Washington | collected 2017-10 | reverse complement strand
TGCTCGACGCCCGCCCCGAATGCGCCCTGTGCTTCCACGACGTGCTCGTCATCCCCGAAGGAACGACGCAACAAGAGCACGCGCGGTTCACTGGCCCCGGGCGCCCCGACACCATCGATGCGCAGGATCTGTGGGGCGGCAACTTCATCGCGGGGAGCTCGCCCGTGCTCCGCCGGACGCTGGTCCGCGAGCTCCCGACCTGGTTTGCAGGTGGGAACTACGGCGGCTCAGCGCACGGCGACTGGTCGCTCTTCCTGCTCATCGGGCAGTACGGCCCGATCGCCTACCTCGACGAGGTCCTGGGCGTCTACCGTGTGCACGGAGGTGGCATCTGGTCACGGCTGGGACCCGAAGGGCGCCAGCGCGACATCATCAACATCCTCAAGCACTTGAGCGAGGTCTTTCCACAGCACGCAATGACGATCAACGCCGAGGTATCCAGACGGCGCAGGCTGGCCGACGTCGAACACCGAAGGGAGTTACGGCGCTCGGCGCTGGCGCACGGACCCCTGGACCCACGGACAGTGGCCGCTACGGATGCCCTTCTCACGCAGCACGTCCCGCCCGAGTCCGCGGTCTTGTGGACGGAGCCAGGTCTGCAGCCCGTGCGGGCGGCGCGACGGCTGCTGGGCTTCCCGACGCCCGCGGCCGGCGCGGGGCAACTCTTCTCCTCGGGCCCGCAGGGAAGCCAGAGCGTACGCTGGATCGCCCCTGGTCACGCCTACGAGTTCCGGCTCTTCGCAGGGCGTGACCGCCGAGTCGCGCTGGCGGCCGTGACGGTTGTCGCCGATGGCGCGGCTCCGGGGGCGGCTGCAGCAAGCGCCGAGGGAAGCTCCGCCCCCGACCGCCGGGAGGCCCACGTGGTTGCCGTCCCCAACCCAGCACGGTCCATCGGCACCCACGCAGCCACCGACGTGTCCTGGTCGACGGGCAATGGATCCTGGGGCGAGGTGGTCGTCAGCACCCGAGCGCTCGAGGACGGACTTCCCGAGAACGAGGCGGCCGCCATCGCGGCGCTCGAGCGCTCGCGCGCATCCGGCGGCGAGTACCTGCTGCTCCCGCCCGCCTGCTCCTGGTGGCTCGAGGCGTATCCCGCGCTGGAGCAGCATCTGGCGGCGCACTACGCGCCCGTGGCCGATGACCCCCTCGCCGGCCGGCTCTACGACCTCCGGGCCCCGCGCCGCCCGCCGCTGCAGCCACGGGCCGCGGAGAGGGCAGCGACGCTCACCGGTCGATGGCGGCAGGCCCTGGGGCGTCGCCTGAGATAGCCCCGCGGACCTCCTCGGCGCGCTCGTGCGCGTGCCGGACGACCCCGCAGGTTGCTTCGACGTCGTCCACCGACACCGCGGCGCCGGTCGGAAGCTGCAGCACGCGCTCGACTAGGGCGGTCGTCGCCGGTAACGACGCTCCTGCGCCGGGCTGCTCCATGGCGTACGGCGCCATGCGGTGACACCCCGGGTAAAAGTAGCGTCGGGCGAGCACGTTCTCGGCCACCAGCACGCGGCGCAGCAGGTCGCGGTCGAGCGGGCTCGCAACCGGATCGACCTCGAGCACGACGTAGTGGAAGTTCGGGGTCGCGGTCGCGGGATAGCCGACGACAGTCAGACCGGGGATGCCCGAGAGGCCCGTGACGTAGCGGTCGCGATGGCGGCGGCTGACGGCGATGACATCGTCGAGGCCCTCGAGCTGGGCGAGGCCCATCGCCGCTGCGGCTTCTGACATCTTGGCGTTGATCCCCAGCCCGACGACCCGATCCTCGTCCTCGAAGCCGAATCGGGTCATGAGCCGCGCCCGCTCGGCGAGGGGGTCGTCGTTGGTGAGGATCGCTCCGCCCTCGAAGGTGTTCAGCACCTTCGTCGCGTGGAAGCTCACCACCTCCGCAACGCCGAAGTTGCCGACCGGTGTGCCGTGGTGCGCACAGGCGAAGGCGGGGGCCGCGTCGAAGAACAGGGCGACCCCGCGGCGGTCGGCGATGCGCTGCAGAATATCCGGGTCGCAGGGCCGGCCCCAGACGTGGACGCCGAGGATCGCACTCGTGCGCTCGGTCACCGCCTCCTCCACCCGCTGGGGATCGAGCGTGTGGGTCGCGGGGTCTATGTCGGCGAACACCGGCTGCAAGCCCAGCCAGCGCATGGCGCTCGCGGTGGCAACGAACGTGAACGAGGGCATCACGATCTCGCCATGCAGATCCAGCGCGCGGGCGACCACCATCAGGCCCGACGTGGCGTTGCAGGTAGCGATGCAGTGCCGGACACCCAGCCGAGCGGCGACAGCGTGCTCGAACTCCTGCACCAGCGGCCCATCGTTCGTGAGGTAGCGGCGGCGCAGCGCACCCTCGAGGCGATGTGCCAGCAGGGACATCGCGGGGACGTTCGGGCGCCCGACGTGCAGGGGAGCCTCGAACGTCGGGCGGCCACCGAGGACGGCGAGGTCGCGGCCCGTCGACGGGGGCGATGCTCCCGTCAGAGTTCCCTTCGGCGCATCCAGAAGCTGCCACCCCCCAACCAGGGGGAGCCCGGGAAGGCGGCCTTCAGCTCCTCGCGGTGATGTCGTCCCAGGAACGCGTTGGCAACGAGGACCTCCCAGGCGTGGTTGAAGGTAAGGAACGCCTGCAGGAGGTACTGCTCGTTCCAGAACCGCCCCTTCTCCATGACCCATTCCCTGGGGTACTCGGCGGGCAGGAAGATGTCGTGAACGTGCACGAGGACGCCGGCACGCAGACGGGGCAGGACGTCGAGGAAGAGGAAGTTCACGTCGCCGCCGATCCGCGAGACGTGCGACGAGTCGATGAACAGCACGTCGTCGGCCTGGAGCGACTCAAAGAACGACGCCTCCAGGTGCTGGACAGGGCGCCGCTCGAGCCCCACCAGGCCGGGAAAGCCCTCTGCGACGATCCCGTCGGCATAGGGATCGACGGCCACCAGCGACGTCTCACACCCGTTGCGACCCGCGGCCTCGGCGAGCAGTCGGGTGGAGAACCCCGAGCCCACCTCGATGATCCGCCGGGGCCGGAAATGACGGATCATGCACCAGCAGACCAGCGCATCCATGCCGTCGAACATGCCGTTGCCCATATGGAAGCGATGCGGCTCCGCGGGCGGCTCGCGCAGGAGCTCGTCGAGCTCGCGGTGGTAGCGTCGGAAGCCCTCGCTGACGAGCCGGAGCTGCATCTCGACGTTCATCTCCACGCCGACGAGCTCCGACGGGCGTTCCCACAGGGCCGGCTGCAACGCCCCCGTATCCGGGATCGGCTGGTAGTAGTCGACGGGCGTGACGTGAATGCCCTGCTGCTCCCAGAGGCGGAAGGACCCCCGGCGCACATCGGACTGAAGCAGCCCGCGCAGGAGCGGCGGCACGCGCTGGGCGATCTCGTCCGGATCGTCGAACGGCGACATCGCCGCCAGAGCATCGTTGGCGGGATCGCGGACCGCGGGCGCGCGCTCCTTCAGGCCGACGAAGAGATCTCGCATCAAGCCGTGCTCGCCTGCGTCGTAGCAGCGGATCTCGTCGAATTGCCGACTGTCCTCCATCGTCCGCCGGACCCACGCGCGATCCATCAGCTCCGGCAACCGCCCGCTGTACAGCGCCTCACTGGCGTACCCCATCTCCAGGAAGCAGATCCGCCCCACCTTCTCGAACATCCACGCGAACGCCTCGAGCCCCGCCTGCAGAGACCGCTGGAGGATCAGCCACTGGACGACGCTGAACGCCGAGATGACGTCGATCGGCTGGGAGCGCGTCGCCTGCAGGTAATCATGGATGTCGGCCACGACGTAGCGGCAGCCGTCGCGACGGACGTAGGAAGTGAGCAGCCGTGCGACCTCGATGTCGTCCTCGACGACGTCCACGCCGAGCGACGCGAAGTCCAGGCGCGCCATGGCGTGGCAGAAGTATCCGGTGTTGCAACCGAGGTCCATGTAGGTCCGGGTGCGCGTGCCGTCGCGCGCAGCGATCTCGTCGATCACCTCCCGCATCAACTCGACCCGTCGCGCCGAGTCGACGCGCAGCACGCGCCACGACGCGCACTCCTGAAGCTCGACGGGTTGGTAGAGCGCCTCCTCACCGGGGTAGGGCTCCTGCTGTCGCAGGCGGGTGACGACCTCCGCCCGGACGGGACGCGCGATCTCCTCGTCGCAGTCGGCGCAAACCGAGATCGCATCGCGCGTTCCGGGCAGCACGACCGATGACGCCGCATCGCGAAGGCCACAGCGCCTGCAGGTCATGCTCATGCGCGTCTCGATCGCCCCGTCGCCGAGGACGGCCACCTGCTCGGGCGACGGAGTCGACACGAGGAGCTCGAGCCCTCGCCGCGAGGCTTCCCGCCAGGCATCAACGACGCCCACATCGAAGAAGCGCGCCTCGTCGAATGCGGCGAGCGTGCCGGGAGCGAGCGTGCGCAGGATGTCGGCGCACTCCTCCGAGGTGACGATGTGGTCGAGCCGGCACAGGAGGCCGGGCTCGCGGGAGCCGATCTTCCCGTGAGACCACACGTTTGGGTCGGCCGAGCGCTGGGCCGCCGCCCGGGCCATGAACGTCGAGACGGCCCGTCCTTGCGCCTGCGCGGCCTGCACGACCTCGATCAGCCGGCGAGACTTCCCCGACCCCGACGGGCCCGTCAGAAGCGTGATGCTCACGCCGGCCGACCGCCGCTCCGCGCAGGCGCGCTCACCGCGCGCTCGACCGCCTCGAGGTAGCCGAGCCCGTGGCGCTCGTCGGGCTCGAGGTGGTTACCCTCGGCCCATTCGTTCCAGGCGTTGACGAACACGAGCCGGCGCTCGCGGGGCTCGTGTTGCACGGACGCGACGGCCTCGCGCAGCCCGTTTCCGAACGCTTCGGGGGTGGCGTTGATGAAGACGATGCCCTCGGCTCCTCGCCGGGGGGTGTTGTCCCACGACACGACGACGCAGGGGATGTGCGAGTAGTCGCGTTCGCGGGCGATCATGCGTCGCCTGGCCACACTGTAGTCGTAGATCTTGAGCCCATCCTCGAGGGGCCCGGGGAGGACTCCAAGTTGGGGCTCGAAGTCAAGGTTGGCGTCGAAGCCATGGCACTCCCAATCGGCCTGGTGATGCGAGGACACCCCGACCAGGTAGGGATCGGGGAGGCCGCGGTCACGGCTGGCGGCCCGAATCGCGGCGGTGGTCGACTCCGGGCTCGGCAAGCCGCCGGGGTGGTAGACCAGGAAGAGCGGGCGTTCGTCGACCCGCATGTAGCGCGGGTCGGCAAAGGCCTCGGCTAGCCAGCGGGCGTGGTGGGCGTCGTCCTCGGACGAGTAGGTCTGAGCCTGCAGGACGTCCTTCTCCTCGCCCAGCCAGCGGCGCGACCACGACTCGTTCGCCCATGCCAGGCAGAAGGGGAAGTCGGGCCTGTGCGAGTGGAGCACCTCATCGAAGGGTCGGTCGAGCAGCCGTCTGCCGTTGAACCAGTAATGCCAGTAGCAGAACCCCTCGATCCCGTGCCGGCGAGCGAGATCTGCTTGCTTCTCGCGGACCTCGGGAACGCGCAGATCGTAGAAGCCGAGGTGCGCCGGCAGGTGGGGCTGATAGTGGCCGGGGAACAGGGGGTCGGCTCGTACCACGTTGGTCCACTCGGTGAAGCCCCTGCCCCACCACTCGTCGTTCTCCGGCGTCGGGTGGAACTGCGGCAGGTAGAAGGCGATGACCCGCGCCAGGCGCTCCATGTTCACGCCGACCGGCTCCCGTGACGGCGCACGCCGAGCCCCGGCCGCGAGCCGTTGCCCGCATCGTGGCCGGTGTGCACTTCGCGCGCGCAGGCGGCGAGCGCCTCCCTTGTGGCCTCGAGGTAGCCGCGCCCGTGCAGCAAGTCGGGCTCGAGGTGGCAGCCCTCCGCCCACTCGTTCCATGCGTTGACGAAGACGACGCGCTCAGCACTGGGCCGGCGGGCAGCCCGCGCGAGCGCCTCGGCCAACCACTGCCCGTATGCTGCCGGCGTCGAGCCGTGCAGGACGACCCCGCGCTCGCCCGCGCGAGGCGTGTTGTCCCAGCTCGGGCACACGGTCTCGTAGTGGGGGTAGGCGACGCCCTCGGGCGCCGCCAGGGCCGGCCAGGCCTGAGCGTAGTCATGGACCTCGAGCGTTTCCGGCCCGTCGACCTTGAGCGCCGGCGTGTTGCGCAGGGTCGTGAACTGGGGGCGGAACATGATCTTCGCGTCGAATCCGACCTCCGTCGCATCCCACCCCTCGTCCCAGCCGGTCTCCACGGTCATGAGATACAGCTCGCCGACGCCTTCCTTGGCGGCCTCCCTGCGCCACGTCTCGACGGTCCGGGCGGGCTCGGGCAGGTCGCGGGCCTGGTAGACGACGAACACGGGCTTGTCGTGGATACGGATGGCGCGCCGATCCGACAGCGCGGGCAGCAGCCAGCGGATGTGGGCGAGATCGTCCCCGTGGCTGTAGCGCTGTGGCTGCAGGACGTCCTCGTCGCGCCCGTGCCAGCGACGCGACCACGGCTCGTTGGCCCAGCACAGGCAGAAGGGCAAGTCGGGCTCGCCGGAAGCGAGCAGCTCGTTGAACGGACGCTCGAGGAGGCGCTTGCCGTGAAACCAGTAGTGGTAGTGGCAGAAGCCGTGGATTCCGTGCTCGCGCGCCAGGGCCGCCTGGTCGCGGCGCGTCTCAGCAAGGCGCATGTCGTAGAAGCCGAGGTCGGCGGGCACGTGCGGCTGGTGGTGCCCAGGGTACAGCGGGCGTGCACGGGCGACGTTGCTCCACTCTGTGAAGCCCTCGCCCCACCATCCGTCGTTCTCCGGGATCGGGTGGAACTGCGGGAGGTGAAATGCGATCAGCCTGACCGGCGGCGGCGTGCCTGAGTCACCGAGACTGAGCGGCGGTTCGGACGCGATGATGCCCGCTGCGCGCTCGCGCAGCGCGTAGAGGGCGCACGCCTCGTTCTCCGCCACGCAGGTGAAGCGCGTGCGGACGAGCCGGGTGAACTCCGGGAACGACTCGTCTGTCCACCACCAGGGCGTCGACCCGGGGACGAGGAGGTGGCTCGCGCCCGCGTCTCGCGCCTGATGCAGCCGGTCGAGAGCCGCCGCCGCCGACTCCGGATGTCCCGCATAGCCGCCGTCCTCGTCCATGGGAAACGGCCGGGTCCGCCAGCCGCCCAGTTGCAGCAACTCAGAGCTTCCCCCCGTGAGAACGGCGATCGTTCTGCCGGCTGCGACGTTGGCCCTCAGCATCTCGCGCATCGGGGCGAGAAGCTTCTGGTTCTCGAGGTAGATCATCCGGCCCCAATAGACCCCGTCGCTGCGTGCGGCGAGCAGGGCGGGCTTCGGCCGGCCCGCGAGCGCGCGCTCGATGGCCTCCTCGAACCGCCGCCGGATCGCTGCCCGGCCGTGGCTCACGTCGACGCTGTTCCGGCCGGCACGTGCGAGGCGGGACCACAGCGCGTCGTCCGTCAGCAGCTCCGTGACTCGTTCGGCGAACATCGCCGGTTCGTCGGCCACCAGCACGTGCTCGCCGTCCACGAGCTGCAGGCCCTCCACTCCGATCGTGGTCGAGACGGCGGGCGTCCCCACCATGAGCGTCTGGATCAGCTTGCGCTTCGTCCCTGCGCCGTAGAGCAGCGGCACGACCGAGATCCGCGACCGCTCCAGGTACGGCGCCACCGACGGTACCCAGCCGACCATTCGGATGTGGGGGCTCTCGCTCCCGTAGGCGCGGAGCGTCTCGTCGAGGCCGGCCCCGACGATCCTGACCGGATGGCGCTCGAGCAGCTTCGCGTCAAGGCGCGGGACGATCTCGCGGCAGAGAAACTCGACCGCGCTGGCGTTGGGCGCGTGCTGGAAGCTCCCGACGAAGACGATGCCCGTTCGCTCAGACAGCAGGACCGCTGACGCCGCCAGGTCCTCGCAGTCGGGAACGGTCATCGCCAGGTTCCGGTCGCTCGTCAAGTCGTTGATGAGCGTGGCTTCTTTCTCCGAGACCGTCAGCACACCATCCGAGGTGGCGTAGACATTCAGCTCCCCGACGACGTTCGAGCCGTACTCCTCGCTCAGGAGCCCGACCTCGGGCTCGCGCAGGGTGCGGCGGGCGTCGCGCAAGAGCTGCAGGTCCACCGAGTCGACGATCACCCGGCTGTGCGGAGATACGCGCCTGATGAGTGGCAGGTAGCGCTCGGCTGTCTGCCAGAAGGCGAAGATGATGAGGTCGAAGCAACCGAGGGCGACGACGTCCTCGACCGGGGTGGCGGTTCCGTCGTGAGGGGCGATCGCTCTCCGTGCGAGACCACGGACGTAGCGGTCGTCGCGGAATCCGTTGGCGGCGATGTAGTCGACCGCCCATCCGTCGTCGCGCAGGAACTCGAGATGGTCGAGCACGCGGCGCGAGCCGCTGTCGCGGTCGGGCTCGGGCGGGTAGTAACCGCACACGAGCGCGCGGCGGCGGGTCATGCCGCGCTTCTCCGCGGCGCGCAGCCGCGCGCGGCGAGCAGCAGCTCGGCACGGGTGTCGATCGGGTCCGGTCGCTTCGGCTGGCTTCGCAGCGCCTCGCTCCATTTCTTGGCGAAGACGGCCTGGTTGGTCGCCTGGTAGCGCTTGGCGCCGGCCGACAGGTCGACCCCCGCGCTGCCCCCCTCCAGGTGGACGATCACGCTCTGCGGCTGGTAGTACACGCGGTGTCCTGCGGCGCGCACCGCGAAGCAGTAGTCATCGTCCTCGTAGAAGCCGAACCCGTAGCGCGCATCGAAGCTCCCGATATCGGCGAAGAGCTCGCGCGGGGTCATGAGCAGCGCACCTGAGACGTAGTCCACCTCGCGCGTGTGGCGGAACAGGGGACGGTCGGGGTCCGGGTCGCCGTAGCCGAACTTCCAGGCCGACCCGTCGGCGAACACGACGCCGCCGGCCTCCTGCAGGCGTCCGTCGGGGTACAGCAGCCGGCCGCCCACCGCCCCGGCCGCTGGCAGATCGCTGAACGTGCCAAGCAGCGGTGGGAGCCAGCCGGGCAGCAGGACCGTGTCGTTGTTCAGGAACAAGAGGTACTCGCCCCTTGCCTCGAGCGCTGCGCGGTTGCACGAGCCTAGGAACCCGAGGCAGCGTGCATTGCGCACGGCGCGCACGCGGTCGTCGTGCTCGGCCGTCGCCGCGATGAGCTCAGCCGTCCCGTCCGAGGAGGCGTCGTCCACGACGAGGATCTCTCCCTCGAAGGCGGCCGGAAGCGTTTCGAGGAGCGTGGCCAGGCACCCGCGGGTGAGGCGCTCGCCGTTATGGCACGGGATCACGATCGAGACCGATGGGAGCCCGCGCGCGTCGGAGGGGGGCTTGCGCTCGAGCGAGAAGCTGACGTCTACGGGGCGGCCGTTGCCGGCGTCGTCGGTGCCCGCCGCGCTCACCACCGCGATGCTCGCTACCCGCCACGCTTCGGTGAGCCGGTCCGGCGCGCCGTCGGTGGCGACGATGTCGACCGTCTCGTCGAGGTAGGGCAGGTCATCCGCGTCGAGCGCCGGCGAGAAGACGAGCTGCTGAGGCAGCTTCTCCTCCAGTGCCAGCCCGGATCCCCAGTCGAGGATCGTGGGCTCGGCCCCGCTCAAAGCGGAGCGTTCGTCGATGAGATCCCTGAGCTCCGCGAGCAGCAGCTCACCCGTGGGCGGCCGCTCGGTGAGCGAGTAGACGAGGCACGTGTCGGGGTCGTCGACGACGCACCGGTAGCGGCGCTCAAGGTGATCGCGCCAGTCGGGATAGTGGTCGAGCCACCAGAGGGCGGTCTCAGGAATGAGAAGGAACTCGCCCCCGCGCGCCCTGACCGCCTCGAGGTGGGCGATGACCGACAGCCCGCGCTTGGGGTAGTACCCCCCGTAGCGCCCGTCGGCGGTCTGGGGGAAATGCCAGCCGTCACGCCCGTACAGGTCCTGAAGCGCGGGGTCGCCCTTGCTCACCACGACCACGGTCGCCACCCGCGGGAGGGCCGTCCGGACGGTCTCGCGCACGCGGCGCACGAGCTGGCGATAGCTCGCCTCCTTGCCCGGCGCCGCCTCCTTCAGCTCGAGGTCGTACAGCGCGCTCTGCAACCGCTCCCGGTCGCGCCGGGCGGCCTCGAGCTCGCGCTGCAGCTCGCGCACCGTCGCCGCCCGGATGTCCTCAGGCGACACGCTCGCCTCCGCCTACAAGGAGGTGCTCGCCGGTCATCCCCTCAGCGGCGAGATCGAAGATCACGCACGCCTCGTCGCGGCACACCGCGCGCCGGGGCGCGGTGCCGAGGTACGCCGCGAGATCCGTGTAGTGCTCCAGCCACCATGCCGCGGTCTCGGGGAAGACGAGGTACCGCGCCCCCTTGTCCTGCAGCGCCTCGAGGCGCGTGATCGCCTCGGCGCCGTCGGCGGGATGGTGGCCGGCGTAGGTGCCGTCCTCCATCGCCGGGAAGTGCCAGGCCATCCGCCCGCCGAGGGCCAGCAGCTCATCGTCGCCGTTCGAGACGACCAGCACGGTGGCGTCGGCAGGCAGCGAGGCGTCGACGACGCGACGCAGCCGGTCGACGACGGCGCGGTAGTGGCGCCTCGGGCGGCGCTCGTGCGAGCGCCAGCGCATCGCCCACTTCTCCTCCAGGCGGCGCTGGTTGGCGCGGAACACACGCGCGTGCTCGCCGGTGGGCACCAGCGCGCCGAAGGTCGCCTCCCCGAAGTGGTGCACGAAGGCGTCCTCGGCCAGCACCACCCGGTAGCCGGCGCTGCGAACGCGCATCGAGTAGTCGTCGTCCTCGAACAGGCCGATCTCGAAGCGCTCGTCGAGCGGGCCGACGGCGTCGAGGACCTCGCGCCGCATCGCCGTGCAGAACATGGTGGCGACGGACAGGTCGGCGAGCCGCCCGGCCATCTCCACCGCGCGCTTGCGAGCGAAGTCGAGGAGCTCGCCGTACGTCCGGTAGGGAACCTCGATTTCCGCCTCGTTGCCCGCGTCGTTGGTCGTCGGACCCACCAGGCCCACCGCGCCGTCGGCCAGTGGACGCTGCAAGCGCTCAAGCCACCCCGGCGGCACGACGGTGTCGTTGTTGAGCACGACGAAGACCGCGCCTCGCGCCGCCGCCAGGCCCTGGTTCACCGCGCCGGCGAAGCCGCGGTTGGCGCCGTTGAGCACCGGGCGCACGCGGCCGTCGCGTTCGGCCAGCGCCCTGAGGAGCTCCTCCGTGCCGTCGCACGAGCCGTTGTCGACCACGATGAGCTCGACGTCGTCGCCCGTCGTCGCGAGCACCGTCTCCAGGCACAGCCTGGTCACGGCCAGGTTGTCCAGCGTCACCGCCACGACCGACGTGCCCGGGGCCTCGGCGGAGGGCGCCCGCCGCGGGGGAAGCGGCAGAGCGAGCGCCGCCTCGGTCGTGCCCGCGGGCAGGCGCAGCGGCCGGCGAGAGCACGGCACCAGCACCAGGTCGGGCGGCAGGGTCGGCACGCCCTGGCCGGCATGCCGACGCGCGACCGGCACGCCGACGTCGTCCAGGAGCCGGACGAGCACGACGGCGGCATCGAAGAACTCTCGGGCGACCGCGAAGGCGCCGCGCCGGTGGCGCGCGTAGTCGCCGTCGATGGCGGCGACCGCCTCGGCGATCCGGTCGACGTCGGAGAACGAGAAGAGGCCCTCGCCCACCGGCAGGACGGAGCCGAAGCCGGTGTCCTGGGTAATGACGGGCCGCCCGCTGGCCAGGTAGCTGGCGCTGCGGTCGCTGAACCACCCGGTCTGCAGCCGCACGTTCTGGTCCTTGGCCACGGTGAACTCGCCGCGCGAGCGCCTGATGTAGTCGCGGTAGTCGTCGGTCTCAATCGAGATCTCGAGCGCATCTCGCACCCGCCAGCCATGGCCCTCCAGCAGGCGGCGGTCCTCGGCCTCGTAGCTGGCCAGCGCGAGCTCGAAATCCTGGCCGGTGCGCGCGGGCACATCGAGGAACTTCAGGAACTCGTGGTCCTTGCTCCAGGTGTAGCGCTCTCCCCCGAACGTGACGCTGCGCCAGGTCTGCCGCCAGTTGCCGACCGTGGTGAAGGTCGGAGGCTCTCCGTCCGCGCCGAGCCAGAGCTCGGTGACGACCGGCTGGCGCGTTGTCCGGAAGTCGAACTGCTGAGGGACCGGCAGGGCGCAGCCGGTGCGCCCCAGGTTCTCGGCGAAGCTGAAGAACGCCACGTGCGGCTCGAGGAAGGCGATCGTGGACTCGAGGTCATCGTGGAGCTCCACCTGCAGCTGGACCGGGTCGGTCTCAAGGTAGACGAGCCGGCCGTGCTCGTAGTGCTCCGGCCGCGGGTCGGTGCCGCCGTGCAGGTTGATCACGAGCTCGGCCTCGGCGTAAAGCCGGCGCAGCCGCTCGGGGCTCATCCCGTGGACGCTGCCGTCGTCGTGCAGCGCGTGGAAGGCCCAGCGGTCGCCGAGATCGAAGCGCCGCAGGACGCGATCGAGGAAGGCGGCGGCGAGCGCCGAGCTGTCGTCGGTCTCGCTGCGCATGAGCATCGACGGCGTTCGTGCGTGCGCCTCGACGTAGTAGGCGTCGAACCCCAGGCGCCGGAAGCCGACCAGGTAGTGCACCGTCTGCCATATCACGCCGGCGACGGGCATCTTGGTCATCATCCCGAGCAAGACGAGCTTGGGCGGGCCGCTCATTGCGAGCCCCGGAATGTACCCGAAAGGCGCCCACCCGATGGACCAGAATCCTGCAGGGCCCGCGAGAGCATGTCGCCGATGACGACCTCCGAGGCGAAGCACCGCTCGGCGAGGCGCCGCGCGGCCGCGGCGTGGGCGGGGTAATCGGCGACGATGCGCTCGACCCCGTCGACCGCTTCATCCAGGGTGGAGAACGTCAGCAGGCCCTGGCCGGTGGGGAAGGTCTCCTCGAAGCCGGTCGACTGCACGAGCGCCGGGCGCCCTGACGCCAGGTAGCAGGCGGTCCTGTCGCTGATCCAGCCGCTGCGCGTCTCGACGTACACGCCCTGGGCCACGGAGAGCTCGGCCGCCGAGGCTTGGACGTAGCGCCGGAAGGCCGCGGGCGTCGAGGCCACCGCGCTCGGGTCGCGAAGTCGCCAGCCGTGCTCGATGAGCGCCCGTCGATCGGCGTCGTCGGCGGGATGGATGTCGAGAGCGATCTCCAGCGGGGTGGAGACGCGGCGCCCGAGCCCGACGATCTTTCGGAACTCGTGGTGCTTGAGCCCGTACGAGCGGCCACCGAGCGAGACGGGGCCGAACGGATTGCGCCAGGTCGCCACCGTGGTGAAGGCCACGGCCGGCGCCGACCCTGTCGGGGGCCAGAGATCGAGCGTGATTGGCGGCGGCAACGGGTGCCAGTCGATGCCGGCCTCCGGGACCAGGCAATCGCGGCGACCGATGCTCGTGGCGACGGTGAAATGAAGGTCGTGGTCAGCGATGCCGTTGGCCAGGTCGCCGTCGAGTGCCCAGGACTGGGTGAAACCCGGGTCGAGATCGACGAAGACCCTGCGCCGGACTGCCGCGAGCAGGCACGGGAGCTGCAGGTGGCCGGAGATGTTGACGAGCAGGTCGGCGTCCTCGGCGAGCTCGAGCAGCTCCGTCAGCCGCCACCCGATCGTCCGGTTCCCCTCGCCGAGGATCAGCGTGGCCGAGTCCTCGAGGTCGAAGGCGCGAACGCAGTGGGCGAAGAAGCGGGCGTTGCGCGATCGCCCGAAGTCCGTGACCTCGCCCGAGTCGTCGACGCAGACGCCGGGCTCGATCTGCTCGACGAGGTGAACCCGGTGACCGAGCGCCCGGAGCCCCAGGACCCAGTTCAGGCGCACCCACGCCTCCCCTCCGTTGAAGGGCTTGTTCGCGAGCGCGCCCGCGACGATCACGGTGAGGGGCATGCGGGGATCGCCTACTTGATGGCCTCGACGAACAGGCTCTCACGCTCTCGGTTGTCGAGCTCGACGATCTGGGGGAAGCGGCTCGCCGTCTCGCCGAACGTGCACTGCGTCACCGTCCGGAAGCCGGCTTTCTCCAGGAGCTCCTCCGCGAAGCCGACGGTGAACAGGCTGCGCGACCAGCCGTACCAGATCAGCTGCACGACGAGCTTGGCGCCCAGCGAGCGAGCGTCCTCGTCTGGGATCAGGAAGTAGTCGCGATCTCCACGCTGGTAGGCCTGGACGCCCTTCTCGAGATCGGGGAGCGCCAGGCGCAGGACGCCGCCGGGCTTGAGCACGCGACGCAGCTCGCCGAGGACCGGCACGAGGTCCGGGTAGGCGATCTCCGGCAGCGCGTGGATGCTAACGGCGTAGTCGACGCTGCCCGTCTCGAGGGGAAGGCCCTGGACGATGTCGCAGCTGATGTCGATGCCCGGGCCGTCCTTGAGGTCGGAGTTGATCCATCCTGGCTCGGCGTACATGCCGCTGCCCCAGTTGAGGCGCCTCATCGCACGCTCACCGGCGCGCTGATGCGCCCGAGTACACGATCGGAGTCGAAGTGCTCCTCGGCGAGCGCGCGCGCCGCGGCGCTGTGGCGCTCGTAGTCGCGCTCGATCTCCTCGACGCCGGCCGCCGCCTCCTCGAGCGTGGTGAAGCTCAGCAGGCCCTCGCCGGTGGGGTAGTGGCGTGTGAAGCCGGTGTCCTGGGCCAGCACCGGCTTTCCGCTGGCCAGGTAGCAGACGCTGCGATCGCTCAGCCAGCCGCTGCGCGTGTCGACGTAGAGGTTCTGGGCGATGCAGATCTCCGCTCGCGACGCCTGCACGTAGCAGCGGTAGGACTGTGGGTCACCCGCGCAGCGAAGGGGGTTGACGAGCCGCCAGCCGCTGTCCCGCAGGAGCCGGAGGTCGGCGGTCTCGTGCGGGTGGATGTCGAGCGCGAGCTCGAAGTCGGCGTCCACGAGCCGGGGCAGCTCCGCGAACCTGCGGAACTCGTGCACCCGCGACCCATAGGTCCGCCCGTCGAAGCACACGGTCCCGTACGGCCCGCGCCAGGTCGCGACCGACGTGAAGGCTCGCCCGGGCGGTGCGACCGGCCACTCGTCGAGCACGATCGGTGGCGGGATCGCGCGCCATACGATGCCGCAGGTCGGGATGGCGCAGTCCGGCGAGCCGATGTTCGCGCCGACCGTCCAGAACGCGTCGTGGCCGGCGAGGACGTCGGCGAGGCCCAGGTCGCGCCAGATCTGCCCTTGCCCGGGATCGATGTCGAGGAACGCCCTGCGGGCGGCCGCGGCGAGGATCTCCGGATCCCGCAGGAAGCCCATGACGTTGACGAGCAGCGCGTCGTCGCCCATCCGCCGCAGGAGGGTTCGCCGATCGAGGCCGCTGACGCTCGCGCCGTCGCGACCCAGCACGGCGTAGTCGTGCGCGAGGTCGAACGCCGCCATGACGCTGTGGAGATCGTGCACCGCCCCGTCTCGGCTGGAATCGATGAACAGCACGTCGTGGCCCAGACGCCGGAGGCCCAGGAGCCAGTGCAGGAACACCCAGGCATGACCGCCCCTCCCGGGCCGTCCGGCGAGACCGCCGCAGACGGCCACGACACCCGACGGCGCGTCGCTGGTCACGACCTCTTCCACCACGACGAGCGCTCCGCCGCTCGGGGCGGCCGCGCCGGCGCCTGGGGCGACCGCGCCGCCACCTCGGGCGGCGGCGCCGCCGCCTCGGGTGGCGGCTCCGCCGCACTTGGGGGCGGCTCGCGCCGCGGGCCGACCCCGCGCCGAACCGTGTCGTGGATGACGTCCTGAGGCTGCTCGAGCGCGTGCGCAAGCTCGGTGAGCATCTGCTGGTGGATGGTGTCGTCCCGAGCCCCGTTTCGTCCCTTCCGAGTCTGCGCGGTGTGGAGCTGGCGGTAGAGGCCGTCGCCGGCCAGCAGCTCGGTGTGGGTTCCGCGCTCGACGATGCGCCCGTCGTTGACCACCAGGATGAGGTCTGCGTCGCGGATGGTCGAGAGCCGGTGGGCGATCATGAACGATGTGCGGCCGACGACGAGCTTCTCGAGCGCATCGAGGATGACCTGCTCGGTCTTCGAATCGATGGACGACGTAGGCTCGTCGAGGATCAGGATCGGGGCGTCCTTCAGGAAGGCGCGCGCCACGGCGATGCGCTGGCGCTCGCCGCCCGAGAGCTGGGCTCCCCGCTCGCCGAGCACCGTGTCGTACCCGGCCGGGAGCCGCTTGACGAACTCGTGGGCGTTGGCGCTCCGGGCTGCCTCGACGATTTCGTCCCTCGTGGCCTCCAGCCGTCCGTAGCGGATGTTGTCGGCGACGGTGCCCGAGAACAACAGCGGCTCCTGGAGCACGACGCTGATCTGCGCGCGCTGCGAGCGGAGGGTCAGCCGCCGGATGTCCGTGTCGTCGATCAGGATGCGCCCGCTCGACGGGTCGTAGAAGCGGACCAGGAGGCTGACGAGGGTCGTCTTGCCGGCTCCGGTGGGACCGACGATCGCCACCCGCTGGCCGGCCTCGACGTGAAACGAGACGTCCTGGAGGGTCTCGGGCCGTCCGGGATAGGCGAAATGGACGCGGTCGAAGGTCACGTCACCCTGCGCGTCGTCGAGCTCGATAGCGTCGGGGTCCTCGACGACCTCCGGCTCGGTGTCGAGCAGCTGCAGCGAGGCGTTGAGCGCGACGAACTGCTCGTGCAGCGAGCCCAGCGTCGTCGAGATCGCCTCGAGCGGCTGGTAGATGCCCGCGATGTAGGCCAGCAGGATGATGAGCTCGCCGGTGGTGATCTCGCCACGGAAGACCGCGCGGAAGCCGAAGAAGAAGACGAGGGCCGTCCCGGCGGCGGTGAGGGTGGTGACGGCGAGGTTGAACGCAGTCTGGCGGACGGTGAGCTTGACCCTGGCGTCGACGGCTGTCTCGCCCTGCTCGCGAAACCGGCGATGTTCGTAGCCCTCGCGGTTGAAGGCGACGATGACCCGCAGCATGGTCATCGCCTCGTTGACGATCGACAGCGACTGCCACTCGAGGGTCTGCACGCGCTGCAGGCGCGGCACGATCCGCGAGCCGTACATGCCGAGCGACAGGTACAGGAAGGGCAGCACGATCAGCGACAGGAGCGTCACCTGCCAGCTGATGAACATGGCGATCGTGACCATCCCGATCAGCGTCAGCACGCTCTGGAAGATCGGCGGGAACGCCATGATGATCGCGCCGACCGATGAGGCGGTGTCGTTGATGCGGCTCATCAGTTCCCCGGCGCGGCGCCCGTCGTGGAAGGTCAGCGACAGGCGCTGGCAGTGCTCGAAGAGATCGCTGCGAAGGTCGAGGATCATGCTCTGCTCGAGCTTCGTGTCGACGTAGCTGTTGATCACCGTCAGGCCGTGCGAGAGCACCGCCACGACGAAACCTGTGATGACGGCGACGGTCAGGATCGTGTAGCGGTCCGTCTCGCCCAGGAAAGGGAAGGGGCTCCTGTCCGTCTGGCCCGAGATCGCGTCGAGCATCCAGGCCAGCGGCCAGGGCTGGGCAAGCGTGGCGACCGAGGCCAGCACCGTGAGCACCAGCGAGACGACCCCGAGCGGCCAGTACGGCCGCAGGTAGGGGAAGATCCGCGGCAGCGCGCGCCACAGGGACCAGCCCGACTTCACGACACCTGCTCCTCCGGCTGGGGGGACGCGACACGCGACACCGCGATCGCCCCGGCCGGCGTCCCGTTGCCTGCGCCGAGGACTTCCGGCGGCACGGGTCCGGCGTGACCCGTGCGCGCGAGCAGCGTCGCGGTGGCCTCGCCCTGCAACTGCGCCTCGACCGCCAGGCGGACCGCGACCGTTGCGGCGACGCAGTCGCGCACGGCTCGAGCCCCGAGCAGCAGGGCCGCCAGCGCTAGCACGATCGCGCCCGGGCCGACCCCGGCGACGAGCGCCGACGGCGCGAGGAGGGTTGCGCCGGCGATGGCGGCGAGCGCTCCGGGAGCACACCGCGGCCACGACCGGAAGCGCACGAGCTGGCGACCGCGACCGTGCTCCTCGACTGTCGCCCGCACTCGCGTGCCGCCTAGCCAGCCACCCCGCACCTCGACGTCCCAGCGGTCGAACGCTCCACCGCGGCAGGCGGGCACACCCACCGAGCGCAGCGAGCTCTCCAGGCGCTCGAGACGCTCCTCGAGCCCAAGCCAGGTCTCGCTCCACATGGCGAACGCCCACACGCGGGGCACGCCCAGCAGCGCGCGTCCGTGCCGGCGCCAGGGCGTCAGCCCGTAGGTCAGGCGTCCCGTGAGCCGGGCAATCGGCTGCACCAGGTGGACGAGCGCGGTGACGGCGATGGTGCGCAGGCGAGCCGGCGTGCCCGCACGCGTCGAGGAGCCCGCCGCCATCACGGCCTGCAGGACGACCATGGCGGCGC
>WUUC01134409.1_pt1 | contig 18245 bp, 16 predicted proteins | sample 6278441 | NCBI WGS metagenome assembly WUUC01 (sample SAMN13675441, study PRJNA597444) | soil metagenome | isolation source: soil | place: USA: Washington | collected 2017-10 | reverse complement strand
TCGTCGAGCGTCTGCGCAAGACCCCGGAGGAGCGCGTGCGCGACCTGCAACGTGCCGCCGCCGGTCTGGATTGCTACTCTAGAGCCTAATTGGTACCGAATCAGAATGGGTTGCAAAGTGCTCAAATGAGCCTACATGACAACAAAGATGAATTTCGCCGGACTCTATCCGAGAAACTAGGGATGATAGAAAAACTGCGCGGCTTCTCCTTTGATGATCCGGCCTACGAAGATTGGCGGTTAAAGACCGGGCAGGATCTCGACCAACTTTTTGGCCTGATCGGATCAGAGCGGCATCCATGTACGAAAGCATTTCTAAACTACCGCATCCCCGAAAATTTCACTGCTACACGAGAGCAGATGCAGGAGTACTACATAAACATACTTCAATATCAAGCAGCTCTATTAAAGATGTATTTGGACGACGTTCAAACTCAAACCAGCTAATTCGCATCGTATGGCTTGAGCTTAGCCGGGTTGGCTTCACGTACTAACGCCCGAGCGAGAACTAAGGTTGGGTCTATAACTGTAGTCCCAGCGATGAAAGCTTCCCTAAAAATCAGTGGCAGCTCCGTGCAGCCCAAGATAATTGCTTCGGCTCCACGTCCTCGCAAATGCTCTATGCCCTCCATTAAATAATCTCGGGCGGTGGTACTGTCTCGACCCGTCGCCTTGATGCCGTAGACCTCATTGTATATCGCAGGGTGGACACGGTTTTCCTGCACTCTCTTCCGGGGAACCAGAACTGTTAATGGTTTTAGCGCCTGCTGGTAAACCCCCGTCTGGCATGTCCCCGTCGTGGCAAGAACACCCACCCTTCGCATCATAGGGTGATATGAGATGATGAACTGCGCCACCTCATCGAGCATGTTAAGCACTTTTAAGTGGGATCTGGCGGCGCACAACTCGTCCAATATTGGATCGAAGATGCGCTGGCAATGGGACGTGTTGCAGGGGATCGCGGCGACTTCTGCCCCCATATCTTCTAACAGGCGAAGTTGGGCAGTGATGGCGGGGGCCGGGCTGGGGTAATTGGGGTCAAGAAGGTGCCGGGTGCGGTCCGGAATGGCGCCTGGCCGCGACACGCTTAAAACTGTTAGGTGCTCTTGATCGGTTGAGGCTGCAGTTTGATCAAGAATTTTTTTCAACAGATCGAGACCCGCAAACGGCCCTACGCCGGCCACGACGCCAATGGTCTTCTCTATCATCCGCTCGACCTCCGGCTATCTTTATTTCTCCCGGCTGCGTGCTTTCGCTCCTGCGTGTTCCTTCGCAATCTGCCCTTCGTCTCTGCACCACTTTTGCCTCTATGCGACGTGACTCATGAATGATGGTTTGGAAAATCTTTTTAACTGCCTTCCCGTCCAGCGGGCCGCGGTTATTCTTTTGCGCGTTAGTGAGTATTCTGTTTTCCCGGTCAAGGTCGCGCACGGAAATTCCGAATATACTCTTAATACGGCCTACCGCGGCGACGCACTCCATCCGCTCGTTTAAGAGGCGCAACAAGTTGAGGTCTACCTCGTCAATCCTCGAACGACATTCTTCAATTTGTCTGTTCATTGTATGCTCCCTTTGTCCACTGTCCTTGAAGTCGCATCCAACTCGCCTACACTTCGGCCGGCAGGAGTGCGCGCGTCTTTACCTACGTCTGACGGGAGAACTAGGTGGCGGCTAGAGCGCAGGCGGCAAGGTCTTTTGCAACATCCCCGCCTTCTATCCTGTTCCCACTCCCGGATGACGCCCCATGACCTTGCTCGGTAACCTGTCCCCCTACGGTGCGCCCTTCCAGCGCAACATACCTTCTGACCTGACACATCATTTGCTCGAACAGGGGGATGTCTAAGGACTGCTCCCCGTCGGAGAGGGCGTGCTCCGGGTGCGGATGAACCTCCACGAGAAGCCCGTCCGCTCCGACCGCGGCAGCCGCCTTAGCCACGGGTACGACCAGCGAGCGCCTGCCCGCCGCGTGGCTTGGATCGACGATGACCGGGAGGTGCGTCATCTCCTTAAGCACGGGGACGATGGTAAGGTCCAGAGTGTTTCTCGTGGCCGTCTCGAAAGTCCGAATCCCGCGCTCGCAAAGTATGACCTCGGCGTTGCCGTAGGCCGCGATGTATTCCGCCGCCAGCAGAAACTCTCTGACGGTCGAGCACATGCCGCGTTTTAACAAGACGGGGCGACCCACCTTGCCGAGACTTTTGAGAAGACTGAAATTCTGCATGTTGCGTGCGCCCACTTGTAAAACGTCCGCGTGTCGGGCTACTACCTCCACGTCCTCAGGGCTCATCACCTCGGTGACTACAGGAAGCCCCGTGGCGCGGCTCGCCTCTGCCAGCAACATCAGACCTTCGATCTCCAGCCCCTGAAAGTCATACGGCGAGGTGCGGGGCTTAAATGCCCCCCCGCGTAACATGCGGGCACCGGCGACCTTCACTGCCTCGGCAGTAACCATTATTTGTTCGCGACTCTCTACCGAACACGGGCCTGCGGCGACGACGAACTCCGGGCCGCCGATCAACACGTCTCCGACCCGGACGGTCGTCCGCTCCAGACCGGGTTGGCGACCGACCAATTTCAACGTTTGCTGGTGTTGCATAATCACCTCGTTAAAGTCTTACGAAGCCCCTTCAGATCCTTTGGCGGATTTGTAGGAGCCTCTCGCCGGCTGCAATGAGCGTCGCGTCTCGTTTGCTGAAGTGAAAGCGGACGAACTGCGTCAGGCGGTCGTGAAAGAATACGGAGCCGGGCACGGCAGCGACCCCGATGTTTCCGATTAGCCACTGGCAGAATTCGAAATCGTCGGCAAAGCCGAGCGAGGAGATGTCAACGAGAATGAAGTACGCCCCTTCCGGTAAGACGTAAGGGACCCCGAGCTTGTCGAGGTAGCCGGTGAACAGATTACACCTACGCGTGTAATCGCCAGCCAGCCGCTCGTAGTATTCGTCGGGAAATTCCAGGGCGCACACGGCAGCTTCCTGGAAGGGGTGCGGGGCCCCGACGGTAAGGAAGTCATGCACCTTCCTTACCCCAACGGTTACTTCCCGAGGGGCGATGACGTAACCCAGACGCCACCCCGTTATCGAGTAGGTTTTCGAGAGCGAGCTGCAAGAGACGGTTCTTTCGAACATCCCCGGCAGCGAGGCGAGGTACGTGTGGCGATTCGGCGCGTAGATGATGTGCTCATAGACCTCGTCGGTGATGACTGTCACGCCGAATTCCTGCGCGAGGTCGGCGATCTGCCGCAGTTCCTGCGGGGTGAACACCCGTCCCGTGGGGTTCGACGGGTTGCACAGAATCAGCGCCTTTACGCCGAGTTCGAAGGCGCGGCGCAACTCGACCGGGTCGAAGCGGAAGTCGGGCGGGTATAGGTTCACGAAGACCGGGCTTGCCCCGCACAGAACCGTGTCCGCCCCGTAATTCTCGTAGAAGGGTGAGAACACAATGACCTTGTCTCCGGGGCTGCACACGGCCATCATGCTCGCCATCATGGCTTCCGTGCCGCCGCACGTGGCGGTGACGTGCCTGTCGGGGTCGAGGTCAAGCCCCATAAAACGTTTCTGCTTGCGCGCGACAGCTTCCCGGAAGCGTCGAGAACCCCAGGTCAAGGAGTATTGATGGAAGTCGCCGCGGAGGGCGCGATGCGCGGCCGTAACCAGCTCAGGCGGGGGATCGAAATCTGGGAAACCCTGGGCCAGATTGATGGCCCCGTGCTGCTGGGCCATCCGGGTCACGTCTCGGATTCGACACTCGTTAAACTGCTTCAGGCGCGCCGATGTGCTTTGCATAAAGTTACTCCTCCGCCGTCCGTGACTCGTTAAATTTCGTCCGGGCCGGCATCCAAGACATCCGTATCCGGCATGAGGTTTTCCCCCTTATCAACTGCGAAGTGCGGGAACGGCTGTATCGAGGCGTCCGTGTAGCCGTACTTGACCCAGGCACCCTGCCGGTAGTCTTTTACGACCTCCACCCTCGCCACTGCCTTGACGCCTCTGAACTGGTATTTATCGAAGATCATGAGTCGCACTGGCTTGCCGCGTTCCGGCGACAGGGGCTCGCCGTCCATGTGGGTGACCAGCATGGCCCGCCCCTTTACCAAGCTCTCGATGCGGCTCGTGTCTTCATAGCCTCCGCCACTGACCGCCCGCAGGTAAGGAATCCCCGGCAGTGCCCCCGCCAACTCCAGAAGGTCGGCGACATAGAACCCGCGCCATTGGGCCTCAAGGCTCCACCCGTTGACGCAGTAAAACCTGCGCCTCGTCTCGATCACCGGGAGCAGCTCCCCCATCTCTTCGAGACTGAGTTCAAGATGGTTCGCGACTTCGCCTCCTACTGCCAGGCGGTAGCTGGCGAGGTCGATGTCGGGTATCGGCCTCCCCTTAAATTCGTGGAAGAACGTCGGTATCCTCTTAATCTTTTTCGTCACGTCACACCCCCTACGCCTGTCCGTGCATTCGGGCGCCGACGGCCAGGCGAAAGCCCAGGACGTTGTCCCGCAGTCCTTCGGGCGAAGACCAGCGGGCCGAGGCCCGCAAGCGGGACGCTCCCGACCCCCACGAGCCACCTTTCAGCACGCGCCTGTGCGACGGCCGCAGTTCGACCAGCATTTCGGTAGACCTCCGGGCTGGCGCGTCGCTGTGGAAGAAGTCCGAGCACCATTCGTTAACGTTGCCAGCCATCTGGCGGCACCCGTAAGGGGAGTCGCCACCCGCGCAGTCCCGGACGTTAACCGGAGCTATGTTCACGGGCACGAAATCGGGAGCGAAGTTCGCGCGCGAGGCGTCGGGCTCCTCCTCGCCCCAAGGGTAGCTGGCACCTTGGTTCCCGCGCGCCGCCTTCTCCCACTCAACTTCGGTGGGCAGGCGTGCCCCCGCCCAATGCGCATACGCCTGCGCTTCGTGGAAGGAGACCCCTGTGACCGGCTGCTCCGGCTGGTTGAAAAGCGGGTCGCGCCAGAAGGCTGGCTCAGCGACTTTCAGGGAGTTCAACAGGAGGAGGCCCTCGGCGCTCCAGAACTCCGGGCGGCGGTAACCGCCGTCGTCGATGAAGCGTTCGAACTCTCCGTTGCTGACCGCGTACCGGCCGATAAGAAAGTCGGGGACGTCTAACAGCTTCGGCGGGCCCTCACCGGGGCAGTCGCCCCCGATCCACGCGAGGCCGCCCGGGACGTGAACCCATTCAACCTTCGTGAGCGCATTCTTTAATGTCAGCAACATGGCAGTCACCGCAAACAAGGCAGCTCGCCGACCACGCTGTTCACCGCCTTCTTAGTGCCGAAGATTGCGAAGGCGTCAACGTCGAGTTCGTCCGCCCGCGTTTGCGCCACCGACTCGCAGTAGGCTTCGTACGAGCGCATGCCCTGGGCGCGCGCGAGGAACACGAGCGTCGTGCAACCCATGTCCCGCGCCCTCTTCGCCATTTCCCTCAAGGGCTGGCCTTTCCCCACGAGCACGGCCATGGGCACTTTGGTGAAGCCGGGCAAAGTCACGCCGTCGGCGGTGGTCAAGTCTCGGCCGATGATCTCCGGCCTCACGGCCGCCAGCCCCGTCGCCAGAACGGCGCAGCGGTTCCCGGCCGCGCCTCGATCCAAAGAAGGGTCAATGACCAGGGCGATTCGATGAGTCAGCGCGAGTTCTTCCACTGGCGCCTGCTCGATGACGACTTGCGTTTCCGCGTTCAAGTTGTTCACGGCTCTTAGCTCCTTTCCGTCGGTAGAAGACTGCGCTCCGGTTGACGGCTTAACCGGCGACGCGCAAAGAGGCTCTCCGCATCGCCGGGGTTGAATCGGCGAGGGCGCGTCGGAGCAGGGTAGCCCCGCGCTGGCAGACGCCCCCGAAAAAGATCATCGTCGGGCTTCCGAAGCTGTGAAGCTTGACCAGCCCGTAAAGCCGCCGGGCCGTCTCTGTCGTGACACAAGCCTCCGCCTCTCCGGCGGCGCAACGCCCGGCGGCGGCAGCGTTGCTGTCGGCCTCGACGACCTGACAGCGAAGCTTGGCGACCAACGGCGCGGGCGACGGGTGTGAGAGGATGCGCCACCCGGCGACGGACTCCGTGAACCGCTCCGCCAGTTCCGGCCTCGTCGCCAACTGCATCTCGTCGAGCGGCATGGCCTGCTGGAATGTGAAGGGCAGCGTGTCCGGGTTGTCGAAGAAGACACGGTTCTCCCTGACGAAGACCGCGCACGTCCAGTAGATCGCGAGCACGTCCCCCTCGGTCGTCGCCCGCGCCTGCGACACGGCCTGCTCGGGCGTGTCGCAGATGACCAGCTCCGCCTTTTCTGTAATGCGCATGTTCTCGTGCCAGCGCTCCGCGGCCTGCATGATGTTGGTGCCCGGCGGGCCTAACACGTGACTGTGCACGCGGCGGATGGTGCGCGAGGCGAGTGCGCGTCGCGTCTCCTCTACGTCTAGAGGAAGCTCGCAAGCCGGGGAGAAGACCGGCAGCCCCGCAACAGGTGTTTCAGCGTGCAGCATGTATCTGTGCCCTCCTTCCAGCCCACGGCCACTCGGGGCGGCCCGGACTTTCACACGGCCCTCTCAAGGGACGCCTCTTCGGCCTCGGGCCAGCTCTCCGGCCAGCCATTTCCTTCCTTCTCGGGCAGCGTGGATAACTGACCGAGGTAGTAGGCCGACACCCCTTCGTCGAGAATCCCTCTTGCCCCTCGCAGGAACTCGTCGGCGTCAAACCAGTCTTCCAGGAAATTCTCAAGCAGTTCGTCGATGGTTGCTTGGGAGTGGTGACGTTCCTCCGCCTCGTGGTAAGTCAAATAACCGAGGTTGATTTTCTTTTTCAGCGTGGCGTTGAGTTTCCTCATGCCCGAGAGCCAGGGCTTCCACAGATAGTTCGCCGCCCAGTTCTCAATGGCAAAACTCGCGCCTAACTGAATGTTGGGGTCGCGGCTCGCGTAGTACTTGGAAGTCGCGTCAACGAAGGCCCGCGTCCCTTCGTCGGCGAGCCAGATTTTCCCGACATCCTCGAAGCCGAGGCCCAAGCCCTCGGCCATCCTGAGGAGCCAGATGAAGTGGACGTGTTTCAGACTCCATCGCCCGGTCAGTTCGCCCTCGAATCCGTTCTTGTAGGGAATGCCTTTTTCGTTGAGCAACACCTTAAGCCGCTCCTGGTAGGCTTCGAACGTGGGCGCGTTGGCTACCAGTTTTGCCTGTGCCTCGTCGAACGAGTGGGCGAAGATTGAAAACTGTTGCGTCTCGTGTCGTGCCTGTCTGAAAGTAACGCCCTCCGAGAAGCGACGAAGATAGACGTTGTTGGAGATCGCTGGGTGGGAGATGATTTCCTTACCTATCTTCAACAGGAGTTTCTCGAACTCCTGCTCCTGCTCTTCTGTCACGCCCCCTACTTCGACCCTTCGCCGTAATTTCTCCAGGACCTGATCGCATTGCCTGAAGAACATGCCAAAGTGCTCGGGCGTCTCCTCTTGTTCAGGGAACAAGGCGCCACGAGCGAACGACCTCACGATCGAGGTCCCGTCAGAAACTTTCTGAAGCATTGCCTTCTCCTTATTTGTAGCCGTCCGCGCGGTCTGTCTGACAAGGTGGCCACGCCTACAGACTCCCTCGCTCACGTCTAACCGGACTAAAAGAGAAAGGCCGAGAGGCAGTCAAAGTACTTGACTACCTTCTCGGCCCCGCGCGGCTTAACCCGCGTCGTGACGCGTCAATTACTCGTGGAACGACCGCCCCTACCGGGCGTATCGGCTAGAACGACTTTGCTCTTTGTAGCGGCATGCGTCGCTACGCCGGGCTCGCTTTATTGCCTCATTAAGTTCTCAAGACAATTCTCTCAACGCCGTCTCGACTAGAGTCCGTTAGAAGAACTCTTCTGCTATAAGTCGGAAGTATTAAGATTTCAATGGAGCTACTGTTAGTTCGCTTGACGACAACCTTAACTTCCCCGTGCCCGGTCTTTATCAATGGAAGGACAGCCTCCCAAATTTCAGCCTTGAGACCTTCCAGCTCCGTCAAGTTATTGTCTGCGTCCTCCACGATTCAGACCTCCTTCGTACGACTGACGATTACGAGGGGGAATTTGACGGCATAATAGAAGGTGCAATCGATTGTGTCAACTGAAATTTTTGCATTAGACTGTGAAACAGTGATAGATGATTTTCTGTAGAGTGAGGCAAGATAGACGTTTTGCCCATAACATTAGGGAAATCTTAACTTTAGCTTTTCTCTTTGCTGACGTATCATCATCATAGTTTATCACAAGACATAATGCTTGTAATATTGCGATTGACTTTTCGGCAGAGGTACATAATAATCAGCTCATATGGACCATAAGTCTATAGAGCTTTCCCCCGAGGATCGCCAGCAATTTAATGAAATATTTGAAGTCATTAGCCTGACGCAGACTGAACTCGCTACCCGCGCGAAAGTTAGTCAATCTTGGTTATCACAAAGTGTATTTACAGGATATCGCCCTAATACCAATAGGGAAATGCTTGAGCGCGTGGTGATAGTTATGACAGAGCTTTTAAAGACCCGCCCGCCCGATAGTAGATTTTCAGAGGAGCGAACTGCCTCGGCTATCGCTTTCTTGGGCCGTTTCACCGTCGCTGCCAGCGCCGTAGTCGTCAACCCGTCTAAAATCTACCCCCCCGGCGGAATAGTGCCGTTAGACGCGACTTATTATGTTGAGCGCAACTATGCTGACGGCCAAATTGACGAAGCGCTACGGCCGCCCACGCCCTCCTTCATTATGATGGTTCGCGGCCCCGTTCAATGCGGCAAGTCATCCTTGCTTGCACGGCTTGAACAGAAAGCTTTAGAAAAGGGCATTAAGACCGCATGGTTTGATCCCGGCACTATTTCAAAAAATCCAGAAGAAAAACAAGCTGACATCAGCGCGAATCTTAGCGCGAAAGCCGCCGCTGCCCTGTCTGAACTACTTCAGAATAGATGGCGATTAACTCCGCCGCGTAGTGAAATAGTTTCACCGGCCAATTTCATTAACTGGTTAATATCAGCTTTAACTCTGGCCGCATCGGAGCCGCGACTACTGATCCTAGATAATCTTGTAAGGTTAGGGGCTTATGGCGTCGATGAATGGCTGTCATCTTTCGTTCGGGATATGGCAAACAGGCGAGCTAAAGGCAGAGGGGCGCAGATAAGTATTGCGGTCGGGCTTACTTATCACTTAGGCCGGGATTTCTCACGCACCATACTAGAACAAAGTAGTATCGTTCATTGGTGGCCCCATATTGAACTGGATTGGTTTAATTTTAATGAAGTAGTGGAACTTGACGAGGCAATACGAGCAGACGGTGCGTTGTTTAGTGAAGATAGTTTTAAAGATGCCGTTAGCTTGATCCGTAGGTTGAGGGAAGGGGAAGAGTTGCTGTCGGGTTACTTACGTGAACGGATTGCTCCCGATTTACTTGACCAAGCTGCTCACTCGGGTAAACCAAATCAACATCTGATATCAACACTAGCTGATGAGCTTAATAACATATTAAAGAGCGGCCCGCTATATGACGAGGAGCGTTTTAAAGGGATTAAATTAACTGAGCAAACGCAAGCATTAATCAAAGATACCCTGCAAGGGAAGGCGCTGATTCGCTTAAACCGGATTTTGTTGGAAGAGGTTTACCCGGACGAAATATTGAAGACCGAAAACCTTTTCGATTTATTTGGCGGACAGCCGTATCTTACTCACGCGGCGGCAGCTGACGATGAATTTTTAGGCTCTGTGCGACGTTGGAATAAGAATGAGTCGGAAAGCGATGGAGAATTTCTTCAGAGCCACGTAGCTTATCGAAATCACCGCAATGCCATACGGTTTGCGATCATAGGGCCGGGCTGGGACATTAATGATCAAACACGGGACGTGATTGACGCTTTCGCTAATTTAGATTCCGGCGGCGAAATTGAATCCTACAACAATGAGGTGTTTCTTGGAGCTTCCAAGTTGATTAAAGAAGCATACGCATTCGAGCAGCTCAAAAAAACCGGCTTGCCGCTGCCAGAAGAATCCTACTCACCCAAGCGCCATAATTTCAAGTTAGGGATTTATCGCCTGATGGCTAGGGATTTTAAGGAAGCGCTTGGGGGGGATGGCCATGCCTGACACTCCTCGATTTCAGTCGGGTGGCACTCTCAACGCACGTGGAAGCGTATACGTTACGCGGCCTCAAGATAAAGAATTCCTCGACCGGGTGATGGCCGGTCGGGCGTGGCTCAATATTTACGGCTGCCGGACGCAGGGAAAGTCATCCCTTTACACACAGTATTTGAAAAAATTGTCGGAACACGGAATCACGGCGATTGATGTTGATGTTGCGGCCAGGGTGGGCCGGCGGTGCGCGACGGAGTGCGACTGGGTCCGCTCTCTCGGCGAAGCGATAGCTGCGGAGATGGGCGTCGACAGTGATTCGCTCATACGTCCGTTGATGGAACTGCCTGCTAACGCTGCCGCCGGTACGGCCCTCCAACGCTTGATAAGACGAATGGTTGAAGTTTGCCGCGGGCCAGTGGTGCTTATTCTCGATGAGTACGATTACATCACCAGATTTGACTACTGTGATGACATTCTATTCGCGCTGCGGGAGGTGCAGAGACAGCAGGCCAAGTCAAATCATCTGGACAACCTTTCTGTCTGTCTTGTCGGGTTGCAGCCCATAGCTCATCTGGGAACCCCGGGCGCGGCTAGCGCGTCGCCTATCACCATTCCCATTGAAGTCCTCGATTTCGAGGATACCCCGGAGACTATAGATACGCTCATGTCGGGCTTCCCCGCCGACCAGCGGCCGAATGAATCAATGCTGCACCGGGTGCTCGAACTCTCGGGCGGTCAGCCCCTCGTCACGATGGAACTGCTTCGGGAGGCGGAGCGACGCTCGTGCTGCTCATCTACAGAAATCGATCAACTGGCTAAAGAGTTGGTGGCGGAATCCGGCCTGGGTAATGATTTGCAACTCTTCGTCGCCATGGAGGGAGCTTTGCTTGTAAAGGGCAGTGAGGCATTCGCCGCCCTGCGCGCATACAGCTCCTTACTACAGGACGATCCGGCGGCACACAACGCCCCCAGCATAGACATACTTTTGCTGTACGGCCTCGTGCGGCGGCGGCAGGAACGCCTTGAGGTTAAGGGCGACCTCTTCCGCCGCCGATTCGACAGCGGTTGGGCGGGGCGTATAAGAGGCCGTATCGCCAGCGGCATGAGGCAGTATCGCGGCGGAGCGAAGAGTAGCGGGAAAAGGATTTGCGTCATCAACACCGGCGGCACGATAGGCATGGTCGAGCGGGGCGATAAGGTCGTCCCGCCCGAAGACGAGCATGAGTTTAAAGCCTACTTTACGGCACTGAACTCGATCGCCGAAGAGGTCTCCTTCATCAACCTCTTCGAACCGCGAGACAGCATTAACGTATTCCCGTACGAGTGGACGACGATCTCCGAGTATATTTATAAGAGGCGGGATGACTTCGACGGATTCGTGGTCGCTCACGGTACAGACACCATGGCGTTCACGGCGTCGGCCGTGGCGTTTGCGCTCGGGACGCAACTACGTTTCCCGGTCGTCTTCACAGGCGCGCAGACCACGCCGGACGTGGCCTACGGCGACGCCCACGTCAACTTGTACCGCGCCTGCGAAGTCGCCAAAAAGGAGATTCCCGAAGTCGTCATCAGCTTCGGCAACTACGTCTACCGCGCGGTGCGCGCGCAGAAGAAGGATGACCGCCGCTTCGACGGCTTCGAGTCGCCGACCTACCCGCCACTGGCCGAGATTACGGGCGAGATCAACGTCCGCCGCGAGTTGTTAAGAGACTTGCCCGAGGACAAAAAGGATATCGAGTTACAGGCCGAGTTCGAGAAATCGATACTGATCGTGCCCCAGTTCCCGGGCCTTGAGCCGAGCTTTTTCGACCACCTGTTGCGCGACGGCGACAACGACCAGAGGTGTAACGGCGTGATCGTCCAGACGCTGGGGGCCGGTAATGTTACGAGCGAGTCACCATTTTCTTTCATCCCCTTCGTCGAGCGCGCGTACGGGCTCGGCATCCCGATCATCGTTACCAGCCAATATCCGCCCGACCCCGGGACGCACACCAAGTACACGCCGGCCCAGGCCCCGATTACGGCCGGCGCCATCCACGCCGGCAACATGACGCTGGCGGCCGCGGTCACGAAATTCCGCTGGGTGTTAGCGAAGGTCTTGCACCAAGCGGACTGGAGGAGGCTGTCGCCGGATAAGAAGCGAACGTTGGTATCAAAGTTAATGGTCGAAGAATCAATCATCGGAGAGTTTTAGAAAGGAGACAGAGTCATGGCCGACAATCAGTCTCGCGGCGTGCTGGTCATCTACACGGGAGGCACCATCGGGTCGAAGCCGCGCGACCCCGACCCCGACAGCCCGCAGGTAGTGGTGCCTTGGGAGGTGCTCCAAGAGGGCACCCCCGAACTGAGCAAGCTAAAGGGCAAAGGGCTGAAGGTGGACTGCGAGGAGATAGAGCCGCTCGACTCGTGCAACGTCGGTCCCAAGGAGTGGCAGCAGATCGCCAGCATCATCGAGAGGCGCTACAACGACTACGACGGGTTCGTCATCCTCCACGGCACCGACACCATGGTCTATACCGCGTCGGCCTTGAGCTTCATGCTGCGCGAACTGGCCAAGCCGGTGATCCTGACCGGCGCGCAACGCTCGGCGCTTGTGGATGTCCGCAACGATGCGTCGCAGAACTTCATCACGGCCATCCTTCTGGCCGCCCCGGCTTTCAGCAAAATCCCCGTCGTGCCCGAAGTCTGCATCTACTTCGGAGGTAAGCTGCTGCGTGGCAACAGGACTGTCAAGAGGGACACGGCGGGCTACGACGCCTACGAGAGTCCCAACCTGGCACCGCTCGGGGAGGTGGGCGACCGAATCGTGATTCACGAAAGCAGGGTGCGCCCCATGCCGGACGCGGGACGGCGCTTCAACGTGCGTAAGAGTCTGGACACTAATGTCACGACCGTCCTCGTGTACCCAGGCATACAGCAGACCGACCTAGTCAAGCGCCAGCTCGACGGCCTCGCGGCCCGGCCCTCCGACCGCGCGGACGGGCTCAAGGCCGCCGTCGTCATGGCCTATGGCTCGGGTAACATCCCAACCTTGTGGCCGGACTGGCTTGAGACCTTCCGCCAGGCGCGTAACAACAGCATGGTGATCGCCACCGTGAGCCAATCGAAGCGCGGGGCGGTGGAGCTCGGCATCTACGAGACCAGCGCCCTCCTATTAGAGCTTGGTTTCGTCGCCGCGAACGATGTCACGCTCGAAGCGGCTTTGTGTAAATTGATGGTCTTGCTCGGTGACCCCGATCTCTCACAGGAGGAGGTCGAGGAGTCGTACCAGCGCGCCTTGGTCGGCGAGCAGAGCAGTTCCGTTTTCATCACCAAGTACCCACTGAAAGCTGGCTCCGTTCAGCACCAAGACGATCAGGCGGCCAGCGTGCGTGTCCCGGGCCGTCCCCTCGAAGGCGGCTGGCAGCCAGCCCAGGTGGAACGCGCGCTGTTACGATTCCGCGGTGCCAAGCTCAGCTACTCGGGACGCCCGCCGGTCAAGTTCTCGGTCTATATGAATCTGGATCGGCCCGAGGACGCCACGACGGAGCATCCCGGCTATGCGGGTCAGTTCAAGAAGGAGCCGGCGACCAAAGAGGACCAAATTATTCTTTTCGACGTCACGCGTGTGCTCACGGCGCTGGTAAAGCCGGGCGACCGCGCGAGCTTCACCGTGTTCATCGACACCAAAGGGGCCGACTTCTCCTGGGAGAGCGTCGAACTAGCGATCATCGCCAAGGAAACATCTGCTTGATCGTTCAAGACACCATTGACAGAGAACTGCTACCCCTCTTGGGCGGCGCCGAGGCGGTGCCTAAAGCCGTGCGCCGTTGCGCCGAGCGGCTGAATGAGTTGGGTGTCTGGCACATGTTCAGCCGCAACAGTACGGCGACGAGTTGTCAGGACGCGGCCCGGAAGCGAAACCGGCTGGGGCACAGGGGGATCCCCCTTTGGGATGAGTTGAAATCGTTCCTAGGCGAGTACGTGGATGGCGACGGAGTTCGGCGGATGTTCCTGGCCCACTGCCGCGGCGACCGCGAACTTGACCTCGCGAAGTTGAGCCCGGCACTGGAGTTCGTGGGCGAGATACGGCGAGTTCAGACGGAAGGCGCGGAAGAGTTGGAGGCGACCTACGGGACGGTCAACCCCTTCCTCATAGGCGACGACATCGTGCAGCTCTTCGACTACGAACTCCACAGCCCTGTGAGCGTGCCCGGGACCGTCATGACCAATGCGGGCGACCACACGTGGGCGGTGGAGTTCGACCCCGCCGAACTGGTGATCAAACTGCCCGGCTCTCGCTGGGCGGACATAGTTCTCCAGCGGAGCGAGCCGGATGATAGGCGGCTCTGGGGAGTGCGCGAGCATCGAACCATTGGCATCCTGACGGGCAACCCCTCGGACTCGGGCTTAGACCTGTGCAACTCGCTGAACACCCACCTCAGGACGCTCATGGGCGACAACTCGCTCGGCGACGTCTCCATGCCCAAAATTGTGATTGTCTCGACGCCGCAGATCGGTATCTCTATGGAGATGGACCGACGCGAGGCCCCGTTGCGAAAAGCGCTCCTTGAGGCGGTGGACGAGCTCTGCGCCGCCGGCGCGAACCTCATTGTCCACCCCGCACACACGACTCACTACTTCGCCCCTGACATGGCGGAGCGCGCTGCGGAGAAGGGCGCGCGATTCCTCTCGATGGTGGAGGCGACGGCTGACAAGCTCAGGTGGATGCGGGTGACAGAGATAGCTCTACTCGGCACGAAGTACGTGACGGACTTCAACGAGAAGTGGAGTATTTACAGCGACGTTTTTAAGGGGATTAAGGTGCACCGGCCCTCGCCACAGGGGTGGAACAAAATTCACGACTTAGGTTACGAGGTACAGCAACACGGCCTCACGCCGATTTGTTTTAACTGGATGCGCGATCTGCTACGGGATGAGGTCCCGGATTCGTGCAAGTATGTCGTGCTAGCGATGACGGAGTTTTCCCCAGTAGTACGACATTTAAAGTCACGTGGTCGCCAAGGAAAGATTCTGATTGATCCAATCGACGTCTATGGGGAAGCGATAGCGCATGAGTATGTAGGGCTACCGTTATCTACTGACCAGAGATTATTAGCCCATCAGGAGATTTAGCAATCAACTAATCATCGACGGCTGCCTTTCTGACCCGCTTAGGCAAGCCTCAAGAAATGGGTATGATTTAAGGGAAAAGGCGTTCTTGTCTGTTTCCTTACATTTTGAGTATTTATATTCCAGCGCACTTCTCAACTTCATACATGCCAAAGAGCCGTTTGATCACCTCTAACGAGGTGTGCACTGGCCTTGCCTCTAGACTACAAAAATGAGTATCCAGATGGAGCGTCTTCCTACGTCCGTATATACCCTGATTCCATGGCGTGCTTACAGGAATCGTGCATTCGCGTAGGCGGTTAATCTCTCAATCTTAAAACTAAATCGTCATCCCGCTCGGCCTGCCGAATCTGATCTCGTAGATGATCCCCTCGGGCCTAACGTGATGTTCCGGCATCGGCGCGACAACTTGGGGCCCTGAGTGCAGTGCTCGAACGCACTGCGGATATGTCGTTCCCATGACTTGTTCACCGAGAAGATCATCCGGAGAGGCGACATGAAAGTTCGCTCAAGTCCTCGCCGCTGCAGCCGTGGCACTCATCCGTCTATCCGCCTAGACACCCTTTCGCTGTATTTATCCCTCTTGATGGAGATGCTCTCCAAGTAAACGCGCGTGGTCGCCTGATCCTCGTGGTCGAGAGCCTCCTGTGTCTCGAGTAAAGAGCCGGTCTCCTCGTTCACCAAGCGCGCGAAGGTGTGCCGCGTCATGTGCAGGTGGACGTGATCGAGTCCGGCCTCCCGCGCGTACCGCTTCAAGTTCTTGGCGAAGGCGTGCGAGGTGAGCGGCGCGCCGGGACGCCCGGCGCGGTCATGGCGGGTCCAGAGGGGGCGCTCGCTCCCGAGGATGTCATGCCGATCACACGCCTCCAAATAGTCGAAGAGCGCCGAGCGCACCGCCCGGTCACGCAGTTCGGTGACTAGATAGCGCCCGCCCTTGATCCGATATCGCACGACGAGCATCTGCTCCGCCGCGTCGCCAGTGGGCAGAGCCTTCGCCTGCACGTCTGATCCGCGCAAAGAGATCACCTCACTGCGCCGGCGACCTGTCTTGACGTACCACTGCAACAGCGCGTAGTCGCGCTTGGCGGCGACGTTGCCCGGCTCCTTCGCCTGCGCCTTGACGTGCGCGAGGAGCGCCCGCAGTTCGTCGTCGAGGAGCGATTTCGTCCGCTTGGTTCGGTACGGCTTCGGCTTCTTCGGGCGCGCTAGTGAGACGGGGTTGGTCGTGAGCCGCTGCCCCAGCGGCGTGTTCGCCATCGCCCAGCGGTAGAAGGACGAAAGCATCGAAGTGCGGGTGTAGATGGTCGAGGCGGTGACGCCCTGCTCTTCCATCTTAGCCTGCCACTCTTTCACATCCGCCGTCCTGACTTCCGCCGGATCTCTCCGGGTTAGGGCGAAGAAGGAGGCGACCACCTTCGACTTGTCGCTCACGATGTCGTCACGCCGCTCAAGGGTGCCGTCGGTCGTCGCCTCGGCCCACGCCCGAGCGGCGGCAAGAACTACCGGAAGGTCGCCCTGAAGGCTTATAAGCTGGAGAGTCTTTTCTTCCACGTTTCTCTTCCCGCCTGCATCTGATTGGGCGCGCTACCAACCCCCAGAGCGCCTTATTCGTTCACAATTAAATATAGGCTTCTTCTAAGAAGCCATATTAAACGTAAGCGCCTTTGCGTTTAATATGGCTTCGGCCTGAGTCGGGTGGAGGATCGTTTCGTTCAGCGGAGACTTCCAAGCCTAGTATGTCTGCCGTCAGGGGCTCATACCCGCAAACATACCTGAATATACCCGATTCCTTCAATCGAATTAAGGTTACAGAAATCCCGGTTTTGTGTAACCTTGCCTCCGCTCGGGCGTGATTTTTACCTATCAGCATGGCAATTTTCCTGTATCATGCCCCGTTCGTGAAACGTCATCCTTTAGGGAGGCTTCCCCGCTCCGATGCGCGCCACACGCCGCCGTCAGAGGACGCCCGATCCGCTCGCCGGCCCGGAAGCCGTCCGCGCCATTTGCGAGGAGTTGCGCTCGCGGATGCCCGGCACCATCCCGAACCCCGAGAGGCATTTAATCCGATTCCTCTACGCCGTTCGCCACGTCGAGCGTCGCCCTGCGACCGACTCGAAACGCGGCCGCCCGTCGCGCTGGAGGCGTGAGGATTTGGTAGGCGCGGCCGCCCACCTGCGCGCCATCCTGGGGCGTGAAACACAGGGCCGCGTCTCGCTGAACAGCTTTCTCGGGCAGTACCTTCTGATACTCGACTTCCCTTCTGACGTGCTCGACGCGCTGTCGGACGGTCGGCTGAACCTCCAGGAGGCGGCACAGCTCGCGAGATTAACGTCCGGCCGGCTCGCCTGCACTGAAGTCGAGGCGCGTCGCACGAGGCGGGAGTTACTTCAGTCCCACGTGGCGGTGCAGGGCTCACAGACGCGTCTGCGCGCCCGCGTTAAAGAGCTACTGGGCGAGGTCGCGGCGTCCCCGGTCTCTTCGGAGGGCATGGCGGCGGCCGTTGCCAAGGCGGACGAACTGCTCGAGGTAGACCCCGGCGACTCCAGGCACATGTTCTGGGAGGAGATGAAGCGCCTCTTCTACGCGATGAAGGAGATCGAGCCGGAAGACCTTGACGAAGAGACGATGGACGACTTCCTCGCGGCGATGGATGGGGTCTCGAACGTCATCGTCCGAATCGAACGGCGAAGGCAGGAGCGTGTCCGGCAAGGCGAGAATTGATCACCTGATTACCCCAGACAAATCCAAAATCGGAAGCCACTCTCCCAGAAAAGACCTGCGCTCCAGACGCATTTTTCTTCCTTTGTTGAGCTGCACTGAAGCGATTACTCAATTTATTCATAAAAAATGTTATTGACTTCCCGCTCCTAGTCTGTTTAACTGCCGCAAACCCGGAACCGACGAAAGGTTTTTGAAAGCAACCTATGCAGAGATGGAAGACCGGTGAAGTGGCTCAGTTAATCAACGTGACCAAGCGTACCCTCCAAAACTGGCTGGAGTCAGAGAAAATTCCCCGCCCCCAAAAAGACTTAAACGGATATTACATCTGGTCTGATTCGGAAGTCA
>WUUC01093921.1_pt1 | contig 18246 bp, 13 predicted proteins | sample 6278441 | NCBI WGS metagenome assembly WUUC01 (sample SAMN13675441, study PRJNA597444) | soil metagenome | isolation source: soil | place: USA: Washington | collected 2017-10 | reverse complement strand
AATTCCTGAAAAAGCTTTAGAAGTTACAGATCAAAGACGCTGCAGAGTTTTAGTTCAAAGTTTATTAGATAAGCCTTTCATGAAAAATACCTCCTCCATCAATGAAAAACCACTCACATTTATTGAAATGCAAAAGATGGCTAAGGATCATCATACAATTTTTGTTGTCTATTCCTTTGTATCTGTGGAAGATGATCCTACAAAATGTACTGCCTGGATTATCAAGCCTGAAGAGTCTCTTGTGATGAAAGAATTATCGTTAGCTAACATGGCAGATGAAATTAAAGATCCTTCAAAAATCGTTTCTGCATTCCCTTATGTTAATGAAACAGCGGTGAAGGGGAAAAGTCCTTCATTGCAATTTAAAGAAAAGTTAGCGAGATGGCATGAAAGTTTGATCAAACCTCTCTTAGAAGACCTTCCCTTAAGTCAAGAGATGACGTTAACAATTGTACCTGATGGATTTTTGGCTCATATACCATTTGCTGCTTTTGAAGATAAAAATGGTAAACATCTAATCGAAAAATGTCCTGTCACCGTAGCTCCTTCTCTCAAGGTCCTCCAACTTTTGTACCTTTCATCACGAGAACTTGATGGAGATTCTCTAATTGTTTGCAATCCAACAACACCTTTTCCACTATCTAACAAACTCCAAAAAACGGAAAAGGAAGCACAAAACAGTGTAGCTCCGTTCCTGCGTACACCTCTTCAACAAGTTTTAGCTCGAGAGGCCGCCACTATGACTTCCGTTATAGAGAAAATGCAGAAGGCACGTTGGATCCATCTTGCTTGCCATGGGGTTGCAAAAGAGGCAATTGAAGACAAGTTAGATCGTTTTTCAGTATTTGAGGGACTTTTCAAACTTGCTGCAGATCAAAACAGTCCACAGGGCTTTTTGCATGCTCAGACGATAGCAGCAATCCCTCTCAATGCTGAGCTCGTATTTATGAGTGCGTGTCATTCGGGAAGAGGAAAACTGCAAAAGGAAGGCAACATTGGGCCTAATTGGTCCTTCCTTGCAGCTGGAGCATTATCAACCGTCGCTACTTATTGGGAACTGCCAGCAAGCGATACAAGTAATGACATGATCAAAATCTTTTACAGCCATATGATGGGCGATCCAGTTGGAAAGCTTGATAAAGCACGAGCTCTACAAAAAGCAATCCTATATGGTCTCAAAAAAAATCCCAAAGACCCACGTCAATGGGCGCCCTTTTTCTTAACAGGCGTAGATGCTTCTCTGTTTAAAAAAAATTTCTTGCTTTAAGATATCCATTTTTATAAAGTCTTAAGCTGTAAGGGCTTGATATTCTTTCAAATTAAGATAAAATAAGGAGATTTTTATGACAGCAATTACTCTTCAAACTGTGACTGAAGCAGCTATGGCCATACAGTCATGTCTAACGAATGGAGTTTTCAATTTTGTAGAGGCTCAGCGCAAATCAGATCGACTCTACAGCGATGCACTAGAATTAGTCAGAGCAGAATGTAATTCTGCCCCTCTCTTTACACAGGATGTTCTTCCCGTAGCACTAACCCTGGATGAAGTTGTACCTGAAAAGAAGATCCAGCATCTAGATGATCTCCAAAGTTCTCTGAGTAAAACTTATCGCGTTTTCATCGAACTTACTTGGCATCAATGTTGGAGAAATAAAAATCGCCCTGTCTACTCCAGTGATATTCAAGGGTTGATCTCGAATTCTGATAAGCTGATGAAGCAGCTTTCTAAAGATCAGATAGCAACTCGATTTGAATATAGCTGTGCAAGACAGGCCGCCCGGTATTTAAATCCCACCGACTCGATATGGAATAAGTATCTAGAGCTAGCACCTAGCGCGGTCGGTGCGGGGGTTCACCTTTCTATTGGGGAGATGTTAGGTGTCCTAACTAAAGTCATACAATATGCAAAGCACGATTGGATGAAAGGATGGTACCCTGACGTTCGTTATCTCAGATGGGTAGCAGCCAATGTTAAAACAATCAAGGATTTTGATGACACTATTACCCCTGAACTAGATAAGTTTAAAACAAAGGGTGACAAATTTACGCAGTGTCTAGCCGCAGCATGCTTTGAGGTTATAAACAATCCTCAAGTAGTAGACTCAGGTTGCCGAGAGAGAGCTGCAAAAGAACTATCTTCTCTTCTACTACTTGTCGATACAAGTAGAGTTGAGCGTTTTCTAGCTTCTATTAGAGATAAATTTCCTAAGAGCAAATTTATAGGGCATCTTGTTCAAAGGGCTGATCGTTATTATAAAACAAGAGAAATGGTGATGACTTATCTTAGAGAACTATCTCAGCAGAATATCCATAAAGGGTTATTAACCCTTTTTAAAGAGAATTTGCTTACCTTGAAGAGTACAGATAAGTCTTCGTTAACTCCAGAAGAAATAGATCAGATTGGGGCAGCATTAGCCAAACTGGAAGAGGAGAATCAAGTGGGAGAAGAGTTTATTAGTGATCTAATAATACAACTCCAAACAACTAAAGGCGAAGAAGATGACGCTGATAAATTAATGGAAGCAAAAGGTAATCTTACAATAGAACAAAGAGATTTAATCAGAAGAGGGAAAGAAATTGTCTTAATTAATAGTCTACAAGATGATTTAAAAAATGTTCATAATAAAGAACAAAAAGAGATTGATGAATTATTAAATGAAATTAACTGAATTCTTCTATTAAATACGGCAGGGGAGCTATTCTCGTGCCTTTTTTGATGTTGTAAATCTTTTGAGTTTATTTTGGTTGTCTAGTTATAAAAATGCTCGCAAACTCCAAAGCAAGAATCATTTATAAGCAACTGCTTCAGAGGCCTTTAAAAGGCAAGCATAGCGCATGCATTGCAGGTGCGTAAAAGATTTAGCCCAGAAACAATCCATCAGAAGCTCTTAATTGGGCGGATGCTTGGCCATCTTCTCAAAATAATGACTAATGCTAGAGGGAACATGCAATTTTGACCAATCAAAAGTTCTGAATGCGTCCCACCGCCCTCATTCTCCTGGACGATTCTTAAAATCCAGCATCGTCAGGAAGGGCTCACGTACTTGCACTAAGGGACTTGTGTCCTTAAGTTGCAACTTCTAAAACACTAAATTCAGAAGCTTACGTTTTTCATCCCCCTTTAGAACCTTCAAAGATTTCTCTGGTGCGGTCCGTAAGGTTCATCACCATGTTCGCTGTGATATAGAAATTTGGTCCGCAATTTTTTCTTTTATGGCTAGCGTTCCGAGTTTCGGTGTCATAGATAGACAATGAGCCTCCACGGTAGAAGCTATGCAACCCAAAAGCAGGTCCATCCTTCGAATCAACGCTTTGCAAAGCACGGAGAAACTGGGCAAGGTCGGCTGCAAATTCACTCAAATCTGCTATAGGCGCAGATGCTGCCGATGAGTTCCTAGAAATAGAACAAACTTCAAGCGCTTACCGAGCGTAAAAAAGCTTTAACGACGGTTGAAAAACGCTCGGGCTGATCATAGGGAACCCCGTGACCTGCTTCCACGATCTGCACGACCTCCAAGCGTTGATTGAGCCAAGCAAGTTCTGTGGCCACCCTAGGGGAGATTATTGCGCCAACATCACCGATGACGAGCAAGCTCGGAATATCAAGAGTATTGATCAGCTCCACATAATCAGGATTCGGCGGTGTTAAAACTTCGAAGGCATGAATGCTGGTTTGAAATCTTGCCTGTGCGAATAGTTCAATGAGCTCGCCTGAGCGGTGGCTGTGTCGGATTCGAATTTCAGCCAAGAAATCCTCCCTTGATCGATTGAGAATTCGGCGATGCTGAGCCACGACATCACTCTCGTGAACTTCACGCTGATGTTGTGGCGTCAGAAAGGTTGGATCGGCCAAGACAAGCCCTCGCAGTCGCTTGGGATTCCGGCTGGCGACTACAGCCGCCGTCATGCCTCCCATAGAATGGCCAATTAATACTGGGGTGGCAAGTCCGAGATCTTCGATAAGACTCAAGACATCGGCGGCGAGGTTGTCATAGCAGTAACCCTGTTCCGGGGCGCTGGAGTTCCCGTGGCCCCGGGCATCCGGCATGACAACATCGTAATCCTTCTCCAGCGCCCGTGCCAAAGGAGTCCAGCACGCTCCATTCGTCATTAGTCCATGCAGCAAAACAACAGGTGGTTTGTCGCCGCCGGTTCGGAGATAGTGTATGTTAATCCCATTTGCTTCACAGGTTCCCGTTGTCCACTTATTCATTGCTTTCTCTATCGATCAAAGACATGGTTTATAGGAAAAATAAAGCGTCTGTTTTTCAACTAACTTAGTCGCTTTTTCCCCTATTTGTCAAATTACTGAAAGGGATAGAGCGGTTTGGGCGAGTGCAGTGCCATCACAGTAACATAGTAGGGAGAATTCGAATAGAAACTGAGAAATTTTTCCAGTCAAAAGTTCTGAATCCGTCCAACCGCCCCCAATTTGTCTATGAAATTCAGTCCTGAAAGTATGTCAAAATAAGGCATGTTTTGATCCCCAAAAGGGGTACTCATGGGGCAGCGATACTCAATACATCAGTCCAGAACTTAATCAAATTGCAACTTTTTCCAAAATTGAAACAATTCATATTTCGCATAAAGTAGAGAGAGTAGAAAAGCTTCTTTCTTGAATAGTTCAGAAGTTGATTCCAATCAGAAAAATTTTCGAGTAGGCACATAGGTTACATTGGGATCATTTTCAGATGTGCCAAGTCGAAAAATGAACCCTTCTTCTTGAAGAGACTTTAGCCGGAGTCTAGCAGTTCGAGTGGATACCTTCCATATTTTAGCAGCATCTCTTGTCGTTGTTGGCCCTTTTTCCTTAAGGTGCATCAGAAGAAGTTTACCCCAAGGTGCAATCGTAATTTCCTCCACTTGAGTAGAATAAATAGTCAGCTGAAACTGGTTATTAAACTCTTCAATGGAAGGTGTTTTAAGCCCTTGATGTTTACAAGCCTCGAGAATTCTTTGAAGACCTGATCCCCATTGCTCAATTAATTGAAGCTCACGAAAGACTCGACCAATGACACGGTTCCTGAGCCTAGAAGATCCTAAGATTGCTTTTTCCATTGTAAGTCCAAAAGGAAGCCCTCCTGGATTGGTAAATTCAATTCGATCATTAAAAATGGCTACTTTAATTTGGCATCCTTTCATAGCATAATCTGCATGCAGAATAGCATTAATGACAGCCTCTCTAATGGCAACTGGAGGATATTCGAAGATATCTTCACGCCGCATTCTTCCTATTTTTGCTCCTTTACGTATATTGCGTTCGATAAACAAAATAACTTGGTCGATTGCATGAGGGAGATGAATTTCGATCTCAACTTGATCTAAAATCTTCTCTTTAGTATCTCCTGCAAAGCGGGCACATCGAATGAGTGAATCAGGGAAAAATTTCAGCCGATCTAATCCAAATAGAAGAATACCACCATTGGTAGGGCAAGGTTTTCCAGTACGACGTGTAGTGACTCCTAAGCTTTCAAATGTTGACTCTGTAGGACGTTTGCTCACTGAAGCGAAGATGTTTTTGATCGCTTCAAAATCCAACTGACCATAGGGATGAGGTAGTTCATCATAAGAAATATTTTTTGCTAGCAGGCGCAATGCAGAGAGCGTTTCAGCATCGGCAGTCCGGTTTGTAGATCCAAAACGAATATATACACCATTATCAGGCCCTTCGGATTTTAAATAATAAGGCCCCACACTATGGGGAATTTGTAAGATAAGTAATTCTTTCCCTCGAATTGTCTGGATTTCGATATCCGGCATTAGAAGAGGTGCTACGCTGTCTGAGATGGCATTAGCCAATCTCTCTTCTTCTTGTAAAATTTCAGTAAGGCCAACAATCTCTTTAGATCCATCCCTAACCCCAATAACAATCGTGCCGCCTGCTGTGTTGGCAAAAGCAATTACGGTCTTGACAATTCCGTTCAGAGATCTTGTTGTCTCCTTAAGTTCAATTGTCTTTCCCTCGTTCTGAGTCAATAGCGTTTCAATCATAAGAGAAAAGTGTAGCACATCTATTTTTGAAGTCAATTTAAACTTGGCAATCTACTCTGAAGAGCTCGGAAGAAAAAAACTTCAGAGTTGGTATAAAGTGCTTATAATAAATCACATATTTTATGAAAAAGGTGGGTGTAGTAATTTCCCACCTTGACTGTTTAGTCTGAAGCCTTAGCATATTTTAAAGAGAGGTAGGTAAAACGATCATCAGAGACGTCAAATGGGACACTGTTGGGACAGCTATACCTCATTAGTGCCAATGGTCCACAACACAAACTAACAATTATTTTAATTTAAACTGTTATAATTCAGTTTATTAGGTGTTAAAAAGTATTGGTATAGGTTGAATTCAGACCGTCTGTAAATCCCTCGCCTTCGGGCTTCGTGTGTTCGAGTCACACCGCCCCCAATAACAAACCCGCAACAGCGGGTTTTTTTATTGGGTGCGAGGAAGCCAAAAGTTTGGCTTCCGTGTGTGGCGAGAGTTGAGGGCGATGTTTTGCTTTGCAAAACCGCCCGAGCCCCAGTAGCCGTCCTATAGCCGCAAGGGCGACGCGATGGGACACACCGCCCCCAATTTGTCTATGAAAATTAACCTAGATTTTGATCGAAACTAATCCAAATTAGACCTCAAAATAAGGTGTACATGGGACAGCAATACTCAACGCGTCTCTTTTCTGGAAAAACTCTTGGTAGCTAAAAAAGCCAATGATATTAAATCTTATTTTTTTAATTTAGGCATCCGAATGAAAAATCAATTTACCCTCTCTAACATACAGAACTGTGTCATTCTTTATACAGCTGTTGTTATGGAATCTCAAAAAGGTGACCTTGGGCAACCATGGTGACCAAGCAAGCGCTAATGGTGATAAGAGCAGAGGGTAGCGAAACCTTGCCCGATGACAGTGATACAGATACAGCAGTTATATTTAATACCCGAAATATATTACAGACGGAGTTTGTTAAATACGCTGTTAGATCTTTAGGGGCTCTCAGTGGACTAAGAGCAAGCATTGGATTGAGCCCAAGTCCTAGGATCAAATAGCTAGCAAATCCAAAAGGAAGAGCAGTAAGTGCCATCGCTGATATTTTCGGTATTATGGGATCATTAATATGAATAATTGATTTCCAGAATTGATATCCTATCCAAAAGGTTGGCATCGCAAAAGACGTATTTTGCAATGTTCGACTGATAGCCAAGGCTACTTTAGACCGGTTATCATGTTTGTGAGTTTTGGAGCTATAGATGCGACATCCTAAATCCAAGAGACTTGATCCAACTATTATTCCTGTATAGAGTTGAAAATAAGGATTGTTAATGCTACTCAAAATGATATCCTATCTTATAGAAATGTTTTTTCGTTGTTTTAGAAGAGGAATATATTGACTGCAGAGTTTAAAAACAAGCTCGGAAGTGGGTAAATGAGGGGATTTAGCGCTTGCGAATGAGAGCTTTTGCTTTTTTCAATTCTTCTTCGAATTGGAGAAATTTTTTATCGTGATTTTCTCCCTTTGCCCAGCTATGAATTTTTTTAATGTTGATCTTATGATCTAAACATACAGTTATAGCTTGCTCAAGACCTTGTCTATCATTCCAATGAAAAAAGCTTGCAAGACGATCTTTCACACAATCTTCAACTGTTAATAATTTAAATACTCCATGTTTTGTCTTCATTTTATTGAAATTTCGAATAATTTCTTCGCCGATAGCAACGGATGAAGCGACAAAATCTATTAAAAATTCGCAATCAGGGTGTATGAAATATTTTCCCCTCCGAACAAAACCAAGTTTTGCGAGCGAGTTTTTGATTTCAATATTATCAGCATGGCTAGCATAATCTAAGTCCTGAGATACATACTTGTTATTCGAGTAAATTGTTACACATGATCCTCCAACCAAGACAGCATCAATTCCGTCTTTTTTCAATTGTTGATAGATCAGTGCAGCAAGTTCCTTTGTTTTGATAGTCTTCCAATTAACAGTTGTTTTCATAGAGGTTTCCCTTTTTTTCTAGGGCGTTTTCGAACAGGCTTTTCATAGTATTTTTTCTTGATGTTGTCGGGTAAGGTGGAATAGGCTTTTGATATGAAGGCTTTAAAATCTGAAAGTAATGGATATCGAGGATTCCAATGATATAATCTACTTCTTCCTTCTATGGTGCTAACAAGGATTCCTTGATTCTCAAGCCTTGCGAGAGCTCTCTGAATACCGAAAATGGGAATTCCAAAATTTTGACGTAGCTCATTTGCAAAACATTTATCGTTTGCAATCATGTAAAAAAGGACTTTTTCAACAAGACGGCTATTAAATAGCTGCTCAAACATATTACCACCTCTCGTGGTAATATTACCACTAGCCGTGGTATATGTAAATGATGAATCTAAATTGGGACATTGGTGGGACAGCAAGATCAAATAGATACTCATATTTCTCAACCATTGCCAATGATTATTTTAATACAAGTTTTTGTAATTCAGCCTGATATGTGTTGAAAAGGGCTGTTAAAGGTTGAATTCAGACCGTCTGTAAATCTCTCGTCTCACGACTACGTCAGTTCGAGTCTGACCGCTCCCAATTTCTCTATGGAGATTGGCTCTTATTTTGTCTGAACCTTACCTTCTAAAAAATCCAAAATGGGGGCTGATGGTATTTTATTTACTGATTAAAAACAAATGATCCCAAACCTCTCCGGGCTCCATTTGAAGGCGGATTTTCAAATAATATTCGGAAACTGCGGTCTTTCGCTTCAATTTTTGCTCAAAAGACACATTAGTGCCTGTCTCAGCAAAGAAATTCAGAACATCGCGGGTGTTGTGCAGGAATTTTGCTTTAGGGAAATCTTGGATGACCATTCCCATCAAGACAACCTCCTCATTGCCACCGATTGGTATCGACTCTCCGTCAATGATGACAAAACCATCGACGTTGTTATCGATCCAATAGGGAAAAGGATGTGTTTTCATCCAAAAAATTGCTTTTGGAGGATATAGCGCTGCGGTGTGATACCAACCTTTGCCAGGTACAGATCCGTTATTGGACAGATTTGCGAGTTGCCATCCGTGAACCCAGGCTCCCTCTTCTAGAAAGGCAAAGGCATCACTGACATTTTTTACAGAGATATCAATACCTTGAGAAAGCGAAAGAACATAGTGATCTACAGGAGTTTCCTGGATCAAGCTATTGAGCCCTTGAGAGATAGATCCGAGATTCGTTTGCAAGATGCTTAAATAATTGCTGTCTCTTATTTCCTCAAGTGCACCAAGAACTGGATCTTGTGGTTTGGTTGCTACAAGAATACTCAACTCAAAATCCATGGAAAGTTCTCTCTCCAATTGTTTTAGATAAGGGACGATAATCTGAGCGCTCTTCTCACCAAATGAGCGTATCCATACGGTCAAAGCAGGTTTAGCAAGCAGATTACAATTAACTAAAAGTAGAGTAACAAGAAGACTGAAGAATTTTCTCATAGATCTAAGGATAGAGCCATGAGAATTTTCTCTCAACCAAAACGGTAATTTACCGCTCCTCCTGGAAAAAACAAAATTTTGACACCGAATGCGGTTAAGCAAGGGCTGTAATTTTTAAGAGTGAGAAACACCGTATCGAGGGCTTTTTCAGGTTGAGTGCCTAGACATGACTGTAGGTCTCTAGCATTCCAGTCAGTATTACACCGTGGCATTTGTGTTTTTTTGAGAGTCTCAAAAAAACAGATTAGATAACGTAAACAAGGAATCATTTAGCTATTTAGGTTAGTAGCTTCTAAGATTGGATACAACTTTAAATTTGCTAGTGAAAGCGTCTCAAATCCTTGTAGATTCTTTATATTAAAATTATTTTTTCAATTGATAAGACATGAAATTTAGTGAAATAAAGGAGGATAGTCCTAAACATGTAATGCTGGCGGTTTAAAAAATTATTGAATGGTTCCATGATAAGATCCAAATTTCTTACCTTGGAGGCTGTTATGGAATGCAAATGTCCTTCTTGTTTATCCAATTTGGTTAAAAAAATGGTCACATTCACAATGGAGAACAAAATCACCGTTGTTTGACTTGCGGCAAGCAATTCGTTTTCGAGCCTCATCAAAAAGTGATTGACGAGCATACTAAGCAGTTGATTAGAAAGACTTTACTCGAACGCATTTCCCTTGAAGGAGTCGGTCGTGTTTTTGAGGTGAGCATGCCTTGGCTCTTATAAGCGTTCTAAAAAACTCTCGGGTTGGCTAAAAATTTGACTTTGTTCAAAAATAAGGAGTTTTTCAATCGTACTAGTTTCTAATTTAAAGGTAGAAGTGCTCCAAGTAAGAGAATTTGAAAAATCAGATCTTAACAGTTTTATTTCTCTTCTTTTAACTCAAACAGCGGAAAAGCCTGATAGACATGATAAAAATGGATTGAGGCTTGGCTTGCAACAAAGGCTGCAAAATCTTTTGAAAATAAAGGAAACACACCATAGGCCAGTTATCCTTGTTGCAGTTACCTCTGAGAAATTAATTGTGGGATATCTTATTATTCAGTGGCTCTATGAGTTATGGGCAGATAGTCCTGAGGCTCTCATTTCAAGTTTATACGTGAGTAAGGAATGGAGAAATTATGGTGTTGGAACTCGTCTACTACAGGGTGCAACGACAGCCGCTAGAGAGCTGTCTTGCGCGAGGATTTGGCTAGAAAATAACCGTTCAAACTCAATTTATTTGAAACAGTTTTACACTAAACGAGGGTGGAAAGAGAGAAAAGATCTTGCTGTTTTTGAATTTGAGCTTAAAAGTAATAAAAAAGGCTGAATTTTAAATTTCTTCCAATCAAAAGTTCTGAATGCTTCCTATCACCTCCAATTTATCTATAGAAAATCAACAGGTTTAGGCTGTCTTCAGTATCAACTGCTATGAGAATGAAAAGGATTGGACTACGGCTCAGGGGCGAGTTTTACAAAAAATATCTCTCAATGAGAAATTTTCAGCCAACCGCATGTATTTTTATGCATGAGATTCCAAGTCCTTCTATTTTGAGCACGAATGAAAGATTTCTAAATATTTTTAAGAATCAGTGCAAATAAGTGATGATCTTCATATTCGAGTTCATGGATGATAAGGTCTGTGATCGCCTTGACCACGATGAAGCAGCGTTGAATTAAGATAATCCACTAGCTGACAGTAATGGGTGCAAATAAAAGTAAGGCATCCTTCAGCTGGTCTGATACCATAATTTTCTTCCTTTCTTTACGGCAAGTTTGAAAAGAAAAATTTGATATCAGACTTTTTTTCAAAGTATTGACTCTAAAGATACTCTCGAAGAATTTTTACCTAGAAGCCAAAAAAATCGTTTGTCTGAATTTATAGAATAGATGTTACACTTTTATTCAATCGCCAAAAGGTGAGATCTTTATAGGTATCACAAAGAAGGTAGCTAATGATTAAAAATATATTGACTTCAGGGGGATGGATTAAGCAAACAGATCTTTGTTATCTAAATTCCAATGGGGAAAAAGTTCGGGTCTATTTTAAACCTGCGCAGAATTTAGAAGTTGCCATTGAGGCGATTAAGAGGGCGAATACAGAAAAGAAGAGAGAGATAATTAATTTAAAAAATTTGGAGATTGAAATACAGAATAAAATCTACCTAATTAGAGAAGGGCAGGTTCTTCGATTGCTGGAGTCTAAGCCTGAAAAAGGCAAAAATAATTTGCCCTTTTTTTCAGATATTCAAAGTTACAAGCCTGATACATCTAGCTATCCCTTATCTCTGTTTTTCAATTCTTGGTTTACCGATCTCAAACAAGTCTATGTTTTTATTCAATCTTGCAAGCTTTCTACCGAAACTCATAAGAAATTGTTTTTTTATTTAGCTCATCGTTATCATTACAATGCACCATTTAGCCAAAAAGAGAATGAACGTCTCGGATATCAAACTTCTCCTTTAGCGATTACAGAACGGAACTCCTATTTGCGCTCCAGCCAAACGATTTGGATGCGGCTTGCGTCTGAGTTGGTTTATCAACGATTAAACACTACTGAAAAAGCCATCTCGATTATTTGGATTGATCATACTAATTTCGTATCATTTTTAAGCCAATTTTACCATATCGTGGAAGTTTCATTCTTAACACCCGATACTCTACAAATGCTTCTGAAAAGGTGGCTCGATAGTTATAAAGAACCTCTCCGGCCTTTTTACATTTTTTTAAAAAATATTCCTGGTAGCCCAGAGGCTAGACTAAAAAAAACGAAGGAATTCGCAGAGAAAACACTTGAAGAAATAACCAAAAAATTAATTGAGATCGAAAATAGCAAAAGCTTGGATGAGTACTTTAATCAAACGCTTCTTCCTGAATTACTTCGAAAAGCAGGACTTTTGATCTTGGACAAGGGAGGACTTGGGAAAGAGATAAAACAATTTTGTACTGAGGAAACGCTCATCTTCTTGAAGAAGCGCTATGGGCAGCAGCTTTTAAAAGAACAGCGGCAACATCAAACAAAGATTCAAAGCTCATTCGTATGTGGAAATTGGCAAGATGAGCAAATCCAATTCTTATTTAGGCTCTACAAGCAATATCCTCACTCTTTTAACTCCACGCTCAAATTTAAAAAACCAACTGATATACGAGATTTCTTAAAAGACAAAAACGCTTCCAAGGCCTTTATAAGCCAAGTGCTTGCCCTATTATCTGCTCCTGATTTTTTGAAGCCAGAAGATTATATTAAAGCTCTCCAGAGAGATGTATCTGATAATGTTCCGAAAAGCCAGCGAAATGCCAAAGACGTGGTTGGTATTTTTTATGCAGAGTCTTTTGAGGGATTAAACGCCCTTATTTCTCCTCATCGGGGAGAGAGTATGCATAATCTAGTTACAGTTCTAGGTAATTTGGGATATTCTCCTGACGCAGTTCATTTTTTACGAGTGTTACTCCAAGGATACCCTTCCTTTTTTCCTGTACAGAAACAAGACTCTTTTTTAGAAGCAGTGATTAAAACTAAATTTCTTTATCTTCCTACAGAAATGCAAGAGATTGCATCCAGCGCGCTTGTAAATTTGAATATCCTCAATAATCCAGGGGACCCTCTAAGTTTCCATAATATTTATTTAGACTTTGGTTTTGCTCTATCTGCTCTAAAAAAACTGGCTTCCATAGATAATACCCAAGACTGGGTCAAGCTCTATTGTTGCTTCTTAATTGACTTGCTCGATCCTGTATTCAAACGTAATAGAGATTTGAATGAGAGTGCCCTCTTTGCGTTAAAAAAAATGACCGATACTATTAAAGTAGTTCTAGAACATAAAAATAACATTCATCTTTTTATTCGAGGCATTCAAAATATACTGGAAGCTTGGATGCTCTATATTGATATAAGTCCTTTAGTAACAGACACAGCTCAGATTTTCCAAAATGCTCTTCCTTCAAAGCCTACTGTAGTTCATTTCACATCTTATGCAATGCGTAGCTTTACGCGCGTATTACAAGCCCTCGCGCCTACATATTCAAGCAACAAGACGAGTCGTCTGCGGATTCAAATATTTAATCAATCCTACTTTGAGCTGATTACTAATATGGAGCGCTTTCGAGAAACTGCGGATATCTTCATTTCACAGTCAGATGCTCAGATAGAAGAGAGTGATGTTTATTTTATCGATATTCATCCTAACAATGCTGTAGAAGGCCGGCTATTTTCCCATGATATTCCGAAAATTATTAAAACCCTAAAAAACTTTTCTCAAAATCGGCCTCGCACCCTGGTAGTAGATATTACTTTAAGTTCGCTTTCTGCTCCAGAAATCAAAGAACTAATAGATGAAGCAAATCCTTTGATCCAATCAGGTCAACTCAATCTGGTATTGATACAAAGTCTCACAAAGTTCTCCCAAATAGGCTTAGATAAACTTAGCGCAGGTTTTCTGGCAGCCTATAACTCAAATCAGCAAATTTGGAAGGTATTTAATGATCAATTGAATACATTCCAAAATCAAGAACCTGTAGATTCTTTAACACTTCAATTTTTTGCCTGTCTCACGCGCTATACCTCTAAATTTCAAAAAGATTACATTAAGCAAATTAATCAGAATACCAAAAATCTTTACCGCATGGTCCTTGAGCAGTATCAGAGTCTTAATTTGCCTATCAGCAAAAAAATCCTGGCACTTACTTGTAACACAGACTTAAACACGTGTTACTTAGCATTCAATTCAAGGGGTATTTTTTCTTTTCTTGATCCGTCATTTAATTTGTCTTTGGAGGAAATTAGCCGCTTTACCAGCGATATTATTGAAGGGCTCTTTATCCCGCTAGCAGAGTGGCTTGACCTTCCACTGACCGAGCGAATGAGTATTGGTTTTCCGCTCTCAAGCATAAATGAGTGTATGCATGTGATTCGGCTAACTGTGGGACTAGAGAGCGAGTTATTGTCCAAATATGCCGACATTATCACTTATATTTGTTTTATTCTGAATCGTGAATATAAACCCCAGTTTTTCTTTGAGTCAGTAGAGAATGAGTCAAGGGTGACATACCCTAAACGGGACGCGTACTTCAAAGAAAAAGTGAATATTTTTAAGGCGATGTATCCAGTGTTTGGCAAAAGTGCAAACCCAGTTCGGATTCAAGAGCCTTTGGAAAATTGGACAAATGCCTATCGCGAATTTGTATTGGATAAAGGAATTATCCAGGTGGTCTATCATACTGAGCAAAGCCGTTATGGAGGGGCAATTCGAAAGTGGGCACAAACTCTAAAGGAAGAAAAGCTGTATGTCCATTTCGGTCCCGGTCAAGATATTCCCTTAACAGACGAAAAAATTACACCCTTTATTAAGTGCCTGTTAGCCAGCTGTCTTACGCAACGTCAACCCCTCTCTCAACAACCAGCAAGAAACGAGCATACTATTAATCTTACAAGTCTTAATCAATCAAGAGATGGATTAAATGTGGTTAAATATGTGATGTTTAACGCCTTCTATTATACACGGATGGACAACAGCATTTGGAATCGTTTTGGCTATTACAATTTTTCGGGTAACGGCTCTGCTTATAAACTGAGTTTTGATTTTAAAGATGGAAAACTTTGGCTTGTTATTAATAATAAATGGTTTGAAGAGAGTACCATTTTTATCCGAAAAGGTCATGAAATTTTACCGGCTAGGTGGTTAGATACCGAAGAGAAATGGCAACTTTTTGAGCGGGCCTCTTATATGCCGTACCGGGAATTACCCATGACTGGGCATCGGTATGAGCCAGATCGAGATGATCCTACAAGCATTGAACTTAGTTTTAATAATAAAGTTCCCTTTGTGGTTATTGAGCGCGATAAATTAGCATTTAAGATTGATGGTTTATCACTTTATTGCCGAAAAGAAACCAAAGACACCTTTCAGTTAGAGATTGATTTTTGGGGAATCAAAAATCCTATTCATGCTCGGTTTCTAGGCTTATTCTTCTGTTATGTGGCTTTTTATAAAGAGAAAATTCCTTTTGACTTTGTGTCCGAATCATGTGGCAGAATTACACTTCTTCAAAAAAACTATGATCCAGAAAAACTTAAGAAGACTGGAAGAGAAATCCTGGATCACCGTGAAGAAATTCTCTTTTACTTTGATAAAAAACGTCCAACTCAGAAGGATAGTCCAGTCAATACTAATCCCCACGGTTCATTATCACAGTTCCGTATCTTCAACTCTCAACTTCCATATCCTAATTTTATGGAAACAATTTTTCTGCTAAGAAAGAAGTTTCAACATTTTTGATGGAGTTTAAGAGATTTGACATGCTCCAGGATTTTTTGACAGATGAAAATACTGAAAAAGCGGAGGTCTTGAAACGAAATTTTAATCCATTTTTAAACACCTATCAGCCACCTATTTAGTAAAGAGACAATATCGAAAAACGAGTCTCAAAACCGAAAAAATTAGTTATAGAGCCCGGATGGAGCTTAAAGGCTACAAGATGTTATCAGCGACTGTTATAGGGAGCACTCCACATTGTTTACTTATTTTATCTGAAAATCAATTCTATTAGCATCCAGTGGAATTTTGTGGTTGATGTTTTCAATGATTTTACCAAATTCCACTCTTTTATAAATTTGCAGCTGTTTTGATTGATTTTCCCTGTGGCATAGATAAACGGTATCTCCAATGTTAAAGATAAACGCTGGTTTAGGACTTTCTTTGGAACTTACCGTTTTATAATCTGGGAGCATGATTCGAAGCTCATAATTCTCAGATGTTAGAGGAAAATTCGAAAGGTAAGGTCTAAATCGTTCTTCATGATTATTTAAATCTTCTAGATAGGAAAAAAGCATTATTGCATAGAATTCTTCATCGAAGCGGACTTTTTCAGAGGAATAGATCATATTAATACGATGGATTTTATCTACGAACCTCCCTCCTGCCGCAATCAGTTTTACTTCAGGAATTTTCGTTAAAAACATTTTGCCATGTACCCGAATAATTGACTGTGCAGCCTGGATGTGATCATCAAAAATCTTCTTTAAATTTTCTTTTTTTGGTCTCAAAGTGGTGTATACTTTTGGTCCATTCCACAGATTAGTATTCGGCCTGGTAGAGGATTCAATGAGAGAATGTTGTTCCACCATTGCTTCTTGGTTTGCTAGGTCCGTAATCTCAAGATATTCCCCAGCAAGACGCATAATCTTGTACCGTGCCTCCTGCTCCTCTGAAAGTAGGGTATCATTAGGCTTTTTTAGTGGGATTGAGTGTCTATTATAACCCCCTGAATAGGAAGCCTGAGGGGCGTCTGATTGCTGGTTTGTTGAGTTAACAGGGATGCCTTTTCCCTGGGCAGACATTGTGGATATGATAACAATGAAAAATAGGGTGATGGTTTGGAGCATCCTTTTAAAATATGGGATCATTTCTCTTCCTTTTTGGCATATAATTTATCAAATATTCTTTCTTCAAGAGCTAATTGTTTGATCGCTGCAGCCGTACTGTCATTGCCGATACTTGCATTTGCTCTATAATTTCTATTTAATTATTTATTCTTCTTTAGAGATAATTTGAAAACCTTCTGCGTAATCCCTTTTAAAACAAGATTGCGGGGGAGTATTTGCCGGGTCTTTCCGTATAGTATAACAACTTTCCATTACAAGCATAAAGGAAGTCTATTTTATCAGGCGGTAAGTCTTTTCCATCGGGTTTATATATCCAGATGTATATTTTTACATTTTCTGGAGTAAAGGGATAGTTATGTAAAAAAGGCCTAAGCTCTTTATTATTATTGATAGCTGTAAGGTACTCGCTAACAGCTTCAACGAGCAACTTACGTGCAGAATTCAAATCAACTTCTTTGTAATAATTGAAACTCATAGCCATCATTTTGATATCATCCATCATCCCACCGCCAGTACCACAGAGAGCTAAACCTTTTTCTTTGGCTAATTTTTTTGCAGTCTGGGTTGTAAGAGTGTCAGCTAATTTCTCATAGTGGGGTATTTGATACTGTCCAACGCGGCTGTACAAGATAGCAATAATTAGAAAAATGCTTAATATAATATATATTGAAACTTTTAATCTCATTGTTCTTTTCCTCGCATATAGATTTCAATGTGGTCCGTATTGGGTTTAACAAATATAGGACTGTCCGAAGAGTGATCCCAAAGGGGAGCATCTGGGTGAGGATCTAAACGGATCAATTCATCGCCAAATTTTTTATAACCTACGAAGTCAAGATAAGTAATAAAATCTCTCTTGCTTATATAATTAAAAAAATTATAGCAAATACTTTTCGGAACAATAGCTGCTGGAGCATATGCTCTAACGACTATCCGCTGCTGCACTTCTTTTGGGGAGGTCATTAAAGCATTGATGACTGGAATTGCTCCTCCACTATGGCAAATTTGTAAAAATTTTTCATTCAGATCATGTGTTGCTATAAAATTACTCCAAATATTTCTTAGTAACTGTACAGGGGTGTTTTTATTCTGAGATGGCCAATACCGCATTCTATCACATCAGAAAGAAGTCCATGAGAGGCATTATATACTAAATGACCTTTTGCATTCTGGGCATATTCACTTATTCTCTGCGCGGCGTTGATAGACTCCTCAAGCGTATTGTTTATCCCAAGGAGGGGAGGCTGACCTGACCACTTAAAGATCCAGGATAAGAAGGTAGAGGAGGGAGATAAGGATTCGGTTGAAAAGAGCTCGGTAATCTGGGTGTGGAGGGAGAATAGGGAACAGAATAACGAGAGAAGTCAGGGGGAGGGTAAGAGAAACTGGAAGAGGATGAGGACTGTGAAGGTTGCTG
>WUUC01221461.1_pt1 | contig 18247 bp, 14 predicted proteins | sample 6278441 | NCBI WGS metagenome assembly WUUC01 (sample SAMN13675441, study PRJNA597444) | soil metagenome | isolation source: soil | place: USA: Washington | collected 2017-10 | reverse complement strand
GAGCGCCGCCGCCGGTCAGAGCGCCGCCGCCCGTCAGAGCGCCGCCGCCCGTCAGAGCGCCGCCGTCCGTGGCTCCGCCCAATCCACCGGTGTTTCCGGGGTGTGACCAGTCAGGATCAGTGTCCAGATCGGACTTCGGGTCACAGCCAGTCGCGCTCAGTGCGACTGCAAAAACCAGCAACAAAGGGAGCGACCGCCGTCGGACCATACCCATGCCTCCAGGAAGCAACGTTCCGTGAACAGCCGACGGTGCCACCGTTGCCAGTACTGCAGCAAGGATGCTGGACAGAAATCAGTCCGCGACATTTACGATTGCCGCGTAGGTAGAAGAACGACAGAAAACGCACGGTTTTCGAGTGGTACGCGCAGAAATTTGAATCCGCCGTACGGCCCCGCTGGGTTTCGCAGCAGGATGCGCCCGGAGCGACACCCGGCGCCTCCCGTGAAGGAGCCATGCGTCGAATGGCCGCTCCTGTGCCATACCGTGCGCCATCAGCACCGCCATAGCCTTTAGCGGACTTACCCTCTTGCGCGCCTGGGCTGTCAGGTGGACCACCCTTCGAGTCCGCGTTCTTGCAAGATTCTTGCAAGATTCGGGCGGCGAGCTTGGCACCGGCTCCCCGAGCTCCGTGAACTGGAGAGGGCATTCCGCCTCATGAGAACCAACGAGGACTGGCACGCCCTTCGCTTTGAAGAAGTAGCGGGTGAGGTGTCGCGTGGAAGCCAAGATTCAATCGTTCATCGGCACGCTGCTGCTGGTGGGAGCTATGGCATGCTCACGGGAATCGGCCGGAACGTCGGGACGGCAGACGAGCCAGCCTGCGCCTGGAAGCACTCGGGGCGAAACCCCGGCGGCCCAAGTGGTCGATCGCCACGGTGCGACTTTGCAGGGCGAGGCGGCCGCAGCAGAGCAGCAAAGGCGTCAACGCGCATCGCGAGACACGCAGGAATCGGCCGCGCAGGCCAGGCTCGAGCCTTTGCCGGGCAGCAGTGTGCACGGTGCCGCAGCGCTCCGTGAGACGGGCAAAGACGTGCAGATTGCGCTGCGAGTGAAGCAGGCGGCGCCGGGCGCGAGTCGTGTCGCCGTGCGCGATACAGGCCCCTGCGGTGCGGACAGCGCACGAGAGAAGCTGCCTGCCTCCAACACTGTACCCAACGAAACCGGTCTCGGTACGCTGCTCGTCGATGAGCGCGGGGAGGGCGAGCTCGACGTCACTCTCAAAGAGGCCAACCTCAAGACCGAGGGACACGGCTCGCTGCTCGGCAAGTCCTTGGTTATCTACCGCATGCAGCCGCCCGCGCAGCCCGGAGAAAGAGCGGAGCTGGCGGTGGCCTGCGCGCAGATCGTTCCGAAATGACCGAGCGCCTATGGCCATGGGTTGAGGGAGGACCGCTATGACGGATGGGAAAGACAAGACCAAGACGCAAGGAGACGACGACAAGGGCGAGGAGCAGCGCGGCCTGAGCGAACGCCTTGGGCGCAAGGAGTCGGGACCAGCGCTGCACCCCACCACGAAGGAGTCGGGCACCAAGGGCGCCTCGAACGTCGGGCAGGACGAGACGAGCGGCAGCGAATGACCGACGTTCAGTGCAAGTCCTCGGCGAGCAGCAGACTATTGATGGCGATGGCGGCGGCCGATCCCTCGGCGGCGGCTATTACCACCTGCCGCGCGCCGCTGGACACATCGCCGGCGACGTAGACGCCGGGCACATCCGTGGCACCGTCGATGCCGACGCGGACGCACCCCTTCTCGTCGAGGCCGCAGCCGATCTGAGCTACGAATTCAGACTTTTGACGCGACTTCGTGTTGAAGAAGAGCGCCCGGCGCACCAGCTCCGTGCCGTCCTCAAAACACAGACGCAGGCCATCGCCTTCACGTTCGAACCCGATCAAACGCTGCTCGTAGATGGGGATGCCGCGGCGGGACAGCCGCGAGCGCTGCGCGGGGCTGAGACGAGCTGGACCGTCGGTGCACAAGACGACGTCCCGACTCCACCATGATATCTCCAGTGCGAGATCTCCGCCTTTGACGTCGCCGATCCCGTAGGTCGCGAGCGGCTGACCGCGCACCTCCCAACCATCGCAATATGGACAGTGAAAGATGGATTGGCCATACAGGCCGTGTGTCCCAGGCACGTCCGGTAGCTCGTCCGAGAGCCCGGTTGCTAGCAGCACCTTGCGTCCCTGCTCGCGCCGGCCATCGCCAGTCCGAATTTCGAAGCCGTCTGCGATCCGCTGCACCGATACCACTCTCACGTCTCGGACTTGCACGCTGTCGTAGGGAAGCAGCTGCACCCGAGCGATGCGCAGCAGTTCGCCCGGTGGCGTTCCGTCGCGGGTCAGGAAGCCGTGAACGGCGCCTGATGCTGCATTCCGCGGTCTCCCGTCGTCGCACACCAGCACGCGACGCAGGCAGCGTCCCAGCACGAGCGCTGCACTCAAGCCCGCAGGTCCACCTCCGATGATGATGACGTCGAACACTTGATCAGCTGGGGTGCAACGGCCGTACCGCTCCACTCGGCCTACCAGGCGCCGCTCGTCTGCGTACGCGGCCATCGCGTTCCGATCAATTTCATGCTTTCGGAGCCCACAAAAGCCACAGCGGGGGTGGCTTGCCGCCACTGGGCAGGCCGGGCGGCGCGGCATTTGCTTGGTTGTGTCGCGTGTCTCTCGTGGACCAACCGCATGTTGCAGGCTTGCCGCCAGCACCCGCGCCGTGGCGCCTGAATGCTCGCGGTTACCTGCTGATGCTTCGCGCTACAGGTGGGCTCTCATGCGCGATGCTCATGGACTACCTGCGTTCCCCCGTCGGGCCTTACCGTGAGCTCCTGTTTATCCCAGCCATAAGCTATCGCCGGCCTGCGTCGATCACGAAGATCTACGTCTCCAGTCGAGTGAGTCTGCAGAACGGCCGCCGGAACTGGGGCATTCCCAAGCAGTTGGCGCGTTTCGAGCTGCGTGAGCAGGCGCGCGGTCGCGAGCGTGTCCGGGTGAGTGTCGGCGACGCACTGGTGCTGCAGCTCGAGCTGTCGAGCGCAGGCTTGCGGCTTCCCTTCACGTCTCGCCTGCTCCCGCGCCGGCTGACGACGCTGTGTCAATCGCTCGACGGCCAGGTCTTCACCACGGCTCCCGCGGCGTACGGTCTCGTGCGGATGGCCACGGTTCACGCTGTGCAAGTCGATCCGCGGCTCTTCCCCACCTTCTCGGCGAGCCAGGTAGTGGCCGTGCTCGAGCTCAGCCGCACGACGCTCGTCTTCCCGCCCGCGGACATCCGGCGCCAGGAGCAGTCATGAGACTGCCGCTCGTGCTGGTGAGCACGCTGCTGTTGGTACTGCCAGGATGCGCTGCCGCTTCCAGGACGCCGCCGCGTGCGGCGACGCAGCCGTTCGATCCCGCCACGCAGGGCGTACCCAAGCCAGCATGGAAGAGGAGCTGCCGTGAGTACGCCGGCGCTCCTGTCGACATCACCTATCAGGACGCTTCCGGTGGCGCCGCGGTCGTGTATCGGACCAAAGGAAACGTGGAACGACTGCGCGAGCGTACGGAAGAGGTCGCGCGCTTTCACAACAGCGCAGCAGGCAAGGCCCCCGATCTGCACGACCTCTACCGCATACCGCACAATGCGCGCGTGGAGAACCTCTCAGGAGGCGCGAAGCTCGTTTTGGTGCCGAAGAGCCTCGATCCCTCCCTGTTGGAGGACTTGCGGCGCAACGTCCAGCAGGAGGTTTCCAATATGCGGAGAAAGGGCTGTGGCCGCGGTCAGGAGGCGCTCTGAACGCAGCCGCCTCGCCGAGGGTGAACGTCGATACCTACCGACCCTTCCGCGTTGAAAGGGCAACCGCTCATCGGCGACCGCGGATACTGAACGGCCGAAGGGCCGTTCGACGCGCGAATTCACGAGCGGCGGGACCCGCGAGGACCGCACCCCACCAGCGCTTTTCTCGGCTGCTACGCCGCCGCCGAACTTGCCCAGCTCGCGCTGATGCCCTAACACCAGGCCGTGACTACGCATCGCGTCGTACTTCCGGGTGGGGCCGGACTGGTCGGTCAAAATTTGATCGCTCGGCTGCTGCGCGCGGGATTTACCGACATCGCCGCCATCGACAAGCACACTGCGAACCTGCGCGTGCTGCGGGATCTTTACCCCACCGTGCAGGCCATCGAGGCGGACTTGGCGGAGCCAGGCGCGTGGGAAGACTCGTTCCACGAGGCGCGCGCCGTGGTGATGCTGCAGGCCCAGATCGGCGGCAATCGGCCCGAGCCGTTCGTCCGCAACAACCTGACGGCGACCGAGCGCGTACTTTCAGCGATGAAGCGCCATCAGGTGCCCTACGTGGTGCACATCAGCTCTTCGGTGGTTGAATCGGTTGCAAACGATGACTACACCAGGACGAAGGCCGAGCAGGAGAAACTGGTCCTAGCGAGCGGTATTCCGTGCATCATCCTGCGGCCGACCCTCATGTTCGGCTGGTTCGATCGCAAGCATCTCGGATGGCTGTCCCGCTTCATGCGTAAGGTGCCGGTGTTCCCTGTTCCTGGCCACGGCCGGTACATGCGTCAACCGCTGTACGTTGGTGACTTCTGCAACATCATCGTGCGCTGCCTCGAGAGCTCGCGCGGCGCGGGTGAAGTTCTCAACATCAGCGGCATGGAGCGCATCGACTACGTCGACATGATTCGCCAAATCCGGGACACGATCGGGGTGCGCACGCCCATCGTTCACATCCCGTACGTGCTCTTCAAGATCTTGCTCGATACCTGGTCGTTATTCGATTCGAATCCGCCCTTCACAAGCGCGCAGCTGGCGGCGCTCACCGCCGGAGACGAGTTCGAGGTCATCGATTGGCCCACGCTGTTCAACCTCAGAGCGACGCCCTTTGCCCAGGCCATCCAGGAAACCTACTGCGACCCCGTGTGCAGCCACGTGGTGCTCGATTTTTGACTTAGGGGAGGACTGGGTGGGCAAACTGCGCGTGGCGGTATTGGGGGCCGGACCCATGGGCCTGGCAGCCGCGTATCAGGCCTGCCTGGACGGCAGGGAGGTGGTGCTCTTCGAGGCGGGAGACCGCGTCGGCGGCATGGCGGCGTCCTTCGACTTTGGTGGGATGCAGATCGAGCGCTACTACCACTTTCACTGCACCACGGACCGCGTATTTCTGCAGACGATTCGCGAGCTCGGCATCGACGGCGCCATGCGCTGGGCGACCACGCGCATGGGCTTCTACTACAACGGGCAGTTGCACGATTGGGGCTCGATCGGGGCCCTGTTGCGTTTTCCGGACTTGAGCCTGCTGGAGAAGTTTCGCTACGGCCTGCATGCGTTCGTGTCATCCAAGACCAACGACTGGCGCCATCTCGACGACATCCCGGCCAAAACATGGATCCGGCAGTGGGTCGGCGAGCACGCCTACGAAGTTCTCTGGACGCAGTCATTCGACCTCAAGTTTCATCGCTACGCGGATCAGGTCTCCGCTGCATGGATTTGGAGCCGCATTCGGCGCCTCGCGCGCTCGCGCGACGCTTTCATGCGGGAGCGTCTGGGATATCTCGAGGGTGGATCCGAGACGCTCCTCGCGGCGCTTCGCGATCAGATTCTGGCACGCGGCGGCGAAATCCGGCTCTCGACGCCGGTCACACGTGTGTCGCTCGAGGGCGGGGCCGTAAGAGGGGTGGAGGCGGCCGGCAAGCTCGAGTTCTTCGATGCCGTGATCAGCACGGTGCCGCTACCTTTTGCGACCGCGATCCTGAAGGAGCTGCCGGAGGAAATCCTCAGTCGGTACCGCTCCATCGATTACATGGGCGTGGTCTGCGTGATCGCCAAGCTGACGCGGCAGGTCACCGATAAGTTCTGGATCAACATCCACGATCCCGAGATGGATGTCCCCGGTCTCATCGAATACACGAATCTTCGGCCGATGGATCGGCATATCGTGTTCCTGCCCTACTACTTGCCGGGTGACCATCCGAAGTATCGCGAACCCGACGAGAACTTCGTGGTCAAGATGCGGCGCTATCTCAAGCGCGTCAATCCCGAGATCGAAGATGCCGACATCCTCGATGTGCGTGTCCATCGCTACCGCTACGCACAACCCGTCTGTCCCGTGGGCTTTGGCTCGCACCTACCTTCCTACGAGCTGCCCTTCAAGAACTTGTTCGTGGCGGATACGTCGTTCTACTACCCTGAGGATCGCGGCATCTCCGAGAGCATCGAACTCGCCCGCAAGATGGCGCGATCGGTACGCGAATGATCGGCGCGTTCCTGTCGCCCCCAACTTCGTCGTTTTTTGGTGACCGGCGGGATTGCGGCGGCAGTCCATCTCGGCGCTCGCGGAGTCAGGTGTCGGCAGCGACACCGGCGCCTGCCGGTTCGTTCGGTTAGGGCCGTCTCCAACCCGGCGCGAGCTCTCGCCGACGTGAGCGCAAGAAAACCAGCAGTTCGGGACCATTGGCGCGGATGCCAAGGGCTGACGCCGCGTCCATTCGACCTACGTCGCGCAAGCGCGACGACGCCCACTTCAAGCTGGACAGCCTCGCTTCGTAAGGGCACGTTGAGCGAAACTGTGCGAAAAAGAGTAGCAGCGAGCCACTGCAAGGGAGGGCAAGCGTGGAGCGAGGTGCAAGGCCTTCGTCAACTCCCGCAGAGGGCGACCAAGCCGACCTGCTGGAGAGCACCGACACCCTGATGCGTGAGCTGGCGCGCGTGCCGCCACTCGATGTTTTGCTCGCGCCTGGGCCGGCCCGTTTGGCGCCCACGTTTTCGCTCGAGGCCATGCATGGCACCGATGCGACCCGGGCGCGTCGCGCCATACAGGCCGGTAGCATCCTCGGTCAGCGCTACGAGCTTCGGGACCTGCTCGGTCGCGGCGGCATGGGTGCGGTGTACGCCGCGTGCAACCTGAGAACGCGGCGAGAGGTGGCCATCAAGGTACTGGAGTGCGAAGGGACGGGTGCTCGCCAGCGCGAGGTGGTGATCCGCTTCCTGCGCGAAGCCCGAGCGGCAGCGCGCATTCAGCACCCCAACGTCGTGGACCTGTACGATGTCGATTGCGACGAGGGCGTCTTCTACATGGTCATGGAGCGGCTCTACGGGGAGTCGCTGCGCACGCGCCTCGCTCGTGGCGCTCTCGAGCCGCGCACGGCGGCACGCATCATGCTCGATGCGATGCGGGGCGTCGCGGAGGCGCATCGGTGTGGGGTCATCCATCGCGACCTCAAGCCCGACAACGTGTTCTTGGCCAGCTTGCCGGGAACCCTGCTCCCCGATCCGGCGGCGCAGGTCAAGGTGCTGGACTTCGGAGTCTCGCGCATTGTCGAGAACCAGGAGTGGGATCTGCATTCGAGTCCGCTCACGGGTGCTGGGCAGGTGCTGGGCACACCGCTGTACATGCCTCCGGAGCAGCTACGCTGCGATCCTCAGCTCGACACCCGTGCAGACGTGTACGCGTTGGGCGTTACGCTCTACGAGCTGCTGAGCGGCGTAAGGCCGTACGAAACCAACAATCAGCGCGACCTGCTCGCGTGTCAGCTGGAGCGGCCCATTCCGAGCCTGCGAGAGCGGATAGAGGGCATCGATCCGGCCTTGGACGCGGTGGTGATGTGTGCCCTCCACCGGCAGCCCGAAGCGCGCTATTCGAGCGTGGAGAGCTTTGCGACCGCGCTCAGCGCCTGGCTCGACGCACGGGTTGCTGCGGCCGAGCCCCCTGCGCGCGCGCTCCAGCCTGCGCCAGCTCGCGTCGACGCGAGCCGCGGACTGCGCAAACGAGCCCTGCTCATCGGCTCGCTGATCGCTGCCGCCCTCGTGATCGTGCTGGCGCTCCAACTCTTGCAACAAGTCTTGCAACAAGCTGGCCGGTTGTCAGCGTCCAGGCACGAGCAGGCCCAGAGTGAGGGCGACCACGATGCTCCGCCTACCAACGCCCGCACCATGCAGGAGCACCCGCCGGTCATCCCAGCCGAGCTGACGGACTCCGCGCAGGCCGGCGCGGAGCCGCCTTCGGCAGCACCTGCGGTGACAGGCAAAAAGAAGAGCCGCAGCCGCGCCGCGTTGCGAACAGACAGGGTGCCGGCGCGAGGCTCCCCCGAGCAGACCCAACGACGTGAGACGTTGCTCTTGCCCGGCGACTTTTGAGACCGCCTGTGTAGTGTCAATCAGACAGGATTTGGTCCGGCGCGCTGCCTGGCGCGAACTTGAGGACGTAGAAAGTGCCCGACGTGCTCGCCACCCACAGCTCTCGCTTTTCCACGAAGATGCGCTGCATGCTCGGTACATACACGCTGGGCGTGTCGAAATAGGCCACCTCTTTCGGCCGCCACGGATTGCGAATGTCGTACACGCGCACGCCGGCGTCGAAGTCGCCGCACGAAAGCAGTCGCGGATCGTCCAGTCGGTCCACGTTGCAGTAGTGGGTGCCGAGGCCGAAGCCTCCGGTCCCACCGATGTTCTCGCCCGCGGCTTCGCAGTTTTTTGGATCTTGCGCCTCCGTCTTGATCAGCGACATCAGCTTGGGGTTCTTCTCGTCGCTCAGGTCGAAGATGCGCGTGTAGCCCCACTGCGGCTTCATCGGATCGCCGCAAGCGCCCGACCCGAGCTCGTCGTTGATGATCAGGTGATCCTTGCCGCGGTAGGTGACCAGGATCGGATATTGACTGGTGACCCCGTCTTCCCACTTGATCTCGTGGATCAGCGTGCCCTTGGCGTTCGGCATGCGCGCCTGCACTTGCGTCAAATCCATCACCGCGAAGCTGCCGATGTTGAGCGACTGCGTCACGTCCGGGTTGGCGAAGTAGCCGCGTGTCCCGTTTTTGCCCACGAATAGGTCGTGCGCCCCGCGATCGAACGTGGTGGTGATTATTTGGGGCTGCTTCGGGTTCATCAGATCCACCGCGAAGACGTCCGACGTGTACATCGATGACGCGTAGTAGATGGTCCCGTCCGGCGAGAAGCTACCCGCGTGTCCGATGCTGCCCAGCAGCGGTACCAGCTCGAGGCTCGTGTTGCTCTGCAGGACCGGCGCCTTGCAGTCCGCGGCTACGTCGTAAACCGTGAGCATGGGCCCATTCGCCTCGTAGCCGGCCAACAGGCCGCTCACCGGGTTTGCCTTCATGGATTCCCAGTTGGCGCGCATGCCCACTTCCGTGAGCGTCGTGGTCACGGTCGGCTTCCCCGCGGCGTCCACGTGGATCACCGTCGTCCCGTCCGCCCCGTTTACGTACGCGCAGTCCTTGTGCCAGGCCAGCGACAAGAAGTGCGGCGCCTCTACCTGCCCCAGCAGCTGCAGATTGCAGCGCAGGTCCGCATTCAACCCCGCGATCATCTGATCCGGCTGCTCGCCAGCCCCGCACGACGCGCGCGGCGCCGGTGCCGTCCAGGGCTCACCCTCGCCCTCGAATGGTACGAGCGGTCCCGCATCCGGCGGGGCGCTCGCATCGTTGCCCGGCGAAACGCCCGTATCCCCACCGCTCTGTGCGTCGCCGGCGGCGCCCGCATCTGCGACCACCTGCCCGTCGCTCCCGCCGCCACTCGCGTCGTTCGTGTCGGGCGTCACGCTCGAATCGCTCGCACCCAGCGACCCGCCGTCGGTAAGGTTTGGGTCCTCATCGCAGCCCGCGCTCGCCGAAAGCAGCAGACAAAGCGCCACCGCTGCTCGCCAAAGACCAAGTTTCTCAAGAGCCTTCATGCTTCTCACCCGGGCCGCTCCACGCCGAGGGGGACGTGCAGCCTGCGAAAGCGCCGGCGCCCGCCGCCGGCAAATCAAAGCGTCTCCACCCTAGTCGCTGCACACGTGAGCGCCTATCAAAACCTACGCCCAAATGTGGCGCGTCGCACCGGGCGGCCGGTGAGCTCGCCGCGTGGCGCCCCCAGGGGCAAGCCCTTGGCCGCACGCGACAACTCGGGAGATCGGCTGTCCTGCGGAGCGGCGTCGCAAGTCACAAACACGCTGCAGCTGGTCAACCCCGGCACCTCGCTTCGGCAGCTTGCGCGTCTTCGCCGGCTTGGGTAGGGAGCAACAATCTGCTTGGAGGACTGCCAAGAGGAGGCTACCGCCATCTTGCTTTTCACAGCACGCACTGATGAGCCTTGCGATCGGAACAGCATGAGCAACAAAGCGATAGCATTCGTAGCGACCAGCCAGCCGGACAAGGCGCTCGCCTTTTATCGCGACGTACTTGGGCTGCGGCTGGTCGAGGATACGCCGTTCGCAATCGTGTTCGACGCGTTCGGAACCATGCTGCGCGTGCAGAAGGCTGCGCAGGTCGTCAACGTGCCTTACACCACCTTCGGCCTGGACGTACCGGACATCGAGCGCGCAGTGCGCGACCTCGCAGCGCGCGGCGTGCCTGCCGTCCGCTACCCTCATTTCGAGCAGGACGCGCTGGGCCTCTGGACGGCGCCCGACGGGGCGCGCGTGTTCTGGTTTCGCGACCCCGACGATAACCTGCTGTCGCTCTCGCAGTTCTGATCCGGATAGTCCCGGAGCCGCCTACTTGCTCGCCAAGCAGCGCTCTTGCATCACCTTCCAGACATTGTCCGCGAGCAGGCGCGCGCCGACATCGGTGGGATGGATGCCGTCGAGCTCGATCGTACCTTCCTTCGGAAAGCCACGGCCGTCATCGAAGAACGGTCGCATGTCGATGAAGTGGCAGGGGATGGCTGATTGCGTCTCGCAGTTCTGTTTTACGAGCGGCAATGCATAGTCGAGGATGGTGTTGGGGTACGTGCCGCCGCCCAGGCTGTCTTCTGGAAGATGTGGGTAGAAGAAGAAGATCATCTCCTTCACGCCGTCGTTCTTCATCTGATTGAACAGCGCCTTGGCCGTGTCGATCGCTTCCTGCACGACCGTCTTGCAGTCCTGAGTGATCTCCGCCGCAGTCACGAACTCCAGACAGTCGCGGTTGTTGACGAGCATGTCGTTGCCGCCCCCTGTCATGATCGTCAAACGCAAACCCTTGCTGTTTTGGGCCTTGGCGTCGGCCACCACCTCGGGCCATTGATCGGGAATGCTCGGGAAGCCGTTCATCGATGCGCCGCCGAAGGCATGGTCGATGTAGTGTTCGTCAGCCTTGAGGGCGCCCGCCTTGCGTGCACTGTCCTCCAAGAACTCGGTGAACTCGGTCCAGTGGATGTACGAGTCGCCGACGATTCCGACCTGGTTGCCGTCGAGATGGCACAGATCCCCCGCGGGAGGTGCGCCGCTCGTCGCGTCGGCGCCCGGAATGGCGCTGTCGGCGCCCGAGACAGCACCGTCGACGCTTGGGATAGCGCTGTCCACGCTCGTGGCAGCGTCGAGGCTGAATCCGCCGTCTGGCAAGACAGCGCCGGCTTCGAACACGTTCGTGCCCCCGTCGCTGGACCACGGCGGAGCTGAAGGAGCCGGGTCTTCCGTGCTGTCCGTGCACGCGCCAAACGCCAAGACCGACGCCACGCAACCCAAAGCAACCATCGTTCGCGTGCGGAGCCGGCGCGGCTCCGCGCCAACAGCATCAAGCAAGTCATCAGCATTGCTGTACATTTATGTCTCCGCAAAAGGACTCCTCTGACATCGCGGTACTCCGCAGGCAAAGGGCGCGGGCGGGCGGGAGCCCGGTTTGAGCGCTCCGGCTAAGAGAATGAGCCCGCGGACTAGTGCAGCCGATAGCCGCGGCGGGAGGCGGCAAGCGCCTTTGTAAGCAACCTTGCTGCACTTCCTTCGTTCGCGCCCGACGAGCACGTGACGCCGTGACGGCGCGCCGCTGCCAAGCCGCGAGCGTTCTCGCGCGCACGTCGCGGCATGCCGGTAGCTATCACGGCTTCGTGTACACGCTGCCGGAAACTCGATGCAGCGCAGACCTGTCGCATTCGGACAGCGGATTAGCGAAGCAGTGCGTCCCAGGCAGCGGCGTGAACGGAACGCTTACGCGGTGTGGGAGCTGACTCTCAAGTGCAACCTCGCGTATGAGGAGCATTGCGGATCGCGCGCGGGTAAGGCGCGTGACGACGAGCTCAGCACCGAGGAAGCCTTGGATCTCGTGCGGCAGGTGGCGGAGAAGGGCATCGACGAAGTCACCATCGAAGGCGGAGAGGCATTTTTGCGCAAGGATTGGTTCACCATCGCGCGGGCCATCACCGATGCTGGCATGTCTTGCAGCATGATCACGGGGGGGATACGGGGTGTCGCGCGAGCTTTCGCGGCGCATGAAAGAGGCCGGCATCGTCGCCGTTTCCGTGTCGGTCGACGGGCTCCAGGCTACGCACGACGCCATTCGAGGTCGTCCGGGCTCCTTTTGGTACTGCTTCGAGGCGCTCGGCCATTTCCGAGAGGCAGGCCTCGAGATCTGCACCAACACGCAGATCAATCGGCTCTCGGCGTCCGAGCTGCCCGGCCTCTGCGAGCGCCTAATCAGCTCGGCCAAACGCTGGATGCCTCGAGCTCGAGAAGGACGCGCTGTGCGAACACCTCGAGCAGCTCGCGTGCCACGAAATGGCGCGTGCCCAGCTGCTCCGCGAAGACCACTGCGCCGACTATCCTCGTACGGCCGTCCAGGTTCGCCGGCAAGGGAAAAAGCCGGTAGCGCTGGGTGCCCGCTACGAACAGATCCGGATCAGGAGCGTCCTCTGCGAGAGCGGCTTCCGTACCCGTGATGTCATCCTCCTGTTCGTGAAGCAGACGTCCGTGAACCCACTCCTTCAGGCCGGCAGGCAGCTGCGACTTGCCCAGGCTCGCGATCAGAAAGGTCTGCTCGTCGCGCACCACGAATAGCCCGCCGTCCACCACCGCCACCAGCGAACGCGTCAACAGATTCAGCCCGCGCTCCGCCTGCGTTTGGAGGTCACCACGCGTTTGCGATAGCTCCCGCTCGAGTGAGTGGCCATTGAACACGCCGCTCGTGATCTCACTCAGAGGCTCGCTGGACCGGCCCTGCCCGCCGGCCGCTCGCTGTGCTCGCCGCCGCTCGCGCGCAAAGCTCTGGCAAAACGCGATCAACGACGGAATGCAGGTTGGCAGGTAGTGGCTCTCCATCTCCTCCGCGTAGCGTTCGCAGGCCTCGAAGTCGCGCGCGAACAATGCCACGCACGCGCGTGTGTGGTTCAGCGCGCCTTGCGTGAGAGGGCCTCGTTCGCGGTGCTCGTCGAACTCCTTGTCGGCCAGCTGCGCCGCCAGTTCCGTATTGCCGAGGCCAGCCTCAGCCACTGCCAGCTCGGCCTTCAAGCTGAGATTGATGCCCGTAAAACGAAGATCGGCCGGCGTGCTCAGCGAAAGCGCGATCGTGACGGCCGCCTTGGCTTCTGCGTGTCGGCCCAGTCGGTTGAGACAGGTCGCCAACATTCCGTGCGTGCCCGCCCAAGCCATGGTCTGTAGCGGTGGCTCGTTAGTGCACTCCTGCAGCACCGGAACGGCATCCGCATAGCGCTTGCGCAGATACAGGTAGCCGCCACGTGCGCGCCGTGCCAGCGGGTGGACCGTGGGAAGCTCCTTTTCCAGCCGGCGCAGCTGTTCGCTGCTCTCCTTCAACGTCATGGCGTCGTACACGCGCATCGCAAAGGCGATGTCCGCCGCCGGCCCCCACGTCTCGATCTGCCAGGCGCTGCCTCGCCGGATCGCGTGCAGCTCCGCGCGACTCCGGTAGCGTTCGTAGAGCTCTCTGTTGCCCTGATGCGCGTAGTAGACCGTGCGCATCTGGTCGGCCATCATCTCGTACAGCTTGAGCTCGAACTTCGTGAGCTCATCGGCCAGGTGGAGCGCCTCCGGGCTCTCTGCCCAAGCCTCGAGCGTCCCGAGGATGGATATGGCGGGGCCCAGAAACCGCAGCCGCACCTGTTCGGGCATGGCCTTGACCTTCGACGGGTCCTCGAGCGTGGCGATGATCTGCCGCCAGCGCCGGGACGCCTCGGCGGGAAAATCTCGCAACGTAAACAGCAGCGTCGAGATGAACTCGTGCGCCATGCCGGCGGGATTCGTCTTGCCCAGCACCGCAAACGGCTCAGTGAGGCGCAGGCAGCGCTCGATACCAGGACCATCGATGCAGATCATGCTGACGCCCGACAGCGAGCCGGTGATGTTGAAGAACAGCTCCAGGCGCTCCGGGAATGTGGGCGCAAAGTCCGACCTGAAGCTCGTCCGCAGGGCGCCGAGCAACAGGCCGACGATCAGCCCCAGCGTCTTACCGAGCCAAGGAATCACTTTACGCACCAGATCGATGCCGACCGTACGCTCTGCGGCGGCCAGCGCAGCCTCGCCGTAGCGCTGCGAGAGCCGCCGCTCTGCAAAGTAGCCGCAAACGCAGAGGCTGCCGAGCAGTCCCAGCAGATCGGCGTCTTTCTTGCCCAGCTCACGAAAGAGCTTGAGCGCGCGCTCCATCGACGCCACCGCCTCGATGGCCCTGTCGGGGTCATCTTTTTGCAGCTCGACGCTCAGGCGCGCGATACGGCGCGGCGCGCGATCGCGGTCTCCGGCCTGCATCAGATGCACGAGCGCATCCAGCTCTTCGGCCGGCGAGCCGGGCGCCTGCGAGAGCAAGAACTCACCGAGACGCCGGTGCGCCTGCTCGGCTTCGCTGCTCGATAGCTCCTGTCCCAGGAGGGCTGCGAACAGCGCGTCTGGGAACACGTAGCCACCGGCAGCGGTGCTCAGCACACCCTCTCGTACCAGCTCTTCGAGCGCCGCAAACAGCTCCCTGGCGGAAAGCGCGCTGGCGGCCTTGCACAGCTCTGGGGACACCAGGCCGCGTCGCAGGCTGAGCACGGCGCCGAGCGCGCGCGCCGCAGGGGACAAGCGCGCGACCACGTTGCGCACCGCTTCCTGCAGATTTCCCGACAGCTGCTCGCTCGGGACGTCCTGAGGCAGCACCCACGTACCCTCGGCGTTGGCGATCAATCCCTCGCGTACGAGATTGCGTGCTACCTCGACGATGCGGCCCGGCATGCCCTGCGTGCTCCGGTGAATGCGCTCGGAGAGGCGCACCAGGTGCGGCACCTCGCCAAACAGCGACGCGAGTAGCGTGTGTGTCTCGGAGCCCGCGATCGGCTTCAACACGACGCGACGGCTGTTCTGGCGCACGGCGCGTTGGGCGTATGTCTCTTCCGACGTGCTGCCCTCGTGCAGGCTGAGGCCCAGCCAGATGGGCTCGCTCGAGAGCCGCTCGGCCACCTCCGCTAGCCATGCTGTGCTGGCTTCGTCCGCGCCTTGCAGATCGTCCACCAAGATGTCCAGCGCAGCTTGCCGTGCAACCGTCACGAAAACCTCGGTCAGCGCCTCGTGAATGCAGGCCCGAGCTTCACCGGCCACGGCAGGCATCGGACGAGGCCGCGCGACGTCGAGCCGCTTTTGGATCGCGCGCGAGAGGTGCGCCAGCACGGCAGCATGGGGTCGCGCCGCCTGCTCCGCCAGATCGGGCAGCGAGTCGAGCAGGCGCTGCAAGAGCGCCTCGGCGACGCCGTGGCTGCTCGCGCACTCCTTGGCACCGGCATGAAGCACGCTGAAGCCCAGAATGCGCGCGTCAGTCGCGAACTCCAGCAGCATCCGCGAACGCCCCGCGCCTCTGCCTCCCACGTAGGTAGCGCATTCGCCGTGCCCGCTGCGTACCTGCTCGAGCCGTCGCTCTAGATCCGCGCGCTCGCGCTCACGGCCCACCAGCGCTGGCTGATCGAGCGCGAGGAGATCGCGTGCACCCGCTTCGCTCTCGATGCCGAGCAGCGCGGAGAGTAGGTCGATGACCTCTCCGGTAGTGCTCGGCCGTGCCATCGGGTTGTCGCTGATCAACGACATCACCAGCGCATCGAGCTCGCTGGGCAGGGGTTCGCCCGCGTCGTCGGCCGCCTCTGCGCGACGTTCGCTCACGCTGGCAATCCGCTGTGCCCAGAGCCCGTGCAGGTCGCGCAGGCTGCGTGCCGGATAGGCGTGGCTGCCCGTGAGTAGGCAATAAAGGATGGTGCCGAGGCCGTACAGATCCGTACGCTGGTCGAGCGGTCTGCCGAGCAGTGCCTCGGGCGCCACGTGCGGCGGTGTGCCCACCACTTGCCCGGCTACGCCAAAGGGCGCCAAGGCGCCAAAGTCGATGAGTTTCACCCGACCGGTGGGCAGGCGCCAGACATTGCGCAGGCTGACGTCTCGATGAACGAGCTTGCGTGCGTGAATCACCGACAGCGCTCTGGCAATCTCGATGGCGTAGGTGGCCACCTCTCGCCAGGGGAGCGGACCCTTGCGGCCGAGGTCGGTGCCCTCGAGCAGCTCCATCACATAGTAAGGTCCCGCCTCATCGGTCCCGTAGTCGTGAACCTCGACGATGTTGGGGTGGCGCAGGCTCGCAAGCGTGTGGTACTCCAGCTCGAACAGCGTGGCCATGTGTGCGCCGGCGTCACCCAGCAGCCGCTTTATGGCGACCTTTCGCTTGGTACTGACTTCGACGCCGCGGTACACGGCGGCGGCGCCCCCGTGTCCGAGCGGCCCTTCGAGACGATAGCGACCGCGCCCTATCAGCGACGTTTCGGCCACGTCTCGACCTCGAAGTGGCGCCAGCCCTACCATGTCTACAGCACCCTTCGGTCCGCGACCTCCAGTGTATAGACGTGCCGCCTACGCTGCCCGCGAAATCGCCCGATTGCCTGCTCCCATAGGCTCCGCCGCTCTCCCGAAGGCCGCTCGGCAAAGGCGAGTGCTCAGAGGCGCTCGGACGCTGGACCCTGTCTCGTACCGGCTATCGCTTGGAGCTCTGGCGCTCTACTGGACGCACAACGCGGCGAGGCGTGGGGCGCCCGACAGCGAGCCCGAGCAGCGTTCGCGCGTTCCGGTCGCTGAGATGTAGTAGACGCCCGCAGCACTGGGGGCGTCGATGGAGATGCTCAGGCCCACCGGCTCGCGCGTCGGGCAATCGAACGACATCTCGAGCTGCGAGCAGCGGCCCATGGCGCCCTCGATTCCGACGATGAACTCACGCGGGCGATCGAACAGATTGCACTCGGTGATCGCGTAGCTGAACGCCAGCATGACCTTTGCGCCTGGACTCACGGTCGCGACGTTCCCGCCTCCGTTCAGCCGAACGGAAGAGAACGCCACGGCCCCGCCCGTGGCCATGGCTGGCACGCCCTGTGGTACGCATGCTCCAGACGTGGCATCGCACAGGTCACCGATCCCATCGCCGTCGGCGTCCGCCTGGTTGCCGTTGGGAACGCCGGGACAGTTGTCCAGGTCGTTGCACCTGCCGTCGCCATCGCTGTCCGTGCAGCTGGCATCATCAGCTGGGCGCGCGTCCTTTGCTGCGTCCGCTGCGGCGCCATCCCGGCTGGAGCTCCCATCCAGCTCGAGCCCGGCGTCCATTGCGGCGGCGTCCTCGGGGGCAGCGCCGTCCTCCTCGAGGCCCGCGTCGTCCTCGCTTCCCGGCTCCGTATCCGCATCCATATCCGTGTCGGCGTCGTCCAGCGGTTCTGCATCCCGCGTATCGGCGTACGAGGAATCAGCGTCGGCCAGATCTTCGATCGAGGACCGGGCACAACCGGCCGACCAGCAGCTCACGCAGAGCAAGACCAAGCGAAAGAGACGTCTCATAGAAAAGCGCTGCGACTGTACACCGAGGCGATGCGCTTTGCGAACGGCGCGTGACAGAAGCCGGCGCCGAACAGTCGAAGCGACCGCTCGGTCACATCACCACGGCGGACTGCGTTATCCGACCAACAATTGACTGTGGCAGGGTTCTCCGCTGAACCTCCGTCGCGGTATCTCGGCGGACCAGCATGCACGCAGCGTGGGGACGTCTTCATCGACCTTACTGCGCGGAGTTTCTCAGGGCATCAGCGCAAAGCAGTAGAAGCCGCCGTAGCCTCCGCCCGAACCCACCGTGGCCGTGCCGTCGCTGCTGATATTGGCCGTGTTGATGCCTTTACCGCAGCCTCCGGCGCGATGCTCACTTACCCAGTGCCTTCCGTTGGTCGCAGAGCGCGGCCAGCTATGTCCAATTGTAGGCCCACTCCCGCCCCCGCCCCCGCCGCTCGCTCTGTTCGCGGTGCTGGTCCAATCTTCGCAGGTATTGGAGCCGCTCACGTATCGGCCGCCGCCATCGCTGCCGGTCAGCGTGTCGTGATTGTCGACCCGCGTTCCGTTCGGCGAGTGGTTCGGTACGCCCTCTTCATTCGGGAGATCGTCTCGAATCAGGGGATCGGCACTCGAGGGCCTGTCGCCGGAGAGGAGGTCGGTGATGCTGTTGCCTACCAATCGTCCGTTGCGATCATACCAAGGTCCCTGGCCGATCCGGTCTCGGGCGTGGACCGGGCCGCCG
>WUUC01001818.1_pt1 | contig 18265 bp, 19 predicted proteins | sample 6278441 | NCBI WGS metagenome assembly WUUC01 (sample SAMN13675441, study PRJNA597444) | soil metagenome | isolation source: soil | place: USA: Washington | collected 2017-10 | reverse complement strand
AGGCCCAGGCCTGGGTGTGGCGGCTGGCGTCGTTCACCCGCGAGCTGCACGAGGAGTACGCGGTGCAGCGGTGGCCGGAGACCAAGCGACTGCTGGGGCTGTTCGTGAACTCCTCGGGTCGCGCCCACGGGCGGAACGCCCGCCGGATCGTCCACGCCGCGCGCCAGCACGATCGCCGGCTCGCCGTGTCTCTGCTGGCCGCGGCGGTCGCCCACACGCCCGAAGCGGAGGAGGCGCTGCGCGGCGCCCGCATGCGCACCTCGCGGAAGCCCTCCGCGGTCGCCCGCGAGCTGCTCCGCAACTTCCCCAAGTCGGGCGGCAAGCGAAGGCGGCGGCGCTCGAAGGCCGCCCAGGACGGCAAGTCCGACGGAAAGCCGAGCCGCGGCGGCGGGGCGCGGAGGACCGAAAGGGCGAAGACCTAGGTAAGCGTCAGCCGGACCTCGCCCGCCCCCAGGCTGAGGCGCCGGCCGTCCGCGCTCTCGACGACCAGGTTCCCGGATCCCTCGATCCCGGCCGCAGTGCCCCGGCCGGACTCGGATCCCCCCGGGCCCTCCCACGACACCTCGCGTCCACGCAACGCGTCCCGCTCGCGATACGCGTCCAGGACCCGGTCCGGGGGCACCTCGACCCACGCGTCGAGACTCGGGTTGAGCGTGGCGAGGAGAGAGCCCGTGGTGGCGCCGGCCCCGATGGAGGTGGCGGGCCAGCGCAAATCGGGCGGGAACTCGTCGTCCGAGATCGCCACGTTGACCCCGATCCCGATCACCGCCCATTCCGGCGGCCGGGCCTCGATCAGGATGCCGCCCACCTTGCGCTCCTCGATCCACACGTCGTTCGGCCACTTGAGGTGGCAGCGGACCGGGGCCACGGCCTCCACGGCCTCCGCCACCGCCAGCGGAACGGCGAGCGGCAGCAGCCGGTGGTGCTCTCCCAGCGGGCGCAGGATCGCCGAGTACAGAAGCGCCCCTCCCGCCGGCGCCGTCCAGCTCCTTCCTCGCCGCCCCCGGCCGGCGGTCTGCTCACCGGCGGTCACCACCGTCCCGGACGGGGACCCCGCCGCGGCCAGCTCCCGCGCACGCTCGTTGGTCGAGTCGGTGCGCCGGTAATGACGTCGCGGGCGACCGAATCTCACTGCAGCTAACACCACCTGCCTGTCCCCTCGCACTCGCGGGCTTCGCCCGCTCTGCTCGACGCCATCATCGCTGGACCGTCAGGGTGACCTCGCTGCCCGGGCCGAGCCCCAGCACCTCCGCGACGCTTCCGCCGTTGACGGCCAGGGCGAGCCGCCGCGATGAGTCCAGGTAGACCAGCACCTCCCCCTCGCCCCCGTCGGCGAAGGTGCGGACGAAGCTGGCCCCGAGCGAGCGCCCCCCGACCTCGACCGAGACCGCATCGCCCGGGCTCACGCTCCCGCCGGCGAGCGAGTCGCCGCGGGCGCTCAGCGTCGCGTTTCCGAACCGGTCCAGGTGCAGCACCTCGGCGACGAGCCGATTCGCCTCGGCGCGCGGGGGGGGGAGCTCGAGCCGTGCGAGCGAGCCGGGCTCGATCGCCTCTCCCGCCTCGGTGAGCGCCGCCCCCAGGGCGAGCCCGGCGGCGACGGGTGCGAACAGGTCGCGGCCGTGGAAGGTGGCCGAGACGGGCTCGAGCCGGAACGCGGAGCGGGCCACGTCAACCGCCTCGACCGCGCCGCCCAGGGCCTCGATCGCCGGCCACAGCAGGCCGTTGTCGGGTCCCACCAGGACCCGGTCCTCGGTGCCGACGCGAACCGCAACCGGACGCCGCTCCCCTCCGACGCCCGGGTCGACGATCGCCAGGTGGACTCCCGCCGGAGCGTAGGGGAGCGCGTCGAGGAGGGCCACCGCGCCGCGGCGCACGTCACGTGGCGGCACACCGTGGGTGAGGTCGATCAGCACCGCGCCCGGCGCGACCAGCGCGATCACCGCGCGGCATGCGCCGGCGAACTCGTCCTCGTAGCCATAGTCGGACAGGAACGTGATCGGCTTTGCGTCCGCCATCAGCGGGATCGTGCGTCCGCGAGCAACGCCTCGACCACACCGTCCACGTCATGGTGCTCCGCCTCCACGTGGACCTCGAGCCCTTCCTCCCGAGCTGCGGTGCTGGTGATCGGGCCGATCGAGACGACCCGCGCGCGCGGTGGAAAGCGAGCGCCGACCGCGCCGATCAGGTTCCGCACCGTCGAGGAGGAGGTGAAGGTGACGTAGTCCGCCTCCCGTGCGGCCTCGATCGCCTCCTCGTCGACCTGCTCTGCGACCGTCTCGTACAGCGCCACCTCGTCAACCTCGGCGCCGCGCTCCCGGAGCGCCTCGGGCAGCACGTCGCGCGCCTCCGCGGCCCGTGCCACCAGCACCGGGCGACCCTCCACCTCCACCTCGGACAGCGACTCGACCAGCGCCTCGGCGACCGACTCCTCGGGAACGACGTCGGCGATCACCCCGTGCTCCCGCAGCGCCGCCGCGGTGCCGGGGCCGATCGCCGCCACGGTCGCGCTCGCCAGCGCGCGCGAATCCCGCCCCGACTCGGCCATCGCCTCGAACAGGAGCCGGACCCCGTTGGGGCTGGTCAGGCAGACCAGCGCGTAGGAGTAGATGTCGTCGACCGCGCGGCGCACCGGATCGCTGTCGATCCGGGGCTCGATGCGGATAGCCGGCAGCTCGATCACGTCCGCGCCGAGATTGACCAAGGTACGGGCGAGCCCGCTCGCCTGGGCGCGGGCGCGCGTGACGACGATCCGGCGGCCGTGCAGGGGGCGACGCTCCAGCCATCCGATCGCATCCTTCCGCGCCGCCACCGGACCGACGACCACGATCGCCGGCGGCCGCAGCCCGGCTCCGTCGGCCACGGCGGCTAGCTCACCGAGCGGCGCGCTCACCGTCCGCTGGCTGCTCATCGTCCCCCGCTCCACCGCGGCGGCCGGCTCGTCCGCGCCCCGTCCGGCGGCGACGAGGTGCTCCGCGATCTCGGGCAGGCGCTTCACGCCCATGTAGATGACGAGTGTCCCCGGGAACGCGGCGAGCGCCTCCCAGTCGATCGCCGACTCCAGCTTGTCGGGGTCCTCGTGCCCGGTGATGAACGCGACAGCGGAGGCGTCGCCGCGGTGGGTGACCGGGATTCCCGCGTACGCCGGGGCCGCGACGCCGGCGGTCACGCCCGGGACCACCTCGAATGAAATCTCGGCGCCGGCCAGCGCCTCCGCCTCCTCGCCGCCACGGCCGAACGTGAACGGGTCGCCGCCCTTGAGCCGTACGACGCTACGCCCCGCACGCGCCCGCTCGATCATCAGCCGCTCGATCTCGCGTTGGGCGGTCGCCTCGGCCCCGGGGCGCTTTCCGACGTCGATCAGCTCGGCATCCGATCGCGCCGCGCGCAGCACCACGGGCGAAATCAGCCGATCGTGGAGCACCACGTCGGCGGCCTCGACCAGCTCGAGGGCACGCAGCGTGATCAGGCCGGGGTCGCCGGGGCCCGCTCCGACCAGATAGACGACCCCGGGCCGAGCGCTCATGCCATCGCTTCGGCGCGTTGCAGAATCTCGCCCGCGCCGGCCACGAGCAGTCGCTCGGCCAGCTGTCGGCCCAGCGCTACGGACTCCTCGGCCGCCCCCTCGACCCTGTCGCGCACCCACTCGCTTCCATCCGGCAGACCGACGAACGCGTCGACCCGCACGCGGCCGTCGAAGAGCTCCGCCCGCACCCCGACTGGCGTGCGACAGGTCGCGTCGAGCGCCGCCACGGCCGCGCGCTCTGCGGTCAGCTCGACCAGCGCCGCCTCGTTGCTGATCGACGCGGCCGCCCGGCCGGCGGCTTGGTCGTCCCGCCTCGACTCCAGCGCCAGCGCCCCCTGTCCGGCGGCCGGGGTCATGTCCTGCGCGCCGAACCGGAACGCCACCTCTCCCTCGCGGCCCAGCCGCCGCAGCCCGGCGGCGGCCAACACGATTCCGTCGAAGTCCCCGGCCGCGCGGCGCCGCAGCCTCGTGTCGACGTTGCCGCGCAGCTCCTCGACCTCCAGGTCGGGGCGCAGCGCGAGGAGCTGGGCGCTGCGACGCAGGCTCGATGTGCCGATCCGCGCCGCCTCTGCGATCTCCTCGAGCGACGACGCAGCGCCCACGAATGCGTCCGCCGGATCCTCGCGGACGGGGACACCCGCCAGTCTCAGCTCGCCCGGCAGCTCCGAGGGAAGGTCCTTGGCCGAGTGGACGCCCAGGTCAACCTCCCCGGCGAGGAGCGCGAGCTCGATCTCGCGCACGAACCGCGCCTTGTCGCCACCCCGCTCTGATTGCGGGGCCCCGCGTCGCTCGCGCTTCGCGTCCCCCGAGGACTTGATCGGCACGACCTCGGCGCCGCCGAGGGCGTCGGCAACGAGCTGCGCCTGGGCAAGCGCGAGTGCGCTCCCCCTGGTCCCGAGCCGCACTTCGCCCCCCTATCCGCTCCCGCGTTCTCGCCGCCGCTGCTCGAGCTCGGTCACCTCGGCGTCCTCGGGGGAGAGCGGAGCGCTCTCCGCGTCGAGGCCGAACAGCTCCCGCAGGGCGTGGACGTAGGGGTACGCGGCCTCGTCGTCGGCCGCTCGCTTCAGCCGCAGCGTGGGCTCGTGCAGCAGCCGGTTGGCGATCGCCCGCGCCATCATCCGCAGGCGCTCGCGATCGGCCTGGGACATCGCCTCCCAGCGGGGATCGTTCTCACTCAGGACGCGCGCCACGACCTCGTCCGCCCGCTGCCTCAGCGCCGCCACGGTCGGCAGCACCTCGAGGGAGCCGATCCAGCGCTCGAAGCGCGCCACCTCGGCCCCAAGCAGTCGCTCCGCGCGCCGCGCCTCCGCCTCGCGCCCCGAGGCGTTGCGCTCCGCGATCGACTGGACGTCGTCAACGTCGTGGACGCTGACTCCCGCCACCTCGCGGCAGGCGGGCTCGATGTCGCGTGGTACGGCGAGGTCCACGAGCAGCAGTGGCCGGCCCCTGCGCCGCTCCATGACCAGCTCCAGCTCCTCCCGCTCGACGATGTGATGCGGCGAGTTAGTAGAGGAGACGAGGATGTCGGCCCCCTCCATCTGCGTCGGCAGCTCGTCGATCCGCACCGCGCGACCCCCGAACCGCTGGGCGAGTCCGATCGCGCGGTTGTAGTGACGGTTGGCGACGAAGATCGTCTCCACCCCGCGGGCCGACAGGGCCCGCGCAGTGAGCTCGGCCGTCTCGCCGGCGCCGACGAGCAGGACGGTGCGCGACGTGAGGTCCCCGAGCGTGTGCTGCGCCACCTCGACCGCGACCGATGGGATCGAGACGCCCTTCTCGCTGATCGCCGTCTCGTGACGGGCGCGCTTTCCGGCCGCGAGCGCCCCCCGGAAGAGGCGATTGAGGATCGGGCCGGTGGCCCCCTCCACCAGCGCCAGCTCGTAGGCCCGCTTCACCTGCCCCTGAATCTCGAACTCGCCGAGGATCATCGAGTCCAGCCCCGCCGTGACGGAGAACAGATGAGCGGCGGCGTCGGCGGCGCGAAGCGAGTACAGCCGGCCCAGCAGCTCGGTCGGCCTGATGCCCGCCTCCCGGGCCAGGATGCCAAGCGCCGTGCCCTCCGCCTCCACCGGATCGGACACGACCAGGTACAGCTCGGTGCGGTTGCAGGTCGACAGCGCCGCCGCCTCGAAGACGCGCTCCGAATCGACCAGCTCTCCGAGCACGCCGACCGCCCGGCCCTCTGGGAGCGCGAGCCGCTCCCGGAGGTCCAGGGGAGCGGTCCGGTGCGAGATTCCGAGCGCCAGCAGCTCGCTCATCGCCCTCCCTCCCGCCCTCCGCGGCGCTCCTCGGCCAGGGCGGCGAGCGAGCGCAGCTCCCGATCGATCCGCTGCAGCTTCGCGGCCATGATCGCGACGTACACGAGCAGCAACGCGAGGAAGGCCAGGTAGGCGCCCGCCACGTACTTGCCCGCCTCGTCGAGCGGCAGTGCCGGCATCACGATCCTCCGGTCGGTTGCGCCGGCACCGTCGCGGAGGGACGCGACTCGGGTCCAGCGGCAGCGGCCCGGGGCGGCGCCTCCAGCGCCCGCCGGAGCCTGGAGAGCTGCGCCGAGGCGTCCTTCGCAGCGAGCTCGAACCGCACCAGGGTCAGCCACAGGAGCGCGATGCCGAGCAGCGAGACGGCGAACGTGAGCCACATCGACCCAGGCATGCCGCCCTCGGCGGTGGCGAACACCCGCGGGTGCAGGAGGCTTTCGGCGAGTCGCACCGCGAGGAAGTTGAGCGGCACGAAGGCGCCCGCCGTGATCGCGAACACCGACGCGTATCGCGCCTGCCGGTCGCGGTCCTCGATCGCGTACCGAAGCGGGTAGTAGGTCGCGTACAGCAGGAACACGATCAGGAAGCTGACCAGGGTCGGCTCATCCCACACCCACCACTTGCCCCAGGAGGCGCGCGCCCAGATCGAGCCGGTGATCAGCACGGCGACGCCGAAGATCACCGAGATGTGGATCGACACGTAGGAGCGGGCGTCGTGAATCGAGTCACCGCTTCGCAGGTGACGGATCGCGTGCACGGCGGCGACCATGAATCCCACCAGGGCGACGATCCCGAGCGGCACATGCAGGTAGAAGATCTTCTGGATGAAGCCCTGGTCCCCGTCCAGCGGCGCGTAGAAGAAGACGAGGGCGAACGCCGCGACGATTGCCGCGACCGTGGCGATCGAGAGTGTGCGGAGGGCGCGCAACTGACTCAGTCCTCCAAGACGAAGTCGAACACTCCGTATCCGACCAGGAGGAACACAACATCGTAGAGCCCGAGCACCGCCAGCCAGGTTGCGAAGCGCTCGTACTCGGGGCCGGCGGCGGCGAGCAGCGGCTCGGCCGCCCCGGCGGCGGCGATCATCAGGGGAACGAGCAGCGGCAGCAGCAGGAGCGGGACCAGCAGGTCGCGGGCGCGCGAGCCCGTGGCGAGCGAGGAGACCAGGGCTCCGGTCGCGGCGAGCCCGACGTCCGCGAGCAGGAGGACCAGCGCCAGCGGGGGAAGCGCCGCCCAGTCGTCGAGGAAGAAGACGGCGAAGACCGGAACGGTGACCAGCTCGAGCACCACGAGGTAGATGACCAGCGCCGCGGCCTTGGCGGCGAGGAGCGCGGTCCCGTCGATCGGGGCCAGCCGGATCGCGTCGAACCCGCCCCCCTCACGCTCGGCGACGAACAGCCGGTTGACGGCCAGGATCGCCGCGAACAGGACGGTGGCGAGCAGCACGCCCGCCGCCAGGCTTCCGACCAGCGACGTGCGGTCGAGCCCGAACCGGAACAGCACGAAGGTGCTGATCGCGAACAGCACCATCCCCGGCACCGATTGAAGGGTGCGCAGCTCCACCCGGAGGTCCTTGCCGAGGATCGCCGCGAACGCCCTCACCGCGGCGTGCCCCTGTAGATCGCCTCAGCGTCAGCCTCCGAGAGACCGTGGGCGGGGCCCTCGTAGGCGACCAAGCCGCCGTGCCCCAGCGCCAGCGCCCGCCCGCCCGCGGCCAGCCCGGCGCGGTAGTCGTGCGTGACCGTGATCCGCGTCCGCCCCGCGCCGGGGCCGATCAGCGGCTCGACCAGGGCGCTCGCCTCGGGGTCGAGGTGGGCGTGCGGCTCGTCGAGCAGCATCAGCTCGGGGTCGTGGAGCACCGCGCGGCACACGGCGACCCGCTGTGCCATCCCGGCGGACAGGTTGCGGACCAGCTCGTCCCCGCGCCGGCTCATGCGCACCCGCTCGAGCAGCTCGGCGATCCGGGGTCCCGCCCGGTCGAGTGCGTGAAGCCGCGCGTGGAAGCGGAGGTTCTCGCGCACGGTCAGGTCCCGGTACAGCAGCGGCTCGTGCCGCACATAGCCGATCCGGCCCCGGACCCGCCACGCCTTGCGCGGCAGCGGGCAGCCGAGCACGGAGATCTCGCCGCCGCTCGGTCGGAGCAGCGTCGCCAGGATCCGAAGTAGCGTGGTCTTCCCCGCTCCGTTGGGCCCCAGCACGACCAGGCTCTCACCGCGCCGCAGTGCGAAGGTGATGTCCTGGAGCGCGACCCGCTCCCCGAATTCCCGCCACAGCCCCGCCGCGCGGATCGCCGCGTGTGCTTCGGTCGGGTGAGGGGCGGGCGGCGGGGCGACGCCGCGCTCGCCGTGCGTGCGTATCGCCACTGCCAGCCGAATCTACCGCCACGCTCGCTTAAGCGGCCATTAGGGGGGCCTCCTACCGTCAGCGTGCATGAGCTCGCCCCGAGTGACCCGAAGCCGCCGCAAGCGAGCACGAGCCGTCCCGGCGCTGCTCCTCCTCTTGCTCCTGGCCTGCGGCGCGGCCACGGCGGGGGCGTTCACGGGTCGGCTGGAGAGGGACATGGCCGAGGAGCGCCCCTGGGACGACGCGGTAACGGCCGCGCCGGTCAATCGCCCCCAGGCATCCGAGCCTCCAGGGCGCGCCGCGGGAAGCGGTAGCGACCAACCGCGGATCGAGTGGCGCCACTCGCGGCCCATCGGGGTTCCCGAGGCCGGAACGCTGGAGCGCGGCGTGAAGCTCCGGTTCGGGGGCCGCAACTACTTCACCTGGGACCCGATTCAGAAGGAATCCCCGAACCGCGGCTGGCGGCGCTGGGGCACCGATCGGCTCCTCAGAACGACGCTGCGGGTCGTGCGCGAGTTCGCCGCCGCGCATCCCCCGGCGCCGCGGATCGGGATCGGCGACCTTAGCCGGCCCCACGGGGGTGACTTCGGCCCGCAATACGGGCTACCGGGCCACTCCACGCATCAGAACGGGCTCGACGTAGACCTCTACTACCCGCGGCTCGACCGCCGCGAGAGGCCGCCCCTGAGCCCGGACCAGATCGACTCCCCCCTCGCCCAGGACCTGGTCAATCGCTTCGTCCGCGCCGGCGCGGAGACGGTCATCGTGGGCCCAAACACCGGGCTGAAGGGTCCGCCCGGGGTCGTGGTGCCGCTGGTCAATCACGACAACCACGTCCACGTACGGCTGCCCGGATGATGGGCCCGGGCGGCCGATAAGCTGAGTGCGCGGGAGATCGGAAAGCGGGGTCGACCTGAGGCGCTACGTGATCATCTCGGTGCTTGGGGCGCTCGCCGCGGCACTGGCCGCGCCGGCGGCCGCGTCCGCGTCGGCGACGATCACGCTGCAGAACGACGACAGCTTCAATCCGCGCAGCGCCACCCTCGACCTCGGCGACGGGAGCTTCGACTGGGAGTGGGGCCCGGGCGGGATCGGCACCCTCAAGCCGCACAACGTGGTCCAGGACGTCGAGCTGTTTGACTCGGGCGAGCCAGTGCGCAGCGATCCGGACGGATTCAGCGTCACCGCGTCCGCGGGTAGCTATCCCTACTTCTGCGAGATCCACGTGGGGATGCTGGGCGAGGTCGGGGTCCGCCCGGTGACGGTGGCGAGCCGCGCGGCGAGCGGGGCTCGAGTCTCCTGGGCGAGCCAGGACACCACCACCGGCACCAGGTACGACGTCCGCTACAAGGCCAGGAAGAAGTGGAGGTGGTGGAAGAAGAAGACCCCGAAGCTCGGCGGCAGGTTCGGACGCAACGGCAAGCCGGTGAAGCTGAAGCGGAAGGTCAAGCTTCAGGCGCGCTCGCGGGCCGGCAGGCGCCGCAGCGACTGGTCGCCGACTCTGGTCCTGGAGCCCTGAGCGTAGGCCGAATCGGGGATGTGCTGGCTTTGGTAGCCCATGGGCTACCAAAGCGATCGATCGTCGCCTGAGCCGGCTTAGCGGCCTTTACGCAGCGTGCGGGCGGTGGCCTTGAGCAGCGGCACCCCGCCCTCGCGCAGCGCGCGCAGCCGGACGCCGTTGCGCCCATAGACGAGCCGGGCGGAGGCCCGCACGGCCTCGCCCAGCGTGCGGTCGTACGGCTGCCACCAGAAGTCGCGCGTCAGACCCGGCTCCCAGGCGACGAGCTTGATGTTCACGCACTCGTAGAAGCCGAACTTGGAGTGCGAGCGCCCCAGCCCGGACTCCTTGACGCCCCCCCACGAGCACTGGCAGGCGCCGTGGGAGTAGGAGTGGTCGTTCACCCACACCATCCCCGCCTCGATCCGGCGCGCCATCCGCTCGCCCTTGGCGCGATCCTTGGTCCAGATCGAGGACCCGAGGCCGAACCGGGAGTCGTTCGCCATCTCCAGCGCCTCCTCCTCGCTGTCGACCGTGACGATCGGCAGCACCGGGCCGAAGATCTCCTCCTGCATGATCCGCATCTCGTGCGTGACGCCGGTGAGGACGGTGGGGGCGATGAAGCTGCCGGAGAAACCGGGGACCTCGCGGGGGCCACCGGTGAGGCGTTCCGCGCCGCTCGCGATCGCGTCGTCGACGAGCTCGGTGACGATCTCGGCCTGCTCGCTCGAGACCATCGGACCGATCTCGGTCTCCCACTGCATAGGATCCCCCACCGTCAGCCGCTCGGTCTCGCGGACCACCCCCTCGAGGAACTGGTCGGCCACGTCGCGGACGACGTAGGTGCGCTCGATCCCCGAGCAGGTCTGCCCCGCGTTCGCGAACCCGCCCCACACCGCGCCCGAGACCGCGTTCGCCAGGTCGGCGTCGGCGCACACGATCTGGGGGTCCTTGCCGCCCAGCTCGAGCACCGAGCCCTTGAGGTGCTTGGCGCACTCCTCCCCCACCTGCCTTCCGATCTTCACGGACCCGGTGAAGAAGATCTTCCCGGCCGATGATTTCGCGAGCGCCCCTCCGACCCGCCCGCCGCCGTGAACGACTCGGACCAGGCCCTCAGGGAAGCCTGCGCTCTCGAACGTCTCCCGGATCCGCTCCCCGAGCAGCGGCGTGAGGCTGGCCGGCTTCAGGACGACGCCGTTGCCGGCCATCAGCGCGATCGCCACCTCGCCGAACGGGATCGACCAAGGGTAGTTCCAGGGCGCGATCACCCCTACCACGCCGATCGGCTCGTAGCTGAACAGGCTCTTCTTCGACTTCAGGAACAGCTGCGGGTACGGGATGCGCTCGTCGGCGAGGATCTTCGGCCCGTTGTCCGCGCACCAATGCAGCAGGTCCACGGTCGGGAGCAGCTCCATCGTGTAGCTCTCCACCCGGGGCTTGCCCTGTTCGCGAGTGAGCAGCTCGGCGATCTCGTCGATGTCGGCGAGCAGCGCATCGGCCGCCTCGCGCATGTACCGGGCCCGGTCCTCGAGCGAGAGCTCGGCCCAGAACGGCTGCACCTCCGCGACCTCGTCCACAACCGCCTGCACCTGCTCCGGCGTGACCGTCCCCACCGAGCCGACCAGCTCGCCGGTCGCGGGATTGAACGACTCGAGCGTGCCGGTGGCCTTGGTCGCTTCGCGGGCGGTCGTGACTTCCACTGCTTCCTCCTGATCGGAACTCGTGGCCCGCCCGATTGTATGGGGGCTACTCCCCCTCGGAGCGCAGCCGGCGGCGGATCTCTTCGAGCCGACGGGTGAGCTCGACCTCGAAGCCGCGGTCGGTGGGCTCGTAGAAGCGCTCCGACTCCACGCCCTCCGGCGCGAGCCGCTGGCTCCCGATGCCGCCGGGCGCGTCGTGCGAGTACTCGTAGCCGACGCCGCGCCCCAGCTGGCGCGCGCCCGGATAGTGGGCGTCCTGGAGGTAGGGAGGCGGGGGCTTGGCCCCGTGCTCGCGAACGTGGCCGATCGCCCTGGAGATCCCCCGGTAGGACGCGTTCGACTTGGGCGCCAGCGCCAGGTACGCGGCCGCCTGGCCGAGGTTCAGCGTGCATTCCGGTAACCCCACCCGTTCCACCGCGTCGGCGGCGGCGTTGGCGACCACCAGCGCCATCGGATCGGCGTTGCCGATGTCCTCGGAGGCGAGGACCACCATGCGGCGGGCAATGAAGCGCGGGTCCTCGCCTCCCTCGAGCATCACCGCCAGGTAGTACAGGGACGCGTCGGGGTCCGAGCCCCGGGTCGCCTTGATCCAGGCGGAGATGTAGTCGTAGTGGCGATCCCCCTCGCGGTCGTACAGCAGCGCCTTGCGCTGCAGCGCGTCCTCGATGGCCGCCATGTCGACCGCTCCGCCGTCACCGGGCGCGGCCTCGATCGCGCGCTCCAGCCCTCCCAGTGCGATCCGCGCGTCGCCCCCCGAACGGGCGACCAGGACCGCGATCGCCTCCTCGCTCACGTCCGGGGGATCGGGAATCCCGCGTTCGTTGCTCAGCGCGCGGCGGACGAGCTGCTCGACCTGCTCCTCCCCCAGGGGGCGAAACTCGTAGATCTGACAGCGGGACAGCAGCGCCGAGATGACCTCGAAGTAGGGGTTCTCGGTGGTGGCGCCGATCAGGGTGATCAGCCCCTCCTCGACCGCGGGAAGCAGCGCGTCCTGCTGCGCCTTGTTGAAGCGGTGGATCTCGTCCAGGAAGAAGATCGTCGGCTCGCCCGCCGCCTCCCGGCGCTCCTCCGCGCGCCCGATCACCCCGCGCACCTCGGCCCGGCCCGCGTTCACGGCCGAGGCCTCCTCGAACGCCCCGCGGGAGCGCGCGGCGATGATCCGCGCCAGGGTCGTCTTCCCCGAACCCGGAGGGCCGTAGAAGATCGCGCTGTGCGGCTCGCCGGCCTCGATCGCCGCCCGAAGCGTCGATCCCGGCTCGAGCAGGTGCTCCTGCCCGACCAGCTCGTCTAGGTCGCGCGGGCGCATTCGCACTGCGAGCGGCGCCTGCTCGGGCGGCACACTGGTGCGCTGCCGCCGCGCCTCGCCGGTCTCGAACAACCGCTCCATGCTCAAACCAGTATGAACCCCGGCCGGGGACGCCCGGGACCGGGCTCACCGGTTGAAACTCGGGCTACGCGCGCGTTCCGGTAAGGGCGCCGCCGCGGCCCCTCGCGGCGTCGGCGGTGCTGATGCTGTTGGTGTCTCCGGGCCCACCACCGCCCCCGCTGGTCAGCTCGATGATGGTCCCGAGGACGACGATCCGGGGCGGCTCGTATGCGTCGCGCTCCTCGAGCGTTTTCTCGCGAGCGTGATCGCTATCCGTGGACTCGATGTCGCTCATGGGCGGAGCCTACGCCTCGGACCTCACCGGGTCAACCGACCCGACATCAACCTGCTCCACCCCACACCCACAGCCTCAACGAGTTGCTCCATCCAGAAACCAGTATGAACCCCGGCGATGGAAGCCCTGGAGCTTGTCGCGCTCGCCGCATGGACCTTCGCGGTCTCGGTCGCGGGCGGCGTGGTCGGCCTCGTGCTCGGGAACCTCCGCCTGCCGCTCGTCGTCCTGCTCGCTACCTCGCCGGCCGCCGGGGCGGGCGCCAATGTTGCGATCAGCGGCGCGGCCGCCGTCGCATCGGCGAGCGCGCAGGCCCGCGGCGGGCGAGTCAACTGGCGACTTTTCGCCTGGATGGCGCCACCCTCGCTGGCCGGAGCGATAGCCGGCGGAGTCGTCTCCGGGGCGCTCCCCGATCGGCTGCTGCTCGCCGCGATCGGCGTGATCGTCCTGTACGGCGCGCTCGAGGTGCTCCGCTACCGCCGCCCCGCCGAGGCGGATCAACGCGAGCACCGAGCGCAGGTGATCGGCGCCGCCGTGCTCGGCTTCGTGGTCGGACTGCTGGGAGGTCTCGTCGGCCTCATCCTCGGCTCGCTTCGGCTGCCGGCGATGGTCAAGTGGGCCGGGGTCGGCCCGTACGCTGCCGTGGGCACGAACGCCGCGGTGGGCGTCGTGGTCGGGGTCGGAGGCCTCCTCGGTCACCTCCCGAGCGGGATCGACTGGGACCTGTTCGCGGTCGGCACCGCGGCAGCCGTCCCCGGCGCGTACCTGGGCTCGAAGCTCACCGGCCGTCTCAGCGAGCAGGCGCTCCTGCGGGCGATGGCCGCCGTGCTCGTCGTGACGGGGTTGGCCATGCTCGCCCAGGCAATTGCGGGCTGAGGGGTAACCTGGTCTGGATGAGCCAGGAGGTTGCGGTCGCCCCGCAAGCGGAGCTCGGCACGGAGGCCGTCGGCCTCCTCCAGCGCCTGATCCGCATCGACACCTCCAACCCGCCCGGGAACGAGGCCGAGGCTCAGGAGCTGCTCCGGGATCTGCTGGCCGGCGCGGGCTTCGAGTGCGAGCTGGCGGCGCGGGAGCCCGACCGCCCCAACCTCGTCGCCCGGTTGAGCGGGGGGGCGCCCGGTCCGGTGCTCTCCCTGCTGAGCCACGCGGACACCGTCCCGGCCGAGCGCGCCGACTGGAGCGGCGATCCGTGGTCGGGCGAGGAGAGAGGGGGCGAGGTGTGGGGACGGGGGGCCCTGGATATGAAGGGACAGGTTGCGGCGGAGGTGGCGGCCGCCGTCTCGCTCGCGCGCGGCGGATGGCGCCCGGCCGGTGGCGACCTCCTCCTGGTCGTCACCGCGGACGAGGAGCGCGGCGCCGCGCTGGGCGCCCGGTGGCTGTGCGAGGAGAGGCCTGAGCTGGTGCGCTCCGACCTGGTCGTCAACGAGGGCGGCGGCACGGCGATCGAGTTCCGGGGAAAGCGCTTCTACACCGTCGCGCTGGGCGAGAAGGGCGTGGCTCGGCTGCACTTGCGCACCCACGGCCGCGCCGGACACGCGTCGCTGCCGCGGATCGGGGACAACGCTTTGCTGAAGATGGCCCCGCTGATCGAGCGACTCGGGCGGCAGCCGCCGCTGGAGCCCGTGCCCGAGGCGATCGCCTTCCTGTCCTCCCTCCTCGAGGAGGACCTGAGCGAGGCCGGAAGCGACGAGCTCGCCGGGGCGGTAGAGCGCTTGCGGGCGGAGGACCCAGCGGCGGCCTCATTCCTCGCCGAGCCCATGCTCGGCGTCACCCTCGCTCCGGTGATGATCGAGGGCGGGGTGAAGGAGAACGTGATTCCGGCTCACTGCGACGTGCTGGTGGACTGCCGGGTGCCGCCAGAGCGCGGAGAGGATCACGTCCGGGAGCGGCTGGCCGCGCTGCTCGGCGACGGCGCGTGGGAGGTTGACTTCCCGGACACCGTGGTCGGCAATCGCTCCCTCCTGGAGGGTCCGCTGGCCGACGCGATCGCCGCCTGGGTCGCCGAGGCCGATCCCGGCGCGACCCTGGTTCCGACGGTGATGCCAGGGTTCAGCGACAGCCACTGGTTCCGCAGGGCGTTCGGCGCCACCGTGTACGGGTTCTGCCCCCACAGCGCGATGACCCTGGCGGAGGCGGCTCCCCTGATCCACGGCGCCGACGAGCGGGTGGCGGTGCCCGACATCGATCTGGCCGCGCGATTCTTCTTCGACCTTCCGCGACGGGTGCTCGGGTGAGCGAGACGGCGACACCCCTGGCCGCGGACCCGGCCGTGTCGGGGAACGGCGCCTCGCCGCGGCTCCGCCTCGGCGGGATGGCGCTTCGCAACGGCCTCTTGATCCACGGCCCTACCTCGTGGGCGATCGCCGTGCGGACACCCGACGGGGAGCTGCGCGTCACCTCGGGACGCAAGCCCACGTTCGCGCCAGCCGTCGCGTCCGTGCCGCTGCTGCGTGGCCCCGTCAAGCTCGTGGAGGGCTTCGCCGTGGTGCCGCTCGCCCGCAGGCGCCAGCCCGCCGCCCGCCTGCCGCTGGAGGACCCCCGGGTGCTCGCCGCCGCGGGGGCGGTGACCCTGCTTAGCGGCGCCCTGAGGCGCGGCCGACCGGCGACGCTGCTGCGCGAGAGCGTGGCCGCTCTGCTAGGCGCGATTCCCGCGTGGGTCGCGCTGCGGGGTTCCGAGCTCGCCGCGTATCACGGCGTCGAGCACAAGGCGATCGGCGCCTACGAGCAAGGGCGGGCCGATCCCCGCGACGTCCCCAAGGAACACGCGCGCTGCGGGTCACACCTGGTCGCGCCCCTTCTCGTCCTCTCCATCGCCGGTCAGCTCATCGTCGAGAGGGTCATCGACGGCCCCGGTCCGATCGCGCGCGCGATCGCGGGCGCGGCCGGGGTGTCGGTCGCCGCCGAGCTGTTCGCCTGGACGGAGCGAAACGCCGACTCCCCCGTCGCAGAGGCCCTGCGCCGTCCCGGAACCGAGATCCAGCGCCTGGTGGCGACGCGGGAGCCCACCGACGAGCAGCTCGAGGTCGGCTCCGCGGCGCTGGCCGAGATCCTGCGTGCCGAGGGCGCTGCCCGAGCTGAGTGACGATGCTGACCGCGTTCATCCTCGACATCACCTACGACGACGTCGAGCGGTGGGCGATCACGTGGCTTCCGATCCTCTTCCTCGGGGCGATCGTGTTCCTGGTGTGGCGGACGCTGAAGCTGATGCCTCGCACGAAGCCGCAGCAGATCACCCCCAGCTCCGCCAGCGCGGTGAGATGGGAGGACATCGCGGGCGTCGAGGAGACCAAAGACGAGCTGCGCGAGGTGGTCGAGTTCCTCAGCCGCCCGAGGGAGTTCAAGCGGCTCGGGGCCAAGGTCCCGAAGGGCATCCTCCTTCACGGCCCTCCGGGAACGGGCAAGACGCTGCTGGCGAAGGCGGTCGCCCACGAGTCGGGCGCCAACTTCTTCGGTCAATCCGCCTCCTCGTTCGTGGAGATGTTCGCGGGACTCGGCGCGGCGCGGATCCGCCGCCTGTTCAAGCAGGCGCGCGACAACGCGCCCGCGATCGTGTTCATCGACGAGCTCGATGCCGTCGGCGCGCAGCGCGGCTCCGACATCTCCGGGGAGCGTGACCAGACCCTGAACCAGCTTCTGGTCGAGATGGACGGCTTCGAGTCGGGCGACAACGTCGTGGTGATGGCAGCGTCGAACATGCTCGAGAAGCTCGACCGGGCGCTGCTCCGCCCAGGACGATTCGACCGCCAGGTGTTCGTCCCTCCGCCCGACATGCGCGGTCGGGCGGCTGTGCTTGCCGTCCATACGCGCGATAAGCCGCTCTCTCCCGGCGTCGACCTGGACCGGGTTGCCCGCCACACTTCCGGCCTCACCGGCGCCGACCTGGCGAACCTCTGTAACGAGGCCGCGATCCTCGCTGGGCGGGGGCGGCGCGACGCGATCGCCCAGCGCGACTTCGACAGCGCCTTCGAGCGCGTGATCGCCGGCCTTCAGACGCGCAAGGTGATCACCGACCACGAGAAGCGTGTGATCGCGTGGCACGAGGCCGGTCACGCGCTGGTCTCCGAGCTCCTGCCCACGGTGGACGACGTGCAGAAGGTCTCCGTGGTGCCGCGCGGAAAGTCGCTCGGGTACACGCTCAACCTGCCGCGAGAGGACCGCTACCTGAAGTCCCGCCCGGAGCTGCTCGATTACATGAAGGTCCTGCTCGCGGGCCGGGTCTCGGAGCAGATCACCTTCGGTCGGGTGACGACCGGTGCCGCCGACGACCTTCAAAAGGTCACCTCGATCGCCCGCTCCATGATCTACGAATACGGGATGGGCACTCGGATCCGCGCCCACCAGGTCCCCGCCGACGACGCCGGCGTGTCCGAGGCGATGCGGGCGGTCCGCGACGAGGAGGTCGAGGCGATCGCCGAGGAGGCCTACCGCCGCGTCCACCGCTTGCTCACCGAGCACCGCGACCTGCTCGACGAGATCGCCGGGCGCCTGCTCGAGAACGAGGTGGTGGAGCACGACGAGATCCGGGCGATCATGGCCGAGCACCGCGAACGGACCACGCGCGAGCCTGGTGGGGATCAACGAATTTCCCGACCCGCCGAGGCACTGGCCGGCGAGCCGCCCGAGCCGGAGCGCTGAGGCCGCCGATTAGACTGGCGGCGATGTTCGATCGGATCGATCACGTGGGCCTCGCTGTGTCGGACCTGGATTCGGGGATCGCCCTCTACGAGCAGACCTTCGGAATGCCGCTCGCCCATCGCGAGACCGTCGAGTCGCAGGGCGTGGAGGCGGCGCTGCTCGACGTTGGCGAGGGTCACGTCGAGCTCCTGCAGCCGCTCGGCCCGGACACGGTCGTTGGGAAGTTCATCGAGCGCCGCGGCGAGGGCCTGCACCACGTCGCATACGCGGTGGACGACATCGACCGAACGCTCGGGCAGCTGAGTGAGGCGGGAGTCGAGCTGATCGACGACCACGCGCGCGTCGGGATCCGCGGCACTCGCGTCGCCTTCCTGCATCCCAAGGCCACGGGCAGCGTGCTGACCGAGCTCGTGGAGCCGGGGGAAGAGCGCTGATGGCCGAGGAGCAGTCGGGGGGAAGCGGGGAGTCGAACCGCGTCGAGATCGGCTTCGACGGCGGGCAGGTGATGGTCGCCAGGCTGACCGGGGAGCAGCTCGATGCGCTGAAGAACGCTGTGGCCTCGACCGACAAGCTCGCCAGTGAGGCGGGCGGCTGGTACGAGCTCGACTCGACCGACGGAGCGATCTCGCTCGATCTCCGCAAGGTCGTGT
>WUUC01171987.1_pt1 | contig 18270 bp, 12 predicted proteins | sample 6278441 | NCBI WGS metagenome assembly WUUC01 (sample SAMN13675441, study PRJNA597444) | soil metagenome | isolation source: soil | place: USA: Washington | collected 2017-10 | reverse complement strand
GGTCGTGCCCGGTCTCGGCGGACCTCTTCGCGCGCCAGCTCGCCATCCCGATGCACGCCGAGCTCGGCACGGACCAGGTCGAACGGGTCGCGGACGCCCTGCGGGCGGCGGTGCGGGCCAACGCGGGCCCGCGGTCGGCACCCCTCGTCGAGGCATCCCTCGCCGAAGCACCAGGAGGACTGGCATGACCGGCACCCCGCCGACGTCGGAGCGGATCATGATGCTCGCCAACGGGTACTGGGCCACCGGCATCCTCGGCACCGCGGCGAGCCACGCCGTGTTCACCCACCTCGACGCGGGCACGGACACCGCCGACGGGCTGGCCGCGCGCGCCGGGATCTCGGAGCGGGGCGCGCAGACCCTCCTCGACGGGCTCGTCAGCCTCGGCCTGGTCGAGGTGCGCGACGGCCGGTACCGCAACAGCCCCGACGCGGCGGCCTACCTCGTCGAGGGCAGGCCCGAGTGCCTCGGCGACTTCGCCAAGCTCAAGATGGCCCACATGGGCGCGCTGGCCGACCTGCCCGAGGTGGTGCGCGCCGGGCGGCCGCTGACCGACGCCGTGGTGGAGGTGGCCGACAACCCCCACTGGGAGCGGCTGGTCACGGCCATCGCCGCGCAGTCGGTGCCCGTGGCGGCCATCGCCGCCGACGTGCTGGGGCTGGCCGACGCGGGCGAGATCTCGATCCTCGACGTGGGCGGCGGCTCGGGCGTCTACTCCGCCACCTGGCTGCGGCTCAACCCCGCCGCCCGCGCGACCCAGCTCGACTGGCGGCCGATCAACGCGATCGCCGCCAGGCTCCTGGCCGAGCAGGGCCTGGCCGACCGGTTCACCTGCCTCGACGGCGACTTCCACACCACCGACTTCGGCTCCGGCTACGACGTCGCGGTGTACTCCCACATCGCCCACCAGGAGGGGCAGGAGGACAACGTCGACATCTTCGGCCGGCTGCGGGACGCCCTCAGGCCGGGCGGCACGCTGGTCCTCAACGACTACGTCGTCGACGACGACCGGAGCGGCCCGCCCTTCCCGCTGATCTTCGGCTCGGAGATGTTGCTCAAGAGCAAGCACGGCGGCACCTGGCGGCGGGCGGACTACCGCGGCTGGCTCACCAAGGCCGGCTTCACCGACGTCACGTTCCAGCCGACGGCCTCGCCCGCCACGCTGGTCTTCGCCCGGTAACCCTGGAGGACGAATGTCCGAGAACGCTGACCTGACAAGCCTCTACTCAGCCATCGAGGAGTCCGCGCGGCTGCTCGGGGTGCCCTGCTCGCGCGAGAAGGTCTGGCCCGTCCTGTCCGCCTACGGGGATGCGATCGGGCACGCCGTGGTCGCCTTCCGGGTGGCGACCGGCTCACGCCACAAGGGCGAGCTCGACTGCCGCTTCACCACGCAGCCGGACGTCGACCCCTACGCCGTCGCGCTGTCGCACGGCTTCACCGCGGCGACCGGCCACCCCGTCGGCGCCCTGCTCGCCGACCTCGGCCGGCGGTGCCCCGTCGACTCCTACGGCATCGACTTCGGTGTCGTCGGCGGGTTCAAGAAGATCTGGACGTTCTTCCCGCCGGACGACCTGCAGGGCCTGTCCACGCTCGCCGCCGTCCCGTCGATGCCGCCCGGCCTCGCCGCGAACGCCGGGTTCTTCGCCCGGCACGGCCTGGACGACCGGGCGAACCTCGTCGGGATCGACTACCACCACCGGACGGTGAACGTGTATGTCGGCGAGCCGCCCGCCGAGAGCCTGACGCCGCGGGCCGTGATGGCGATGCTCCGCGACATCGGGATGCCGCCGCCGAGCGACCAGCTGCTGGAGCTCAGCGGGCGGGCGTTCGGCGTCTACGCCACCTTCGGCTGGGACTCCGCGAGGATCGAGCGGCTCACCTTCGCCGTGATGACCCCGGACCCGACGACCCTGCCCGTCCGGCTAGAACCGAAGATCGAGAAGTTCGTGCGGGGTGCCCCGTACGCCCACGACGGCGCCGCGGGTGCGGACCGCAAGTTCGTCTACGCCGTCTCGTCGGCACCGGACGGGGAGTACTACAAACTCCAGTCCTACTACCAGTGGCGGCCCCGGATCCTGAACCGGATGCGGCTGGCCAACGCGGCCGCGGAGCTCGTGTGACCCTCGTGAACTGTCACGGAAAGGACGGTGACCCGCCATGACCGGCCGGGAGTCGCAACTCGTGGAACTCGTCGACGGTGACGGCACCGCCACCGGTTCCGCCACGGTGGCCGAGGCGCACACGGCGCCCGGGCGGCTGCACCGGGCGTTCTCGGTGCTGCTGGTGGACGAGCGGGACCGGGTCCTGGTCCAGCAGCGCGCCGCGGTGAAGACCCGGTTCGCGTTGCGCTGGGCCAACGCCTGCTGCGGCCACCCCGCCCCGGGGCAGACCGTGTTCGACGCCGCGGCCCGGCGGCTGGTGGAGGAGATCGGGGTGCGGGACGTGCCGCTGCACGAGGCCGGTGTGTACCGGTACCGGGCCGAGGACCCGGCGACCGGGCGGGTCGAGCACGAGTACGACCACGTCCTGATCGGCCGGGTGCCCGCGGACACGCGCCTGCGCCTGGACCCGGCCGAGGTCGCCGACGTCCGCTGGGTGGCGCCGGACCGGCTGCGCGTGGACGTGGCGGCCGACCCGGACCGCTACTCCCCCTGGTTCGGCGGTGTGCTCGCGGTGGCCACGGCGAGCACAGCGGGCCCGGCCGGGATCTGACGGCACGCGAAAGGGAGGGGACCGCGGTCCCCTCCCTTTCGCGTGTTCCCCGTCAGTCCTTCTTGGCGGCCTTGATGTCGAGCTCGATCCTGATCGTGGCGCCGACCACGGCCCCCGACGCGCCGCCCGTCACGCCGAAGTCCTTGCGGTTGATCTCGGTGGTCGCGGTGAACCCGGCCGGGGTCGCGCCGGTGCCGAAACCGTTGGGCGTCACCGTCAGCGTCACCTGCTTCGTGACCGAGCGGATGGTCAGGCCACCGTCGACGAGGAAGGTGTCGCCGTCGGTGCGCACGCCCGTCGACGCGAAGGTGATCGTCGGGTACTGCTCGACGCTCAGGAAGTCGTCCGTGCGGAGGTGCTTGTCGCGGCGGGGGTTGCGGGTGTTCACGGACGCGGTCCTGATCACCGCGTTCACCGACGAGTCGAGCGGGTTCTCCGCGGTCACGATCGTGCCCTCGAAGTCGTCGAAGGTCCCGCGGGCCGTGGCGACGCCGAACTGGCGGACCCGGAAGGACACGTCGGAGCCGGCCGTGTCGATCATCCAGGTGCCTGCGGCGTAACCGGGAATGTTGATATCCGTGGGCATGGACATGCGAGGGTGCTCCCTTTCGTGGAATGAAACATGAAAAAACCGTGCGTGAGGTGACGCGGGACCGACTCGCATTCCGCCTCGTGAATGATCGCACGGACCCCGAACATTGTGGCGGGCGGGCGGGACGCGATTGTGCCGGGATTTCCGCCGGGCCGCCGTCACCCGGCACACCTGAGGTCCACCCGGTCCTGGCCGTCCGGGGCCAAGCCGGTCAGGCCCGTCAGTCCTGCCAGCCCGGTCAGACCCGGCAGCCCGGTCAGCTCTCCCCGCCTGCCCGCGCCCGGCCCGGCCATGGCACCGGTGCACCGGCGGACCGCCTCGCGCACCGCGGCCGTCCACGGCTGGGCACCCATCCGCAGGGTCGTCTCGGTGGCGGTGACGAGATCGGACAGGGCGGCGTCGGTGTCGCCGAGTGCCAGCGCGGCCTCGGCGGTGAAGTAGGCCACCGGTCCGCTGACCACGAGGTCCAGCACCGAACACGTCAGCCTGCGGTAGGCCAGCAGGTCGGCGCGCAGCCGTGCCGCCACCTCGTCCTCGCCGAGGCGGGCCGCGGCGAGCAGTGCCCAGCAGCGGGTGTGGAGCCACAGGAAGTCCTTGGGGCCGTGCGGGATCCGGTGCAGGACGGCACGCGCGGCCGCCGACTGGCCCGCCTCGGCCAGCGCCATCGCCAGGGTGCCGTGCGGCGCGGGCGGACCGGCGAGCTCCACGGCGGTGCGCAGCTCGTCGACGAGGTCCGGCCGGGCGCCGGTGAGGTACGCGGCCTCCCAGCGCCGGACGACGCCCGCCCAGGCGAGGCCGGTGCGCGGGGGTGGGCACCGCACGTCGGACGGCCGGGCGGCGAGGCCCAGCTCGGCGGAGGCCTCGCAGACGCGGCCCAGGGTGAACAACGCCTGGGCGCGGAGCTGCCGTGCGCGGACCGCCGTCCGCGGCGGGAGGTCCGGCAGCGCCAGCAGTGCGGTGACCGCCCGCAGGCGCGGGCCGAGGTGGTCGGGATCGTCGAGGGCCGCGGCCCGCAGGTGCAGGATGTCGGCCAGCGCCGCGGTGTCGGTCGTGTCCCGGACGAGGGCCATCGCCTCGTCGGACAGCAGGGCGCGGTGCGCCGGGTCGCCGTCGTGGTGGCGGGCGACGGCCAGGCACGACAGGACCAGCGCACGCCGCACGGGATCGGTCACCCGCGACAGCGCGCGCTCCAGGACCGCGACTAGCCGCGCGCCGACGTCACCGAGGCCCTCGGCGCACCAGTGCGGCCCGCCGACGGCCGCGACCGCGGCGGTGGTCAGCCGGCAGGCGGCCGGGTCAGCGTGGACGTCCTGTGCGGCAAGGGTTTCCTCCAGGGCCTGGACGAAGACGGGGAGCCCGTCGCGCACGTTCCCGGCCCGGTACAAGGCGGTTCCCAGGCCGATCAGCAGCGGGTGCCGGTCGAGCTCCTCCTCCTCGGTCAGGTCGGCCGCGGCGAGGGCCTGCCGCCACAGCGCCACGGCGTCCTCGGTGGCGAGCCGGGCGTCGGCGACCCGGGCCGCGGCGGCCGCGTGGTTCGCGGCGTGGACGGCGGCGGTGGGGTCGAGCTCGGCGGCCAGCAACCAGTGCCGGGCGATCTCGGCGGCCCGCGCCGCGTTGCCCGCCCACGCCCGGGCCGCCACGGCGCCGATCCGGCGGTGCAGGCGGGCCCGGCGCAGCCTGCCGGTGGCGTCGTACAACGCCTCCGCGGTCAGGGCGTGGGTGAAGCGGAACCAGCCCAGTCGCTGCTGGTCCTCGACCACCACGCCCGCCGCGACCGCGCTGTCGACCACCTCCAGCGCCGCCTCGAGCTCGACGGACGCGGCCTCGGCGACGACCTCGAGGTCGAAGTGCCTGCCCGCGACGGCGGCCACCGTCAGCACCTCGGCCGCGGTCCGGGGCAGCCGGGCCACGCGCCGCAGCACCACGTCGCGCACCGGCACCGGCACCGGCGCCGTGTGGGGTTGTTCGAGGTGCCGGTCACAGGTCAGCAGCTCGATCAGCTCCCGCAGGAAGAACGTGTTCCCCTCGGTGCGGGCCCGCAGTCCCTCCGCGGTGGCCCTGCCGACCTCCTTGTGGAGCAGCGCGCTCGCGAGGGCCTGGGTCTCCTGGACGGTCAGCCCGGTCAGCTCGACCCGCGTCATCCCGGCCCTGGCCAGCGCGGCCAGCGTCTCGGCGAGGCTCTCCTCCTCGCCGGACCGGTAGGACACGGCGAGCAGCAGCCGGTGCGCGGGCACCGACTCGGCCAGGTGCGCCAGCAGCCGCAGCGAGCTCGCGTCCGCCCGGTGCAGGTGGTCGAGCAGCACCACCAGCGGCGCGGCCGGGGACACCTCGGTGAGGTACCGGACGATCGCCTCGAACTGGCGCAGTGTGGTGCCGGCCACGTCCGGGCCGTCGGCCAGGCCGCGGGTGTCCCCGTCCAGCAGCTCGGCCACCTGTGCCGGCACGGGACAGCGCGGGAAGCAGCTGCCCGCGGCGCGCAGCACCTGCTCCCAGAGCCACAGCGGTGGCGCGGAGACGTGCTCGGGGCAGCTGCCCCAGAGCACCGGGACCCCCGCCAGCGCGGCGAACCGCCGCAGCAGCCTGGTCTTGCCGATCCCCGGCTCCCCCGACACCGTCACCACGCGCCCCCGCCCGGCCGCCGCCGACGCCAGCGCCTCGGTCAGCTGCCGCAGCGCGGGTTCACGGCCGACGAAGACGTCCGCGGCGGGCGCGGCCTGCGGCTCGGGGGTGCGGACCCGCGGCGGCAGGGCGGGCGCGGGCGGGGTCGTGGGCCTGGTGGGCACCGCGAAGGTCGGGACGGCCGGGGTCGGGTGCCAGTCCAGTGCCGGGGCCTGGTTGAGGATCTCGCGCTCGAGGTGCTGCAGCGCCGGCTTCGGGTCGATGCCCAGCTCCTCGGCGAGCCGCTTCTGGATGGTACGCAGCACTCCCAGCGCGTCGGCCTGCCTGCCCGCCCGGTACAGCGCCAGGCTCAACAGCTCGTAGCCGTACTCGCGCAACGGGTTGGCCTGGATGAAGGCCTCCAGCTCGCCCACCGCCACGCCGTGGGACCCCACGGCCAGCAGTGCCGCGCAGCGGGCCTCCACGACGGACAGTCGGAGCTCCTCGAGGCGCGCCACCTCCGGCACCACGCACGTGGCGTCGGCGACCTCCGCGTAGGCCTGCCCCCGCCACAACGCCAGCCCCGCCTCGAACTCGGCCAGCGCCTGGCGCGGGTCGCCCCGCTCCCCCGCCTGCCACCCCGCCTTGGCGTACTCGCCGAACCGGTGGGCGTCGATGTCGGTGACCCGGCTGTCCAGCAGGTAGCCCCCGGGACACGTGCGCAACACCGTCGCCGGGGTCCGCGGCGCCCGGTCCGGTTCCAGCGCCCTGCGCAGGTTGGCCACGTACGCCTGCAGCGAGGTCATCGCCGACGGCGGGGCGTGCCCCGCCCACAGCGCCTCCAGCAGCACGTCCACCGGCACCGGCTGCCCCGCGCGGCTCACCAGCAACGCGAGCAGCGCGCGCTGCTTGGGCGCGCCCAGGTCCACGATCCGGTCGCCTGCGACCGCCGCCACCGGGCCCAGGACGCGGAACCCCACCGCGACCTCGCCGGTGGCGCCCGGTAACGGACGTGGCGCGGTCCCCACCACTGTGTCAGCCATTGTCGGTTCCTCCGGCTCCACCAATCGCCTGCACGTCCCGCTGGACGGGTTGTGTGATCATTTCCAAAAACCCCGGAACAATTGACTGGACGGAATCCCCGCATTCGGAATTCGTCCGAACATAGCAAAGCGCGCTCGAGGACGGTTCAAAGGCGACAACAGACCAGGTCGACCCTGGTCGGAGGACACCAGAACGGAATCGGCGAGCGACGGCCGGGACCCGGGTCCCGGCCGACCGGGACTCGCGACCCAACCTCGAGGAATCAACGGTAAATTCTGGCCACGGGCGCGCCGCCGAGCCAGCGACCGCCGCATTCCCATCGAAATAACGCACAAGGAGCTGGTCGGGATGAGGGGATTGTTCAGTCGTAATCCGGAGCGCAGGCGCGGTCTTTATCTCGGCACCGTGCCGGAGGCGGCCGCGGCCGGGCACGGCTCGACACCGCTCGTCTTCGACCACGACCTCGACATCCTGCCCGGGGCCGGGCGGCGCATGACGGTGACCGAGGTCGCCGGGCACGTGGCCGACCTGGCGGGCCGGCTGTGGGCGGCGGGGGTCCGGCCCGGAGAGCACGTGGTGGTCCACAAGACCGCCAACTTCGACGTGTGGATCCTCGCCACCGCGGTGGAACGCATCGGAGCGGTGCCCGTGATGCTCTCGCCCGCCCTGGACGGCGCGACCGTCGGCGCGCTGCTCGGCAGGCTGGGCAGGCCACACCTGCTCACCGACACCCACAAGCTCGAGGCGCTGGCCGACGTGCCGCTGGGGCTCCTCACCGGGCGGGTGATCCTCGTGGCCGGCAGCAGGCCGGGCGCGGCGTCGCTCGCCGACCTGGCGGGCAGCCCGCACGTCGAACCGGTGTTCCGGGCGCTGGACGAGCCCGCGATGATCACGCACACGTCCGGCACGACCGGACTGCCCAAGCTCGTCGTGCACACGCCGCGCACGATGCGCAGCAGGCTCCGGCCGCAGCGGTGGCTCCTGGCGCTGATCAGGAAGCGGGAGACCGTGGCGATCCACATCTCCTTCGTGCACTCGCGGATGTTCGCGGCGATGGCCCTGGCGCTGGGCAAGGGGATGCCGGTGCTGCTCGTGAACAGGTCCGGTCCCGACCACGTCGCCGAGTTCTTCCTCGAGCACCGCCCGGGACTGATCGAGGCGCTGCCCAACTCGTTCATGGAGTGGGAGCGGCTCACCGACGACCCGCGGCGGCCGTTCGCGTCGGTGCGGTACTTCAGCAGCACGTTCGACGCGATCCACCCCAGGACGATCAGCAGGCTGCTCGCGTCGTCGCGGCGGCGGGCGCCGCTGTTCTTCCAGATCTACGGGCAGAGCGAGGTCGGGCCCGCGGTCGGACGCCCCTACTTCCTCCGGTCCGCCCACCGCTCGGACGGCCGCTGCGTCGGGTACCCGCTGCCGGGCTGCGCGAAGGTGCGCGTGGTGAGCCGGAACGGGAAGCGGCCGTCGGAGGCGAACCCCGGGTTCATCGAGGTCCGGTGGGACGGCCTCGCGAAGACCTACTTCGCCGAGCAGGAGCGGTACGACGCCAACGTCCACGACGGCTGGTGGCGGACCGGCGATGTCGGCTACCGCACCAGGCTGGGCTGCCTGCACATGCTCGACCGCGAGGTCGACATGATCACCGGGGTGCGCAGCAGCCTCGAGATCGAGGACGTGGTGCTGGGCAAGCTGGCCGAGCTGGTCGAGCTCGTCCTGGTGCTGGGCCCGAAGTCCGAGCCGATCCCGGTGATCTGCACCGACGGGGACCAGCCGCTGGACCGGGAGCGCTGGCGCTCGGCCGTCGCGCAGTTCCCCCAGCTGGCCGACCCGGTCCAGATCCCGCGGGCCGAGCTGCCGCGGACGGCCACGTTGAAGGTGCAGCGCATCGAGCTGTCCCGGCGCCTCCAGCGGCACCTGGGCGAGCAGTAGGACCGCTACCGGACCGGGCTCTCCCGCGGGCGGAGCAGCACGACGCAGACCGCGCCGGCGACCACCACGGCAGCGGACACCGCGGCGGCCGCGGTGAAGCCGTGCACGGCCGCGGCCCGGGTGCCCTCCCCCGCGTGGGCGGCGGCGTAGCCGACGGCGACGGTGTTCAGCAGCGCCGCGCCGAGTGCGCCGCCGACCTGCTGCGTGGTCCGGATCAGGGCGGAGGCGGCACCGGCGTCGGACGGGTCGTCCACGCGGGTGCCGCCGCTCATCACCGGGGCCATCAGCAGGCCGCTGCCCACCCCGAACACCAGCAGCGCGGTCAGCGGCAGGCCCACGTAGGAGCTCTCCGGGGTGAGCCGGGTGAGCAGCACCTGCGCGACGCCGATCGTCAGCAGGCCGGCGGCGATCAGGAACCGCGGCGCGACGCGCGGCAGCAGGCGGGCGGTGAGCTGGGTGGCGACCAGGAAGGTCGTCACGACGAACGGGAGGAAGGCCAGCCCGGTCTCCAGCGGCGGGTACCGCATGACCGACTGCAACTGGTAGGTCATGAACAGGAACATCCCGAGCAGGGCGAACTGCGACACCACGACGGCCAGGTTGGCCCCGACCCGGGTCCGGTCGGCCAGCAGCCGCAGCGGCAGCAGCGGGTCGGGTGCCCTGGTCTGCCGGACCACGAACGCCGCGAGCAGCACGACCGCGGCCGCCAGCAGCCCGAGGATGAGCGGGGAGCCCCAGCCCTGCCGCTCGGCGTCCCCGAGTGCGTAGACGAGGGCGGTGAGTCCGGTCGCGACCAGGGCCGCGCCCACCAGGTCCAGCCGTCCGCCGCGAGCGGGCGGGGTGCGCGGCACGAACCTTCGCGCCGCGACGACCACCGCGAACGCGATCGGCACGTTGATGTAGAGGCACCAGCGCCAGCTCAGCCCGCTGGTCAGGATCCCGCCGAGGATCAGGCCGACGGCCCCGCCCGAGACCAGGACGACGCTGAAGAACGCGAACGCGCGGGCGCGCGCCCTCGGCTCGGTGAACATGACGCTGACCAGTGACAGGGTGGACGGGGAGAGCACGGCCGCGAACGCGCCCTGGAGCACCCGCGCGCCGATCAGCATCGCCGGGTTCACCGCGGCCCCGCCGAGCGCCGACGCGGCGGCGAACCCGACGACCCCGATCAGGAGGGTCCGGCGCCGCCCGACCAGGTCGCCGATCCGGCCGCCGAGCAGCAGCAGCCCGCCGAGCGTCAGTGCGTAGGCGGTGAGGACCCAGTGCCTGCCCGCGTCGTCGAGCCCGACGTCCCGCTGCGCGGACGGCAGCGCGATCACCATGATCGTCGAGTCCAGCGTGGCCATCAGCTGCGCGGCGGCCAGCGTCGCGAGGCCCCACCACCGGCGGTCGCGGCCGGACCGCGGGGCCGGGGCCGCCCCCGTCACCGCCGGTTCCCGCCCGGGCCCGGGGCTCACGGGCCCGCGTGGATCTCGACGGTGCCCGCCGTGCCGTCCACGGTCACGGTCGAGCCGTCGACCAGCGTCTCGGTGGCGTTGCCGGTTGCCAGCGTCGCCGGGATGCCGTACTCCCTGGCGATGATCGCGGCGTGCGACAGCGCCCCGCCGGTGTCGGTGACCAGTGCCCCGACCCGGGGGAACACCACCGACCAGACCGGCGACGTGGACGGGCAGACCAGCACGTCGCCCGCCTGGATCCGGTCGAACTCCCGCTCGTCGCGCACCACCCGGACGGTGCCGGTGTAGCTGCCGGCCGCGCCGGGGAGCCCGCGCACGGTGGCGGCGCCCGGCTCGTTGCCGCTCACGGGCGCGCCGGAGACGTTGGCCAGCGACCACTGGAACGCGCCCATGACCGTCCGCACCTCGACGGGCAGCTCGGCGAGCGAGGGCGGTGGCCCCGGTGGCGTGCCGTAGCTCGGCGGCCCGGGGTGCCGCAGCGCCCACCGGTGCTCCCCGCGGCGGCGCTCGACCGGCCCGCGCAGCTCCGCGCCGTCCGTGAGCGCCGCGAGCAGCTCGTGGACCTCGACGAAGAACACGTGGTCGGGTTCCGTCAGCCGGCCGAGGCCGACCAGGCGCCTGCCCGCCTCCAGCGCGGCCCAGCGCAGCAGTGCGTAGGGCGCGCTCACCGTCGGGTACTCGTTGTCCTCCCGCACCGGGTACGCCTTCTGCGCACGGGCCAGCAGGTGCTCGAACCGCGCCACACCGGCGGGATCGGCACCGGCATCGGCGAGGGCAGCCCGCGCCCGCGCGACGGCGGCCGCGCGGATCGCCGCGGGGTCCGACGCCGCGGGGGCGGGTGCGCGGGCGAGGTGGTCGCGCACCAGGGACAGGATCAGGTCGGGTCGTTCGCCGAGGGCAGGCGCGGCCAGCTCGTAGTGCAGCGCCCGGCACCCGTACTCCCGCCGGTAGGTCTCGAAGGCGGCGGCGAACTCGGGATCGCGCTCGCGCAGGGCTCGCACCGCGGTGAGGTCGCGCGCACCGTCCAGCCGCTCCGCCGCGATCTCCGCGAGGTGGCGCACCTGGTCGGCGGGCTTCGTGCTCTCCGGGGACAGCCCGGCGAACAGCTCGAAGACCCGCTCCCCCGGCCACCCCAGCTCCCGGGTGAGCAGCAGCGCCAGCTCGCCCAGTGCGATCGACACCGCGCCGACGAGGCGGAAGTGCACCTCGCTGGCGTCGCGGTGCAGTTCCCGCGTCTCGGCCAGGTGGCGCGCCAGGTCCTCGGTGGACAGAGCGGTCAGGTCGGCCGACCGCAGGCGCTCGACGCGTTCGAGCAACGAGTCGCGCTGCCCGTCGTACCACCGCGCGAGCACCGCGCTGACGTGGTCCGCGCGCGCGGCGGCGACGCAGCGCTCGACCCGCGACCGCAGCACGGCCGGGAGGTCCGGCCCGCTCAGCGGCACGATCCCCCGGTACTGCCAGCCGCCGATGATCTCCAGGCGCAGACCGGCCAGCAGCACGCCGAACTCGGCGAAGGCCGCCCGCAGCGCGTCGTTGTTGTCGCGCGCCAGTTCGCGGGTCATCGGCAGCAGCGGCGTGGGGGCGTGCGTGGACTCCTTGACCCAGAACCCCGGCGGCACCTCGACCGGGATCGGCACCGGCTCGGGCTCCGGGTCGGCCAGCGCGGTGATCGGCCGCACCTGCAACAGGAAGAGCCGCTCGCCCGCGATGGCCCATTCCAGGTCGCTCGGCCCGCCGAAGGTGGCGGCGACCCGTTCCGCGAGCGCGGCGACCCGCCGGACCTGCTCGACGCTCAGCGCGCCGTGGCGGTCGCCGGTGTTGTGGACGTCCTCGCCGCGGACCACCCATTCGTCCGGGGTGACCTCGCCCGCGACCAGCTTCTCGCCGAGGCCGGGTACCGCGCTGACCAGGATCTCGTCGCGGGCCCCGGTGACCGGGTTCGCGGTGAACGCGACGCCCGCGGCGTCGGCGGGCACCATGCGCTGCACCAGCACCGCCAGCGGCGAGTCGCCCTCGCGGCCCACGCTGCTCCGGTAGCCGCGCACCGCGGCCGACAGCCCGGACGCCCAGCAGGTGCGCACCGCGTCCACCAGCTCGTCGTCGCCGCGGACGTCGAGCACCGTGTCGTACTGCCCGGCGTGCGACGCGTGGGCGCCGTCCTCGTCGATGCCGGAGGACCGGACCGCCAGCGGGCCGGCGAGCTGTCCGCCCGCGCGCACGATCGCCTGCCGCAGGTCCGGGTCCAGCGGCGCGGCGAGCAGCTCGGCCGCGGTCGGCGCCGAATCGCCGAGGTGGGACCGCAGCACCTCGGCGAGCACCACCACCCCGTCGGGCACCGGGAATCCGGCCCGCCGCATCCGCGCGAGCACGGCGGCCTTGGCACCGGCGCGCGCGACGTCCAGGGCGGCGTCGTCGTCGAGGGAGACGATCGCCGCGCCCGCGGCCGGGTTCACGCCCGGGCTCCGCGGGCCTGTTCCGGGAGCCGTGGCACCGGGTGCGGACTTCTCGAATTCGGGTGCGGACGGGAGGCTGCCACATTCTTCCGGAAATTCAGCACCATTGACAATGCGCTCCCCAGCCGTCACTGACAGTAAATGTGAGGATAGTGAAGCGTTAAATTCCTGTCAAGCAAAAGTCAGGGCATCGAGTATCCGACCAGCATATATGTCATTTCTGCCAGTTCTCGAGCGCGTATCTGCTATACGTTCCGCCCATTTCCGGTGCCGTCGGCAACCACTCTGCCGCGCATTCATCGGCGCGGCAGGCGACGAGTGCGCCGAACGGCGCCCACGGCGATGCGGTGCGGCCGGGGCCGCACCGCATCGCGTCTCCGTGTCGTCAGCGGGGCAGGACGAGGTGGTCGGCGACCTCGTACAGGTCGGTCAGCGGCACGTTGCCCGAGATGGTGACCGGGGCGTCGCCGACCGCGTCGAGGACCCACAGCGTGTGGAAGTCGTTCCTCTCGGCGTGGCGCGTCTCGTGGCCCTGCACGGACCGGCCCGCGGTGCCTGCCGGCTCGTTCCCGGTGTCGGTGGTGACGTGGATCGGCGGCATCTCGGCGCAGGTGCCCAGCGAGTAGCTCGTACCGGCGCCCTGCCCCCGCTGGGTCGGGCTGAAGCCCCTGTCGACCTCGAAGGTGCAGACCCGCGTCTCCGCCGGCAGGTCGCGCAACCCGAACACCGGGGTGACGGTCGCCGTGCCCGGGAAGCGGATGTTCTCCGCGATCCGGCGGCCCGCCTCGACCAGCTGCTGCGCCGGTACCGTGCTGCCGTGGTCGGCGGCGACGCTCACGTACATCGACCCGCCGTCGGGGTGCGTCACGTACAGCTCGTAGCCGCCCGCGCCGTCGGGGTGCGCGCTCTCGACGCCGCGCTGCCCGTTGACGGTGACCGGGGCGCCCGGCCCGGACTTGAACGCCGCGTCGTCCACCGGCATCATCCGCATCTGCTGGACGTCCACGGCGAGGACCTGACCGCCCGCCGTGATCTTGAGCATGTACTCCCCGCCGAACAGCGGCGTGTCCGGGTCCGCCGCGGTGGCTCCGGTGTTGATCCGGCGCGCCAGGTACTCGACCTCGCCCGGTGGCAGCCAGTCGAGCGAGTACGGCATGGTCAGGTCCGCGATGGCGCCGCTCTCCGGGCCGGTGGCCTCGATGCCGGGGGCACCGACCTGGGTGGTGTCGCCGGGGGTGGTGCCGGACCGGTTCACCACCACGGCGGTGACCGCGGCGAGGGTCAGCGCGACCACCCCGGCGGCGACCGCGATGGGCCGGGTCAGCACCGCGCGCCGGGCCTCGATGCGCTGCCGTGCGCCTGCGAGCACCGCGTCGCCGTCGGGCGCGACGTGCTCGTGTGCGGTGAAGGTGTCCTTGATCAGGTTCTCGATGTCCATCAGCTCTCCTTGGCCCTGGCCATCTGCTCGATGACCAGGCCGTTCCGCAGGGTGATCAGTGCCTTGTGGGCGTGGGCGCGCACGGTGGACTGGGCACAGCCGAGCAGGTCGGCGATCTCGGCGTCGGCCACCTGTTCGTAGTACCGCAGGACCACCACGGCCTTCTGCCGCCGTGGCAACCGCGCCAGGCGCTGCCACATGTCCTCGCGCAACGCGTGGTCCGAGGCGAAGTCGTCCGGCCGCACCGCGTCGGGGACGTCCCCCACCGCGATCAGCCGCGCCGACTTGCCGCGCCGCCAGGACAGGTAGCCGTTGGTGATCATCCGTACGACGTAGCGGTCCGGGTGGTCCGCGTCGCTGATGCGCGACCAACGGCGGTACACCTTGACCAGCACGTCCTGGACCAGGTCAGCGGCCTGCTCCCGCTCTCCGGTAAGCATCGTCGCGTAGCGCAGCAACCGCGGCAGGTGCGCCCGGACGAAGTTCTCGTAGTCAGCCATCACTACTGAAGACTCTGCCCGGGGGCGAACTGTTTACCCCCGCGGGCACCGCCGCGCGGGGGTCCGGCCGGGACGGCCGCTCAGGTCCACTCCACCAGGAGGTGGCGCGGGCCGTGGAAGGACGCGTTGCGGCGGTAGTCGTAGTCCTGTCCCGGCACCAGCCGCATGCCGGGCAGCCGCCTCGTCAGCTCCTCGAAGATGACCCGCAGCTCCAGGCGCGCGAGCGGCGCGCCCATGCACACGTGGTTGCCCGCGCCGAACGCCAGGTGCTGCCGCGCGTTGGGCCGCCGGACGTCGAGGGTGTCCGGGTCGGGGAAGACGTCCTCGTCGTGGTTGCCCGAGCCGATCATCAGCAGCACCCGGCCGCCTGCCGGGATCACCGTCCCGCCCACCTCCACGTCGACCAGTGCCCGGCGGCGCCAGCACTGCACGGACGACGAGAACCGCAGGCACTCCTCGACCGCGTTCGGGATCAGCGACGGGTCCGCGCACAGCGCCGACCACGACTCGCGGTGCTCCAGCAGGTACCTGATGGCGTTGGCCGCCGCGTTGGTCGTCGTCTCGTGCGCCGCCACCAGACCGCTCATCAACATGTTCTGCAGGTGGTTGTCGGTGACGAGGTCGGGGCGGCGGCGGTGGACGTCGATCGCGTGCGGGACCCAGCCGTCGCCACCGGTGTCCTTCAAGCGCGCCACGAGTTCGCCCGCCAGCGTCCACCAGCGCCCGACCTGGTCGGCCGTCGCCAGCTGTTCCGCGAGCGTCGGCCTGCCCCACGTGAACATGCCCAGCTCGATGCTGTAGTTGCGCGCCCGGTCGATGTCCTCGTCCGGCACCCCCACCACCAGCAGCCCCACGATCGCCGGCACCTCCCACAGGAGGTCGTCGACCATGTCCGCGCCGCCGCGCGGCGCCAGCCGGTCGAGGTAGCCGGACACCAGTCCCCGGATCCGCCCCTCCAGCCGCGCCACCGACCGCGCCAGCAGCGGCTCGGCCAGCGCCTTGCGCCGCTCGCGGTGGACGGGTTCGTCCTCATTGGTCAGCACCGGGCCGGGCGCGAAGCCGTAGTCCCGCAGGCGTGCCACCACCGGTTCGCGCAACGGCGTGATCGGGTCCAGGGCGTTCGACGCGGAAAATCTGGTGCTGTCCCGGAATGTCTTCTTTATGTCCCGATACCTGGTCACCACCCAGTAGTCGAGATCGGGACTGTGGAACACCGGCCGGTGCCGCCGCGCGGCCCGCAGCACACCGGCCGGATCGGCCTGGTATTCCGCGCCGAACGGGTCGAAATCCTCGGCCACTCGGTGGACCGGGCAGCCGACGACGCCGGGCATCTCCATGCCGCCTCCGATGAATTCCGGTAAATGATCTCGCCCGAGCGGGCTCATTCATGGTGCGGACGAAAACTCTTCCTTGTCAAGGGATCCGCGAACTGGACGAGTCGTCGAGCCGACTTCCAGCGGGCCGCCGGACCGTGGGCAACCGGTCGCTTTCCGACCCCCGAAAACTGGTGGATCATGGATTTCAACGCACCCCGCGAACGGGACGCGCCACAGCGGATGGTTGATCACGTCGTCGACTACCTCACCGCACGCGCCGGCGTCCGGCACGTGTTCGGCGTGCACGGCGCGAATATCGAAGATCTTTTCGACGCGGTCGCGCGCACGGGTGGCCCGATTCGCCCGATAATCGCGAAACACGAATTCTCGGCAGGCACGATGGCCGACGGGTACCGCCGCACCGGCGACCGGCTCGCCGTGGTCGCCGCGACCTCCGGCGGCGGCGCGCTGAACCTCGTCGCCGCGCTCGGGGAGGCCTACGCGTCCGGGGTGCCGGTGCTCGCGCTCGTCGGGCAGCCGCCGACGGCGCTGGAGGGCCGGGGCGCCTTCCAGGACCAGAGCGGCGTGTCCGGCTCCCTCAACGGCCGCGCGCTGTTCTCGACGGTGTCCCGGTTCTGCGAACGCGTCGAGAAGCCGGCGGACATCGCCCACCTGCTGCCCGCGGCGCTCGCGGCGACCGAGAACGGGCCCGCGGTGCTGTTGCTGCCGAAGGACATCCAGCAGGGCATACTGTCCACACCGGACTGGGACGAGCCGGTGCCGGTGCGGCGCGCGCCGAGGCCGCCCGCACTGGCCGGGCTCGTGGGGCGCGCGGTCGTCATCGCCGGGCTCGGGGTCGTCCGCGCGGACGCCCGGCGCGAGCTGGCCGCGCTCGCCGACGCGCTCGACGCCGGGGTCGCGGTCGAGGCGGACGCCAAGGACGCGTTCGACAACCGCAGCCCCCGTTTCCTGGGGGTCGCGGGCACCATGGGCCATCCCGCCGTCCGCGAGCGGCTGGCCGCCGCGAGCGCGTGCGTGCTGGTCGGCACCCGGCTGCCGCAGGGCTCGCGGGCCGGGCTGGAGGACCTCCTCGACGGCCTGCCCACCATCGCCTTCCACACCGAACCGCCGTTCGTCGGCGGCGAGCACGCGCTGCTCGTCGACGGGGACCTCCGGGCGGAGCTGCGTGCCGCGGCCGCCCCGCTCCCCCGCCGCCCCGCCACCGGCACCCCCGGACACGGCCACCTCCCCCTGCCCCGGCGCGAGGACCACGCCCTGACCTGCCGGGACGTGCTCGAGACGGTCGCCGAGCTGCTGCCGGGGGACGCCACCGTCGTCTCCGACGCGGGCAACACCGGGGCCGGGGTCGTCCACTTCCTGCCCGCCCGCCGCAGGCAGGTCCTGGCGCTCGGCATGGGCGGCATGGGCTTCAGCTTCGGCGCGGGGCTCGGCGCCGCCCTGGCCACCCGGCGGCGCACCTACGTGCTCGCGGGCGACGGCGCGTTCTACATGCACGGCATGGAGATCCACACGGCCGTCGAGTACGACCTGCCCGTCACGTTCGTGGTGCTCAACAACAACGCGCACGCCATGTGCGACACCCGCGAGTCGCTGTTCTACCCGGGCACCCGCGGCACCAACCGCTTCCGGCCCGCCCGCATCGGCGACGGCGTCGACGCCATGTTCCCCACGTTGCCGGTCATGACCGTGCGCAACCGCGCCGAAATTCCCGCGCTGCAGCGGTTCCTGCTCGACAGCGAGCAGTTCGGCGGCCCCGCCGCGGTGTGCGTCGAGCTGCCCGCCGACGAGCTGCCGCCGTTCCTGCCCTTCCTGCCGCGACAACACGAGGAGACCGCGTAATGAGGGTCACAGACGCCGAGCTGGCACGGATCCCCGGACTGATCCGGGTCGAGACCAGCCCCATGGACGAGGTGTTCGCGCAGGTCGACCGCGACACGAAGGACAGCTACCCCGCCGAGCAGGTGTACGGCGAGTACTGCACGCTCCACGACTACGTCGACTGCCCGCCGCGCGAGCTCTACAACTACCTCGCGGACATCCGCAGCCTCGAGGAGTACACGCTCAGCGTGCGCGACCTGGAGCCCACCGAGGAGGAGGGCCTGTGGGTGGGCGTCGACGCGGTCGGCTCGGCCACCACCAGGATCTACGCGAAGGTCGAGGCCAACCCCGACGCGATGACCGTCGACTACCACTGCGCCTGGGACCAGGGC
>WUUC01154445.1_pt1 | contig 18272 bp, 11 predicted proteins | sample 6278441 | NCBI WGS metagenome assembly WUUC01 (sample SAMN13675441, study PRJNA597444) | soil metagenome | isolation source: soil | place: USA: Washington | collected 2017-10 | reverse complement strand
AATGCTTGCTTACCTCTTTTACCCGGTCAGGGTCGCCAACGGTAACAACGGTTCCCGCTATTTCTTCCGGTCTCAGGTCCAGGTGATAAACGGCTCCGCGGGGGTTTATGATCAGTTCAGATTCAGCAATACGGCTCATACAGGTTTTTTAAGATGACAGTATCAATCCATTATCAAAAATATCCTATTTTCGCAGCGATTCAAAAAACGGCTTTTTGTTCATGTATTGGTGAATTAGCAGGGCAGTAGGCTCGCTGGCGAAATAAAGTTCTTTATCTGGCGTTTTTGGATAGAAAATAAATGGTCCTTTGGCCGAGTGGCTAGGCAAAGCTCTGCAAAAGCTTCTACAGCGGTTCGAATCCGCTAGGGACCTCTTGAAATGTAAAGACCTGCTAATGATTATTGGCAGGTCTTTATATTTTAAAAATAATTATTTAGCCAGCGACTGTGCTACTATCATCGTTCCTTGCGTCAGCACTTTTGTACATTCTGTTCGCTATTGAGCAATAATCGAAGCGCCTCTATGTTCCGTATGAGCATATGGGTAGAACCATAAAAAAGAAACATTCCCTCACGTTCCATTGGAACGATGAAATATTTTCTCTGGAACCTGAAATAGGTTGAAATTCATATTTTACTTCGGGGGTAACTGAAAAGTACACGACTTTGTGCTAATATGTTTATTTTCTAACCATTAACTTCGTAAGGATTATTTGTGTATGGCAACAACAATTACTAGTGCATTTACAAAGCTTAAAGAGAATCTTGAAATTACTGGTCTTCAAAGTGAGACTGTTTCTACGAGGCAAAAGAATGTCAGAGAAGTCGTTCAATCTGATCTACAAGTATTAGATTCATTTTTAACTGGCTCATATGCGAGAAATACTATGATTGCCCCTCTTAAGGAAGCTGATATTGATATTTTCTTTGTTCTCGATCCTAAATATTTTTTTCAATATAACACTGGGCAAAATGGTGGACAGGCAGGCTTATTAGATTTAGTCAAACGTGCTGTAAAGAAAACGTATACCGTTACCCCTGATATTAGCAGAAATGGTCAGGCAGTAACAATTAGATTTACTGATTTTGTAGTAGATGTAGTTCCAGGGTTTAATCGCAAGGATAGCGGTTATTTGATTCCAAACTCAATAAGTCAAAGCTGGATTCCTACTGATCCTAAACGCCATGTTGAAATAATATCAGCTTCTAATAAAACACATAATGGCGATCTAATTCCACTAATAAAAATGATAAAAGGATGGAATAAGAATAATAATAAATACTTTAGATCATTTCATCTTGAGGTATTGGCTTATCAAATCTTTGAAGGGGTTACAATTTCTAATTATTCTTCAGGGATGCGATGGTTTTTTGGTAAAGCAAAGGAACTAATAGGTAAGCCAAATCTAGACCCTGCCGGATATGGAGGAAATATTGGTAATTATATAAATACCACAGAAAAAATTCAAGAGGCTGTTAGTAAATTTCAACTTGCACACGAGAGAGCATTAAAGGGGGAAGAGTATGCAACGCAAGGAAAAATGTGGGAAGCATTTGATATGTGGCGTAAAATTTTCGGTGATTATTTCCCAGCTTATGGATAAAATGCAACAAACAACTGCCGAGAGGCCTGTTTCAAAAACAAAGGAAGAAGTAATAAAAGAGGCCAAACGTATGGAGGAGGGTCTCTTGTATTCGTCTAAGGGACATTTTGCAGCATCTCGTTTTTGGCATAATTTTCATCTATGGATAGGTGTGCCAATGGTTGTGCTATCTGCCGTAGCCGGTGCTTCCGCCTTTGCAAAATTTGATTCAAGTGATACTGTTGCTGGCGTCATATCAATTTTTGTTGTAGCGCTTTCCGGCGTTATGACATTTTTAAATCCAAATGAAAAAGCTAGCGGGCATTTAAGTGCAGGGAATAATTATGATTCATTAATGAGTAAGGTTAGAATGTTTTGGTCAATAGATTGTTGGAAAGAAGAACCTGAGCAAGTCTTAACAGAAACTTTAAAATATTACTCAGAACAAAAGGATAAGCTGAATCAAACTTGTCCTCAAATTCCAAAATGGGCTTATGAAGCTGCAAAGGCAGGTATAGAAGCAGGGGAAGGAAGGTATACTGTAGATGACAAAGAAAAATGATTTCGATTCCCAAGGCGATTCTTCACTCATAAAAGTTCTCAGGTGCAGTATCTATATTAACTCTAACCTTGGCTGGCCGAAAATTGGGGGAGCCTACACACCCATTATGGCAACAGGCATATTTGTGACCGTTTTTTGATAAATAAATAAACTTCAGTAATATGAAATCCAAATCACCTTACCTGGATAATGAAAATAGATTAGCGGATGTTATAGCTGCAATTCAAGTTATGGGTGCATATAAATTTTATAAACTTGACTATAGTAGTTGGGCAGACAGGATAACTGGAGATAAGAGCAATGCTACCTATTGGCGACGAATATTCGAAGATCATCCGGAATTCTTTAGACTTGATAGTCAGAAAGAAAGAGCATCCTTAGTTTGGAGAAGACAATATCCCAAAAGATATAATGTTGATACCAATGCCGAAATTAGCAGAGATGAATTTAATAATCTTGCTGACGATAAAAAATTAAGAATTTCAAGAAATAGACTAGAACCAGAAACTATTCAAGCTCTTGTAAAAACTGCAATTGATTTGCATTCAACAGCATTGGGACATCAGCAGGATAAAAGATGGCGGATACCACTAATTGTAAGCGGAATAGGTGGGTTGATTGGGGCAATTATAGGTGGTTTATTAAAATCTGAATCATAAAAAGTGTATCCTCGCCAAGGCACCTGTCTCCTATTTCGTTGCCAAGTCTTCATCCACTTTCCCAGGCGAAGTGTCCGTTAGCCTTGTGCATATAAGCTGCGGCACTCGCCGCACTACGAAGAAATAATCCATAAAATTGACGCCAAGTCCACATCTCACATTAGCCAACGCGATGAGACATCGCTTAGGCGGTCTTCGTATCAGGCACTCGGCAAGGAAGAAAATTGCGGTTTGTATTCACATGCAAAGAGACAATAAAATAATACCACTTCTTTTCCGGGTCTTCATCCCGGTTCTCAGGCGTAATGTCAGAAAGCCTTGTGCATATGGGCTGTAGCACTCGCCTCACTACGAAGAAATAATCCATAAAATTATCGCCGGGTCCATGCCTCAGACAGCCCAGCGCTGTGAGACATCGGCTTAGAGGGTCTTTGTATCAGTCACCCGGCAAGGAAAATTGCAGCTTGTATTCACAGGCAAAGAGACAATAAAATAATATTTTTGCCCGACAGAAACTTGTAAACAAAACGATTGTAATTATGAAAATGGATAACAGCAAGTTTGAGAAAGAAGGAAAACTTAAACAAGGCGTTCACAAAGAATATTTCAAAAATGGTTCTGTTTCTTGCGAAGGAAATTTTAAAGACGGAGAACGAACGGGGGAATGGAAATACTATCTTGCAAACGGACAATTAAAAGCTGTTGGAAATTATGTAAATGGAAAAATGGTAGGAGAATGGAAGTGGTATCGTGAAAATGGAAAACTTATGCAAACAGGTTCACTTGACAACGAAATAAAAACGGGAGTTTGGACGAGATATAGAGCGGATGGAAGCCTAATGGACAAAACGGAATTTTTTAACGGCAAAAAAGGAAAAATCCAAAAGTTTTAGGCCAGCGAAAAAACAAAGAACCGCAAACAAGGCATTAGCGTTTCCATTGTCCGTTTTCGCCTTGGCAGGTGTTCGTCGAAAAAAAGTACGCCGTGGCCGGTGTTTTCTTCCACCGGCCACTCGAACTAAAGTTATCTTTTCGCCGGTCGGTTGTTCCAGGAAAATAAAACGCCACGTTTTGGTGTGCAGAGCGCAGCGAAGGATCTTTACCAACAGCACGAACTAAAAATTCGATTAAAAAATTCCATTACGGCCAGATCAGATTGCGTCGGTATACCAGAAACGCCTATTATCATTCAACGTTTATAAAGTCATCCTCGCAATGACGGAGATTCCGGTGTTTTGATGGCTTCTTTATTAGCGAAGTGTCCGTCGTTGCGAGGCTGCTGAGAACACCGTTGAATAAGATTTTAAATATGTTTTTACAATACTACGTTTGAATTGTTACATTTGTTAATTCCTTAATATACCTCCTTGCATTCCGATCAAAATACATACGAAGAAACGAAGTTGATCTCATTGCTTTCCAACGACAGTGAGTATGCTTTTCAATTAATATATGACCGATATCGAAACCGGATCTATCATACGGCTGTCCGTTATCTCAAATCGCCGGTGCTGGCGCAGGAAACAGTACAGGATGTTTTTTTAAAATTATGGCTCGAAAGAAGAAATCTTAATCCTAAACAACCCATAGAGGCGTGGTTGTACACGGTAGCAAAGAATAACCTGCTCAACCGCCTGAAGCGGATAGCCAATGAATGGAAGGCACTGCATCAACTTCAATTGATTTCCCTCAAAAGCGATAACTCTTCCGGTGATAAAGTAGAAGATTCGCAGTACCAGCAACTATTACAACAGGCATTACTTGAACTGCCGGCACAACAACAAAAGGTCTTTTACCTGGCACGGCAGGAACATCTCACCTATATGGAGATCGGCGAAAAATTAGGGATCTCTCCACTCACGGTAAAAACCCACATGGCAAGAGCGTTGAACCATCTTAAAACCTACTTTGCCGCACATGGCGAAATTTTCTTTTGGTTTTTGGCTTTACCCATAAGTTTTTTTTAAAAGCTTGTACTCCTGTTACCCGGTTTGATTGTATATATAATAAGGAACATAAAATCCTTGCTTGCATATGCCTACCCGGGAGCGGTTCAATTACCTGTTAGACCTATATATATCTGGCAGCCTTTCGGCTGAACAGCATGATGAGTTTTTTGAACATATCAGTACACATCGTTATGATGATCTTTTAGGAAAGCACCTGTTGCAGGATCTGAAAGAGGGGGAGCATAGTCATAGTGCTGATCTTCCTCCGCATATCGCCCAGGAGATGGTCAGGAATATTTACCAGGCCGAAAAGAATACAATAGAGATACTTCCTGTTATTAAACGGCGTTCTATCGGTTGGCGTTGGATGGCAGCAGCTTCCATTCTGCTATTGATAATTTCCGCCAGCTTGTTTTTTGTTTTCAATAATAAACCAGGGAAAGATTCTTTTGGTTCCTTCATACCCAATAATACGCTGACTAAAACAAACCTCACTTCATTACCACAGCCGGTATCGCTGGCAGACGGAAGTGTGATAACACTTACTCCTCAAAGCACCCTGCATTTTCCAAAGCAATTTAGCGGCGATAAAAGAGAAGTTTACCTGGAAGGTGAGGCTTTTTTCGAAGTAACAAAAAATCCGAAACAACCGTTTCTTGTGTATTATAATGACATTGTAACAAAAGTATTGGGAACCAGTTTTACGATCAATACTAACCGTAAGACCGGCAATATTGAAGTATCGGTCAGAACCGGCAGGGTACAGGTCTATGAAAATGAATTTTTATCTAAAGAAAAAAGACCAGATATCGCCGTTATCGTTACGCCCAATCAGAAAGCGATCTACAAAAAAGAGAACCGCCTTTTTGAAACTACTTTAGTTGACCAGCCCCAGGCAATCGTTGTGGAGAATACGGGAAATGCTTCAACGGTCAAACAAGCGTACAGGTTTGTTTTTGAACAGGAAAAATTACTTACCGTATTTGAACAGATTGAGCACAGTTATGGAATTGAAATAGTAGCAGAGAATGCTGCCATCAATGATTGTGTATTCACGGGCGATGTTTCTACTAATGATCTGTACACCAAGCTTAACATTATTTGCCTTACCGTGAATGCTTCTTATGAAATAAACGGTACCAAAATTCTTATAAAAGGAAAAGGATGTAATTAATTTATTAACTGCCAAACCAAACACTGCTATATGAATGAAATACACAGCCCTCCCAATTAAAATTTACTTGCAATAGACTTTCTGGTAATAAAGAAAGAGCCGGAAGTGGTACAACACAACCAGCTCTCTAAGCTTTTGCAAGCTTTTGTTTTCGTCCGAATGTTATTATTGAACAAAAACATATCTAAATTATGAAAAAAAAGCAACGCATGGTTGCTGCAATAAAGATTGCTATGCGAGTAACGATTTTCCAGGTAGCGTTTACAGCTTTATTTGCCTGCTCTCTCAATGCGAAAGAAGCAAACAGCCAGGATGTTTTGGAAAAATCCTTCAACCTGACGGTGGATAATACACCTTTGAAAAAAGTCATCATTGAAATACAACGGCAAACCCGGGTGAAATTCACCTTTAGTTCCAATGCGATCAAAGCTGAAAGAACGATCAATTACTCTGCCCGTGATAAAAAAATAGGGGAATTTTTAACGGAGCTTTATAAACAATACGGTATTGACTTCAAAGTGCTGGATAACAAAATTATCCTGTATGCGGCTTCCAGTTCAGTCCCCTCAATTTCTGCTGGCAATTTAGGGAACCTGGATAGTGAGCCTGCTAAAAGGATAACGGGCAATGTACGTAATGATAAAGGAGAACCTGTAGCCGGGGCAACCGTGACGGAAAAAAATAAATCCAATGCAGTAATCACGGATGAAGATGGTATTTTTTCTATCATCGTAGAAAGTGACAACAGTGTACTGTTATTTACCAGCGTTGGTTATGAAAACCAGGAGCTGGCTGTGAATGGAATTTCGACAGTAAATGTATTGCTGAAAACCGCCAATAGAGCATTGGAAGAAGTAGTGGTGGTGGGATATGGTACACAAAAAAGAAAGGACCTGACGGGTTCGGTTTCTTCCGTGAATACGAAGGAATTAAAATCGTTGCCGGTTCCCAGTATCGGAGAAGCCTTGCAGGGAAGAGCGGCCGGTATGCAAGTCATCTCTTCGGGTGTACCGGGTAGTAATGTTGTCTTTCGTATCAGGGGAACGGGCACTATCAATAACAGCGATCCCTTATTAGTTATTGACGGTATACCAACAGATATCCCGCTTAATACATTAAGTCCTGATGATATTTCTACTGTTGAAATATTAAAAGATGCTTCTGCTGCGGCTATTTATGGTGCAAGGGGCGCCAATGGGGTGGTGATCATTACCACAAAGCGAGGCAGCTCGGGAAAAAATAATCTTGAATTTAAAATGTTTGCCGGCCAGCAAAAAGCTACCAGTATGATACAAATGCTGGATGCATCACAGTTTGCCAGCCTGCACAATGAAATGATGGCCAGTAATGGTCAGTCACAAAATCCTGCCTATGCAGACCCTTTAAGTCTTGGAAAAGGCACTGACTGGTTAGGTGCTTTGTTCGGTACAGCACCGATACAGAATTATTCATTGGCTTATTCCGGCGGATCAGCGAAGTCTAACTATTATGTTTCCGGAACCATGCTCGATCAAAGCGGAATTGTATTGAATACAGGATACAAGCGATACACGATTCAATTTAACAGTGAATCCAAAGTATTTGATTGGTTGAAATTCGGTAACAACCTTACCCTGAGTCATGATATGAAAAAAAGCGGCGCCTATGATATTCGCAATGCTATGGCGGCGCTGCCGGTGCAACCCGTTTATAATCCCGATGGAACTTATAGTGGACCGGTAGGGCAAGCATCCTGGTATGGCGATATACCCAATCCGATTGGCAAAGCGACTATCAATGAAAACAAAACCAGTGGCTATAATGTGTTGGGTAATATTTATACCGAGATAAGCCTCATGAAAGAACTCAAATTTAAATCTACCGGTGGTGTACAAGCTTTGTTTTATGATAACCGTAGCTGGGCGCCCAAATACAATTGGCAACCGATTCCACAACCCAATAGTTATTTGTTTGAACAATATAATAAGAGCCTTACCTGGTTATGGGATAATTACCTGACCTATGATAAATTTTTTAATAATACACATCATCTCACTCTTTTGGCTGGTAGTAGTGCACAAAATAACCGCTATGATTATCTGAATGGTTCCATTCAAAATTTTGCCAATGATAACACACAACAAATAAATAACGGAACAACGCAACAAACTATCGGCGGCAGCGCCAGTGAATGGGCATTGCTTTCTTTTATCGGCCGGGCGAATTATAGTTTTGATGATAAGTATTTGTTTACTGCCACACTTCGCCGCGATGGAAGCAGCCGGTTTGGAGAAAAAAGCCGCTGGGGTTGGTTTCCGTCAGGCTCATTTGCGTGGCGATTGTCGGATGAAAATTTTATGAAAGGAATTGATTGGGTAAGTGATCTGAAAATAAGAGCGGGCTTTGGTATTACCGGTAATCAGAATATAGGTAACTATTCTTTTGCGTCGGTACTTCAAACCGTGCAATATAATTTCAACGGGCAGCCTGTTACAGCGGTGGTGCCACAGGCTATCCCCAATCCGGGTGTGCGATGGGAAGAAGTAGAACAAACCAATATCGGTTTTGATGCAACGTTGCTGAATGGCAGGATCAACCTGACGATGGATGCTTATGTCAAAAATACCAATGATATGCTGGTGCCGATGAGTGTTCCTATATCAACGGGCTATTCTGATATTTTTGTTCCCAGTATCAACGCGGGCAAAGTAAGGAATAAAGGAATTGAACTAAGTATTACTACACAGAATACCAAAGGTCCTGTGGAATGGAATACATCCTTCAATTTTTCTTATAATAAAAATAAAGTAGTCAGTCTCAATGACAGCGTTCCTCTTTATACAGGTAGTATCGGGTTGAACCAGAATTTATCTATTCAGCGCAGCGGCTTCCCGGTTAGTTCTTTTTATGGTTTCGTAACCAACGGTATTTTTCAATCCCAGAAAGAAGTGGATGATCATGCGGTGCAGGTACCGGGTGCTGATCCTTTTAACCGCAGTTCACCGGGAGATATAAAATTCAGGGATCTCAATAATGATGGAAGAATTGATGATGCAGACCGAACGTATATAGGCAACCCAAGCCCGCGTTTCATCTTTGCGATGAACAACAGTTTTGCCTGGAACGGATTTGATCTGAATATTTTTTTGCAGGGCGTGAAGGGCAATGACATCTTTAATGCCAACCGCATTTACCAGGAAGGAATTTCGGTGGCGCAAAACCAAACTACGGCTGTATTGGACAGGTGGACAGGAACCGGAACAAGTAATCATTTTCCCCGCGCAGTATTTAATGACCCCAATAAAAATACAAGAGTCTCTGACCGGTTTATAGAAGACGGCTCTTACCTGCGTATTAAAAATGTAAGCCTTGGTTATACCTTACCTTCTTCGTTTACAAGTAAAGCAAAAATACAATCAGCAAGAGTTTATTTATCTGCACAGAATTTAGTCACGTTCACGAAGTATACTGGTTTTGATCCTGAAGTGCCTGCCAGTGGGATTGATAATAATGTGTATCCTGTAACAAGGACGATCAGTGCAGGTATTAATCTTTTATTTTAAATACAATATTGTCATGAACTTAATTAAATATACCACAGCGATACTCGTGTTGATGAGTGTTGTCAGTTGTAAAAAATATTTAGATAAAGCGCCGCTCGATAGTATCAACACGGCCAACTTTTTCCAAACGGAAGCAGATGCTGTATCTGCTATTAACGGAGCCTATCAACCTTTGCAATGGCCCAAGTTATACAACCTTCGTATATGGACCACCGATATCTGGGCGGGTAATAGCGAAGTAGGTGCAGGCGGTGGTACCGATGGTATCGAAACACAGGATATTGCCAATTTTGTAACAGCAACGGATAATGCCGCCGCTCTTGATATATGGCGGGGACCGGCTCCGGGCATCTTGAGATGTAACCTGGTTTTGAAAAACGTACCGGGGATGACTATTTCACAATCTGTAAAAGACCGGATACTGGGGGAGGCGTATTTTCTGCGGGCTCATTATTATTTTATATTGGTCAGATTGTTTGGAGATGTTCCGCTTATTACTGAGCCACAAACTCCTGAAGATGATTTACGTCCTGCCCGAACAGCCAAAGAAAAAGTATATGAACTGATCATCAGTGATCTTACAGAAGCTATCAGTTTATTACCTGAACGCGGTACTTATTCAGCATCTGACATAGGAAGAGCCAGTAAAGGTTCAGCCGCCGGTATGCTGGCAAAGGTTCAACTTACCCTGGGTAATTATGAAGAAACAGTTTTACTCTGCCGCCAGGTAACGGCATTGGGTTACCAGTTGAACGCAGACTACGCAGATAACTTTAAAGCTGCTACAAAAAATTCTCCGGAAAGCCTTTTCGAAGTGCAATATGCAGGTAAAACAAGTTTTAGTTTCTGGGACAATGAAAACCAGGCCAGTTGGGTAAGCACTTTTACCGGCCCAAGAAATTCCAATTTTGTAGGCGGTGGTTATGGTTGGAACCAGCCGGTGACCGAGTTTATTGATCAATATGAAACAGGTGATAACCGTAAGGACAAAACTATTTTATATGTTGGAGGCCCTTCTTTTGACGGTCAGGAATACCAGGCTTCTTTTTCTACCACAGGATATAATCTTCGTAAATTTTTAATTCCAAAATCTATTTCTCCCGATTATGATACCAACCCTGCTGATTGGCCGGTGTTGCGCTACAGCGATGTGCTATTAATGGAAGCCGAAGCACTTTGCGAATTGAACCGGTTGGATGAAGCACAGGCTGCCGCCACTTCTATCCAGGCAGGAGGGCCACTGAACCGGGTACGAAAACGAGCGGGATTAAGCGATGTGCAGGGTTTATCGCAAGTGGCACTAAGAGAAAAAATAAGAAAGGAGAGGAGAATTGAATTGGCATTTGAAGGAAGCAGGTGGTTTGACCTGGTGCGATACGATAATGGTCAGTACGCCGCTGGTTTTCTTCACAGTGTTGGTAAAACAAATTTTGCTGCCAAGCACCTGTTGTTACCCATCCCGCAAAAGGAGATTGATGCAAATCCTAACCTTTCACAAAATACCGGTTATTAAAATTCTTAAATCATTGTTATGAGACGAATATATCAAATGATATGCTGTATCATCAGCATCTCATTGTTCATTGGTTGCAAAAAAGATAATTACGCAGAACTTAATAAAGGAAATAGTCCATTAGCCATCGCTGCGGATAAAACAGCTATTATTTTAAATCAACGTGAAGATGCGAATGACGCATTATTATTAAGCTGGACCACGGGCACCAATGGGGGTACTGATGCCTCTATTTTTTATCAACTAAAAATAGATAAGCAGGGAAATAATTTCAGTACACCTGTTGTAGAGGATTTGGGAAATTCTTTATCCAAAAAATTTACGGTAGGTAGTTTGAACAGCTTGTTACTATCACAATGGAGTTTTGCGCCGGGGGTGGAAGCCACACTGGAAGCAAAGATCATTGCAAGAGTGGCCAATGATGCGGCGTCCATGGATTCGTCGGTCATTATTACAATAAAAGTAACGCCGTATGATCCTGTTACCAGTACCTTATACATTATTGGTGATGCGGCTCCCAATGGCTGGAATGCCGGTGCTGCGACAGCTTTGACTTCATTGGGTGCAGGTAAATTTTCCTGGGAGGGAAATCTTTACTCAGGCGAATTTAAATTCATTACAAATTTGGGGCAGTTCCTTCCATCATATAATAAAGGAGCGGATAATGGAAAATTATTATACCGGTCTGCAGACAGCGAGCCGGATGATAAATTCAATATTACAACTCCCGGCCTGTATACTATTTCAGTAAACCTGTTGGATCTTACCGCTTCGATTGAAGCAGCCACTACACCTCCATATACCCGTTTGTGGATGCTGGGTGATGCCACACCAACAGGTTGGAATATTGATGCACCTACGGAAATGCGTGTTGATTCTTCTAATCTATTTGTGTTTGGTTACAATGGATTATTATCCGCCGGCGAATTTAAAATACCAACGACTACTGGCAATTTTAGCACCGATTATTATATGCCGCTGGTCAATCACCAGGCTATTACAGAAATGGGTGTGCAGTTAGTGCCCGTGGGAGGACCTGATAATAAATGGAAGATCACTACGGCCGGGCCTTATAAAATAAAACTGAATCTTCAGACTATGAAGATGGATATCCAACCTTTTGTACCCTTCACGCAAATCTGGATGGTAGGAGACGCTTCACCAGTTGGTTGGAATATTGATAATCCTCACCCGATGACTGTTGACCCGGTAAATCCTTATGTCTTTTCTTATACAGGACCTATGACTGTAGGCGAATTCAAATTTCCTGTTGAGACAGGAAACTGGGGCGGTGATTTTTTTATGCCTGTATTGAACGGATCTGGTCCGGGTAGTACGCAAATGAAATTTGTACCCGGTGGTAACCCGGATAATAAATGGAAGATTGCTGTAGCCGGTAATTATAAAATCACGATCAATCAACTTTATGAAACTATTTCCATCGTGAAGATGTGATGCTAACAGGAAATAAAATTATGAAAAGTTGGTTTTGTATTTTATGTACCTGGTGGTTGTTTATTTCCTGCAAGAAAGAACCTCCGAAGAATAACCCGATAGTAACAGGTGGATCGTATGGCGTCTCAATTCGTACGGATAGATCAAATTATCAGCGGGGTGAAGCGGTCACCTTTACTATCGATAAAATAATTCCCGGTTCTGTCAAACTGCGCTACCGCCATTTGAATGAAACGATCAGTGAAACAAAACTCACCGGGGATTCATGGAAGTGGACACCACCTTCCACTGATTATACCGGTTACCTGGTAGATATATATGAAGTAGTAGAAGGTACAGAGAAAGTGTATGGCAGTATTGCGGTGGATGTTTCTTCCGACTGGAGCCGGTTTCCGCGGTATGGGTTTCTTTCAAAATTCGGTCAGTTAACTGATGAAAGTATGCAGGCCACTATTGACAACCTGGCCCGTCATCATATTAATGGGATACAGTTCCAGGACTGGCATTATAAACATCATATGCCACTGGCAGGAACAGTCAATTCTCCGCAAAGCAGTTGGAAGGATATTGCTAACCGGGATAATTATTTATCAACGGTTAAAGGTTATATCAATAAAGCAAAGGCTGCTAATATGAAAACGATGTTTTATAACCTGGGCTTTGGTGCATTGGGTACTGCTGCTGCGGATGGAGTAAATGAGCAATGGTATTCATTTAAAAATAATACGCATAGCAATAAGGATGTACATGCTTTGCCTAAACCTCCTTTCACCAGTGATATATTTTTACTGGATCCTTCCAATACTTCCTGGCAGCAATATATCAGTAATCGCAACAATGATGTTTATACAGTTTTTGATTTTGATGGTTTTCATGTGGACCAATTGGGCGAAAGAGGAAACTTATACAGGTATGATGGCAGTGCATTGAACCTGGCTACTACATTTAAGCCTTTTGTGGAAGCGATGAAAACAAGTGCGCCAAATAAAAGGCTGGTGATGAATGCGGTCAATCAATATGGGCAAGAAAATGGTATAGCACAGGCGCCGGTTGATTTCTTATACACGGAAGTATGGACAGGCAACGAAGGATACAAAGATTTGGCGAGGGTCATCAGCGACAATGACAATTATAGCGGCAATGCTAAAAAAACAGTATTAGCTGCCTACATGAATTATAACAAGGCAAACAATCCCGGGTATTTCAATACAGCAGGTGTGCTATTAACGGATGCGGTGATATTTGCCTTCGGTGGTTCTCACCTGGAGCTTGGCGAACATATGTTGGGTAAAGAATATTTTCCCAACAATAACCTGCAGATGAAAGATGATCTGAAAACAGCGTTGGTAAACTATTACGATTTCCTGGTAGCTTATCAAAATCTTTTAAGGGATGGAGGCAATTTTAATTCACCTGTGCTTACCTGTTCGAACGGAGTTATCTCACTTACTAACTGGCCTCCTGTAAGTGGCAAAGTGGCTGTTGCAGGAAAAGAGTTCAGTAATAAACAGGTGTTACATTTAATTAACCTTGCCAATGCGGCCAATTTTGACTGGCGGGATACGGATGGTAATCAGCCTGTGCCAAACACTTTACAAAATGCAAGCCTGGAATTTATAACCAGCAAAACTGTTTCTAAAGTATGGTTGGCTTCGCCTGACATACAGCAGGGCGTCGCTATCTCTATTCCATTTACCCAAAATGGAAATAAGGTTTCATGGAATTTACCTTTTTTAAAATATTGGGACATGATCGTTGTGGAATATTAATTATTCAATTTAGTAATTTACTAGTATGCGATATTATTTTTTTTTGATCGGCTTTTTTATAGCAACTTTTTGTTTTGGCCAGCCTAAAAGCGGACCGGGTATTTGTAGTTCTTATGTTGTGGCCGGTAATACGATCACTTTTACTTGCTCCAATAATCAAAAGGTTTCACTGAAGCTATGCAGTAGCGGGGTGGTAAAGGTCTGGTATGCACCTACAGGTAGTTTTACAAGAAATAACCCTTCGTTCGCTGTCATCAATGAAGAACTGGAAGCGATGAATAATATTCATGTTGAAGAGCAGGCTCAATCGTATGAAATATTTACTTCCAAACTACGGATAAGAGTTAATAAAAATCCTTTCCAATTACAGCTTTTTGATAAATACCAGAAATTATTGTTGAGCGACTTTAAAGACCAGGGTTTATTAAATGATTCCGGTAAAATCATTTCTTATAAATCATTGCGGATTGACGAACAGTTTTTTGGATTGGGTGAAAAAAGTGGCCCATTAAACAAAAGAGGAAGATCTTATAAAATGTGGAATAGTGATAAACCCTGTTACGGTCCAACTGAGGATCCGTTATATAAAAGCATTCCTTTTTTTATTAGTAGTTATAAGTATGGAGTATTTTTTGACAATACGTATAAAAGTGAATTCAAATTTGGTTCTGAATCCAACGAGTATTTTTCGTTTGAAGCTTCCGGCGGAGAAATGATCTATTATTTCATTTTTGGTAATGATTACAAACAGATCATTGAACAGTATATCGGGTTGACAGGTAAGCCGATCATGCCCCCCAAATGGGCTTTTGGTTTTTCGCAAAGCCGGGGTATGTACACCTATGAAGACCAGGCAAGAAGTATCGCCAAAGAATTTCGTCAGCGAAAGATACCCTGCGATATCATTTACCAGGACATAGGCTGGGTAGAGCATTTACAAAACTTTGAATGGAATAGAGAACGCTATAAAGATCCCCGTGGCATGTTGAAACATCTCGATTCGTTGGGTTTCAAAATGATTATATCGCAGGATCCGGTTATTTCACAAAAAGACAACAAACAATGGATAGAAGCTGATTCATTAAAATACTTTACTACTGATATACGAACCAATAAATCCTATGATATGCCCTGGCCCTGGGGTGGTAATTGTGGTGTGGTTGATTTTACAAAACCTGAAGTAGCTGACTGGTGGGGCAAATATCAGCAAAAGCCTTTGAACGACGGTGTACGTGGATTCTGGACGGATATGGGAGAACCAGCCTGGAGTAATGAGGATGCAACAGACCGGTTGTTTATGAAGCATCACCTGGGTATGCATGATGAGATTCATAATGTATATGGACTGACCTGGGATAAAGTAGTGAAGGAACAGTTTGAAAAACATAATCCCAATAAACGTGTTTTTCAAATGACAAGAGCTGCTTATGCGGGACTGCAACGATACACGTTTGGATGGTCGGGCGATGCCGGCAATGGTAATAATGTATTGGATGGATGGGACCAGTTGGCCAACCAGGTAACGATGAGTCTCTCTTCAGGTATGGGTGGAATTCCTTTCTGGGCTTGTGATATTTCTGGTTATTGCGGCGACATTACTGATCATACTGCTATGGCTGAATTGTATACCCGCTGGATGCAGTTCGGTGTTTTCAATCCATTGAGCAGGGCTCATCACGAAGGGAATCATGCTGCTGAGCCCTGGATGTTTGGGGAGGAAGCAGAAGAGAATAGCCGGGCTGCTATACAGTTAAAGTATCAGTTATTCCCTTATATCTATACCTATGCCCGCGAAGCTTATGATAAGGGTCTACCCATCATGCGGGCTTTATTGCTGGAATATCCCAATGACCCCGAAATCTTTAAATTGGACGGCCAGTTTCTTTTTGGGAAAGAATTGCTCGTTGCACCAGTTGTAAAAAAGGGAGCTGTCACCCAAAAAGTTTATTTGCCGGAAGGGGAGTGGATCGATTTCAACAATAACAAAATAGTTTATGAAGGAGAACAATGGATCACTTACAAAGCCCCATTGAATACCATTCCTTTGTTTATTAAAAAAGGCTCTATCATTCCCATGATGCCGGTGATGAATTATATCCATGAAAAAAAAGATTACCCGCTATCCCTCCAGGTGTATCCCGGCAACGAAAATCAGGAAGTTTCTTTTGAATTGTATGAAGATGATGGCGAGTCATTGCATTACCAGGAGGATATTTATGCCAAAACAAAGTTTTCCTGTGTTACAAAAACGGATAGTTATGAATTGAAGCTATCTGCCCGGCAGGACAAAGGATATGTTATGCCAAAAGACAGGGATGTAATTATCAGATTATATACAGATCGAAAGCCAACGGTTGTTGTAAAAGGGAAGATAAAATTGGCTTATAGTAATATTATGAATTTCTCAAAAAGCAACGACAGGGGTTTTTCAAATCTCAATTGGAGTTGGGATGAAAAGACCGGTGTCTGCCTGATCAAAGTACCTGGCAATGGCGAAGAAACTAGCCTCTCTGTCATTAAATAATACAACTTGCCTGATCCGGATTAAACCCTGATTAATTCGAAATAATTTTTAAAGTATAATCAAAAAATCTATTAAGTAATACATTTTAATACGGATTAAGCTGAACTATCGGGTTTATTTATGGAAAAGAATGCTCTTATTTTCTGCCCTGGCAGATGTTCGCCGAAAAAAACGCCGTGGCCGGTGTTTTCTTCCACCGGCCACTCGAACTAAAGTTATCTTACTAAATTAGTGGATGCCGGATTTCGTTACAGAATACCCTCAATTCTTACAACCAGGTATAAGGAGATGATGTAATAACGGAAGGAGAGAATGAACCGGTTTGAAGCCTAAACCGGCCGGGTTGCCCCGGTACATAGATGGATTCCCCGGGACGCCCCTCATTTATTCACCATCCTCCAGAATATGCGTGAAAATTGTCGCGTTTAGTTTGAAAGTGTGAAAAATTAATACCATATTTATATAATTCATTCCCGCTCCTTATCCATCCCCCCGAAAGCTTATCCCATACACTTATTGGAATACCACCGCAGGTTTCTGAAGAGGAACTTTTACGTTCTTGTTCCGTAGGCTGGTAGAATTTATTGCATTTAATAACCGGGCATTTTTAGCCGTCATTACAATGGCAATAAATCCGCATGGAAGACAGTGGATATTGAGCTGCTGATGAATCGATACCGTTGCTGACATTTTCAAAATCCAAACCTGGTGCAAAGGCCGCGTATTAAGCCAAACAAAATTTTAACTGCCTTTAATCAAGAAAATGAAACAATTACTGATAATATCGATTGTCCTTGCAGCCATATTCTATTCATGTAAAAAAGACAAAAAAGAGGTAGAATTACCCCTGCTGACTACAGTAGCTATTACCAACCTTAGTCACAACACGGCGACATCAGGTGGCACAATAACAGGTAATGGCGGCGCTGCCATTACAGCAAGCGGGATCTGTTGGAGCAAAACGAATACGACACCTGCGTTATCAGATTCAAAGGCTTCAGGAACTGTTGCTTCAGGCAGTTTTGCATCCGTGATGAACAACCTGGAAGAAAATACTACTTATTATGTAAGAGCTTTTGCCACCAATAGTGTTGGCACCGGGTATGGCAATGTCGTAACCTTTACTACGGCAGTAAAAATAGAGGTACCGCAGTTGACTACTGCAGCCATTACCGATCTCAATTACAACATGGCGACATCCGGCGGCGCCATTAAAGACGATGGCGGCGCTACTATTACGGTAAGCGGGATCTGCTGGAGCAAAACGAATAATACACCTACAACATCGGATTTAAATACAGCCGGCACCGTTGCTTCAGGCAGTTTTGCATCCGTGATGAACAACCTGGAAGAAAATACTACCTATTATGTTAGAGCTTATGCAACGAATAGTGTTGGTACTGCCTATGGTAATGTTGTAACATTCACAACCCTTATCAATTTAACGATACCCCAGTTGACTACTGCAGCGGTTACCAATCTCAGTTACAACACGGCGACATCCGGCGGCACGATCACAGGGAATGGCGGCGCTGCTATTAC
>WUUC01148791.1_pt1 | contig 18275 bp, 18 predicted proteins | sample 6278441 | NCBI WGS metagenome assembly WUUC01 (sample SAMN13675441, study PRJNA597444) | soil metagenome | isolation source: soil | place: USA: Washington | collected 2017-10 | reverse complement strand
CCGAGCTCGGCGAGCTGCCCGACGACCCCGCGGCGCTGGCCGCCCTGCGTGCCGCGTGCGCCGAGGCCAAGGAGCGGCTGTCGACGGCGGTCGCCGTGACCATCCCCGCGCCGCCGCGGTCGGCGAAGGCGACGGTCGCGGTCCGGCGCACCGACTTCGACACCATGATCCGGCCGGTCGTCGAGCACACCGTGCGGATACTGCAGCGCGCGGTGCAGGGCACCGAAGCCGAGGCGGACGCGTTGCGCGCGGTCATCCTGGTCGGCGGCAGCGCCCACGTGCCGCTGGTCGCGGAGCTGGTCTCGGCGGCCGTGCGGGCGCGGGTGGTCGTCGCCGACGACCCGGCCACGGCCATCGCCCGCGGCGCCGCGCTCGCGGGCGGGCGGGTCGCCAAGCCCACCGTGCAGGCCCAGGCCGTGCCGGTGACCCCCCTCGTCACCCCGTCCCCCGCGGTGACCGACCTCATGCGGTTCGACGACCTCGGCGCCGAGGCCGCGGACATCGGACCGCCGCCACCGCGGCCACCCGTCGAGATCGCGCCGCTCGACCCACCGGCCCGCGGCCTCGCCCGGCTGGCCCGGCGCACCCGCGGCGGCGGCACCGAGGTCGACGAGCTGGACCGCGACCGGCGCGCCTGGGACTTCGAGCGGACCGACCGCGCCGACCGCAACGGGCACGACCGGGACGACCGCGACCTCGACCGGGAACGCGACCTCGACGCCCCGCCCCGGCGCCGCCGCCGCACCGACCCCGAGGACGACGAGTGACGCCGATCCTGGACGACGCCGCCGCCCGGCAGGTCGGGGCGCTGGCCGCCGACCCGCGCCCCGGCGCGCACGTCGCCATCGTCGCGCCGGGCGGGTACGGCAAGACCACACTGCTGCACCACCTCGGCGCGGCCATCCGCGCGACCGGGACCCCCGTGCACACCGGACCGCCCGCCGAGGACGTGACCGGCGGCGTGCTGCTCGTCGACGACGCCCACCTGCTCGACGACGCCGACCTCGCCGGCCTGCGCACGCTCGCGACCACCACCAGGCTGGTCGTCGCGGCCCGCCCCTGGCCCCGCTCGGCCGCCCTGGCCGAGCTCCTGGACCTCGTCCAGGAACAGCTGCTGCCCGCCCCGCTCGCCAGGGACCAGGTGCGGGCCTGCCTGCCCGCCGGGCGGCGCACCGAGGCACTGGCCGAGTTCGTGTTCACCGAGACCGGCGGGGTGCCCGCGTTCGTCGACCGGCTCGTCCGCACGCTGGACGGGCAACGGCTCGAGGTGCCCGCCGCGGCGCTCGTCGAGTTCCGCGCCGAGCTCGCCCGCCTCGACGACGACGTGCTGCGCTTCCTGCTCGCCGCCGACGCCGGGGTCGGCCTGCACCTGGACCTGCTGGTGGAGCTGCTCGGCCGGGACGCGGCCGCCGTCGGCGCGATCGTCGAGGCCGCCAGGTCCACCGGGCTCGTGGGCGCCACCGGCGCCCTGCTGCCCGTGGCGCGCCGGGCCATCCGCGCGCTGGTGCCGGTGGAGCGGCGCGCGTGGATGCGCCAGCGGCTCGCCGAGCTGCAGCTGGCCCGCGGCGGCCAGGTGCTGGCGCTGGTGCGGCCCCTGCTGGGCACGGGCATCGGTGGCGTGGCCGCGGCCAGGGCGTTCGAGGCGGCGGCCGCGGAGGCGCTGGCGACCGACCCGGCGCTCGCGGCCCGGCTCTACGAGGCCGCGGTCACCGCGGGCCGCCCGCCGCTGCAGGTCGCCGCCCGCCGCGCCGAGGCGCTCGCGCTGGCCGGTGACCTGGACGGCGCGCTGCGGCTCGCCGACGAGGTCATCACCACGGAGGCCGCGGCGCAGCGGCGGCACGCGGCCGGGGTGGCCGCGGCGGCACTCGCGCACCGCGGCCAGCTGTTCCGCAGCGCCCAGCTGTACCGGTGGTCGGGCACCGAGGAGGGCAAGCACCTCGCCGCGCTCGGGCTGCTGGGCATCGGCGACCTCGCCGACGCCCGCGAGCTGCGGACCCAGACCTCCGCCGACGGCCCGCCGACCTCGCTGTCCAGCGCGATCACGCTGATGTCGAACGGGCTGCACGAGTCGGTGACCGGCACCCCGACGACCGCGCTGTCGATGATGGTGCGGGCCGCCGGGCTGCTGGAGCCGGTCGGCCGCGGGGTCCTGCTGCCGGACAGCCCCGCCGCGCTCGGCGCGCTGCTCGCCCTGCACTACGGGGAGCTCGCCACCGCGACCTCGCTGCTGGACCGGGCCGTCGCCGCGGGCACCGGCGGCGCGCCGCTCGCCACCCGCCACCAGCTGCTGCGCACGTGGATCACCATGGTCCGCGGCAACCTGCCCGCCGCCGCCGAGCAGCTCACGGCGCTGAGCCGCACGCACCTGGAGCCCCGGGACTGGCTGTTCGCCGTGGCCATCGAGCTGGGCGTGGCCCGCCGCGCCGGCGACACGAACACGCTCGGCCGCGCCTGGTCGCAGGCCGGGGAGGCGCTGCTGCGCCACCCCATGGACCTGTTCACGATCCTCCCCCTCGGTGAGCTGATGGTGGCCGCCGCCCGGCTGCGGGACGAGGCGCGGCTCGCCGCGCACCTCGAGCAGGCCCGCGCGCTGCTGGCCGGCCTGGGCGACCCGCCGCTGTGGGCGACCCCGCTGTGGTGGGGCGGGCTGCACGCGGCCGTGCTCGCCGACCGGCGCGACGCCGCCGAGGAGCACGTCGAGGCCATGGCCGGGGCGGCGGCGAAGGACGAGCAGTTCGGCACGGTCGCGAGCGCGGGCCGGTGCTGGGTGGAGCTGATGGCGGGCAAGGTCGACCCGGACGCCGTCGAGGACGCGGCCCGCGGCCTGCACGCCGCAGGCTTCACGTGGGACGGCGCGCGGCTCGCCGGCCGCGCCGCCACCCGCACCTCGGACCGCAAGGCCATGGTGCGGCTGCTCGACTGCGCGCGCCTGCTGCAGGGCAAGCCCGCGCGGCGGGTGCCCGACCTGCCCGACGAGGCGGCCGCCTCGCCCGAGGTGGCGCTGTCGGACCGCGAGCTGCAGGTCGCGGAGCTGGTCGTGTCCGGCCTGACGTACAAGGACGTGGGCGACCGCCTGTTCATCTCGGCGAAGACCGTCGAGCACCACGTGGCGCGGATGCGCCAGCGGCTGGGCGCATCGAGCCGCGGCGAGCTGCTGTCCCGGCTGCGCACGCTCGTCGGGAGCGCGGGTGCCCGCGACTGAGCGCCTCGTCGCCGCGGGCAGGCGGCTGGCGGCAGGCGGGCTCGTCACCGGCACGTCCGGGAACCTGTCCGTGCGCGTCGGCGAGGACGTCCTCGTGACCGCGTCCGGTGCCGAGCTCGGGCGGCTGACCCCGGCCGACCTCACGCTCGTCTCGGCCGCGGGTGCCGTGCTGGCCGGTGACCTGCCGCCGACCTCGGAGCTGCCGCTGCACCTCGCGGTGTACGCGGCGTTCCCGGCGGTCGCCGCGGTCGCGCACGCCCACTCGCCGGCGTCGGTGGCGGTCGGCCTCACGCACGACGTGCTGCCGCCGGTGCACTACCTGACCGTGCGGCTCGGCGGCGTGGTGCGGGTCGCGGACTACGCGACGTTCGGCTCGCCCGAGCTGGCGGCCGCGGTGGTCGCCGGACTCGACGGCCGGTCGGCCGTGCTGATGCGCAACCACGGCTCGGTCGCGCACGGCGGGTCGGTCGAGCAGGCGTGCGAGCGGCTGGAGCTGGTGGAGTGGCTCGCCGACGTCTACGCGCGGGCGGCCGCGCTCGGCACACCGCGCCTGCTCACCGACAGCGAACTGGCGGACGCGGACGCCACGTTCACCCGCCTCGACTACGGCGCGCGCTCCTATACTCCGGACTGTTGACCGGCCGCCAACAGATCGGAGGCCCGCCATGCCGTCCGTCCTGGTCGTCGGCGCGGGTTTCGGCGGCATCGGCGCCGCGGTCGAGCTGCGGCGCAGCGGGTTCACGGACGTGACCGTGCTGGAGCGCGGCGACGGCATCGGCGGCGTGTGGCGGGAGAACACCTATCCCGGCGTCGGCTGCGACATCCCCTCGCCGTACTACTCGTACTCCTACGCGCCGAACCGGTCGTGGCCGCTGCGCTTCTCGCTGGGCCCCGAGATCCTCACCTACCTCGCGCGCACCGCGGCGGCCCACGGCGTGGCCCCCCGCTACGGCGTGACGGTCACCGACGCCGAGTTCCGCGACGGGCAGTGGCACGTCACGACGTCCGCCGGACCGTTCGTGGCCGACGTGCTGGTGCCCGCGGTGGGACAGCTCTCCGAGCCGCACGTGCCCGCGCTGCCCGGCTCCTTCGCGGGACCGGCCTTCCACTCCGCCCGGTGGGACCACGCGGTGCCGCTCGCCGGGCGCCGGATCGCCGTGATCGGCACCGGGGCGAGCGCCGCCCAGTTCGTCCCGCACCTGGCGCGGACCGCGGCGGCGGTGACCGTGTTCCAGCGGACCCCGCCGTACGTGCTGCCCAAGCCGGACGTCGTGTACCGGCCGTGGCAGCACCGGCTGTTCCCGGTGGAGCGCGCGTTCTTCTGGGGCCTGCTGGAGGTGTCCACGCTCGGGATCCTCGGGAACCGGCTGGTGGTCCGGGCGGCGACCGCCCTCGCACGCGGGCACCTGCGACGCCAGGTGCCCGACCCCGCGCTGCGGGCCGCACTGACACCGGACTACCCGATCGGCTGCAAGCGCGTCCTGTTCGCCGACGACTACTACCCGGCCCTGACCCAGCCCCACGTCACCCTGTCCACCGAGCGCATCGCCGCACTCGAACCCGACGGCGTACGCACCGCCGACGGCGTGCGGCACGAGGCCGACGTCCTGGTCTACGGCACCGGCTTCCGCGCGACGGACTTCGTGTCGTCGCTCCGCATCCGCGGCGTGGCGGGTGAGCTGTCCGAGGCGTGGGCCGACGGCGCGTCGGCCTACCTCGGCATGACCGTGCCGGGCTTCCCGAACATGTTCCTCGTCTACGGCCCGAACACCAACCTCGGTTCGGGCTCCATCGTGTACATGCTGGAACGCCAGGCCCGCTACCTCCGCCAGGCAGTGGCCCTGCTCGCGGCCGGGGTGTCCACGATGGACGTACGCCCGGAGGTGGCCCACCGCTTCGACGAGGAGGTGCAGCGGCGTCTGGCCGACACCGCGTGGACGTCGTGCGGCAGCTGGTACCGCACCCCGGCTGGCCGCGTCACCACGAACTGGCCCGGCCTGGTCACGGAGTACCACCGCCGGACCCGCACGCTGTCGCCGGCGGACTTCGTGGTGACGGCGTGACCGCCGCACCACGCCGACGCCGCCTGGAGCCCGACGAACGACGCGAGCAGATCCTCGCGTGCGCCCTGAGGCTCTTCGGCGAACGCCCGTACTCCGCGGTGTCGACCACCGAGCTGGCCGCACAGGCCGGCGTCGCGCGCGGCCTCATCAACCACTACTTCGGCACCAAGCGCGACCTCTACCTGGAAGTGGTCCGCCGCATGGTGACCATCCCCCGCTTCGCGATCGAACAGCTCCCCGAGGGCCCCCTCGAAACGCGCGTGCACGCCGCCGTCGCATGGTTCCTGGACGGCGTGTCCCGCAACAGCAAGGCCTGGCTCGCGGCAACCGGGGCGATAGGCCGGGACCCGGAAGTGGAACGCATCCTCACCGCCGCCGACGAAACCGCCGCCGACCGCGTCCTGGAAGCGACGGGCCTGTCCCCCGGCGTCCCGGAACTCCGCGCGATGGTCCGCTCCTACGGCGGGATGGTGAAGTCAGCGGGCCGGGAGTGGCTGGTCCGCAAGGACCTCACCCGCGAACAGGTCCACCTGCTGCTCACCACGACACTGCTGTCCCTGATCCGGGAAGCAGCCCCCCGCCTCCGCGACACCGACCACCCGATCCCCTAGCCTCCCCACACCGTGTGCCCGCAGCCCCGGCTCATCACCGACCCACCCGCTGCCACAGCGCCGCACACCGTGCCCCCGGTTCATCACCGGTCACCTCTCCACAGAACGACTACCTCACATCACTTCCCCTTCCTGGCCGCTGTCCCCCCACATCACCCCTGCCGCGAAACCTCCCCTTCACTCCCAGGCCACCGTTGTCCTTCCCCAGACCGACGCCCTACGGCACGACTGGCAGCCACCGCTGTCCTCCCCAGGCCGATGCCCACGGCACCACCGGCAGCCACTCCCAGCCACCGCTGTCCTCACCCAGGCCGACGCCTACGGCACCACCGGCAGCCACTCCCGCACTCCCACCACCCGCACACCCTCCGTGCGGTAGTAGGGATCGTCCGCCAGGACGCGGTCCACGCCGGCCCGGTCGGCGGCGAACACCAGCAGTGCCCCGGAGTCGTCCGCCCACGGCCCGGCCATCACCAGCGCACCGGCCGCGTGCAGGGCGGCCAGACGCCGCCGGTGCGCGGGCCGCGCGGCAAGCCGCTGGGGACTGTCGTCGAAGGCCAGCTCAAGCGCGATCATGGCGGGGACGGTAAATCCCCCGGCACGAACCGCGCTGTATCAGGTGATACTGCGTCTCGTGCTCGCCGACGTCCCGCTGCTCGCCTCCCTGGCCCCGGCCGACATCGCCCGCCTGTCGACGATGTCGCCCCCGCGCGACGTCCCCGCGGACCAGGTGGTGGCCATCCGCGGCGAACCCGCCCGGCACCTGGTGGTCGCGGAGACCGGCTCCCTCACCGCGGTCCACGAGACAGCGACGGGCCGCCGCCGCAGACTGGGCGAGTACACCGCGCCGTGCGCCGTGGACAAGGCCGCGGTACTGGACGGCGGCGACCACACGGCCACCTGGGTCACGACCACCCGCTCACGCCTCCGCCTGATCCCCGCTGCGGAGTTCCTGGCGCTGGTCGACCTCCCCTCGGTGCGCCGACACGTGTTCGGCCACCTGGCCGGCCAGCTGCGCACCCAGCAGGACGACCTGGTGCTGACCAGTTTCGCCGACGCCACCACCCGCGTGGCCGCCTGGCTGGTACGCGCCGCCACCCCGCGCGTGCTGCTGCCGGGCGCGCAACAGGGCCTCGCGGACACCCTCGGCCTGACCCGCGTGTCGGTGAACCGCGCACTCCGCTCACTCGCCGAGGGCGACCTGATCAGGGTCGAACCGGGCGCGGTGGTGGTGCTGGCCCCCGAACTGCTCACGTTGCGGGCGAAAATCACGTGATCGAGGTACCCCGCCGTGCGACAGTGGCCGCCGTGCTGATCAGACGGGAACGCCAGGACGACATCGCGACGATCGCCGGCATCCACGCGGCCGCCTTCGCGGGCGAGGTGGAGAAGGACCTGGTGACGGCACTGCGCGCGTCGGACGCGTGGCTGCCCGCGCTGTCCCTGGTGGCCGAGACCGGCGGCCGGGTGGTGGGACACGTGGTGTGCACCCGGGCCCACATAGCCGACACCCCCGCACTGGGCCTGGGTCCCCTGGGCGTCCGCCCGTCCCACCAGAAGAGCGGCGTGGGCAGCGCGCTGATGCACGCGGTCCTGGCCGCGGCCGACGCCCTCGACGAACCGGCGGTGGTACTCCTGGGCCACACGGACTACTACCCCCGCTTCGGCTTCGAACCCGCCACCCGCTACGGCATCGACCCTCCCGTCGCCGAGTGGGGCGCGCACTTCCAGGTCCGCCCACTGTCCACATACGACAACACGATCCGTGGCCCCTTCGCCTACGCCCCACCGTTCAACGAACTCTGAACCTCCCCCGGCGGACCGAGCGCCCGCGGAACCGCTGACCGGGAATCCACGAAGCCGACTGGTCGTGCCCAGTTGACGCGCCACGCTCGATCAGTCGATCGCGCACAAGAAGACGCATTCGACTGTCCACACCGGACGACGCTTTCCGTCAATTTCCTCATGTCACCACTATCGGCCGCCACGGGGCCGAGCACCATGAAGAAAACCACAGTGTTGAGGTGCGGAAAACCGCACTCCTCGTGGCGCGGGCACCCCTCGCACCCGCGCCACCGAAAAGTCACCCCGTTCGGGTGAAGTCCATGACCCAGTTGGTTTCCCAGGTCTCGCCACCGTCGACGGAGAACGCCTGCGCCCACCGCGCCGACGTCGCCGTGATGTCCGACCACCGGAAACGCACCCGGACCGGTGTTCCCCCGTGTTCGTCGTCGCCGAAGAACTCGCCGAGGCCGTCGGTGAAGCGGCCGGCCACCGGCGGCCCGAGCACGCCCGGCGTGGTGGTGCTCGCCCAGCGGATCGTCCACAGGTCGGTGCCGGGGTCGTACAGCCGGACGCTCATCCCGCTGTGCCCCAGCGTCGGGAACGCGATCTCGTCCACGTTGGCCGCGCCGCCGAACATGCGGTAGCAGACCGAGCGACCGGTGAACTCCTCCCAGTCGTCGCTGCCTGCCAGGCGTTCCCGCAGCCGCCGGTGTTCGGTGTCCCAGGTCCCGACGAGGAAGTCGAAGTCGTTCACCTGGTGAACTCCCCGATCCAGTTGGTCTCCCAGGTCCCGCCCCCGTCGGTGGAGAACGCCTGCTCGTACCGGGCGGTGGTCGCGGTGATGCCCGACCACCGGTACCGGACGCGGATCCGCTGCCCGTGCCAGTCCTCGTCGCTGAAGAACTCGCCGACGCCGTCCTCGTCGAAGCGTCCCACCACCGGCGGCAGCGCGAGCTTCCCGTCCCGGGAGTTCACCCAGTAGATGGACCACTCCTGGGTGAGGGGGTCCTGGAGCCGGAGTGTCGCCCCCTTGAACCCGAACTCGGGCACGTCCAGTTCGTCCACGTTCGCGGCCCCGTCGAAGAGCCGGTGGCTGGTGAGCGTTCCCTTCGAGCTCTCCCACTCGTCGTTCCCGCTGAGGGGCTTGACCATCTTCCGCTGGGTGGTCTGCCAGGTGCCGACGAGGAAGTCGAAGTTGTTCATGAGGAGGACGCTATGGCGCATCCACTGACACCGAATGTCAGTTGTTCTACAGTTCCTCGTGCGCGCGGCCAGGATCGTCCAGCTGCTGCTCCTGCTGCAGACCAGGGGCAGGCTGACGGCCGCGCAGCTCGCGGTCGAGCTCGAGGTCTCCGTCCGCACCGTCTACCGCGACGTCGAGGCGCTGCACGCGGCCGGTGTGCCGCTGTACGGCGAGGCCGGGCACGCCGGTGGCTACCGGCTGGTCGAGGGCTACCGCACCCGCCTGACCGGCCTGACCGAGAACGAGGCGGAGTCCCTGTTCCTCACCGGGCTGCCCGGTCCCGCGCAGGAGCTGGGTCTCGGCTCCGAGGTGGCCGCGGCCTGGCTCAAGCTGACCGCCTCCCTGCCGCCCGAGCTGCGGGACCGCGCCACCCGCATCCAGCAGCGCTTCCACCTCGACGCCCCCGGCTGGTACGCCGAACCGGACGACACCCCGGCGCTGACGGCCGCCGCGGACGCGGTGTGGCGGGAGCGGCGCATCCACGTCGAATACCACCGCTGGCGCGAGCCGACCGAGGTCACCCGCACCCTCGACCCGTACGGCCTCGTGCTGAAGGCGGGCCGCTGGTACCTGGTGGCGGCGAGCAGGCGCATCAGCACCTACCGGGTCTCGCAGATCCGTTCGCTCACGGTCCTCGACGAGGGCTTCCAGCGGCCGGCGGGCTTCGACCTCACCGCCTTCTGGCAGTCCTACCTCGACGACTTCGACGCCCGGCGACATGTCGACACGGCGACCGTCCGCATCTCCCCCGCACTGCGGGAACGTCTGGTGGAGGTGGCGGAACCGGCCGTCCACCGGGCCGTCGCCGAGACCGCGTCGGCCCCGGACGCCGACGGCTGGGTGACGGCCGTGGTGCCGATCGAGAACCTGAACCACGCCCACCGCACGTTCCTCGGCTTCGGCGCGGACGTGGAGGTCCTCGCACCGCCCGCGCTGCGCGGGCGGATCGCGACGTCGGTGGCGGCCCTCACGCGGACGTACTCACCCGGCTGAACGACCGCAGCAGCGGCAGTGTCAGCAGGCTCAGCACGGCGAGCAGCAGGAACGCGGGCGTCGGGTCGTCCACCAGCACGCCGACCGCGGCGGCCACGACCAGGCCGCCGAGGTTGCCCGCGAGCCACATCAGGCCGGCGGCCGTGCCCTCGCTGCGGCCTGCCCTGCGCTCGGTCAGCTCGAGCACGATCGGCAGCGCTGGCAACAGCCCGAAACCGATCAGCGCGAGCGCCACGAACCCGACCGCCACCCCGGGCACGAGCGCGAGCGCCACACAGGAGACCACGGTGACCAGCAACGACACGCTGAGCACGGTCAGCTCCCGCCCACGCCTGCTGGCCCAGATCGGCACCACGGCGCACCCGGCCACCCCGGCGACGACGTTGGCGATGAGGATGAGCCCGGCCGTCGCCTCGGACACCCCGGCGGGCTCGAGCAGCGGCTGGACGAAGGTCGACAGCGCCACGAACACGCCGAACGGCACGAACACCAGCGCGCACAGGCGCCGGATGAACGGGTCGCCCCAGGCGATGCGCAGGGCGCCGAAGCCCGCGGGCGCCACCTCCGCCCGGTGCTCGGCCGGGGTGCGCAGGACGGCCAGCACGGCGACGGCGGCGACCAGGGCGAGCCCGGCCTGCACGAGCAGCAGCGTGCGGATGTCGTCGGTGAACACGGCCCCGAGCCCGAACCCGATGATCAGCCCGGCGAACGTGCTGGCCGACCCGACGGCGATGCCCGTCGGCCGGTCCCGCTCGGCGAGGTAGCGACCGGCGACCCCGGTGATGGCGTTGAGCACGAGCGGTTGCGCGACCGCGACGACCAGCTGCCCGGCGAGCGCGGCGGCGTAGCCGTCACCCAGCACGCGGATGACCGCGCCGACGGCCGTGAGGAGCCCGCCCGCGGCGAGCCCACCGCGGAACCAGCGGTCGAGGACGATCCCCGCCGGGATCGCCAGGAGCACGTAGAGCAGGGGGAACACGTTCGCGAGCCAGCCGATCGCGCTGTCGCCGACGCCGTAGTACCGCCCAGCCGCGTCGGTCACCGGCGCGTAGGTCACCCACAGGACCTGTGTGACGGCCCCGAGCAGGGCGAACACCGCGATCATGGACCAGCGGCTGCGTGGCTCGCTCATGGCGCCAAGCATGTCAGTAGTGCGCAAGGGTGATCGCGTTCGCGGCGCGGTGGAGGGGTGCGAGGGCCTTCGCCATCAGCTTGTCCCGGCCGGGCAGTTTGGACAGCAGGGAGAGGAGGAGCATCGACAGCCGCACCTGCGCCTTGCCCGCCAGCACCATCCGCTTGATGTTGGCCGGGCCCAGCTTCTGGTTGGCCTCGACGAAGCCCCGGAGCGCGGCCTCGTAGTTGCCGAAGCCCTCGGCGTGGTCGCCTGCCGCGGCGGCCAGCTCGCCCGCGAGGACGTACGCCCCGACCAGCGCGAGGCTCGTGCCCTGGCCGGACGCGGCCGACGCGCAGTAGGCGGCGTCGCCGACCAGCGCGACCCGTCCGGACGACCAGCGGTCCAGGTGCACCTGGCTGAGGGAGTCGAGGTAGAAGTCGGGCGCGGTCCCGACGTTCGCCAGCAGGGTCGGCACCTCCCAGCCCTCTCCCGCGTAGAGGTCGGCGAGGTGCCTGCGCGGGTCCGCGGGGACGGGAGCGTCGTCGGCGAACAGGAACATGGCCTTGGCGCCGGCCTCCTGGGCGGTGGCGTACACGAGGACGGTGCGCCGCGGGCTCACGTAGGTGAGCTCCTCGCGGTCCAGGTCAAGGTGGTTGGGCACGCTGAAGATCGACACGCGGTAGCCGAGGTCGCGAACGTGGTCCCGCTCGTCGCCGAACACCGCCGCCCTGGTCGCCGAGTGCAGGCCGTCGGCGCCGATCACCAGGTCGAACGTGCGGGTCGTGCCGCCCGCGAAGGTGACGCGCACGCCGTCGTCGCGCTGGTCGAGGCCGGCGATCGAGTCACCCCAGAGGTACTCGACGTCCTGGGTGGCGTCGAACAGGAGCCGCTGCAGGTCGCCGCGCAGGATCTCGGCGTCGCCGTGCTCGCGCCCGCCGAAGGTGTCGCCGTTCATGCCGGCGACCCGCCGTCCGGTGCGGTCGACGACCGAGCCGGCACGCACGTCGGTGACCCGTGCCCGGACCTCGTCGAGCAGCCCCATCCGCTCGACGACCGCCAGTGCCGCGCCGCGGATGTCGATCTTGTAGCCGCCGTCGCGGATGCCCCGTGCCCGCTCGACGACGGTCGGCACGAACCCGTGCCGCCGCAGCCAGTGGGCGAGCGTGAGGCCGGCGATCCCGGCGCCCGAGACGAGGACGGTGCTGTTCTTCATGGCGGTCTCCCTTGCGTCGAGCCGACTGTACAACTGTGTCAGACAAATGTGCAAGACACTTGTGTTGTACAGTTGTCCCATGGGTAACCGGGAAGATCTCCTCGCCGCCGCGACGCGCTGCCTGTACGAGAAGGGGTACGCGCGCACGACGGCCCGCGACATCGCGTCGGCGGCGGGCGTGAGCCTCGCCGCGATCGGCTACCACTACGGCACCAAGGACGACCTGCTGAACGCCGCGCTGTACCAGGCGCTGTCCGAGTGGGGCGACGACCTCGGCGCGGCCACGAGCCGCCCGGACGCGACCCCGGGTGAGCGGTTCGAGGAGACGTGGACGCAGGTGATCAGGTCCTTCGCCGCCAACCACCGGCTGTGGGCGGTCCAGTTCGAGCTGCTGGCGTTCCTCGACCGGCAGCCGGAGCTGAAGGCCGCGTTCGCGGAGGCCAACCGCCAGGCGCGGCAGGCGCTGGCGGACCTGTTCGGCGTGCCGGGCGAGGCCGCGGGAGCGGTGTTCCAGGCCCTGATCGGCGGTCTGGCCGCCCAGTGGCTGGTGGATCCGGAGAGCGTGCCGTCCGGCCGGGACCTCCGCGGAGTTGTCCACAGGCTCACGGCCGTCGTCGGGTGACTGTCGGTGCGGGCCGCTAGCGTCTGTGGCGTGCGAGTAGCGACCTGGAACGTGAACTCCGCCAGGCAGCGGGTGCCCCGCCTGCTGCCCTGGCTCGACCAGCGGCGCCCCGACGTGGTGTGCCTGCAGGAGACCAAGCTGACCGACGACGCGTTCGGGGAGTTACTCGGCGAAGAGCTGGCCGGACGCGGCTACGAGTTCGCCCTGGCGGGCGAGCCGCGCTGGAACGGCGTGGCGATCCTGTCGAAGGTCGGCCTCGACGACGTGGTGGTCGGCGTCGCCGGTGCCCCGGGCTTCCCGCACCCCGAGGCCCGGGCGGTGGCCGCCACCTGCGGCGGCGTCCGCGTGCACTCGCTCTACGTGCCCAACGGCCGCCAGCCGGACTCCGACCACTACCGGTACAAGCTGGCGTGGCTCGCGGCGCTGCGGGAGGTCGTCGCGACCGGCCCCGAGGCGGTCATGCTGTGCGGCGACATGAACATCGCCCCGGCGGACGCGGACGTCTTCGACCCCGCGGCCTACGTCGGCCAGACACATGTCACGCCACCCGAACGGGCGGCGCTGACCGCGCTCACCGAACTCGGCCTCGAGGACGTGGTCCGCGACCGCTGGCCGACCGAGCGCGTGTTCACGTACTGGGACTACCGGGCCGGCATGTTCCACCAGGACCTGGGCATGCGCATCGACCTCGTCCTGGCGTCCACCCCGGTCGCCGGCCGGGTGCGGGCGGCGTGGGTGGACCGCCAGGCGCGCAAGGGCACGGGCCCGAGCGACCACGCGCCCGTCATGGTCGACCTGGACGAGGCCCCGGACGGCGACATCGGCCCGGTCGTCCCCCCGCCGTCGGGAGGACGCGCGCGGAAGGGGCCGGCGAAGCTGCCGCAGTCCAGGTAGAGGTCACTCCGGCAAGGTGTAGTCGAACCACACCCGGTGGGTGCCGTCCGCGTCGACGGTCAGCCCACCGGTGCCCGCGATCCCCGCGAGGCCACCGGTACCGCTGCCGGGCACGATCACGAAGGCCTCGTCGGACCGGTCACTCCCACGGGTCGACGCGACGTGCGCGAAGTTGAACGTGCCCGCCGCCCCGTCGAGCTCCCCCTCGAAGGACTCCATCGCGACATAGGTGCCCACCCCGGCGGCGTGGTCGAACGCGGAGGTGAACAGGGTCGCCGACCGCCCACTCACCTGCCCCGAGTACTCCTTCTCCATGGTCGCGACACCGACGTCGACGCCGGTCCGCACCTCGAACGCCGCCGCCACCTCGGCGGCAGCGAACCCCTGCACGGTGAACGTTCCTTCAGCTTTCACGGGCAAGACCCTAAACCGCCAGGTGGGACACCCCGCGCGAACACGCCGGAGCAGGCGTCGAGGGCCGCGCGGGGTCACGGCCCCGCTCCGGGCCCGGCCACGGCGGGCGGAACCACAGCGGAGATTGCCCCGGCCGCCGAATCTCCACAGTGGATTGTCGATGAGCACAATCCTGTGGGGAATTGACTCACCCGGCAACGACAATGACCCACGGCCGCCGCATCAGGGCCAGGTCACATCAGGGAGAAATTCTCGTCCGCCGCCTCAGCGTTTCACGACCGGCGTGCGATACACCGGATGTGACGGATTGGAGGAGGAGGAACATACAGCGGCCACGAATCGAAAGCATCACCTGCTACGGTGCCAGGCGCGGGAAGCGGGGCGGTGTAGGCCGTCCGGATGACGTCCCACGGCGATGGTTGTCAGCTCACGGGAACCTGGGGTATGTCGGTAGTTCCCCTAGAGCGAGGGAGGGCCAGGTGGTGTCGTGGAACGGCCCGGACTACCCCGGCTCGTTGACCGTTCTCGTCGACCGGCTGGAGCAGATCCCGTCCCTGCGCGACCCCGCGAGCCGGCGATTATGCCTGGACCTGCTGGTCGACCATCTCGGCACCAACCTCGTCGTGGATGATTTCCCGACGACCAGAGCGCATTTGATCGGCATCGTGCAGGCGTGCAGGCGCCAGCACCCGCGCGCCCTGAATGCTTTCATCAATGCCGTCGAGCAGATGGAGCCCGGTTCACTGCCCGTGCTGCGGGCGCGCGCCGCGGTCGAGGACATGACGGCGCTGGACCTCGTCGCCGACAACGACCGGAGCGAGCTGCTCGCGCTGCTCGGCGGCCGCCCGGACGACCGGCTCGCCGAGTTCGTCCGCTCGGCCGCCGGTCCCGCCGCGGAGCTGCCGGTGGACGAGCAATCCCCCGCCGACGCCCTGGCCACGCTGGAAGGCATGAACGCGCGTCCCGACGGTCTCCCGCCGTTGCTGGTGTTCGTCGAACACCTGGCCACCTACTTCGGTGACCACCGCGCCGAGCAGCTGCGCCAGTGGAACGACCGGCAGGCCCAGCGCGCCGGTGTGTCCGAGCGGCTGCTGGCGGTGCGGCTCGAGCAGGTCGCGCAGCCCACCACACCGCCGGACGTGGTGGCCTCCTGGTGATCCGCATCGAACCGGACCTGCTCGAACCGGACCTGTTCACGGTGGCGCACTGGCGGCAGAACGATCCGGAGGAATGGTGCCCGCGGCGGAGCGAGTCGTTCACCGGTGACCTCGACGCGGTCCGCGCGCACGTCGCGGTCCTCGTCGCGGAGGCGGAGACCGGCTGGGCCAGGAAGGCGCGCGACATCCGCGTCGAGTTCCTGCTCCCCTACAGCCTGCTGAACCTGCCCGTGGACCAGTGGGATCTCGAACCCGACAGCCGGTTGCCGCGCCCGCTGGGCCTGCACTACCAGGTCGTGGTCCGCAGCCTCGACCGCGCTCGTTCCTCGCGGTGGCACCGCGAGTGGCGGCAGCGCTGGGACATGCTCAAACGGGCGCAGAGCTACGAGCAGCACTGGCTCTGGAGCGAGGGCGCGAGACCGCGCCAGCTCACGCAGCTCGACGCGAAGCTGGCGGTGCGCAAGGACGTCGTGTCCCTGGTGCTGCGCTCGGTGCCGAACGGGGCCGAGCCCGGCGAGGTGATGGTCGGGGTGCGCACGGGCATCCCGGTGATGTTGTGGAACCGCGCCGACTCCGGCCGCTCGGCGTTCGAGGCCGAGGTCAAGGCGCTGCGCGACGCGCTGCCCGAACTCGTCGAACGCCTGCGCACGCTGCGCGGCAAGGCGAAGCTGACGGCGAGGGAATCGCACGTGGGCAACCGGGTCTCCCTGCTCTGGGACGACCCGGACCGGCCCGTCGAGCCGCAGGACCCACCGGCGGCTCCCGTCGAGGAGGTGCCCGCGTGACCGTTGCCGACAAACCGGCGTGGTGGATCTACCAGGGCGACGGGTTGCCGCCCGAGGCCGGCGCGGTGCCCGTCGAGCTGCCGGCTCCGCCGAGCTGGCGGGCGTTCGACGGCGGTCCGCCACTGCCCACCCCGCCCGTGGCCGACGCGGAGTTCGTCCGCCGCCTCGGCGCCCCGTCGGCGGTCTCGGCGTCGGAGGCCTCCCTCGAGGAGATCCTGACCGTCAACGCCGCGCTCTACCTGCGGCGTCCCCTGCTGGTCACCGGCAACCCGGGCACCGGCAAGTCCAGCCTCGCCTACAAGATCGCCCGCGAACTGGGCCTGGGACCGGTCCTGCGCTGGCCCATCAGCAGCCGCACGGTCTCCCGCGACGGCCTCTGGGAGTACGACGCCATCGGCCGCGTGCAGGCCGCCGCCACCGAACAGGGACCCGACGTCGGCGGATTCGTCCGGCTCGGTCCGCTCGGCACCGCGCTGCTGCCCTACGACCGGCCCCGCGTGCTCCTCATCGACGAACTCGACAAGTCCGACATCCACCTCCCCAACGACCTCCTCGCCGTCTTCGAGGACGGCGACTTCGAGATCCAGCCCCTGACCCGCATCGCCGCCACACAACCCGACGTCACCGTCTTCACCCACGACCGCGGCGGCCGCGCCCCCGTGCACGAAGGCCGCGTCCAGTGCCGCGCCTTCCCGATCGTGGTCATCACCAGCAACGGCGAAAGGGACTTCCCACCCGCCTTCCTCCGCCGCTGCCTGCGCCTCGAGATGCCGCAGCCGGACCTCGCGCAACTGGTCAGCATGGTCGCCGCACACTTCCGCGAGGTCCCCCTGCGCGGCCAGGACCTCATCCGCGAGTTCATCACCAGCAGCGAACGCGAAGGCGGCCTCGCCAACGACCAGCTGCTCAACGCCATGCACCTCGCCACCTCCGGCGCGTACCAGCAGGACGCCAACTGGGACCAGCTGCGCGACGCGCTGTGGCAGCGGCTCAGCGTCGGCGGATCGGACTGACCGGATGACCGATGCCGCTGCCCGCCTCAGCACGGACGCGCTGAGCGCCGAGGAGATCTCTGACGCGGTGTTCCTGGCCGCGCAGATCGCAGCGGCAGAGCCACATCCTTCGGAGAGTTCCGTTCCGGAACCGCCACCGCCGGTTCCGGAACCGCCCGAGCCCCCACCACCGCCGCCCCACTCCCACGACAACCAGGAAACGCCCCTGCTCACGCAGACGCCGGTGAGCATGCCGGCGATCCGGCTGGCGTCGGTCTCCCGGGACCTGCCCCCGCCGACCACCGCGTCGGCACCGCAGGAACGACCCGCGCTGCCCGACCTGCCCCGCGGACTGCCCAAGGCACTGCGCTCGCTCAACCGGCTCGTCCCCTCGCCCCACGACCGCGAGCTGGACGAGGAGGAGACGGCGATCGCCGCGGCCGAGTCGGGCGTGTGGCTTCCCGTCCACAGACCGTCCTACGGCAACCCGTTCGAGGTGGTGCTGGTCGTCGACCGCGGATTGTCCATGCGGATCTGGGAACGCACCGCCAAGGCATTCCGCACGCTCCTGGAACGCCAGGGCGCGTTCGCCGACGTCAAAACGGTGTCGGTGGACACGGACCAACAGACCATCCATTCGGTGGAAACCGCACCCGGCACGTCCTGTCCCCCCGCGCATCTGGCGGATCCCACCGGAAAACGCATCATCCTGGTATTGACCGACGGCGTCGGGAGCGCGTGGCGCAGCGGCTCGATGTTCGCGCTCATGTCGAGGTGGGCGCGCACGTGCCACGTGGCCCTGGTCCACCTGTTGCCGGTCGAGCGGTGGAACTGGACCGGTATTCGAGTGGAGCCCCGGACACTGCGTGGTATGCCGCCCACCTCGACTAATGCCATTCCCGTCCTGGCATTGCAGCGGCGATTCCTGCGGCGGTGGGCCGAACTGGTGTCGGGTACGCGGGGTGTTCGGCTGCCGGTGCTGGTGTCACCGCCAGCCGACCAGGAGAACGAGGCGGCCGACCCCCGGGAAGACCTCTCGGCGGACGAACGGCTGAGCCGGTTCCGGGCCACCGCCACCCCGCACGCGGTGCACCTGGCCGGACTGCTCGCCGCCGCGCCACTGACCATGCCGGTGATCCAGGCGGTGCACGGCACTTTCCTGCCACGTTCACAACGCTGGAACCTGG
>WUUC01102463.1_pt1 | contig 18276 bp, 15 predicted proteins | sample 6278441 | NCBI WGS metagenome assembly WUUC01 (sample SAMN13675441, study PRJNA597444) | soil metagenome | isolation source: soil | place: USA: Washington | collected 2017-10 | reverse complement strand
GCTGGTCGATCACTTCATCGAAGTTTATGCGCGCAAAAATGGCCGCGAGGGCCTCACCGTGGCGCGCGAGGCGCTGGATCGGCTGTCTGGCTACGATTTTCCGGGCAACGTGCGCGAGCTCGAGAACGTCATTGAACGCGCGGTCGTGCTCTCGACCGGAGCAAGTATCCGCGAGAGCGATCTGCCCGAGCCGCTCGTTCGGGCCGAGCCGCGTGCGCGTTCGCTCACCTTCAGCATTGGTACGCCGCTCGAAGAGATCGAACGTCGCGTCATCCACGCCACGCTGGAACACACGGCAGGAGACAAGCGTTTGGCGGCGCAACTGCTTGGCATCGCTACGCGTACGATTTATCGCAAGCTCGACGCCGAGCGACAGGGCGATGTCGACGACGAAGCGTTGGATGCATAGTTGACAATTTGTCGCGTGGTTCTCGACGTCGCTGGAGCGAGCTGACAAAACGTCGCGCGACGACGACTTGCAGAGCCCCACGAAGCTGCGACAAAGCGGGAAAACCCGGTCCATACCGAATGTTTTACGCCTCGGCACGATGGTTGCTGAAGCGGCGAGAGGAACAATGGTCAATGAGCGGAAACAGCGTGTCGTTAGGACGGCCATCCTCCTCGGCACACTGATGTTGTGCGCGCTGCTTTGCGCACAAGGAGCGACGCAGTTGCTCGCTTCTTCGCTCCTGCCGATCGGCACTGGCAAGAAGCCGCCCGCTGCCCGAGCACGAAGCCAAGCGAGCGAGCAAACGCCGAGTCCGCGCGAGCTCGCCCAAGCCGTGCTCACGCGCAACATCTTCGACTCGCAAACAGGGGCCATCTCGTGGGATCCACCCGTGAGCGACATGCCGGTCGTCGGAGAAGACGAAGCCATGATTTCGCCGCTCGGCGATCCGCTGGGCGAGCCGGAGTATTGCCAAGGTACGGTGCGCCTCGTCGCTTCATTCGTGGTGCCGTTTCTGCCGGCGTTGTCGTTCGCCTCGCTCGACTCGAACGGCAAGACGATGCTCTACCGCACCGGCATGCAGATCGATGGCAACGAGCTGGTCGGGATTCGCGAGCATCGCGTGTTCTTGCGCCCCTCGGGTCGGCCGCTGTGTCAGGTCGTGATGTTCAAGCCGCCGGATCCTGTCGCGCCACCTCCGGTCGCCGCGGCCCCCGCGGGAGAGCCCGCTGCGCCCAACGCGAAACCGGGCCTCGGCGAGGACGAGCTGAACCAAGGCATTACGCAGCTGAGCGACACACAGTACTCGGTGACGCGATCGCTGCTCGACAAAGTCCTCGGCGACCAGGCGGAGTTGATGCGCGCCGCACGCGTGATTCCGTACGAAGAGAACGGCCGCGTCATCGGCGTAAAGGTTTACGGCATTCGGCGTTCGAGCATGCTCGGGCGCCTCGGTATTCAGAATGGCGATGTGTTGCGCACGATCAACGGCTTCGACCTGTCGAGCCCCGATTCCGCGCTGCAGGCCTACACGAAGCTACGTGAGATGGACCAATTCAGTATCGCGATGATTCGCCGCGGATCCCCGCGAACGATGGAGTACTCGGTCAAATGAGTCGACTGACACCCCCGCTTCGATGTGCGCGAGCAGCTTTGCGCGTGCCCCACTCGAAGGCCATTTTCGTCTTGCTCGTCATCTTTTCGGTCGCGTTCGGGTTGGCTCCCGTTCAGGCCCAAGAGCCCGGACGCACACCCTCTCGCCCCCTGCCGCTCGGGCCTCGCGCTGAGCCGCGTAAGGGAGGCGAAGCAGGTGCAACAACGCCCGCGGCGCCGGCGGGCGAACTGCCGCGCTTCGAGACCGGCATCGACTTCAAGCCAACGCCACCCGCCTCTCGCATCACCTTCAATCTGGAAGATGCAGAGCTCACGGACCTGGTGCGCTTGATTTCGAGCATCACCGGCAAAGCGTTCATCCTTCCGCAAAAGACCAGGGCCATCAAAGCCACGGTCTACGCGCCACAGAAGGTGACGGCGGCGGAAGCGTATCGCGCGTTCCTCTCCATCCTCGAGCTGAACGGCTTGGCTCTCGTCCCTTCGGGTCGCTACCTCAAGATCGTCGAATCGCAGGGCGTCGAAAACAAGACGATCCCGCTGCTGATCGACGAGGAGATCCCGCCTGAGGATCGCTTCGTGACCACGCTGATGCGCGTGGATCACGTCTCCGCGGAAGACGTCGCGAGCTTGCTCGGCCGGTTCAAGTCGGCAGAAGGCAACATCACGGCCTACGCTCCGACGAATACGCTCATCATCACGGACACGGGCACCAACATCCAGCGCATGAAGCGCATCATTGGCGCGATCGATCTGGAGCGCGGTGGTGAACAGCTTTGGATCGAACCCATTCATCACGCGAATGCGGGCGAGATGGCGAAGCGTTTGTCCGAGATCTTCCCGGTCGATGCCACTGGCGCAGCAGGCGCTCCCGCCAGAGCACCACGGGCTGGCCGAGGAGCACCGCCCCCGCCCCCAGCGCCAGCACCCGCTGCACCTGGTGCTCCGCCCGCTGGCGGAACAACGACGGTGGGCACGCGTAGTGCGGGCTTTCGCGTCACCAACATTCTCCCCGACGAGCGCACCAACTCGCTGATCATCATGGCCACCGAGGGCGCGTACCTGCGCATCCTCGAGCTGATTCGTCACCTCGACGTGTCCTTGGAAGGCGACGGCGGCATCCACGTTCACTATCTGCAGCACGGCGATTCCGAGGAGATTTCGAAGACCCTCACGGCGTTGATCGGCAGCACGTCGAAGAAGAGCGCCGCAGCAGCTCCGGGTACCAATCCGACTTCCGATACGATCTTCGAAGGCTCGATCGCCGTCACGAGTCACAAGCCCACCAACTCCTTGGTGATCACCTCGTCGTTACAGGATTTTGCCTCGCTGAGGCGCGTCATCGACCGCCTCGATACCGAGCAACGTCAGGTGTTCATCGAAGCCGTCGTCGTCAACCTGGACGTCACGAGCTCGAGTACGTTTGGCCTCGGCTATCACAGCGGTATTCCAAACTTTCCGGTCGACGGATCGGTCGGTGTCGCTGGCTACAATGGCACCGGAGGTGTGACCGGCGGTTTGCTGGGAGGTCTGACGGGAGTGGGTGGCGCAGATGGCCTGAGTGGCCTCGCACTCGGTATCCAAGGCCCGCAAATCGAAGGCGGCCCGCCCGGCCTGCAGATTCCTTCTTTCGGTGTGGCGCTGACGGCTTTCGCTTCGTCGGGCCAGGCTGATTTGCTCGCTACTCCGCACTTGCTCGCTCTCAACAACGAGGAAGCAGAGATCAACATCGGCGCCAACGTTCCTCTGCAGGGCAACGCGGTGGGGCTCGGCAGCTTGCTTGGTTTGGGCGGCGCCGGCGCCACCGGTCAGAACGCCACCCAGGCAGCAGGTGCGCTCGGCGCCTTGGGGGGGCTTGGCGGATTGGGCGGATTGGGCGGATTGGCTGGCGGAATGGGCGGCGTACCGCGCGGCGACGTCGGCACGCGCATCCGCATCACACCGCACATCAATGAAAGCGACGAGATTCGCCTCGAAATCGAGGAAGAGATCTCGGACGTTGGCGCACCAGTCCAGGGCAACGTCGGCGCGGTGCCGATCAATCGGCGCACGGCCAAAACGCAACTCGTCGTTCGCGACCAGCAGACCGTCGTCATCGGCGGGCTGATGCGTGACGCGCTGACCAAATCGCAGAAGAAGGTCCCGCTCCTCGGCGACATTCCGCTGCTCGGCGCCTTGTTTCGAACCACGTCGACGTCGAAGTCGAAGCAGAATCTGCTCTTGTTTTTGACGCCTTACGTCGTGCGATCGCAGGCTGACTTGCGCACCATCTACGAGCGTAAGCTGCGCGAGCGCCAAGAGTTCTTGGATCGCTACTTCGTCTTCGGTACGCACGAGTACAAGCCGGCAGTCGACTATTCCCGCACGCGCGGGCTGGTCGGTGAGATCATGTCGCAGATGAAGAGCGTCAAGGAAGATCGCGACCTGGCTTCCGAGCTCGCGGCCAGGCCGGAGCCGAGGCACGTGCCGCGTCCGGCCGTCGGCTCGTTCATTGGCGATCAAACCGAAGAAGGCGATGTTTTGATCGAAGGCGGCGAAGCTTCGTCGCCGGAAAGCACGGGCGAAGTTGCAGCTCCGCCTCAAGAAGCTCCTCCCCCGCTTCCACCACCGCCAGCCCCCGTGGCTGAGCCACCTGCTGTGGAGAACTGATGGAGCAGACGTACCTCGGCGAGATTCTGGTCCGACGCGGCGTTCTGACGGCAGAGCGCGTGGAAGAAGCCTTGCGTATCGCAGAGGAGCGCGGCGCGCGTTTGAAGGACGTGCTGTCGGCATCTCGGGTGGTGGATGAGGCCGCGATGGCGCGAGCCTTGGCCGACGAAGCCGGTATGCCGTTCGTCCAGGACATCAAAGCCGAGCAAGTGCCCATCGATTTGATCGAGCGCATGCCGATCAACTTTGCACGTCAACACGGCATCGTGCCGATCGGACGCGAAGGCGACACGGTGATCGTGGCCGTGTCAGACCCGATCGATCCGACGCCGCTCGACGACTTGCGGGTATTGTTGGGCGTCCAAGTATCGGCGGTCGCCGCGCCCTTCGACGCGATCGAGCGCGCCATCAACCGGCTCTACGAGCGCAAGGACGAGAACGCACTTGCTGACTCGGACGCCGGCGACGACGAGGAGGAGCTTCAAGACCTCATCGACATGACCGACGAAGCGCCGGTCATTCGTTGGGTGAACAACCTCTTCTACAATGCGGTCCGCGACCGCGCTTCGGACATTCATATCGAACCCACCGACAAGGAAGTGGTGGTTCGGTATCGCATCGACGGCGAGCTCTACCCGGTCAAACACGCGCATCGCGGGTTTTTGCCGTCAATTTGCGCCCGCGTGAAGATCGAAGCAGGTCTCAATATCGCTGAAAAGCGGCTGCCTCAAGACGGCCGCATCACGAAGAAGATCCAGGGCAAGCTCATCGACGTGCGCGTGTCGACAGTGCCCACGGCCAAAGGCGAACGCATCGTCATGCGTCTGCTCGACAAGGAGAACATCCTGCTCGAGCTGACGGACCTCGGGTTCGACAAGAACCAGTACTCGACGATGGAGCACCTGATCACACGTCCGAACGGCATCATCTTGGTGACCGGGCCGACGGGTTCCGGCAAGACGACCACGCTCTACGCATGCTTGAACAAGGTCAACCGCCCCGAAGTAAACATCCTGACCGTCGAAGACCCCGTCGAGTACGAGCTCAAGGGCATCGGGCAGGTGCAAATTCAGCCGAAGATCGGGCTCACTTTCGCCTCGGGCTTGCGCGCATTCTTGCGTCAGGATCCGGACATCATCATGGTCGGCGAGATTCGTGACCACGAGACGGCGGAGATCGCTATCCACGCTTCACTCACCGGTCACTTGGTGCTGAGCACGTTGCACACGAACGACGCCGCCGGCGCCGTAACGCGCTTGGTCGAAATGGGCGTGCAGCCCTTCCACATCTCGTCTTCCTTGATGGCCGTGCTCGCACAGCGCTTGGTTCGCAAGCTGTGTGCGAAGTGCAAAAAGCCTTACTTCCCCAGCGATGAAGACCTCCGCTCGCTCGGCATCGACCCGCGAGATTTTCCGGCCATCCCCGGCAGCCAGCCGCCGCCCGCCCCGTTCGCCGGCATGGTCGGCGAGATTGGGGAAGACGTGCTCGTGTCTGGCATGACGTTGCTCGAGAGTCTCGATCGCGCCAAGCGTCCCGTCTTCTATCGCAACCAGGGTTGCGAAGCGTGCGCTCAGACGGGCTATCGCGGCCGCATCGGCATCTACGAGTTGCTCGTGCTGACCGACGCTGTGCGCAAGGAAGTGCTCTCGAACAGCGACTCCAACACCATCACCAAGGTCGCCATCAGCCAGGGCATGCTCCCGCTCCGGCAAGATGGTGCACGTCAGGTGCTGAAGGGAGTGACCAGCGTAGAGGAAGTTCTCGCGGCCACGCAAGCGGGAGACTTGGAGTAGCGCATGGCTGTCTACGCATGGCGCGGTATCAACTCCTCCGGCAAGGAGATCAAGGGAATCGACGATGCCGACAACCCGAAGGCGTTGCGCATGTCGCTGCGTCGGCAGGGCGTCATGGTCATGCAGCTCGAGGAAGAGTCTGCGGCCAAGAAACGCCAGTCGCGCAACGTCAATCTGGTGCGGATTTTCTCGCGCGTGTCTTTGCAGGATTTGGCGCTCACCACGCGTCAAATGGCAACGCTGCTCAAAGCCGGCATCCCGCTCGTAGAAGCACTCGACGCGTTGATCGAGCAGCTCGAGAAAGAGGAGCTGCGCAACGCCTTCACGAACACGCGTGACAAGGTAAACGAAGGGATCGCGTTCCACACCGCACTCTCGGCGCATCCGAAGATCTTCGGCGACCTGTACATCAACATGGTCATGGCAGGTGAAGCTTCGGGCAATCTGGATCAAGTGCTGGCACGCCTAGCAGACGTGCTCGAGTCGCAGAATCGCCTGAAGAGTAAGGTGACGAGCGCCCTCGCCTATCCTCTGATGATGTTGATCATGACCTTCTTGGTCGTGACGGTGATGATGACGTTGGTCGTACCCAAGGTAAGCGCGATCTTCGAGGACTTCGGCAAGGTTCTACCTTGGTACACGCGCCTGTTGATGTTCGTCAGTCACATGTTCACGGACTACTGGTATCTGATGATCGCCGTCGGCGGAGGCGCGATCTACGGCTTTCGGCGCTGGGTCAACACGCCCGAAGGCCGCAAGAAATGGGACCTTTTCGTGCTCGCCACGCCCATCTTCGGCAACTTGACGACCAAGGTCGCGTGCGCGCGCTTCGCCCGAACCTTCAGCACGCTGCTGCGCAGTGGCGTGCCCGTGCTCAACGCCCTCGAAATCACTCGCAACGTCCTGGTGAACACGGAGCTGATGCGCGTGGTCGATGATGCGCGCACGGCGATTCGCGAAGGCGAGTCCATCGCCAAGCCGCTCGCGCAAAGCAAGCGCTTTCCGCCCATCGTGACCCACATGATCGCGATAGGTGAGCGTTCGGGCGAATTGGAGGCGATGTTGGAGAACGTCGCCGATGCCTATGACGACCAGGTCGATGCGCAAGTCCAGACCATGTCGAGCTTGCTCGAACCGATCATGATCCTGGTCATGGGCGGGATCACCGGCGGCATCACGTTCTCGATTTTGCTGCCGCTGATGCAGATGAACGACATCGTGACGGGTGGTTGACGGACATGGCGTCGAGGAAAGCCAAAGCAAGCTCGCGACTCTCGCTTCCTTGGGAGCGGGGCGACAGCGTCATGTACGCGGTGCTATCAGGCCGGCGCATTTGGCCACTGTTCGTCGCTGCTTTTCTAGTCGTGGTGCTGCTCGCGGCGTATTCGGTGGAGACGCGCAGGTCCGATTTGCTGGCCACGCGCGCCACGCTGCTCGAGGTTCGACGCGCGACGCAAGCCTTCGTACGCGGCATTGGTCGCTGTCCCCACAGCGCCGAAGAACTGATTCATCCGCCGAAATCCGGCACGCGATATCTGGCATTCGCCCCCGTAGACGCCTGGGGGCGCGGCTTGCGTCTGCGCTGTTCCGTTGGTGCTCAAGCCGAGATCGAAGTCATGAGCGCCGGACCGAGCGGCTCCTTCCTGATCGACGACAACGTGATGTGACCGCAGCGCGGCACCTGAGGAGAACACATGCGAACGCAAGACACAGACTTTGCACTGATGGCCATGCGGCGCGCACAGAAGGCGCGCGCGAGACGGGCCGGCATGACGCTGATCGAGATCATGATCGTCGTCGTGATCATGGCCTTGGTGGCAACCGGCGTCGGCATCGCCGTCATCCCTCAGCTGCAAAAGGCGAAGATCAAGGACACCGAGGCAGCCGTCGAAACCGTGCGCTCGGCCGTGACGCTCTACGTGGCGACCAACAACGCCGAGTGCGCGACGATGGACGAGCTTCTTGAGGACAAAGCCATCGACAAGAACAAAGCCACCACGGACGCGTGGGATCACGACTTCAAGATCGAGTGCGATGGCACCGACATCAACGTGACGTCGGCGGGGCCGGACGGCGAGTTCGGCAACGAAGACGACATTCAGTAAGCAACGTGAGAGCCCCGACCAAGAGCTGTCGTTTCTCGGTCGACGCGCGCAAGCAAGCTCGCGCGCGTCAGGGGCTGACTCTGATCGAGATCATGGTGGTGGTCGTAATCGTCGCGCTGGCCGCGAGTGGCGCATCTCTCGGCCTGGGTGCGATCACCAAAGCAGGGCTGCGCAGCGCTTCGATCAAGCTCATCGGGCTCTCCCGTTACGCCTACCATCGCGCCCTCACCCAAGGCACGACGGTGCGACTTACGCTGGACATGAACAGCCACAACGTTGGGCTCAGCGAAGCGTTGGGACGGCTGACATTGATCCGCAGCGATGCGCCGATTCGGGAGAAGGCGATTGAAGACGCGGACGACGAAGAGCAGGCCGCGCCAGGCGCGGGCGTGGATCCGTGGGAACTTGCCAAGGCTCGCCTCGCAGATCCCGACGAACTGAAGTTTCCGGCCTCTCCGTTCTCCGCCATCACCGCCCCAAGTGGCGCGAAGATCAAGCGCGTTTCCACGCAGCCGCTTGGTGACGGCATCGAGATCGTCAAAGTGATCGTCGCGCACGAAGCGGAGCCGAGGACGGCAGGCGCCAGCGACTTGTTCTTCTTCTCGAGTGGTCTTACCCAGCACGCCGTCATTCAGATCAAGGATCGCAACGACACCATTTACTCCGTGGAGATCCATCCTCTCACTGGTCACGCCACCGTTCACGATGTGCCGTTCGAACCGGAGGTACTGCTCGACGACCCAAAGGCCCGTGACAACGAAGCCAGCGAAGTGGAGGACAGCTTATGACGCGCTCTCAGCAAGGTTTCACGTTGCTCGAGGTGATCGTCGCGGTGGTGATCCTCTCGGTAGGTTTGTCCGCGCTGTTCACGAGTGAAGGAGGCGCCATTCGCCTCGCCCAGCGCGCGCGGACCACCACCGTCGCGACCTTGCTCGCGCGATGCAAGATGGCCGAAATCGAAGAGCAGATCATGAAGGAGGGCTTCCCCACCGACGGCCTCGACGGGCGCGACGAGTGCTGCGAGGACGCCGAGCACAAGGGGTTTTCCTGCGAGTGGAAGGTCGAGCGCATCGTTCTGCCTGCGGAACTCGGCGGCGAGGAGGAAGGCGAGGATGGAAAGCCCGGCGAAGAGGGAAAAGGCGGGGCGCTCGGCTCGCTTCAGAAGTCGCTGGGTGGCGAGGGCAAGGAAGGCGCCAAGACCGATCCAGCTTCGGCGATGGGCATTCCGCTCGGAGGCGCGGGCGGCATCTTGGGAAGCATCGGCGCGTCGATGGGCGGCGGCGGCGAAGGTGACCTCGATGATGATCCGATAGGTTCGCTGCTGCTGGAGATGACCTTTCCGATCATGAAACCGGTGATCGAAGAGCAAGTGCGCCGTGCCACGGTGAGCGTCCACTGGACGGAAGGTTCCGCCGAGCGGAATTTCGAAGTGATGCAGTTCCTGGTCAACGAAGCGGAGTTCATCGCTCCCGACGAAGATGAGGAAGGAGCTGTCCCAGGAGCGGGCACCTCGACGGCACCTCCGCGCTCTGGTTCTGGCAGGGGCAAAGCGCCGGTAGGAGGAACGTGATGCGTCGTCGCGCCGGCATGACGTTGATCGAAATCATGGTCGCGATGACGTTGTTCGCGGGCATCGGCGCCTTGATCTACGGAGGCTTCGCGCAGACTGCGCGTGCCAAGCAGCGCATCGAAGCACAGATGGACCGCTACCATGCGATCTCGATCGCGCTCGAGCGAATGGTTCGCGAGCTTTCAGCTGCCTTCGTCTCCGTGCACGTCAATCCACTGGCGAGTCTCGCGTCGGCACGTACGGCGTTCATCGGCAAAGGTGGCGGCTTCAGCTCGCGCATCGATTTTACATCGTTCTCACACACGCGGATTTTCCGCGATGCGCACGAGTCCGATCAAAACGAGCTGTCCTACTTTCTGGCTGAGCACCCAAGCGGCGAAGGCAAGGTGCTCGCGAGGCGCATGCAGCCACGCATCGACGACGACCCGCAAGAGGGCGGCCGTGTCGAGATCATGCTGCAAGACGTGCTCGAGTTCGAACTCTCCTATCTCGACCCCACCAGCGGCGAATGGATCGAGAGCTGGGACACGACCAATTCTGCGCTCCAGGCCAATCGTCTACCCGCACAGGTCAAAATTCTCCTGACAGTGCCGGGTATCATCCGCTCGAAGGAGCGTGAGGTATTTGGGACGCGTGCGGTGTTGAATCTCAACTGGGCTCTCAATCACGCGGCTTACAACGAATGAATTCTGCTCGTCGCCGATCCTCGAGGCTCTCCCGTCCGCGTGGCGCGCGACGCGTCGGTAGCGCGCGCGGTCGGCACGGTGATCGCAAGCGTGGCTACGCGCTCCTGTTGTCGTTGATCGCGATCACGATCCTGTCGGTCTTGGTGAGCGACCTGCACGAGACATCGACGATGGGCTTGTCGGCGGCCATGGCGCAGCGCGACCAACTGCGCGCAGAACTGCTCGCGAAGAGCGGCGTGCATCTGACGCGCATGCTGGTGGGCCAAGAGAAGAACTTGCGCAAGCTCGCGGAAGTTCCGTTCTCCATGCTCTTCAAAGGCCGCAAACCTCCGCCGATCCCGGTCTGGCAGTACGCGAACATGATCTTGCGGCCGTTCGCCGACTACGACGGCGCTGCCAACAGCATGTCGGGCTCTGGCTTCGACATGGGGATCGTCAAGGGGCTCGGTAAAACGGGTGGCACGTTCGAAATCATCGGCGTCGCCGAGAACTCGAAGATCAACGTCGGTTCGCCGGTGTACGGTGACCCGAGTCTGGCGCGCGGACAGGTGGCCACTCAGATCTACTCGTTGATCGGCGGCTATCAGCCGAGTCCGAACAAGCTCGACCCCCTTTTCTCGGCCATGGACGAACGCAATCGCATCACCACGCGGCTCGACATCGTTTCCGCGGTGATCGACTGGTGGGATCCGGATGAGCAGCGCACCCAGTTCGATCCGGCGCAAGCCCTGGCGACGAGCGCCGGCGGCGAAGACAGCGACTACTACCGAAGTCTGCCCGATCCGTATCCGATCAAAAATGCGCCTCTGGATTCGATCGAGGAACTGCGCATGATCCGCGGTTTCGGCGACGACTTCTGGGCCACGTTCGTCGAGCCCGATCCTGATGATCCGCGCAGACGCCAAGTCACGGTTTACGGCGGCGGTAAGGTCAACCCGAACGAGGCTGAACCGGCCGTATTGCTCGCCCGCACTTGCTCGTTTCCAGTCCTCAAAGATCAGCCGTTGTGTGCGGACCCGCTGGCGCAGCAGAAGTTCGTCATGCTCGTTACGATGGCGCGTTCGATGGCGCCGATCCCGTGGTTCAGCCGTACGTCCGATTTCGTCGACTTCATCACGGGCCAACCGAACAGTTTGTACGATCAGCTCAAGACGCTGCTGACCGCTGGCGGGATGGGCGAGACATACCTCTTCCCGCCGCTCGTCCTGACCCCGGAGCAGGCGCAAACGCGCAGCGACCTCAGGCGCGCATTGACCACGCGGGCGAGCATCATCTCGCTCTACGTCACCGGCAAAGTGGGACAGGCACAGAAACGCATTCACGCGGTCATCAATACGGACCAGCGTTGGCACCCTCCACCACCGAACGCGGGTAAGTTGCCGCCGCTCGGCGTGTTTCACTACTACCGCATCGACTGAGGCATTCGCCTCCCGTTGTTCTTCGAAAGGCAGTTTCGCATGGCGCTCATCTTGGGAATCGACATCGGCACGCGCAGCGTTCGCGGCGCGGTCGTGCGCGGAACCCTGCGCTCGATTGAAACCGAGCGTTATCTCGAAGTTCCGATTCATCACATCGACGCGAGCGGTCCACGCACGAGCCACGTGACAGCGGCTGTCGCAGAGCTGGTGCGTTCGCTGCCTTCAGCACCCGACAGCATCATTGTGTGCTTGGACGGCAAACGCGTTTCGCTGCGCACTGTCAAGATCCCTGCGGCCGCCAAGAAGCGCGCGCACGAAGTCTTACCTTTCGAACTCGAGTCCCTCTTACCTTTCAGCCTCGAAGAAGCCGTAGTCGACTACCAAGAGATCGCGGAGGCCGACGGGCAAGTTTCGCTGCTCGCCGCTGCCGTACCCGAAGGCGTCGTCGCAGACATGCTCGAGACGTTGTCTACGCAAGAGATAAGCCCACGTGAAATTGCTGTCGGCGCGGCAGCGCTCGAGCCTTTGATCACCACGGTCGCAGGCGATGCTACCGAAGCCATCGTGTTCGTCGATTTGGCAGATGAGCATACCGACGTGTGCATCGTGCGCGGTGGAGCGACCGAGCTGGCACGCACCCTCGACTTTGGCGGCAACGCGCTTTCCACGCGCGGTCCTGCGCTGCGCAACGCGCTGCACCAGACGATCATGAAGTACCGTGCCGAGGGTGGTCCCCTGCCCTCGCAGGTATTTCTGAGTGGCGAAGGTTCGCAAGATCGCGAGCTCGTGACGTGGATCGGCAGCGCGACCGGCCTCTCCGCGGATGTTCTTAGCTTGCCGGCGGCCAAGGGTGCGAGCGAACCTCCACCGGCCTCGTTTGGTAAAGCTTGGGCGCTCGCTGCACGGACCTCCCGCCGCGGCAAGCGCTTGGACATGCGGCGCGGAAAGTTCGCGTTGCCTCGCGGGATGAGTCAGCTGCGTGACTACGCGATTTTCGCGGTAGCATGCAGCTTCGCGGTGTTCGGCAGCTACGTATTCAGCGCTTGGGCAGAATACCGGGCGCTCGCCGAGGAGCGTGACGCGCTCGCAGAGCAGCTGGAGAAGATCACCGAGGAACACTTCGGCAAGGGCACGAGGAGCGCGAAGTTTGCGAAAGAACTGCTGGAAGGCGGCGGCAAATCCAACGATCCACTGCCGCGCTTCGATGCGTTTCGTGCTCTCGCTGCCATCTCGGCAGCGATGCCCGAAGACGTGACCCACGACACGCGTAAGCTCGAAGTTCAGCTCGACGAAATCGGGCAGACGGGAAAGCTGGAGATCCAAGGAACCCTTCCCGATTTGAATGCCCGTGATCAGCTGGTGGCCGCGCTCGACGCCAACGAGTGCATCAACGATCTCGCGCCGGGTAAAATCTCGTCCGTCCCCGGCGAGGACAAGAAGAACTACACGCTCGAAGCGATCATCGCCTGTCCGGGCGCCATCCCAGAAAAGTCGAGTTCGGCCAAGCGGGCCAAGAGGAGCAAGTAATGGCCCTTACGGATACGATGCGCGAGAGCTGGGAAAAGCTCACCGATCGCGAACGTCAGATGCTGTTGATCATGGGCAGCATCGCCGTGGCCATCGTCGCCTTCGTCGCAGTGTGGACGACGTCTTCGGCGTTGGCTGAGGTGGAAGAAGAGCGCGACGAGATTCGCAAAGTGCTGAACACCATCGATCGCTCGGGCGAAGAGCTCGAGCGCATCGATCGCGAGCGCAAGGCTGCGCTGGCGCGCTACCAGATCAAGCCGCCACCACTCGCGGCCTTTCTCGAGATGCGTGCGAAGGAAGAAGGGCTCGAGGTTCGCCAAGTGGTCGAACAACCCTCCAAAGAGATCGACGGCTATCGCCGCCAGCACGTGCGCATCAACATCTCTTCGGTGGGATTGCGGCCGATCATGCGTTTGCTTTCGAACTTGGAAAGCGAGCAGATGCCACTGGCCATCGAGCGCGTTCAGATCGATCACTACCAAACCGGCGACTCGTACAACGTCCAGATCGGCGTCATCACGTTCGAAGGGCAGCCGAAGGCGGCCAAGGCGAAGACCGAGGAGGAGAAGGCACCATGACGCGTGCAAACCTGCTCGGTGCTGCGGGCTACAGCAGCTTCTTCTTTCTCTGGTTCGTCCTGTTTGCGTACTGGACCTTCCCCTACGATCGCGTCACCAACTATCTGGCCGACGCCGTCGAGAAGAGCGGCGGTGGCTACAGCGTCGAGATCGGTGACCTCGATCCGTATTGGGTGACCGGCGTCGAAGTGGAGAACGTGTTGCTGACCAAGGTAGGTGCGTTGCCGAGCGCCGCCGCAGAGGAGAAGAAGAGCGAACCGAGTTTTCGCATCCGTGATGCCCGAGCGCGGCTCGGCATTTGGCCACTGCTGTTTGGAAATCGCGCCCTCAACTTCGACGCGGAGCTCGAGCAAGGGCAAATCGAAGGCAAGTACGAAGACCGCGGCGAGAGTAAGCGGGTCGATGCAACGTTGGCCAAAATCGACTTGTCCAAGGTGGGCCTGTTGGCATCGCTGATCGATCTGCCGTTCAAAGGCGAACTCGGCGGCAACATCGGGCTGGAGCTGGCTGCGGAATCAGCCAAGACCGCAGGCAGAGCCGAGCTGACGATGCGCGACCTCGTGATCGGCGACGGCAAGGCAAAGCTCAAGATCGGCGCGATGGGCGGCATCACCATCGATCCGATCGAGGTGGGCAACGTGAACATCGAGCTCGACGTGAAGGACGGCGTCGGAACGGTGAAGAAGCTATCGGCCGACGGCAAAGACATTGAACTCACAGGCAGCGGCGAAATCCATTTGAGCGAGCCGTTGTCGCGGTCGCGCTTGGATTTGTTGCTGCGTGTGAAGTTCACCGACGCCTATCGCAACAAGAGCGATCGCACCAAGGCCATGTTCGCACTTCTCGATGGCAGCGCGATTCCGCAGGTCCGTTCCGCCAAGACCCCCGATGGAGCGCTGCAGTTCAAGATTGTAGGCGCCGTCGCCACCGCGCGCGCCCTGCCCTCAGGCCGTTCGCGGGCCGCTGGCGCAACCGAATCGAAGAGTGGGGATACCGCGACCAAGCGGCGCGTCGGCAAAGGTCGCGCAGAGGGCGAAATCCCAGCTCTGCCCACACCCGTGAGCCTGGATGAAGAAGCGGACGAAGAGTGAGCATGGTCAGGTGTCGAGCGGAGCAGTAACGCGCTACCTTTCGCGGCCGACACGAGAGGAGCGATGCTCTCAATGGCGAAGAACCGGCGAAACGAACCGAGCGGAGCCCCCGCATCAAAGCGCAAGCGCGCGAGCGTGGTGGCCGTCGTGGAGCCGAAGACCACGAAAGCCAGCCGCGATCTAGCTCACAAGTCGTCGCAAGACGCTGCGGAGGAGTCTCAAGAAAACGACGCGCTCGAGGCTGAGCTCGTCGAGCCGGGCGAGGGTTCGCAGGACGCGGAGCTCACCGAGCAGGACGATGGTCCTCAGGATGCAGAGCTCGTCGAAGTCGACGACAGTTATCTGGCCGAACCGGTCGAGACGAAGCAACAGGACGGCTCCTCGTCGCTCGCACGTTACGACGCCCTGCAGGCGTACATGCGCGACGTTCACCGCTACAACGTGTTGGACGCCGAAGACCAGCGACAGCTAGCGATCCGCTACCGCGAGAGCGGCGACGTCGAAGCTGCTGCCAAGCTCGTCACCAGCAATCTGCGTCTCGTCGTCAAGATCGCTTACGACTATCGGCGCGCCTATCGCAACGTGATGGACCTCATCCAAGAGGGCAACATCGGCCTGATGCAAGCGGTCAAGAAGTATGACCCGTACAAAGGCGTCAAGCTGTCGAGTTACGCCGCATGGTGGATCCGCGCTTACATCTTGCGCTTCATCCTGAACAACTGGCGGCTGGTCAAGCTCGGCACCACGCAGGCGCAGCGTAAGCTCTTCTTCAATCTCTCGAAGGAGAAGGCGCGTCTGACTGCGATGGGCATCGAGCCGACGACGGAAGCTATCGCTCAGAGCCTCGAAGTCTCCGAAGAAGAAGTCACGAACATGGACCGTCGGCTTTCGGCGGGAGAGATGTCGCTCGATGCACCCGCGGGTGGCCCGAGCGATGACGGGCGTACGCAAAGTCGCGTCGACTTTCTTCCGGGCCTCGGCGGACGCGTAGACGAGCTGCTCGCAGACGAAGAGCTCGCGCGCATCCTGCACCAAGAGCTCGCGTCTTTTGGCGAAACGCTGGCCGGCAAAGAGCGTCGCATCTTCTATGAGCGCTTGGTCGCAGAAGACCCGCGCACCCTGCAGGAGCTGGGCACAGACTTCGGCGTGAGTCGCGAGCGCGTGCGTCAGCTCGAAAAACGCCTCCAAGAAAAGCTGAAAGTGTATCTCGAGGAACGGCTCGGCACGGAAATGCTCGAACCGTGAGCGGCACGCTGTGGTTGGTCGCTACGCCGATCGGCAACCTGGAAGACATCACGCTACGCGCGCTGCGTATCTTGCGCGAATGCGATGCGGTGCTCGCGGAAGACACGCGGCGGACGAAAGTCTTACTCAATCATCACGGCATCGGTTCGCGACTCGAGTCCCTTCACGCGCACTCGAGTCCAGCACGGGTCGACGCTCTGGCCCAACGGCTGGCCGCAGGCGAGAGCTTCGCCCTCGTGACCGACGCGGGCACACCGATCGTCAGCGATCCGGGCGAAGCCCTGGTCAGCGCGGCCCTGGCGCGTGATGTCAAAGTGGAAGGCATTCCTGGTGCGAGCGCGGTGACGACGGCGCTGTGCGTCGCAGGCCTGAAAGCCGCTCATTTTCGTTTCATCGGCTTTCTGCCACGCAGTGGCAAACGGCGGCGCAACGCGCTCAGTGCAATCGCCAGCGACCCGCTCACCTCTGTGCTCTTCGAGGCCCCGCAGCGCATCCGCGACACCGTCCGCGAACTCCGCGAAGTGTGCGGGCCGGGACGTCGCGCGGCGGTTTGTCGCGAGCTCACCAAGCTTCACGAGCAGGTGCTACGAACACCGCTCGGCGAACTAGAAGAGGCGCTCGGCGAGGCACCGCGCGGCGAGATCACACTGGTGATCGAAGGCCGAGACTACGACGAGGAACCCGAGCCCGCAGCTGACGACGAACTGGTGCGTCAGCGTGCGCTCGAACTGCTGGCCGCGGGCAGTGGCGTGAAGGATGCGGCGCGCAGCCTGTCGGAGGAACTCGGCGTCGATCGCAGGGAGGCCTATCGCCGTGTGTTGGCCTTACGCAACGAGAATGAAGACGCGGGCCCGGACGACGATGAGGATGCAAACGATCGCTGACCTATCGTCACGCAGCCAGCGCGGGCACCTTTCGCAGCACCGCTTCATCCTGAACGGGCAGCTAGGACTGCACGGCCATAGGCGCTGAGCTTGGGAGCTTTGCCCCAACTTCGCGGCCTGCCGCCCAAATCCCTCGCGCGATCCGACATGTGACGGCTGCGTCACCGTTCCGTCACACGAGAGCCGCACCTTCTCCTCACGGCGGCCCCCCGCGAGTGCGTGCGCCGTTGTGTCAGGAGGACTTGTGCGCTCCATCAAGTTGGTCACGGCTTTCGTCCTACTGTCTCTTGGCTGCTCCAAGCGTGCCGAAGAGACGGCCAGCGGCGAGCACGTCGCGCAGCCTGCGTCCGCCACCGAAGCCCCAATTAGCATCGATGGTTCGAGCACCGTCTTTCCCATCAGTGAAGCAGTCGCCGAGGAGTTCCAGAAGAAGCACTCGGCGCGCGTGACGGTTGCTTCATCGGGTACTGGCGGCGGCTTCAAAAAGCTTTGCGCGAAGGAGATCGCGATTGCAGGGGCGTCGCGCCCAATCAAGCCCAGTGAAGTCGAGCTCTGTGCCAAGAATGGCGTCGAGTACATCGAGTTGCCGGTCGCCTACGACGGCATCGCGATCGTCGTGAACAAGGCCAACACTTGGATCGATGCGCTGACGGTCGACGAGCTCAAGAAGCTGTGGGCTCCTGAAGCTCAGGGCAACGTGAAGACGTGGGCGAAAGTCCGCCCCGGCCTGCCCGCCGACGAGATCCACCTTTACGGCGCAGGCGTCGACTCAGGCACCTACGATTACTTCACGAAAGCTATCGTCGGCGAAGAGCACAAGAGCCGCGGCGACTACCAATCGAGTGAAGATGACAACGTGCTCGTCCAAGGTGTCGCGAACGACAAGCTCGCGCTCGGCTTCTTCGGCTTCGCTTACTACGAAGAGAACAAAGACAAGCTCAAGCTCCTCGCCGTCGATGATGGCATCGCGAAAAACGGCGCGGGCGCCATCGCCGCCAGCCGCGAATCGATCGAGAAAGCCACTTATCAACCGCTCTCTCGTCCAGTCTTCATCTATGTGAGTAAGACAGACGCCGACCGCAAGGAAGTTCAGGAGCTCATCTCCTATTACCTCAAGGAAGGCGCAAACCTCGTTGCCGAGGTCGGTTACATCCCGCTGCCGAGCGAAGTCT